>Ga0310811_10000020_pt1 | contig 319368 bp, 289 predicted proteins | sample YCmetagenome_FD_207642 | JGI IMG/M metagenome (GOLD analysis project Ga0310811, IMG submission 207642) | Soil microbial communities from experimental microcosm in Duke University, North Carolina, United States - YC | ecosystem: Engineered > Artificial ecosystem > Soil microcosm > Unclassified...
ATGGCAGAAGGCCGACGACCGGGCATCCCCACACTGTGCCCGGTCGCCGGCCGACTCGCCGGAGAAGCCGTCCCGCTAGCCCTTCACGCAGACGAGCTGGCGCAGCTCGGCGGCGATCTCCACGAGGTCGGTCTGCGCGGCCATCACCTGCTCGATCGGCTTGTACGCACCCGGGATCTCGTCGATCACGCCCTCGTCCTTGCGGCATTCCACGCCCGCGGTCTGCCGCTCCAGGTCCTTCTTCGTGAAGGACTTGCGCGCCTTCGACCGGCTCATCAACCGGCCCGCGCCGTGCGAGGCCGAGTTGAAGGCGGCCTTGTTGCCCAGGCCCTTCACGATGTACGAGCGCGTCCCCATCGAGCCCGGGATGATCCCGTACTCGCCGGAGCCCGCCCGGATCGCGCCCTTCCGGGTCACCAGCAACTGCTCGCCGTCGTACATCTCCTCGGCCACGTAGTTGTGGTGGCAGGAGATCGTCTGCTCGAAGCTCGGCTCGGCGGACTTGAAGGCGCGCGCGACGACCCGCTGGAACAGCGCCATCATCACGGCCCGGTTGTACCGCGCGTACTCCTGCGCCCAGAACAGGTCGGCCCGGTACGCCGACATCTCCGGCGTGCCGGCCAGGAACACCGCGAGATCCCGATCCACGAGGCCCTGGTTGTGCTCCAGGCCGCGCGCGATCCCGATGTGAAACTCGGCGAGTTCCTTACCGATGTTCCGCGAGCCGGAGTGCAGCATCAGCCACACCCGGTCCTCGGTGTCGAGACAGAGCTCGATGAAGTGGTTGCCGGATCCGAGCGTTCCCATCTGGCCGAGCGCCCGCTCGCGCCGCGCGTGCACGGCCGGGGCGAGCGCGTCGAACTCGCGCCAGAAGCCCGTCCAGCGCAGCGCGTCGAAGCCCTCCAGCTTCGCCGCGTCGACCGGCGTGGCGTGCGCGGCCCGACCGACCGGGATCGCCTTCTCGATCCGGTCACGCAGGGCACTGAGGTCGTCGGGAAGGTCGGAGGCGGTCAGCGAGGTGCGCACCGCGGTCATCCCGCAGCCGATGTCCACACCGACCGCGGCCGGACATACGGCGTCGCGCATCGCGATGACGCTGCCGACCGTCGCGCCGATCCCGGTGTGCACGTCGGGCATCACCGCGACGCCCGCGACCTGCGGAATCGTACTGACATTGTGCAACTGCTTGAGGGCCTGCTCCTCGATCGAGGCGGGGTCGGCCCACAGCCGGATGGGTATGTCGCCGCCACCCGGCAGCTCGTGCATGGGCATGCTGAATCCTTCAAGGATCGTGGGAAGAGAAAGGGGGTACTGCAGAGCAATCCGCGTTGACGGGCGCGGCGAGGTCCGTAGGGGAACTACTCGCCCGGCCGGGTCAGGGGCCTGCGACAGCGGTGCGCGGATGAACGCGACATCTTCACTGGAGTCCTCCTGTCCACGGTTGATGATCGGGCCGGTCCGCACCACACGGACGCTCAGCCGCGCCGGTCTCCATTCACCCATACGGCGCCGCGCGGGGCAACGGAATATCGACCCTCCCGGCGCCCTGCCGAGACCTCGGACCTCTGTGGTAGAAACGCGTCCATGATGCGTATCGCGTTGCACACCAAGGTGCGGGCCGACCGGATCGACGAGTACGAGGCCGCACACCGCGAGGTGCCCGAGGAGCTGACGGCCGCGATCCGCGCCGCCGGGGCCGAGCGCTGGTCGATCTGGCGCAGCGGCACCGACCTCTTCCACCTGATCGAGTGCGAGGACTACGCGCGGCTGCTCGCCGAACTCGAGGGACTGCCGGTGAACGTCACGTGGCAGGCCCGCATGGCCGATCTGCTCGACGTCGTGCACGACTATTCGTCGGACGGCGCGGCGGCGGGCCTGCCCGAGGTGTGGCGCCTTCCGGAGAGCTGAGCCTGGAAGGTGGGTTAGGAGCGCGCGGCGATCGTCAGGTTCTCGCCGACCAGCGCGGCCACCAGCAGCGTCGTGAACTTCTCGATGACCCTGCCGTCCGGGAACCGCTCCAGCAGCAGCGCACGCTCGTTCGCGATGAAGGGCTCGGTGCCCGCGCCCAGGTTGGCGATGTACGACTTCGAAGCCACGTTCGACAGGTGCGTGTCGAGGCTGACCTCGCGCTCCCAGTCGAACGTGAACGAGTGCCGCGTCAGGTCGGCCGGAAGTTCGATGAACGCGGAGAGCTCGCTGGCCGAGTACCGGTTCCAGTCCGTGCCCGCGACGGCCGTGATCCGCTCGGCCTGCTCGCGCTCCCAGCCGGTGGAGCGGTCCGTCTGGTTCCACCAGAGCGCCAGCACACCGCCCGGACGCAGCACGCGCCGGATCTCGGGCAGCGCCTGGTCCGGGTCCATCCAGTGCCAGGCCTGCGCGTACGTGATCAGGTCGGCGGAGTCGTCGGCGAGCGGAAGCGCGTGACCGCTGCCCTGCACGGCGCGCACACCGGGGGAGGAGGCGGCCAGCTCCGTGAGCATCGCGGCGGACAGCTCCACCGCCGTCACCCGCGCGCCGCGCTCGGCGAGCTGGCGTGAGGAGATCCCCGTACCGGCGGCCACGTCCACGACGCGGGCCCCGGCGAGCTGGTGCCCGAGCAGGTCGTCGAGGGTGTCGAAGAGCTCGGAGGGGTACGTGGGCCGGGCCGCCGCGTAGTGCCGCGCCGTGGACTCGGTATCGAACTGCGACTTCTCCGCCATGGCGCCAGCGTACTGGATCACCGCGACAGCCGATCAAGCCCGGGTGGCCGCCTCGACGATCGTCCGGTAGTGGTACTCGTGCGCGGTCACGAAGCCGAGCTGCTGGTAGAGCGCGAGCGCGGCGTCGTTGGTCCGGCGCACCTCGAGCACGGCGTACTCGGCGCCCTGCTCGGCGGCCCACGAGATCAGCACGCTGAGTATCAGCCGGGCCAGGCCGCGGCGGCGGGCCGACGGCGCGGTCTCGATGCCGGCCAGCCCGACCCAGGACTCCGACCCGGCGGCCAGCGCCGCGCGGCCGATCGCGAGCGGCTCGCCGGTGGACTCGTCGTAGATCGTGGCGTACCGGTACCGCTCGCCGGACCCGAGGATCGCCTTGGCCTGCGGCGGCAGCGAGCCCGCGCGGTACAGCCGCAGCCAGCGGTCCTGCGGGCGGTCGGCGGTGGAGACCGGCACGTTCGGGTGCTGATGGCTCGCGAGCAGTTCGAGGGCGGGCGCGATCGGGGCCGTCTGCCGGAACGCGTCGTCGTGGCCGTCGCCGCAGCCGTGCTCGGCCAGGGCCAGGTCGAAGTCGCTGCCGATCTCGACGGCGACCTGCGCGGACAGGCCGCGCTCCGCGTACCAGGCGCGCACCTCGTCAAGGGCCTGCGTCAGCGGCCGGCGCAGCGGACCGATCGGCCAGACCGAGTTCGCGCGGTTGGTGAACCCGGCCCCGGCACGCAGCTCCCAGCCGTCCAGCGCCTCCGCCTCGAGGTAGCCCCAGCAGGAGGCTGCGACGGCGAAGAGCTCCTCAGCACTGATTCTCGGCGGCCTGGCACTCGTCATGCGCTTGATCGTACCGGGAGCCGCGAGCGGTGATCCGCCGCAGCAGCGCGTGCAGCAGGTCGGTCTCGGCGGGCGAGAAGTCGCTCAGCAGCTCGGCCTCGGCGGCGGCGGTGGCCCGGCGCAGCTCGCACAGCCGGGCCACCCCGGCGGGCGTCGCCCGGATCAGCTTGCTGCGACGGTCGTTCAGGTCCGGCACCCGCTCCACCAGGCCGGCCGTCTCCAGGTCGTCGACCAGGTAGACCATCACGGTCCGGTCCAGGCCCAGCACCTTCGCCAGTTCGGCCTGGTTGCGCGCGTCCGGCTCGGCCGCCTCGCGCAGCGCGGCGTACCCGCGGGCCCCGTGCGGCAGGTCGCCCACCGCCCCGCGCAGCGCGCCGAGATGAACCCGGAACGCGGTCGCCAGCAGCCAGGACAGGTCCTCCGAGGGTCCGGTCCGGACGGGCGCTGTGCTGGATTCGGCCATGTCACAAGCTTACCGCACTGGGCTGGCTTGACAAATAATCTGTGACACAGACATTCTTGCATCGAGACGAGATGTCGATCAGACGATCTAAGGAGCAACTCATGGCCCACCTGCTGCACGTGGATTCGTCCGTGCTCTCGCAGAACTCCGTGTCGAAGGACATCGCGAAGACCTTCCGCGAGACCTGGGCCGCCGAGCACCCCGGCGGCACGGTCACCTACCACGACCTCGGAGCCGAGCCGGTCCCCGCTCTCGACGCGCTCACCCTCGGCGCCGCCTTCACGCCCGAGGAGCAGCGTTCGGCGGAGCAGCAGGCCGCGCTCGCCCGGCGCGAGGCGCTGGTGGCCGAGGTGGAGGCGGCGGACGCCTTCCTGTTCGGCGTCCCGATGTACAACTGGGCCGTGCCCGGCGCCTTCAAGGCCTGGCTCGACCAGATCCTGGTGAACGGCCGGCTCATCGGCGTCGACCCGCTGCCGCTCGCCGGCCGGCCGGCGACCGTCGTGGCCAGCTACGGCGGCGGCTACTTCCCGGGCACCCCGCGCGACGGCTGGGACCATGTGCAGCCGTTCCTGGAGACGGTGCTGGGCAAGGCGCTCGGCCTCGACGTCCGCTTCGTCACCGTGCAGCTCACCCTCGCCGAGCGGGTCCCCGCGATGGCCGACCTGATCCCGCAGGCCCAGGAACTGCGCGCCAAGGGCCACGCCGACGCCGCCGCCCACGCCAAGGAACTCGCCACCCGCTTCGAGTCCGCCGGCGTCTGACGAACGTCCGACACCGCCCGGCCTGCGCGCGCGGGCGGTGTCAGTGGTCGGCGAAGCCCGGCGGCGTCCCTCGGTGTCATCGCAGCATACGAACTCGCTGGCACGTGCCTGGACCGTGGTCCGTCCGGTCCGGTAATCTGCACGTCCAGCGAATAGTTCTGCATGAAACCATCAAGGTGATCTGCATGATAGATCCGAACCACTTGCGGACGCTTCGAGCTCTCGCCGACCACGGCACGGTCGTCGCCGCGGCGGAGACGCTGCATCTGAGTCCGTCCGCCGTCTCCCAGCAGCTGAACTCGCTGGCGCGGACCACCGGCTGCACGCTGCTGGAGAAGCGGGGCCGCGGCGTGGTGCTGACTCAGCCCGCGAAGATCCTGCTCGAGCACGCGGACGCGATCCTCGAGCGCTTCGAGCAGGCCGAGAGCGACATGCGCAGCTACCAGCAGGGCGACACCGCCGTGCTGCGGGTCGGCGGCTTCTCCAGCGCGCTGCAGTGCTTCGTCGCCGACGCCGTGTCCACCGCGCTGCACCGCAATCCGGGCTGGAGCATCCAGATCGAGGAGGTGGAGTCCGAGGAGTCGATGGCGATGCTCCTCGACCGCGAGCTCGACCTGTCCGTGGTGATGATCGCGCCGAACCGCCCGCTGCTCGCCGACCGCCGGATCAGCCTCGAACCGCTGCTCGCCGACGACTACCGGGCCGTCGTCCCCGCCGTCCACCCCCTCGGCGCCCTCGACGAGCTCGACCGGCTCAGCAGGCTCGCCTACGAACCCTGGGTGCTCAGCCGGCACTGGACCTCCACGCACGAGATCGTCATGGCCGCGTGCGCCGTGGCCGGATTCCAGCCCCGTGCCGCGCACAACACCACCGACTTCGCCGCCTCCGTCGCCATGGTCGGCCACGGTCTCGGCGTCTCCGTCATCCCCAGACTGGGCCTGCCGCGCATCGTCCCCGACACCGTGCGCATCCTGCCCATCAAGACCGACCCGCCGACCCGGCACATCGCCGTGGCCGTCCGCAGCGGCTCCGCTCAGCCGGGCTCCCCGCTCGCGCAGTTCCGCTCGCTGCTCAAGGACACCGTCGCCCTCCTCACCGAACCCATGACCCTCTCCGCCGCCGCGGCCGCGCTCGCCCCCGTCCCCGAGGACGAGCCCGAGAAGCCGAAGCGGAAGTCGAAGCCGGTGTCTGAGGAGCAGGACTAGCGGGCTACCGGCCGATCGTTTCGGCGATGAGGGCGGGGATGCGGGGACCGGCGACGGTCCAGATGGTGTTGTGCTCGGCGCCTTCGACGAGCTCCAGTTGCTTGGGGCCGAGGGCGCGGCGGTGGAGTTCGGCGGCCATGGCGGGGGTGGCGATCGTGTCCTCGGTGCCGGTGATGATCAGCAGGGGGACGCGCAGCCTGCTGATTCGGGTCCGGGAGTCGAAGGCTTCGGCCAGGCCCAGCCAGCGGAGCGGGCGCAGGACGGTGCCGAAGGGCTTCACGTCGACGGTGTTGGTGATGGGGCTGATCAGGATCAGTCCGGCGCAGGTCGGGAACTCGGCGGCCAGGCGTACGGCTACCGCGGTGCCGATGGATCGGCCGCAGATCCAGATGTCGGCGAACGGGATGCCGCGCTGCTCGGTGAGGTAGCGGATCGCGGCACGGGCGTCCTCGGCGGTACTGGTGCCGCTCGGCTTGAGGTGGCTGCTGGTGCCGTAGCCGCGGTAGTCCATGAGGAGCAGGTTGGCGTTGGCCTGGGCGAGCGTGGGGGCTTCCAGATCCGCGGTCTCTTCCAGCGGGTAGCCGTTGCCGTGGAAGAAGAGCAGGGTGGGGCGGGGCTGTGTAGCTGCGGGGATCCACCAGGCGTGGGCGGTTCCCGCGTCGGTGCCGACGGGGATTTGCAGGTCCTCGTGGGTGAAATTAGTGGGGACCGGGGTCTCGGTGAGGTGGCCTGCGCCGGGGAAGGCGGCCGCGTCGTGGACCGCGTGGGCCACGATAAGGAAGAGGGCGTAGAGGGCAACCAGCGCGGCCAGGGTCCAGGCCAGGGCGGTGATGAGCATCGCGGGTTGCGGTCTACGGGATGCCGACGCCGCCCAGCACGGTGAGGTCGGTGCGCTCGGGAGGGGCGGCGAGCAGGGCCAGGACGTCGGCGGGCTTGGGGACGCCGTCCTTCGGGGGCGAGGCGAGAGCGGACTGCGCGGCCTCGTCGGTGTGCCAGACCTCGATGACGCGGACCACGTCGGGATCGGCGGCGTCCTGCGCGATGGCGTAGACCTCGCAGCCGGGGAAGCCGCGCAGACTCTCGGCCACGCGCAGGAGCAGCGCGGCGAGTTCGGGGCCTTGGCCCGGGTGGGCGGTGAACTTCATCAGACGGCCGGTCACGGTGGCCTCCCGGGGGTGTGTTCGTGGCGGGTCGGTTGTGATCGCTACGACCGACCTTAGGGGAGGCCACCGACAACGGCGTGCTGCTCAGCCTCGGGCGAGCTTGATCAGGCGCTCGAGGGGCTCGAGGTCGAAGGGGGCGTCGGAGCCGAGGATGATGTGCGTGGCACCGGCCGCGAGGTACTCGTCGACCTTGTCCAGACCGTCGTTGTTGATCATGACGGTGCGGTCGATCTCGTTCGGGTCGCGGCCGATCTTGGCGCACCAGTCGTTGAGGATCCCGACCTTCTCGGCGAAGGTCTCCGGGTCGCCCATGCCGTTCCACAGCTGGGCGTACTCGGCGGTCAGCCGCAGCGTGACCTTGGGACCGCCGCCGCCGATCATGATGGGCAGGTCGGGGGCGGACGGGTTGAGCTTGGCGAGCCGCGACTTGATGCGGGGCAGCGCCTCCTTCAGGGCCCGCAGTCGGCCGGGGGCGTCGCCGAACTCGTAGCCGTATTCGGTGTAGTCCCGCTCGAACCAGCCGGAGCCGATGCCGAGGATGGCGCGGCCGCCGCTGATCTCGTTCGTGGTGCGGGCCATGTCGGCGAGCAGTTCCGGGTTGCGGTACGTGTTGCAGCTGACCAGCGCGCCGAACCGGGCGTGCTTGGTGGTCGCGGCGATGGCGGCGAGGATGGTCCAGCACTCGTAGTGCGGGCCGTCGGGCTCGCCGAACAGCGGGTAGAAGTGGTCCCAGGTCCAGATCGTGTCGACTTCGAGCGCGTCGGCGGCGATCCACGCCTCACGCAGCTGGTCCATCGTGCAGTGCTGCGGGCGCAGCTGGACGCCAACCTTGAAACGGGCCATCAGGTGCAGGTCCTCCCAATGAGCTCGGCCAGCGTGGACGGCCGAGGAGACGAGGGGTGCGCGAGGTGCGAGAACTGCGTCGCGCAGGAGAATCCGTCGATCAACAACTCCACCCTACTCTCCTGCGCACCCTGTTGATCGCCCGGATCCCGGCTTGCCCAGAGCGCCGCGTCGATCTTCGGCAGCCACTGCTCCTCGCCGATGCGCCGGGAGAGCGGCTCGTGCTCGGCCCGGAAGCCGAAGGAGCCGGCCAGGCCGCAGCAGCCGGCGTCGAGCATCTCGACCGCGTAGCCGAGCTGTGCGAGCAGTCGGCGGTCGGCGTCGGAGGCGTGCGTGGCGCGGGCGTGGCAGTGCGGGTGGACGACGATGCGGGCGTCCGTGTCGGCGTCGTCGGGCGTGAGCGGGGTGAGGTCGTCGGGGTCGAGGCGCAGGAGGTGCTCGGCGGGGGAGCGGGCCAGGGAGGCGAGTTTCGCGGCGCGCGGATCGTCGGGGAGGAGCGCGGGGAGTTCGTCGCGGAAGGCGGCGAGGCAGCTCGGTTCGGGGACGACGACGGGGATGTCGTTCGCGATGTATTCGTTGAGGACGTCGAGGAGATGACGGAGGGTTCGCCGGGCGAGCTTGAGCATTCCGGCGTCGTAGAGCGGTCGGCCGCAGCAGGCCCAGTCGGTCGGGACGGCGACGCGTTCGCCGACGGACTCGAAGATCCGCCGCCACTGTTGCGCGAGCTCGGGGCGGTAGGCGTCGGTGAAGGTGTCGGGCCACAGGACTACGGTGGGCAGGTCGGGGAGGTCCGCGGCCTTGAGACTGCGGCGCAGGGTGGTCTTGGCGATGGACGGGGTGGGGCGGTCGCGGGTCACGCCGGTGAGGCGCTTGAGGAGGGATGAAGGGGCGCCGGTGCCCAGGGCCTTGTTGGCGAGTCTGGGGAATCTCGCGCCGACTCGGGCCATCCACGGGGTGAGCGCGAGGGCGTACATGGCTCGGGGACGCAGGCGGCGGCGGTAGTGGTGGGCGAGGAATTCGGCCTTGTACGCGGCCATGTCGACGTGCGTGGGGCAGTCGACGGCGCAGCCCTTGCAGGACAGGCACAGGTCGAGGGCCTCGCGCACCTCCTTGTTGCGCCACGTACGCCGCGTGACCTCGCCCTGGAACATCTCGACGAGCAGCTTCGCCCGGCCACGCGTCGAGTGCTTCTCGTCCCTGGTCACGCGGTACGACGGGCACATCACCCCGGCGTCGTCGCGGCGGCAGCGGCCCACGCCGACGCAGTTTTCGGCGGCGATGGTGAAGAAGGCGTGGGGCGTCGGCGGCGCGGCGGCGTGGTCGGGGCCGTAGCGGAGGTTCGTGTCGAGGGGGTACGGGTCGACGACTTTGCCGGGGTTCATCCGGCCGCGCGGGTCGAAGACGGCTTTGACCTGGCGGAACGCGTCGACGAGTTCCGGGCCGTACATGCGCTCCAGCAGTTCGCCGCGTGCCTGGCCGTCGCCGTGTTCGCCGGATAGGGAGCCGCCGAGCGACACGACGAGGTCGGCGGCGCGCTCGACGTAGGCGCGGTATTTCCGCAGGCCGGAGGTCGTGTGCAGGTCGAAGTTGTTGCGCGTGTGCACGCAGCCCTGGCCGAAGTGGCCGTACCACGCGCCGGAGTAGCCGTATTCGTCCCAGAGCGCTGAGATGCCGCGCAGGTATTCGCCGAGGCGTTCGGGCGGGACGGCTCCGTCCTCCCAGCCTTCGACGTTGTGGCCGCCGTCTTCGCGCAGGGCGGTGGCTCCGAGGCCTGATTCGCGGATGGACCAGGCGCCGCGCTGTTCGGCGGGAGAGGTGAGCAGGCGGTGCGAGACGCCTTCGGGGAGGGACGCGATGAGCGCGTGGGCGGCCTCGTCGGCTTCGGCGGACGTGTCGCCGCCGAACTCGGCCAGCAGCCAGCCGCCGGATTGGGCGGCCAGGGCGGCGTCGAAGTCGGGGAGCAGCGGCAGACTGTCGAGGTTGAGTCCGCGCGAGCGCATCTGGCGGACGAGGGTGATGTCGAAGCCTTCGAGGCCGAGGAGTGGGTGCGGCAGCAGGGAGGGGACGGCGTCGGCGGCCTCGTAGACGCTGGGGTAGCCGAGGATGACGAGGCGGCGATGACCGGGGCTCGGCGCGAGGGCCAGGACGGCTTCGGTGACCAGCGCACAGGTGGATTCGGTGCCGACGAGCAGCCGTGCCACGTTGAGGGGCTGGCCGGGGAGCAGTTGGTCGAGGTTGTAGCCGGACACGCGGCGCGGGATGTCGGGGTACCGTTCGCGCACGAGGTCGGCGTTGCGGCGGCCGATCTCCCGCAGCGAGCCCAGGATCCCGGCCTCGGGAGCGCCGGACCGGACCAGAGCCGCGTACGCCGCCTCGTCGTATTCGCCGAACTCGTACTCGCTGCCGCCGTAGCAGGCCACGCGTAGTCGCAGCACGTTGTCGACCGTCTTGCCCGCGTAGAGCGCGTGCGTTCCGCAGGAGTTGTTGCCGATCATCCCGCCGAGCGTGCACCAGGCGTGCGTGGCCGGATCGGGACCGAACGTCAGACCGTGGGCGCCGGCGGCGTGGCGCAGATCGTCGAGCACGACGCCGGGTTGGACGCGTGCCGTGCGCGCCTCGGGATCGATCTCCAGGATGCGGCTCATATGGCGGCTGAAGTCGAAGACCACCGCCGCGTTGCACGCCTGCCCCGCCAGCGAGGTGCCCGCGCCCCGGCCGAGCACCGGCACGTCGTGCTCCGCGCACACCTTGAGCGCCGCGACCACGTCCTGCGCCGAGCGTGGGAAGACCACGCCGATCGGGATCTGCCGGTAGTTCGACGAGTCGGTCGCGTAGATCGCACGCGTCCCCTCGCCGAACTCCACGAGATCGGGTCCGAGCGCCGCCCGCAGTTCGTTCTCCAGGGACATATCGGCGATCTTAGGCCGTCTCGTACCTGCGGGTATGATCACGCCCTGTGAACTCACCGCCGGATCAGGGCACCCGCCCGCCCAACCTCACCCGCCGCTCGCTGGTGGCCCTCGGCGTCGGCGCGGGGGTGACGGCGCTGACCGCGTGGGGCGGCGGCCGCACCTCGGGCACGTCGACCACCCAGGCGGCGAACGACGGCGTCGAGATGGCGGACGTGTCGCTGGCGCTCGACTGGACGCCGAACACGAACCACACCGGGATCTTCGTCGCGCAGCAGCTCGGCTACTTCGCGCAGCGCGGCATCAACCTGTCGATCGTGCCCTACGGCTCGACGGCCCCCGAGACGCTGATCTCCACGCACAAGGCGGATTTCGGCATCTCCTACCAGGACGGGCTGACCGAGGCGGCGGTGGCGGGCGGCGACATCCTGTCGGTCTTCGCGATCACCCAGAAGACGGACGTCTGCATCGGCGTGCGCGCGGACTCGGCGATCAAGAACCCGGCGCAGCTGGACGGCAAGGTGTACGCGGGCTACGGCGGGCCGATGGAGGTGCCCATGCTGCAGTACGTGATCCGCGCGGCGGGCGGCACCGGCGAGTTCCGCGACGTGACCCTCAACACCGACGCCTACCAGGCGCTCTACGCGGGACAGGCCGACTTCGCGATGCCGGAGCCGACGTGGGAGGTGTTGCAGGCCGCGATGGTCGGCAAGCCGCTGCGCACGTTCGACGTCACCGAGTACGGCTTCCCGGCGATCTACTCGGCGATCATCGCTTCCTCGAACCACTACCTGTCCGGGAACGCCGACGTGGCCAAGCGCTTCCTCGCCGCGATCGAGGAGGGCTACGCGTACGCGACGGCCCACCCGACGGAGGCGGCGAACCTGCTGATCCAGGCGAACGAGTCGGTGCTCGGCACGCAGACCGAGCTCGTGATGAAGAGCGCGCAGCTTGAGGCGAGCCAGTACTACAAAGACTCCGATGGACGGATCGGCTACCAGAGCGCGCTGCGCTGGCAGCAGCTGACCGAGTTCATGTTCAAGAACGGCATCCTCACCGACGCGTCCGGCAAGGCGATCAAGGCCGCGCCGAAGGTGTCGACGCTGTTCACCAACGACTATCTTCCGGCGAGCGTGACCGCATGATGCCGACGCTGTCGCTGAAACGGCTCATTCGTATGCTGTGGCCGCCGGTGCTGCTGGCCGTCGTGCTGATCGGCGGCTGGCAGTTGATCGCCGAGTACTGGGTCAAGAATCCCGAAGTGCTGCCCTCGCCGAGCCAGATCGTGTCGGCCGGTTGGGGCCAGCGGCGCGCGCTCGCGCACAACGCGTGGCCGACGCTGCGCGAGACCGAACTCGGATTCGCGTTCTCGTTCTGCGTGGCCTGGCTGCTGGCCACGGCGATGGACTTCTCACCGGCCGCCCGGCGCGCGGTCTACCCGCTGCTGGTCGCCTCGCAGACGGTGCCGATCATCGCGATCGCGCCGCTGTTCGTGGTGATGTTCGGCTTCGGGATCGGGCCGAAGATCCTGCTCGTCGCGCTGGCCACGTTCTTCCCGCTGGCCGCGTCCCTTGCCGCCGGGTTCGCGAACGCCGACGAGGACGCCGACCGGCTGCTGCGTTCGATGGGCGCGAGCCGGTGGCGGATCTTCTGGACAATGCGGGTGCCCGGGGCGCTGCCGTTCTTCTTCACCGGCCTGCGCGTCGCCATCACGTACGCGATCGGCGGTGCGATCTTCGCCGAGTACGCAGGCGCGGAGAGCGGGCTCGGCATCTATCTCCAGCAGATGCAGCAGGTCTTCCGAACCGACCTGGTGTTCGCGACCGTCGCGGTCATCGCGATCGGAAGCGTCGTGCTGTTCGCGCTGACGTACCTGCTGGAACGTTGGCTCACGCCGTGGCGCAGACATGAGCGGGCCGGACGGGAGGCGGCGAAGTGACGACGGATTACCTGCTGGAAGCCAAGGGGCTGACGCATTCGTACGCGCGTCCCGGGCAGTCGCCGCTGCCGGTGCTCGACGGCCTGGATCTCCAGGTGCGCGAGGGCGAGATCGCGGCCGTGATCGGGCCGAGCGGCAGCGGAAAGTCGACGCTGCTGAACATCCTCGCCGACCTCGACAAGCCCAGCGGCGGTGAGGTGCATGTCGGCGGCGAGCGCGGCGTGGCGTACATGCCGCAGAAGGACCTGCTTTTCCCGTGGCGCACGATCGAGGACAACGCGATCCTCGGCCTCGAAGTCGCCGGAGTGAAGAAGAACGCCGCGCGCGAGCAGGTGGCGCCGCTGTTCGAGGAGTTCGGGCTCAGCGGGTTCGAGTACGTGTATCCGGCGCAGCTGTCCGGCGGCATGCGGCAGCGCGCGGCACTGCTGCGTACGGTCGCGATGAACCGGCCCGTACTGCTGCTCGACGAGCCGTTCGGCGCGCTCGACTCGCTCACGCGCACGCAGATGCAGCTGTGGCTGGCCGAGACCTGGCAGCGGCACGGCTGGACGATCGTGCTGGTCACGCACGATATCCGCGAAGCCGTGTTCCTCGCCGACTCCGTACACGTACTCAGCCCACGGCCGGCGCACGTGACCCGCCGGTTCGAGATCGATCTGCCGCGACCGCGCAGCGCCGACACGTTCGGCCTGCCCGAGTTCGCCCGGCTGGAACGGGAACTGCTCGACACGCTCCTCGGATCCGGCGCCTGATGTCCGGATCTCCGCACCTCGTGCACGGGATGGGCACCGAACCGGCCGAGCCCGACTGGCCGCCGCTGACTCTGCCCGAACTCGACGCGCTGCTCGCCGCGTTCCCGGAGGCGGGCGGCGCGCGCGAGGTCCGGTGGCGTTCGCCGCGGCCGCTCTCGGCCGCGGCCCTCGTTCGTACGACGAATGCTGCGGACGTGTTCGTGAAGCGGCATCACGTCAGCGTCCGAACGAGGGAAAGCCTGACCGAGGAGCACGGCTTCCTGCGGCATCTCGCGGCCCACGACGCTCCGGTCGTGCGCGTGCTCACGGACGTGCACGGCGCGTCGGTGGGCGTGAGTGACGACGGCGCGTGGACGTACGAGGTGCACAGCGTCGGCGAGGGCGAGGACGTGTACCGCGACGCGATCTCGTGGTCGCCGTTCCTGAGCCTGGAGCACGCTCGTTCCGCTGGCCGGATCTTGGCGAAGTTGCATGAATCAGCCAGCGGATACGACGCGCCGAACCGTTCCGTCGCGCCGCTGACCGGTGGGTTCACCGTCTTCGGCGATGAGAGCGATCCGCTGTCCGCCGCCGAGAAGTTCGTGGCCGCACGTCCCGCGCTGGATGTCTTCCTCGCTCGGCGTCCCGGATGGCTCGGCGAGCTGGAGCGTTGGCATCTGCCGTTCTACGAGCGGCTTCAGCCTTATCTCGGCGAACTGCAGCCGCTGTGGACTCACAACGACCTGCACGCTTCGAACCTGCTGTGGCACGGCGACGAGGCCTCGACCGTGATCGATTTCAACCTCGCCGATCGTGCATTCGCGGTACACGACCTCGCGTTGGCGATCGAGCGCAACGCGATCGAGTGGGTCGAGTTAGCGGAAAAGGGCGAGCGCGCGGTGCACGTCGATGCGGCGCGTGCGCTGATCGCGGGCTACGAGGAGGTGCGCCGACTTAGTGACGCCGAGCGGGCCGCGCTTCCTGCGTTGCTCCCGTTGTGCCACGTGGACTTCGCGCTCAGCGAACTCGACTACTTCGCCGGGGTCACGAAGAACGAAGGCAACGCCGAACTGGCGTACCGCTACCTGATCGACCATACGGTCTGGTTCGCGAGCGAGGCGGGCGACGGATTCCTCAGGAGCCTGATCAGTCCTGGTGCCTGACGGCCCACAGCGCCGCCTGCGTGCGGTCCGCGACTCCTAGTTTCATCAGAATATTCGAGACGTGCGTCTTCACGGTCTTCTCGGCGAGGCTGAGCGACTTGGCGATCTCACGGTTCGACCGGCCCGCGGCGATCTGCTCCAGCACCTCGCGCTCACGCGCCGTCAGCTGCGGGCCCGCCGTCTCGGTCGCCAGGCCCGCCGCACCGGCCTGTGCGATGAGCGCTTCCGAGACCTGCGGTCCGAGCAGCACGTGACCGGCGGCGACCGCGCGAACGGCCGTGGCCAGCGCCGCCGGATCGACCTCCTTCGAGATGTAGCCGCGCGCTCCGGCCCTCAGCGCGGGCAGTGCACTGCGGTACTCGCCGAAGCTCGTCACCACCAGCACCCGATCCGCCAAGCCCTGCTCGGCCAGCGTCTCCAGCGCGGACAGGCCGTCGACACCCGGCATGACCAGGTCGAGCAGTACGACGTCGGGGAGCAGTTCGGCGGTCAACGCGGCTGCCTCGGCGCCGTCGGACGCCTCGCCGACCACCTCGAGGTCCGGCTCCAACTCCAGGAAGACGCGCAGCCCCTGCCGCACCATCGGGTGATCGTCGGCGATCAGGACCTTAATCCTCGCCCCGCTACGACCGGCCACCCGGCACCTCCAACTCGATCACGGTGCCCTTGTCCTGCTGCGTCTGCACGGTCAGCCGACCGCCGACCGAATCGGCCCGCTCGCGCATCGACACCAGCCCGAGACCACGGCCCGCGGCGGCCTGATCGAACCCCTTGCCGTCGTCGCGCACCACGAGCCTTAGGCCGCCGACGAGCCGTTCAGGGCCGGTCGTGACCGCCTGGATGGACACGTCGATCTTGCTCGCTCCCGCGTGCTTGAGCGCGTTGTGCAGAGCCTCCTGGGCGACCCGCAGCACGACCTGATCGTGCGTCGGCGGGAGCGGCTGGGTCTGCCGGCAGGTGAAGCGCACGCGCGGACCGCCGTGCGCGCTGCGGGCCCGATCGATCACCGCGACCTGCTTGCGCAGAGCCTCGGCCAGCCCGTCGCCCGCGAGATCCGGGGTGCGCAGCTCGCCGACCGCCGTCGTCAGCTCCGCGGCCGCCTCCGTCGCCAACGCTCCGACCTGCGCCAACTGCTCGCGCGCCCGGCTCGGATCCGACTCGACCAGGCTGCTCGCCGCCTGCGCCGTCAGCCGCAGCGCGAACAGCTTCTGCGCCACCGCGTCGTGCAGCTCACGCGCCAGCCGCGCCCGCTCCGTCGTGATAGCCAGCTCGCGCTCGCGTTCGTACAGCCGGGCGTGCGTGAGCGCGATCGCCGCGTGCGCCGCGAGGATCTTCAGCACCGCCTCGTCGTCCTCGGTGAACGCGCCGTCCTCGACGACCGGTTGCGTGTTGCCCATGAACAGCGCGCCGAGGATCTCGTCGCCGTCCCGGATCGGCACGCCCAGAAAGCCGCGCAGCCGCGGATGCGCCGCGGGCCACCAGCTGAAACGCGAATCCGCCATGATGTCGGCAAGCCGCTGCGGATGCGGATCCTGCATCATCACGCCGAGCATGCCGTGCTGCCGGGGCAGCGGGCCGATCGCCTTCCACTGCTCGTCCGTCACGCCCTCCACCAGGAAGCGCGCGAAGGACCCGGCGCCGTCCGGCACGCCGAGCGCCGCGTACTCGGCGCCGACCAGGGAGCGCGCCGTCCGCAGAATCGTGCGCAGCACCGTCGAGGTGTCCAGATGCTCGGTGACCGCGAGCACGGCCTCGCTCAGCTCGCTCATCGCGGCCAGGGTCGCCGCCCTCGCGCTCGCCCCGGCGCTGTTCTCGGACATGGTCTCACCGTACCGCCCGCCTGCCGCGAAACGGATCAGTCCGTGTACGGGCGTTGGTCCTAGGACCAAAGTCCTGCGACGTACCGGGCTGCGGCCCGATCACGGCCCGCACCCCGCGGCGGGACCGTCGAGTCATGACGAACACGACGAACACGAGTGAGAAGACCTTCCGCGACACCCGGCCCGTCGCCGTGATCACCGGCGCGTCCCGCGGGCTCGGGCTGGAGCTCGCCCGCGACCTGGCCGAGGCGGGCTGGCGGCTCGTGCTGACCGCGCGCGGCGCCGAGGACCTGGCGAAGGCGGCCGCCGAGGTCACCGGGTGCACGACCGTGACTGCGCTGGCGGGCAGCGTCGTCGACGACGACCACCGGGCCGAGCTGGCGCACGCGGCGGCCGAGCTCGGCGGCGCGGACCTGCTGATCAACAACGCGTCCACGCTGGCGGGCTTCGACCTCGACGGCGCCCCGATGCCGACGCTCGCGCAGTTCCCGCTCGTCGGGCTGCTCGAGACCTTCGAGGTCAACGTCCTCGGGCCGCTGGCGCTCACCCAACTGCTGCTCCCGCAGCTGCGGCTCAAGCACGGCCGCATCATCAACATCTCCTCCGACGCGGCCGTCGAGCCGTACGCGGGCTGGGGCGGCTACGGCGCGAGCAAGGCGGCGCTCGACCACGCCTCGGCGATCCTTGCGCAGGAGGAACCCGACGTGACCGTGTGGTCCGTCGATCCGGGCGACATGCGCACCCGCATGCACGCCGACGCCTTCCCCGGCGAGGACATCTCCGACCGGCCGCTGCCCGAGACCGTCGTGCCGGCCTTCCGCAGGCTGCTCGAAGAGAACCCCGCCTCCGGCCGCTACGCCGCTGCCGACCTGCTCGAGCCCGTCAAGGAGGAGGTCTGAGATGACCGCGATCACGCTGGAAACCGGATTCGACTTCGATGTGCCCGACGAGCTGACCGCGCACGAGCCCGCCGAGGCGCGCGGCCTGGCCAGGGACGGCGTGCGGATGGTCGTCGGCTACCGGGGTTCGATGACCGCCGAGCATCATCAGTTCACGAACCTGCCGGAGGTGCTGACCGCGAAGGACCTCCTCGTGGTCAACAATTCGGGCACGCTCCCGGCGGCGCTCACCGGACGGCTGGTCGACGGCCGGACCGTCGCGCTGCACGTCTCTTCGGCCGAGCCGAACGAGCGTGGCGCGTACCTGGTCGAGCTGCGCAGGCCCGCGCCGGACGAGGGGGCGGCGCGGTACTACCAGCCCGCGGAGTCGCCCGCACGGGTCGGCCTCGTCGTCACGCTGCCCGGCCGAGCGCACGCGCGGCTGACCGAGCGCTTCACCGACCGGCTCTGGTTCGCCGAGATCCGGCTGCCGCGCGGCCTGTCCCTCGTGGCGTACCTCGCCTGGTACGGCAAGGCGATCCGCTACGGCTACGTGGACCGCGAGTGGCCGATCGAGGCGTACCAGACCGTGTTCGCGACCGAGCCGGGCAGCAGCGAGATGCCGAGCGCGGCGCGGCCGTTCACCGCCGAACTCGTGAAGGAGATCGAGCGGCGCGGTACGACGATTGCGCCGATCACGCTACACACGGGCGTCGCGTCCCCGGAGGCGCACGAAGCTCCGTACGCCGAACGGTTCAAGGTGCCCGGTACGACGGCTGAGCTGGTCGAGCGAACGCGGCGGAACGGCGGCCGCGTCATCGCCATCGGCACGACGGTCGTGCGCGCGCTCGAATCCGCCGTCGACGCCGAGGGCCACGTGCGCGAAGCCGACGGCTGGACCGACCTGATCATCACGCCGGAGCGCGGGGTGTTCGCGGTGGACGGCCTGCTCACCGGCTGGCACGAGCCGCGCGCCTCGCACCTGCTGATGCTGCAGGCCGTCGCCGGACGGCCGCTGCTCGACCTCTGCTACGCCGAGGCCATCGCGGGAGGCTACCTGTGGCACGAGTTCGGGGACGTCAATCTGCTGCTGCCGTAAAGGTCGTTGAACCGAAAACGCAGTCAACTGCGCGGCGGAGAGGGTGAATCCGCCGCGCAGTAGCCGTACACAGTGGCCGTGACCACGCACGGTGCATTATTGTCCGAGGTGGTAAGGGGGCTTGCTGGACTACGGGAACCGGGGGTTCGCATGGGAATTCTGGGAGACATCGAGGGTGCCGCGGGCGACATCGTGCACGCGGGGGAGGACGTCGTCCAGGCGGGGGTCGATGCCGTCGAGGACGTCGCGGGGATGCTCAGCTCACTGCGCAACTTCCTGACCGACGCCGGGCTCGGCAACGTCGTGCGGGAGTTGGAGCAGCTCGCTGAACAGGCCAATCAGCTCAAGCAGGAGCTGGCGGCAGCGGCCTCGGCGACGCAGTGGACCGGCGCGGCCGCGGACGGATTCCGGGCGCGTGCACAGCAGCGGGAGTCCGAGGTGACGCAGCTCGTGAGCGCGCTCGACTCGGCGCACTCCGCAGTGGCCGCGGCGTACGCCATCGCGGGAATCTTCTAGACGGGGAACGGGGGAGAACATGGCAGCGACGGATCAGTATCAGGTAGACATCGCCTCGGTGAAGAGCCTGATTCAGGCCTGGCAGAAGGGCTCTGAGGAGCTCAACGCCATATCGAAGCAGTTGTCGAACATCCATGAGCAGCTGATGGGCAGCATTCCGAGCGCGCTGTTCGAAGGGCTGCTCGGCGAGGTGCCGCTGGCCGAGAGCTTCGCGAAAGTTGCCGCGGCGGCGTCCACGGCCCAGCAGGTCGCGCAGGGGCTCGCACAGGACACGGCGTCGCTCGACATAAACCTCACCGCGTACGTCGAGACCGAGGCGTCGATCGAGGCCAAGCTCAAGGCCGTCAAGCAGCATCAGGGCACGGTCACACCGCCGCACGGAGGGTCCACGCACACCTCGGGCGGCGGCGGTTCCTCGACGCACCACGGGTCCTCGTCCGGGGGCGGCGGCTCGTCCTCAGGCGGTGGCTCGTCCTCGTCCGGCGGCGGTGGTAGCACGCAGCCGCCCGGGCCCGCGACGTACGCCAACGAGGCCCAGGTGGACGCGTGGATCGACCAGGCGTTCCAGGCGCTCGAAGCGGCCGGGGTGCCCGCGAGCGAACTCGACAAGGCCGGGGTGCTGCTCATCATCGAGCACGAATCCAGCGGCAACCCGAACGCCATCAACAACTGGGACAGCAACGCCAAGGCGGGCGACCCGTCGCGCGGCCTGATGCAGGTCATCGGGACCACGTTCAACGAGTACAAGCTGCCCGGGCACGACGACATCTACAACCCGGTGGACAACATCGTCGCGGGGGTCCGGTACGCGATCTCGCGGTACGGATCGATCCAGAACGTCCCCGGCGTCAAGAACGTGGACAATGGAGGAAAGTACGTTGGTTACTAGGAGGATCGGTACGGCGGGGGCGGGGTGCCTGCTCGCGGCCGCCGCGTTGGCCGGATGCTCCAGCGGCGGGGGAGTGCAGACCACGCTCGGGACGCAGTCGGCCGCGCCCGCCACGTCGGCCGAGGCGACGAGCGCGTCCCCGGGCGCGGCGGCGTCCACATCGTCGTCCGCGGCCGCGGGTTCCGGGGGCGTGTCCGCGTCGTCGATCCCGTCCGCGATCCCGGCCGCCGCGTGGATCCGGCCGTCCGCGATCCCGCTCTACGCCACGTACCACTGGCCCTCGCCCGCGAGCACCGCCAAGTCGGCGAAGGCACCGGCACTCAGCGCCGTCCAAGACTGCCAACTGACGCTGAGCAGCTCCGACCAGGCCGAACTCGGCGCATTCCCGGCCGCGCAGGCCGAACTCTCGCCGACCAGCGGCGGCAACGGAGGGCAGGACGACTGGTCGGCCGTGGAGACCATCCTGGCCACCAACGACACGAGCTCCGGCGACATCCAGGGGATCTTCAGCCTCTACACGGACCTGGTCGCCGACCTCGGCAAGTGCGCGGCGTCCGGGGCGAAGGTCTCCGTCGCCGTGAACCAAGGCCCCGGATACGCGGCCACGATCACCATCCCGACATCCACCGGATCCACCCTGACCTGGCACGAATACCTCACTGCGCCGTACGGTTACCTGATCGAGCTCGCGGTCTACGTGGCGCCGTACTCGGGCGACCGGCCCGGCGCCACGTGGGACGGCACTTCGGCGAGCAGCGTGCTCAGCGCACTGCAATCAGGACCCTGCTCCATCACGAAACTCTGCTGAGCCGGGAGTCCTCGGGAGCCCGCCTGGACTCACTCGGACGAAGGACCCTCCGAACCGCTCGGTTCGGAGGGTCGCCGGTACGTCGTGCGGTCGTGCGTCAGCTGCCGCCGGAGCTCGCCTCGATCAGCCCGAGCACCAGGCTGACCGCGACCAGCACGTACCCGGCGCCGAGCACGTAGAGCGTGCCGCGCCGGACCACCGAGGCCACGATCGCCACCAGCGCCGCGACCACCGGCGAGATCACCAGCGGCAGCACGTAGCTGAGCATCGGCTCGTGGCCGGTTCCGTTGGCCTGCAGCCCGGCCGCGAAACAGCCCACCGCGCCCGCCACCGCGAGCAGCGGCAGCAGGATCGCCGCCCAGCTCACCGAGCGTCCGCCCTCCACCTGAGCTTCCATGCAAAATCGCTCTCTCGTTCGGGTGGGCAGTATCGTACGCTTGGCGTCCGCACTGTGCCGACCGTTTCGGCATCTATCCAGGGGAGAGACCGTGACCGAGCCGGAGGGGCCCGCCGCCGGGCCCGCGGACCCGTGGCAGTCCGTGCCGGGCTACCAGCCCCCGCCGGGCGCCGCGATTCCGCCCGGCTACGGCTACCCGCCGCCCGGAATGCCGTGCTACTACCCGGGCTATCCGGTCCGGCGCACCAACGGGCTCGCGGTCGCGTCCCTGGTCTGCGGGATCTGCGGCTTCCTGTACCTCATCCCGGCGATCCTCGGGCTGATCTTCGGCATCATCGCGGTGCGGCAGACCAAGCGGGACGGCACGGACGGCCGCGGCATGGCGATCGCGGGCATCGTCACCGGCTCGGTCTGGATCGCCCTGCTCCTGCTGATCGTGCTGATCGCGGTCACCTCGAACTGAGCGCGACGTGAGCGCGCCCCGGCGACGGGCCTAAACCGGCGCAAGTGGGGAAACACCCACTAAGTGAACAAGCTTTCGCCCCCGGAGCGGCGTCCGCTGATAGGCCTGACCGCCTATCGCGAGCACGCCTCCTGGGGCGTTTGGCACACCCAGGCCGCGCTGCTGCCGCACAACTACGTGGACTTACTCACCCAGGCGGGCGGCGTTCCGGTGCTGCTGCCGCTCAGCGAGGACGACGCGGCGCCCAGCATCGTCGCCGCCCTCGACGGCCTGATCCTGACCGGCGGCCCCGACATCGAGCCGGTCCGCTACGGCGCCGCCCCCGACCCGTACGCCGAACGCTTCCAGTCCGACCGCGACACCTGGGAGTCCGCCCTGCTCGCCGAGGCCCTGCGCGCGGACCTCCCCGTCTTCGGCATCTGCCGCGGCATGCAGCTGATCAACATCCACTGCGGCGGCACCCTCGTCCAGCACCTCCCCGAACTCGCGGGCGGCCAACGCCACCGCCCCGCCCCCGGCGTCTTCGGCACCGTCCGCGTCAGGCTCGACACCGCCGCCATGCCCGGCTCCCTGCTCGGCCCGACCGTGGACGTGCCCTGCTACCACCACCAGGCGATAGACCTCATCGGCGACGGCCTCAAAGCCACCGCCTGGGCCCTCGACGAGACCGTCGAAGCCGTCTGGAACCCCGACCGCCGCTTCCTCCTCGGCGTCCAATGGCACCCCGAAGCCCGCGACGACCCCGCTCTTTTCGCGGCCCTGGTGCGAGCTGCAGCGTCAGGGAACTGATCCAGGCGCTCCGTCGGTAAATGGCTTGACCACGCTCGATACCGTTGCCGACGTGCAGATATCCGGAGTAGAGGTCGACCCGTCGCTGGTGCGTCGCTGGCGCGAATGGCTCGCGCCACCGGCCCAGCCGTTCTACCTCTCCGCCGAGCAGGCAGAAGCATGCGGAGTCGCCCCCGACTCACGATCCGCCCAGATGAGCGACGAACTCCGCGACACCTTCGCCGCGTGGCGCATTGCTCGCGACCTGCAAGCGGTATGGCTCGACGAACTCACGTTCCACGCTCTGCCCCGCGACGCACGGTCCCGGCTCGTGCGTGCCCAAGTCGTGCATCGCCGGGGGCTGGTTCCCACAGTGCGGCAGTGGTCCAACGCGATCGGAGCCGCTGAACTGCGCAGTCAGGCCGACGGCCACCGGTTCGTGTGGTGGCAGTCCCTGCTCGAGCGTGTAGACGATTCGATCATCGGCATGATCGTGAGCCGGCGCGAGGCGCTGCCGCCGAGCCAACACGGCGCGGTCACGGCCAACGAATGGAAGTCCGCCGCCCGCGCACTACCGCGTGCCGAGCAGTTGGCCGGCACACTCCCCTCCGGCAGCGGCCCCAACTGCTTCGGCACCGTCATGGCCGCCGCCGGTGTGGACGGCGCCGCAGAGGCCTGGATGATGCAGGAGCCCTTCGAGACCTGGCTGACGGAATCCACCCGCACCGGCGGCGACGACATGCAGCCGGGCACCGTCCTGGTCTGGCGGGATCCCGAAGGCACCGCCCAGCACACGGCGGTGACCCTGGGCGGAGGCTGGGGACTTCACAAGCCCTCGCAATGCTGGTGGACCCCGCGCACGGTGCTGCCCGCCCGCGAACTCATCCGCGGCAGCCGCTCACCCGGCCTGCGCCTTCACAGGTACACCCTGCGTTGAAAAGGCCTGATTCGCCCTATGGCCGGGACAGCAGGACTCCCGCCTCGGCGACGGTGTCTACCAGGTGGAGGGTCTTGGCCATGGGCTTGCCCTCGGCGAGGTTGCGGAGCAGGGGCCAGGCGGGGAGGGTGCGGGTCCAGTAGGAGACGCCTACGAGGATCATGCGGCGGGGGGTGGCGGTGCCGTAGTAGGCGGGGGTGGCGGCCTGGAAGATCTCCTGGACGGTGCCGGCGGCGCCGGGGAGGATGACGAGGGCGGCGTTGGCCTTGTCGAGCAGGACGTCTTCGCGCAGGGCGTTGGAGAAGAACTTTGCCACGGTGGAGGCGAAGGGGTTGGGGGGCTCGTGGCCGTAGAACCAGGTGGGGATGGAGAGGGAGTCGCCGGCCTTGGTGGGCGGGTAGACCGTCCGGACGGCGAAGGCGGTGCGGGCCCAGGGGGTGACGTCGGGGCGGAAGGTGGGCACACCGGCGAGCATGGCTAGGGACTGTGTCAGGGCCTCGTCGGGGTACGGGGCCAGGTAGGCGCCGAGGTTCGCCGCCTCCATGGCGCCGGGGCCGCCGCCGGTGGCCACGGTGAATCCGGCCCTTGCTACGCTCCGGCCGAGCAGGGCTGCCTGGGTGTAGCCGTCGGTGCCTCGTTCGAGTGCGTGGCCGCCCATGACGCCGATGACGCGGCGGCCTTCGGTCCATTCGTCGAGCGCGTCCTGGATCGAGTCGTCGTGCAGGCCGCGCAGGGCCAGGGCGAGCACGTCCTCGCGGCGCCTGGGCTCCTGGTCCCACTGGTAGGCGAGTGAGTCAGGGGTCTGCTCGTAGGGCTTCACGTCAATGCCCTCATAGAGATCCTCGGGGGTGTAGAGGCCCACGCGGTACGGATCGAAGGGCAGGTGCGGCGCGGGCTCGAAGACGAGGGCGCCGCGCTGGCGCAGGTCGGCGGCGACGGTCTCGCTCATCTCGCAGCCCAGGAACGCGCTGTCCTCGATGTCCGAGGAGCGCAGCTCCCATCCTCGTTCTCGGAGATCAACCGCCTGAATCCGGCATCCCACCAGGGTGCCCGGATGCTGCGAGACGTACCTGTCGAACTGCGCGAGCGACTCGATCTCCACCACGGGCCACGAGTCTAGCCCCCGCGGGTCGGTCCGGTTTGACGTTTCCGCAAGCCCGGCTTGACCGTCTCTTAGGGTGGGGGGCTTGACGGGTCCAATGGTCTAGTCCAATCTTCGCTGTACGGGACCGCGGCGCAGTGTGGCGCCGGGCCTGTTCGCGGAAAGGGACCTCCCACACCCATGACACGAAAGCAAACCACTCATACAAAGGTCCGGGCCGCGCTCGCCGTGGCCGCGGCGGCCTCGGTCGCCGTCGCGGGGGCCTTCTTCGCCACCCAGGCGCAGGCCGCGTCCAGCAACCTGCTGGCGAACGGAAGTTTCAGCAGCGGCAATCTGAACGGCTGGACCTGCGACGCGGGGACCGGCTCGGTCGTCACCTCGCCGGTCTACTCCGGCGACACGTACGCGCTCGCCGGGGCGGCCTCCTCGTCCGACGACGCGCAGTGCACGCAGACCGTCTCCGTCCAGCCGAACAGCAGCTACACGCTGTCCGGCGAGTTCGAGGGCGACTACGTCTTCCTCGGCGTGAGCGGCGGTACGGACACGTGGACGCCCGCGGCGAGTTCGTGGCAGCAACTTTCCATGAGCTTTACCACCGGCGCGTCGCAGACCTCTGTCACGGTCTACACACACGGCTGGTACGGCCAGGGCACCTACTACGCCGACGACCTGACGCTGAGCGGCGCGGCCGGTTCCGGCTCGACCAGCTCCAGCCCCACGCCGACGCCGACCACCGCCACGGCCAGCGCCTCGCCCTCGCCGACCGCGACCACCGCCTCTCCGACCCCGACCGCCACCTCCACCGGGTCCTCCGGCAGCGGCGGCAGCGGGCTGCCGAAGCACGTGCTCGCGGGCTACTGGCAGGACTTCACCAACGGGGCCACGGCGCTCAAGCTGTCCAGCGTGCCGACCGGCTACAACCTGGTGGACGTGGCGTTCGCCGACACGGACTCGGCCAATGACGGCGGCGTCACCTTCTCGATCGACTCGGGCCTGTCCTCGGCGCTCGGCGGCTACACGGCGGCGCAGTTCACCTCCGACGTGGCCACGCTGCACTCGCGCGGCCAGAAGGTGATCCTCTCGATCGGCGGCCAGAACGGCACGATCAGCGTCGCCTCCTCGTCTGCCGCGACGAACTTCGCGAACAGCGTCTACAGCCTGATGAAGCAGTACGGCTTCGACGGCGTGGACATCGACCTGGAGAACGGGCTCAACGTCACGTACATGACGCAGGCGCTGCAGGACCTCAGCGGCCTGGCGGGCTCCTCGCTGATCATCACGCTGGCGCCGCAGACCATTGACATGCAGTCCACGTCCTCCGACTACTTCCAGCTCGCGCTCGACATCAAGAGCATCCTGACGATCTCGTACACGCAGTACTACAACAGCGGGTCGATGAACGGTTGCGACGGCAACGTCTACAGCGAGAGCACGGAGAACTTCCTGACCGCGCTCGCCTGCACGCAGCTGCAGGGCGGCCTGAACCCCTCGCAGGTCGGCCTCGGTCTGCCCGCGTCCTCCTCGGCGGCAGGCAGCGGCTACGTGTCGCCCTCGGTCGTGACCGCCGCGCTCGGCTGCCTCGCGAAGGGCACCGGCTGCGGCAGCTTCGTCCCGACCAGCACCTGGCCGGGCATCGGCGGCGCGATGGACTGGTCGATCAACTGGGACGCGTCCAACGGTTACGCCTTCGAGAGCACCGTGAGCGCGTACCTGAGTTCGATGTCGTAACGTGACCGCCCTGTTACTCAATACTTTGGTAAAGGCTCCGGTCAACACCTTGTAGCGGTAGGGGGTGCGTGCCAGGCTCGCCGCCATGGCACGCACCTACCTGTCGACGCTCTCCCCGCGCCGCCGTTGGGGCATCGCCGCCGCGGCGGCCGGCGTCGCGCTCGCCGCCACGGCGGGACTCGGCGAACCCTGGGGTTTCCACGCCATCAGCGGTCTGCCGAACGACGCCGGATTCAAGTCCGTACCGCTGCTCAGCAGCACGCTTCAGGTCTTCCACTGGACCACGGGCAGCGCGAAGCTCGGCGGCACGGATCCGTGGATCGCCGCCTTCGTCCTGGACCTCGTGTGGCCGCTGCTGATCCTGATCGGCACGCGGGCGCTCGCGGGCGGGCTCGCGCTGCGCCGGGCCAAGCTCTCGCTGATCGTCGGGGTCTGGAGCGTGACCACGCTCACCGGCGCCTTCGCCGGACTCGCGGCCGGGCTGGTGGACCACGCGGGCGGGTCCCGCGTGGTGTTCTCGGTGACGGCGACGCACACCGGCGACGTGCTCGCGTTGCAGGCGGCGACGATCGCGCTGGTCGGGGCGCTGATCGGCTGGCTGCCCGGGGTGGCCGCGGCGCTGGCGTACTCGGTCGGGCGGGTCGTGCCGACGCCGGAGTCCGAGTCGAGGACCGGCGAGGAGGCGACCCTCACCGAGGCGAACAGCACGCTCAGCCTGGAGAACCTCGAGGAGCTGCGCAACGCCCGCCGCGGCGACGACGGCCGGCTGCCCGACGCTAATACCAGCGAGTTCTTCCGCGTCTGACGTTACGATCGTGGCCGTGCGGATGCATGACGATCAAGTGGCGGTCACGACTGAGACAGTGCGCGGACTCATCGGCGCGCAGTTCCCCGAATGGCGCGGACTCCCGGTCCGCGCCATTTCGTCTCAGGGCACTGTCAACGCGATCTTCCGGGTGGGGGACGGGCTCGCGGCGCGGCTGCCGCTGCAACCGGTGGATGTCGCCGTGCTGGAGCGGGAGGCAGCGGCTGCGCGTGAGCTGGCCGGACGTACCCGGTTCCGGACGCCGGAGCCGGTGGCGATCGGTGAGCCTGGAGGCGACTATCCGCTGCCGTGGTCGGTGCAGACGTGGGTCCCGGGCGATATCGCGACGCCGGAGACCCCGGCCGACTCGATGGCGTACGCGGGTGATCTGGCCGAGTTCATCGGCGGAGTGCGGGCGATCGACGTTCGCGGACGTACCTTCAGTGGCAGTGGGCGCGGCGGGGAGCTGAAGACGCACGACGCGTGGATGGAGACCTGCTTCGCGAACAGCGGCGATCTGCTGGACGTCCCGCGGCTGCGCGCGATGTGGGCGGAGCTGCGTGAGCTGCCGCGGGAGTCGCCGGACGTGATGACGCACGGCGACCTGATCCCTGGGAACGTGCTCGTGGCCGATGGACGGCTCGTGGGAGTGCTGGACGTCGGCGGCTTCGGTCCCGCGGATCCGGCGCTGGATCTGGTCGGCGCGTGGCACCTGCTGGAGAGCGGACCGCGCCGGAAGCTGCGCGCGGAACTCGGCTGCGGCGAGCTCGAATGGCAGCGCGGACGGGCCTGGGCGTTCCAGCAGGCGATGGGTCTCGCTTGGTACTACTTAGAGACCAATCCGGTGATGCACCACCTGGGCATGGTCACGCTCGGTCGTCTGCTCGAAGACGGCTGAGCTGCCGTGCCCGGGAGACCGGGGTACGCCGCTCGTAACCCAGAAGGGTGTACGCCAGATAGATGTTGTGCTCCACCAGATCGTCCAGCGAGTCTGGGCCGTCCGGGTGGTACCACTGGGCCACGGCGTTGCACGAGGCGATGATCGAGCGGCGCACGTCGTCGGGGTACGGGGTGGTGAAGATCCCGGCGGCCACCCCCGCGTCGATCGGCTCGCGGAACCGGGCGCTGGCCTCGCGCTGGCGGTCCCGATACCGTTCCCGCTCCTCGGGTTCCAGCGCACGCGCCTCGTTCATCAGCAGCAGGCTGGCCTCCGAGCGCTCGGCCCGGTAGCGCACGGTCGCGCCGACCACGGCGGCGAGCCGGCGGGCCGGATCGTGCCCGGCCTCGCCGAGCGCGTCCGCGCAGCGCGCCTGGTAGTCGTCCATCCCCTCGTGCAGCAACGCGGCGAGAAGAGCCTGCTTGCTCGGGTAATAGTGGTACAGGGCGGACAGGCTCACCCCGGCCGCCGCGGCGATCTCCCGGATCGAGACGGCGTGGAAGCCCCGGTCGGCGAACTGGGCCGAGGCGGCGGCGAGCAGGGCCTGATGGCCCGCGGGACGAGCCGGCACGGTGACTGCCTCCAAGGATGGACAACTGGTGCTACTGGCGAGTAGCTTAACGAGCGTTCGTTGACTTTGCGAGACACAGGATAGGGGTTCGGCGGTGCTCCGGAGCATTTACAACGAGGACCACGAGGCGTTCCGCGCCATGATCCGGGACTTCATCGAGTCCGAGGTGGCGCCGGAGTACCACGAGTGGGAGCAGGCCGGCCACCCGCCGCGCGGCTTCTACAACAAGCTCGGCGACCTGGGCGTCTTCGGCATCCACGTGCCGGAGGAGTATGGCGGCGCGGGCGAGACCTCGTACAAGTTCGAGGCCATCATCATGGAGGAGACCGCCCGCGCGGGCGTCACCTTCGGCGCCGCGGGCATCCACGTCAACCTGGTGCGCCCCTACCTGCTGGCCTTCGCCAGCGAGGAGCAGAAGCAGCGCTGGATGCCGGGCTTCATCAGCGGCGAGATAATGGGCGCGCTCGCCATGACCGAGCCGGGCACCGGCTCCGACCTGGCCGGCATCGCCACCACCGCCAAGCTCTCCGCCGACGGCACGCACTACGTGCTCAACGGCGCCAAGACCTTCATCTCCGGCGGCGTGCTGGCCGACCGGGTGCTGGTCGTCGCGCGCACCTCGCAGGCCACGCCGGAGAACCGCCGCGGCGGTCTCTCCATCCTGTTCGTGGACACCAAGGCCGAGGGCTACACCGTCGGCAAGAAGCTGGACAAGATCGGCCTGAAGACCTCGGACACCGCCGAGCTGTCCTTCCAGGACGTGAAGGTGCCGGTCGAGGACCTGCTCGGCGAGGAGGGCCAGGCCTTCAAGTACCTGACCCACAACCTGGTCGAGGAGCGGCTCGCGATCGTGGTCGGCTCGACCGCGCAGGCCGCCGCCGCGATCCGCTTCGCCGTGGACTACGTCAAGGAGCGCAAGGCCTTCGGCCAGCCGGTCGCCTCGTTCCAGAACACGAAGTTCGTGCTCGCCGACTGCGAGGCCGACTACCAGGCCGCGCAGGCGCTGACCGACCGGGCGATCGAGCTGTTCGACGAGGGCAGGCTCACCCCGTCCGACGCGGCCGCCGCGAAGATCTTCACCACCGAGGCCGCGGGCCGGATCATCGACAAGTGCCTGCAGCTGCACGGCGGCTACGGCTACATCAACGAGTACCCGATCGCCCGGCTGTACGCGGACACCCGCGTCTCCCGGCTCTACGGCGGCACCTCGGAGATCATGCGCACGATCGTCGCGAAGTCGCTCGGCCTCTGATCTCCCGCTGCACATAGGGTGGGGCGTGTGATCGACTGCGACATACGCCCCGCCCGGCCCGCGGAGGCCGCCGCCGTGCTGGAGTTCTGGCGCGCGGCGGCCGAGGGCACCAGCATCAGCGACGACCCGGACGGTGTCAGGACACTGATCGAACGTGATCCGGACGCGCTGCTGCTCGCCGTGGCGGGGGACCGGATCGTCGGCACCGTCATCGCCGGATTCGACGGCTGGCGCTGCCACCTCTACCGCCTCGCCGTGCACCCGGACGTGCGCCGCCGGGGCATCGGTTCTGCCCTGCTGGACGCCGCGCACCGCCGTTTCGAGTCCTTCGGCGGACGCCGCGCCGACGCGATGGTGCTGGAGCGCAACGAGACCGGGCAGCGCACGTGGAGCGCGGCCGGGTACCAGCGCGAGGACCACTGGCGTCGCTGGGTGAAGCCGCTGCGCTGAACTGCGGATACGTAGCGACTGCGGGAAATGTCGGAGGGCGCGGCTACCGTCGGATGCACCAGTGATCTTCGACGGAGAGGAAGCACCATGGCGATCGTCAGCGGTTACGCCAGCGCCTCGATCGACTGCCCGGACCCCGCCGCGCTGTTGGCCTTCTACCAGCAGTTGACCGGATGGAAGACGGTGTGGGAGTCCGAGGAGTTCAGCGCGATCAGCCCGGACGGCGGCCCGACCAACGGCCTCGGCTTCCAGAAGGTCGAGGACTACCGCGCGCCCGAGTGGCCGGGGCAGGACCGGCCGCAGCAGTTCCACCTCGACTTCTACGCGGCCGACCTCGACGCGGCGCAGGCGCAGGCGCTCGAGATCGGCGCGCCGCCGGCCGCCGTGCAGCCGCAGCCGGACCGCTGGCGCGTGCTGCTCGACCCGGTGGGACACCCCTTCTGCCTGTGCGTTGAGCCCTGATTTGGGGACGCAAAGATTTTGACGCTGTACGCGGGCGTACCCTACGGTGGGCGCTCGTCAAGGAAACAGGGAACGTATAGAGCGCGGCACGAGGCTGTGCGGCGGAGGGGGCGGGCATGGCCACGGCCAAGCTGAACCAGATCATCGCGGTGGAGAAGGGCGTCAAGAGCAAGTCCTTCTCGGAGCTGACCGAGGCGCACCACCTGCTACTCAAGCCCGCGCTGCTGTCCGGCATCTCGCGCAGCTACCAGCCGAAGGACGACGAGGGCGAGCAGTTGCCGCCGGAGTCGACCAAGGTGCAGGTGAAGGCCGAGGAGGTGCTGCGCAAGGCCTCCGCGACGCTGACCCGGCTGTTCGACGTGACCGCGACGAAGGACTGGGCCAACTGCGTGGCCCGCGCGGACGTCGCCGTGGACGGCAACACCCTGCTGAAGGACGTCCCGGTCACCTACCTGCTCTTCCTGGAGAAGCAGCTGACCGACCTGCACACCTTCGTCAAGAAGCTGCCGGTGCTGGACGCGGGCGAGTCCTGGATGCAGGACCTGTCCACGGACAGCTGGAAGACCGACCCGGTGCAGACGTACCGGACCAAGCGGGTCCCGCGCAACCACGTGAAGGCCGAGGCGACCGAGAAGCACCCGGCGCAGGTCGAGGTCTACTACGAGGACGTGACCATCGGCTACTGGACCACCGTGAAGTTCTCCGGCGCGCTGCCGGCCCGGCGGGTCAACGAGCTGCTGGACCGGGTCGAGAAGCTGCAGCAGGCCGTGAAGTTCGCGCGCGAGGAGGCGAACGGCACCGAGGTCGCCGACCAGCGCGTCGGCGAGGCCGTGTTCGGCTACCTCTTCGGCTGACGGAGCTGACCCGGCGACACACCACAGACTCCTCCCCGGTTGAGCCCCGGGGAGGCGGCGCGAAAGCGCAGACTGAAACTCAGTGATCAGACTGAAGAAGGCGGCGTACGGTGCAGGTTCGAGTCCTGCCCCCGACACTCGTGTCGGGGTGGCCCAAAGGCAGAGGCAGCGTCGCGATCAAACTCAGGCTCTCGCTCGAGACTCGGTCATTGCCGTCGATCTTCGAATCGAACGGACGCGGGCGACCACGTGAGTTGCCGGTTCGAATCCGGCCCGCGCCTCTGCACGGCGCGGTAGGCCTAAAGGAAGGGCCGCACGTCTGATCAGGATGACCCGCGTCCTTAAACGTGTCGAAGTGTGCAATTCGACGGACCCATCACAGGGCCCATGCCGCTGAGCGTGGGCCAGGTGCGGGAACAGGGCCCCGGTGGATGGACATTCCGCCGGGGCTCGCCCCTTTTCGGCGTCGGCGAGGTACTTTGAGAGAGAAAGTACTATGCGATTGCTCGCGGGAAGACGGGGCGGTAGCGGATGTTCGAGCGGTTCACCGATCTGGCGCGACGGGTCGTGGTGCTGGCCCAGGAGGAAGCGCGGCTGCTCAACCACGACTACATCGGCACCGAGCATCTGCTGCTCGGTCTGCTGCACGAGGACCGGGGCCTCGCACGGCAGGCGCTGACCGAGTTGGACGTGTCGCTGGACGCCGTGCGCGAGCAGGTCACGACGATCATCGGCACCGGCGAGCGGACGCCGACCGGGCACATTCCCTTCACCCCGCGCGCGAAGAAGGTGCTCGAACTCGCGCTGCGGGAGGCGTTGCAGCTCGGCACGGACTACATCGGCACCGAGCATCTGCTGCTCGGGCTGATCCGCGAGGGCCAGGGCGTGGCCGCGCAGGTGCTGGCCAAGCTCGGCAAGTCGCTCGACGAGGTGCGGCAGACCGTCATCCGGCTGTACGAGGAGCAGAGCCCGGAGGAGCGCGAGCAGCAGCAGAACCGGCCGACGGGGGAGCGGGTCCGGGAGCGCGAGGAGCCGAGCGTCTTCGAACCCAGATTCCCGATGCCCGGATTCCTGCAGCGGCGCCCGTTCGTGCGCGGCGCGACGGCCCGGGCTGGCCGCGAGTTCGCCGAGTACACCCCGGTCGCGGCGCCGCGTGCCCCGGTGCGCGCGTCGGATCCGGTGGCGCGCCGGCCCGCGGAGGCGGAGCGGCTGCTCGTGGTGCTGGCCCGGCGGGAGCGCAACAACGCCCTGCTGGTCGGCCCGAGCGGCTGCGGCAAGTCAGCCCTCGTACGCGACCTGGCGCAGACCCTCGGCGCGAACCGCGGTCCGGCCTCGCTGGGCAGCGCGGAGGTCGTGGAGCTGGACGTCGCGGCGCTGCGCGCGGGCGTGGACCGCATCGTGCGACGCAGCGCCTCGCCGGTCGTGCTCATCGAGGACCTGGACATGCTGCTGCGCGCGGACGACCTGTCCGGCGGCCGCGTCGTGACGGCCGTGGCGAGCCTCGCCGAGTCGGAGGCGCCGCTGATCGTCACCGCCTCGGCCGAAGCGCGGGACCGCTTCGAGCAGGGATTCCCGACGCTGGCCACGCGGTTCGAGTCGGTCGAGCTGGCCGCGGCGGACCCGGCGCACACCCTCGACGTGCTCGAACTGCTGCGCCCCGGCCTCCAGGACTTCCACGGCATCACGATCGCGGACTCGGCGCTGGCCGCCGCGGTCGAGCTCGCGCCGCGGGTGCCCGGCGGCCGGGTGCCGCCCGGCGGCGCCGTGGACCTGCTGGACGCGGCCGCCGCCCGGCTCGCGGTGCGGGACGGGACGAACCTGGAAGAGGGCCACCTGCGCGACGCGGCCTGAGTGGACACCCCGGTCGGCTGGGACTTACTGTGGCCGCCGCAACCCGCTCCGTCCCAAAAGGAGGCACGGCACCTTGGCGGTCACCGACGAGGCCATCGAGAAGATCAAGGGCATGATCGTGTCCGGGGCCCTGCAACCGGGCCAACGGCTGCCCAAGGAGGCCGACCTGGCCACCGACCTCGGCCTGTCGCGCAACTCGCTGCGCGAGGCGGTCAAGGCGCTGTCGCTGATGAACATCCTGGACGTCCGGCAGGGCGACGGGACGTACGTGACCAGCCTGGAGTCCCCGCTGCTGCTCGAGGCGCTGAGCTTCATCGTGGACTTCCACCGGGACGACCAGGTGCTCGAGTTCCTGGCCGTGCGCCGGATCCTGGAGCCCGCGGCGGCCGCGGTGGCCGCGCGCACCGCGACGCCCGAGCAGCTCGCCGAGATCCGCGTCGTGCTCGACTCGACCCGGCCCGAGGACGGGATCGACAAGGCGATCGCGGCGGACATCGAGTTCCACCGCCTGATCACCCAGGCCACCGGCAACCGCGTGCTGTGCTCGCTGCTCGAAGGCCTGTCCACGCCGACGATGCGCGCCCGCGTGTGGCGCGGCCTGACCGAGCCCGCCGCGCTGGAGCGCACCCTGGCCGAGCACAGTGCGATCCTGGAGGCGCTGGAGGCCGGGGACGCCGAGGCGGCGCACGCGTGGTCCACCGTGCACATCTCAAAGCTCGAGCGCTGGTTGTCGTCCGTTCTCTGATTCGTTTCCGTCCCGTTCACCTCCGCTCCTCGCCGAAGTAGTGTGTGAATGTCAGCATCGACTGTTCGCCGGACCCGCCGACGGACAGTCGAAGGAGACGTAACCAGTGGAAGCGATTTCCCGTCGTTCGCTGCTGCGCGGGGCCACGGCCGGCGGACTCGTCGTCGCGGCCGGGCCGACCATCTGGCTGCAGCCCGCCGTCGCGGGCACCGTCAACCCGGAGCAGCTGCACCTCCAGTTCGGTCAGGACGCCGCGACCGAGATGACCGCCTCCTGGGCGACCGCGGGCTCGGTCAGCCGCCCCCGGCTGCGGCTCGGCACCCCGTCCGGCGGCTTCGGGCGCACGATCGAGGCGGAGACCCGGACCTACACCGACGGCCTCAACGCGGTCGAGACGATCACGCACCACGTCCGGATCAGCAACCTGCGTCCGGACACCGACTACGTGTACGAGGTCACCCACGACGGGGCCACGCCGGTGCGGGCCGCCTTCCGCACCGCGCCGCTCGGCCGCCGCGCCTTCCGCTTCACCAGCTTCGGCGACCTCGGCGCCGGCAATCCGGTCTGGTCGAAGTCCTCGATCAACGGCATCACGGCCGTGCACCAGGTCGAGCAGTTCGAGCCGGTCGTGCACCTGATGAACGGCGACCTGTCCTACGCCAACGTCAACCAGGCGAACCAGCCGGGCTGCTGGGCCGACTTCATGAACAACACGCAGGTCTCCTCGGCGAACCGGCCGTGGATGCCCGCGCTCGGCAACCACGAGATCGAGATCGGCAACGGCGACCTCGGATACGACTCCTACCTGACCCGGTACACGCTGCCGGACAACGAGACGAAGTTCCCGAACAACTGGTACAGGTTCCAGGTCGGCTCGGTGCTGTTCGTCTCGCTGGACAACAACGAGGTCGTCTACCAGAACGACGGCGCGTACGACGCGGCCACCGGCCAGGTCATCTACAACCGCGGCTACAGCAACGGCGCGCAGACCGCGTGGCTCGAGCGGACCCTCGCCGCGGCCCGCTGCGACGACTCGGTCGACTGGATCGTCGCGTACATGCACCAGCCCGCGATGTCCTCGTCCTCCAGCGGCTCCGGCGGCGACCTGGGCATCCGTCAGCAGTTCATGGACCTGTTCTACCGGTACGGCGTGGACCTGGTGCTCGCCGGGCACGACCACGACTACGAGCGCACCTACGCCGTGCGCGGCACCGACTCGGGGACCTTCCTGCGCCCGGCCGTCGTCTCGACCGACACGGACGTCGTGGACACCTCGAAGGGCCTCGTGCAGCTCGTGCTCGGCGGTGGCGGCACCTCCTCGCACGACGACGTGTACGGCGCCTCGGACCCGGCCGCCGGCGACGTGCCGACCGCGCAGATCTACACCGAGTACGAGGCCTACAAGGTGGCCGCGAACGAGACCGAGGACGCCACCTGGTCCGCGGTGCGCGACCCGAACACCACGTTCCCGTGGGGCATCGCGGTCTTCGACGTCGACCCGGGCGCGCACCCGGGGGGTCAGACCTCGATCACGATGACCTACTACCACACGCCCGCGGCGACGGCGGCGAACCCGTACCCGGCGCCGGTCGCCTTCGACACGTTCAAGGCCGTCCGTCCGCGCCGCGACGGCTGGCGGCGTTAGCCCTCGGCAATAATGAGATCATGGCGAACGAGACGCGATACGAGGTCGGTACCAGTGTCCTGCTACTCCAACTGCCGGACATGGCTCCGCGGCTGAAGCCGTGGAGCGGTCTGTGGCCGCACGACGGGTTCACCACGCACGTCACCGTCCTCGCGCCGTTCCTGCCGGACGCCGAGCTCGACGAGGACATCCTCGTCGAGCTCCGTTCGATCTTCGGCGGTTTCGCGGCCTTCGACGTCGTCTTCCCGCGGTTCGAGCGCTTCCCGACCGTGCTCTACCTCGCACCCGAGCCGGCCCAGCCGTTCCGGGAGATGACCGCCGCCGTGTACGGGCGCTGGCCGCAGTGCCCGCCGTACGCGGGGAAGTACACGGACGGGACGCCGCACCTGAGCGTCCTGTACGACCGGACCGAGGCCGAGTACGAGCAGGCGGCGCGGGAGATCGAGCCGCGGCTTCCGCTGCGCGTCCGGGCGGTCGCCGTCGACCTGCTGATCTTCGACGGCGACCGGTGGAACGTGCGCGAGACCTTCCCGCTCGCAGCGCCCTGATCCGGGCCTTCCGGGCCTAGAGGGAGCGCAGGGCCTCCTGCAGCGGGTCCAGGCCGAGGGAGCCGAGGGCGAGCGCCTGGGTGTGGAACGTCTTCAGATCGAAGTCGTAGCCCTGGCGCGCCTTGGCCTCGTCGCGGGCCTCCAGCCAGATCTTCTCGCCGAGCTTGTAGGACGGCGCCTGGCCCGGCCAGCCGAGGTAGCGGTTGAGCTCGAAGCGCAGCACGTCGTCCTTCATCCGCGAGTGCGAGCGCAGGAACTCCCAGGCGAGGTCGGCGTTCCAGGTCTCCCCTTCGCGCCAGCCCGCGCCCTGCGGCACCTTCAGCTGCAGGTGCACGCCGAGGTCCACGACCACGCGGGCGGCGCGCAGCATCTGGCCGTCCAGCATGCCCATGTGCGCGCCCGGGTCCTCGAGGTAGCCGAGCTCCTCCATCAGCCGCTCGGAGTACAGCGCCCAGCCCTCGCCGTGGCCGGAGACCCAGCACAGCAGCCGCTGCCAGCGGTTGAGCGACTCCTGGTTCGCGACCGCCGCCGAGATCTGCAGGTGGTGGCCGGGGACGCCCTCGTGGTAGACGGTGGTGACCTCCTGCCAGGTGGAGAACTCTTCGATGCCGTCCGGCACCGACCACCACATCCGGCCGGGCCGCGACCAGTCCTCGCTGGGGCCGGTGTAGTAGACGCCGCCGTCGCCGGTCGGGGCGAGGCAGCACTCGATCCGGCGGGCCGGCTCCGGGATGTCGAAGTGCGCGCCGTGCATCTCGGCGATCGTGCGGTCCGCGAGGTCCTGCATCCAGGCGCGGAAGTTCTCCCGGCCGGAGATCTGCCGCTTCGGGTCGTTGTCCAGCAGCTCCATCGCCTCGTCGGCGGACGCGCCCGGCTTGATCAGCCCGGCCACCCGCTGCTGCTCGGCGGCGAGCCGGTGCACCTCGGACCAGCCGTAGGCGTACGCCTCGTCCAGGTCCACCGCGGCGCCCAGGAATTCGCGCGAGGCCCGCGCGTACCGCTCGCGGCCCACCGCGTCCTCGGCGACGGCCAGCGGGAGCAGTTCGCGGGTCAGGAACTCGCCGAGCTCGGCGGTGGCCTGCTCGGCGGAGCGCGCGGCCGCGTCGAGCTCGTCCTTGAGCGTGCCCGATGCGCCGAGCGTGCCGACCAGGCCCGCGTACACGCCCTCGCCCGGCCTGGTCCATCCGGCGCACTGCTTGGCCACCTCGACGACCTGACGGTGCGCCGGGCGGCGGCCGGCGCGGGCCGCGTCGAGCAGGGTCTGCCCGAGCTGCCGGTAGGCGCGCGGCACCTCGGCCATCCGCAGCGCGATGGCGCGCTGCGCCTCCTCGCCCTCGGTGCCCATCAGGTCGAACGCCTGGCGCACCTCGTGGATCCCGCTGGCGATCACGTTCAGCGCGGAGGTGTCGTCCCCCGCGTCGTGCGTCTCCACGGCCAGGCCGAGGCGCTCGATCATGGCCAGCCGGGCCACGCGCTCGGCGTCGGTGCTCGGGGTCAGGGCGTTGACGGCGGCGAGCGTCGAGCGGTTGAGCTCGGCGCGCGCGTCGTAGCCGGCCGCGGACAGGTCGGGCAGTTCGTGGTCGTGCCCGGCGATGCCCGCGTAGGTGGCGAGGACCGGGTCGAGGGCCGCCGCCCGCTCGACGTAGTCGTCGGCGATCTGGTTGAGGGTGCTCATAGTGTGAGACCCTAACCCGTCGCCCGGTCCCGCGGCAGGTCTTATTCGGCCATGGTGCCGCCGTCGGCCGCGGGCTCGCACTCCTCGGCGGTGCGCGCGTCGATCCCCTCCGGCAGGTCGATGACCGGCACCGGGTCCAAGCCGAGCTTCTGCGCCATCAGCGTCAGCACCTTGTCCTGCGCGATCAGGTGCGCCTGCAGCTGCGCGTTCTCGTGCAGCACGACACTGACGTCGTGGAAGGTGGCCTCGGCGCGCTTGTCCGCCGCGTCCGCCTGCACGTTCTGGCCGACCATGATGATGGAGAGCAGGACCAGCTGCAGGAAGGTCTGCGCGATCCAGGCGATCAGCGTGCCGGTGCCGCCCCGGATGGCCGTCGGCAGGCTGAACAGGTCCATGATGCCGAACGCGTACGCGCACCACATGGAGCCGACGATCTTCGTGACCATGATCGCGACCCGGGTGTTGAAGCGGGCGACCGCGCTCCCGGTGTCGTGCTGGTCGGCCACCTTGACCGGTCCGGCCGCCTGGCGGGCGTGCACGTGTGGATGCGGGATGTGCTCGTACAGGCTGGTCATGCTCGGTTCCGCCCCTCGGGTCAAGGCCGCCGCACCTCGGCGGCCGTCGTTGGCGCGCGAGTCTATCCCCGAGCGCCGACGGCCCGGCCCCGCCGTACGGCAAGATGGTTGATTGTGACCGACTCGAAGCATCCGCTGCTCATCCTCAACGGCCCCAACCTGAACCTGCTCGGCACCCGCGAGCCGGAGATCTACGGCCGCGACACGCTCGCCGACGTCGAGGCGCTGTGCGCGAAGACCGCCGCGGAGTACGGCCGGAGCGTGGACTTCCGGCAGAGCAACCACGAGGGCGTGCTCATCGACTGGATCCAGGAGGCGCGCACCGGGCACGATGGCGTGGTCATCAACCCGGCCGGCTACTCGCACACCTCCGTCGCGCTGCATGACGCCCTCGCCGCGCTGGACGGCAAGCCGGTCATCGAGGTGCACATCTCGAACATCCACAAGCGCGAACCGTTCCGGCACCACTCCTACGTCTCCTCGGTCGCCGACGGCGTCATCGCGGGCTGCGGCGTGCAGGGGTACGCGCTGGCGATCGCCCGGGTGTGTCAGCTCCTAGGCTGATCTCGCCGCGCATCGTCTCACCCGACTGAGGGACGCGGATTTGACGGGCCGTCAGTCCGGCGTGGCACACTGTCTCCCACCTTATTGAAAACGACTTTCAAAGTCCTGGGAGCTGAGGGCGGCATCGTGCGGATCGCGTTCGTGGGCAAGGGCGGCAGCGGCAAGACGACGCTGTCCGCGCTGATGATTCGGGAGCTGACCCGCCTGGGCCGGCCGGTCGTGGCCATCGACGCGGACATCAACCAGCACCTCGGCGCGGCGCTCGGACTCGAACCGGAGCAGCTCGACAAGCTGACGCCGATGAGCGCGGTGCTGCCCGAGATCAAGGAGTACCTGCGCGGCTCGAACCCGCGGATCGCCTCGGCCGACGAGATGGTGAAGACCACGCCGCCCGGATTCGGCTCGCGGCTGGTCCGGTTCGCCGAGGACTCGCCGCTGGACGAGTGGTGCACGCTGCCGCTGGACGGCGAACTCGCGGGCGCCCGGCTGATGGTGACCGGCGCGTTCGCGGAGCAGGACCTCGGCGTGTCCTGCTACCACTCGAAGGTCGGCGCCGCAGAGCTCTACCTCAACCACCTCGTGGACGGCCCGGGGCAGTACTGCGTGCTCGACATGACGGCCGGTGCGGACGCGTTCGCCTCGGGTCTGTTCACCCGCTTCGACGTGACGTTCCTGGTGGTCGAGCCGACGCGCAAGAGCGTCTCGGTCTACCGGCAGTACACGGATTACGCGGCGGAGTACGGCATCGCGGTGCGCGTCGTCGGCAACAAGGTCGTGGACGACGAGGACGTGGCCTTCCTGCGCGCGGAGGTCGGCGACGCGCTGGTCGGCTGGATGGGCGACTCGCGCTACATCAGGGCCCTGGACCGCGGGCAGCGGCCGGAGTTCTCGACCTTCGAGCCCGGCGGATTCGAGCTGCTCACCCGGATGCTGGCCGAGGTGGACGGCGCGGTCCGCGACGACGCGCGGATGACCTCGCTGGCCCACCTGTTCCACACCAAGAACGCGCTGGCCTGGGCGAACCGTGCCGCGGGGACCGACGTGGCGCTGCAGATCGACCCGGAGTTCGTCAGCCCACGCTCTTGATGCGGGTCACGAAGACCGAGCCGAGCACGGTGACCACGGCCACCGTCACGTAAAGGCTCGGATACCCGCCGAGGTACGTGACGATCGGCGCGGCGAGCGCGGGGCCGAGCACCTGCGGCGCCGAGTTGGCGATGTTGATGATGCCGAGGTCCTTCGCGCGGTCCTCGGCCGTCGGCAGCACCTGCGTGACGAGGGCCTGGTCCACGGCGAGGTACACGCCGTAGCCGAGCCCGAGCAGCGCCGCGCACACGATCGCGCCGGTCCACGTCTCCCACACGGCGAGCAGCAGCGCGGCGGCGGCCATCGCGTAGCCGGAGAAGATGACGGCTGGCTTGCGGCGGCCCGAGCGGTCGGACAGCACGCCGCCGACGACGACCGTGAGCAGTGTCGTGACCGTGTAGACGAGGATCAGGATCAGCAGACCGTTGTCGGGGTCCGAGTACTTCACGCGGTCGCGCAGGAAGTAGAGCAGGTAGAGCGTGCCGAGCGCGTTGCCGAGCTGCACCAGGAAGCGCGTGCCCCAGGCCCAGGCGAAATCAGGGTACTGCCGGAACGGGAACCGGAAGACGGCGATCGCCGAGCTGGCCTGGAACTTCGGCAACTGATCCTCGGGGATGCGCGGATCCGGGTGCCGCAGCGTCATCGGCAGCGCCGTGAGTATGACGAGCAGGCCGACGGCGAGGTAGCCGGATATCTGGCCGGTGATGATCTCCGCGACCAGCGCGACGCCGACGACCACGCCGAGCGACTGCGTGAGCCCGACCCAGCCGGAGACGAGTCCGCGCTGATTCACCGGTACGCGGTCGGGGACGACGGCGCTCAATCCGGCCTGCATCGCGTTGAGTCCGGCCTGCGCGACGCACCAGCCGAGCGTGACGCCGACCAGTCCGTGCTGGCCGCTGAGCAGCGCCAGGCCTGCGCAGCCGAGCAGCGCGCCGCCGGCGATCCACGGCCTGCGTCGGCCGAAGCGTGAAGAGGTGGCGTCGGACGCGGCTCCGGCGAGCGGCCCGACCAGCACGGCTACCAGCGCGCCGATCGCGGTGACGATGCCGAGCGCGGTGGTCTTGTGCGCGGGGTCGATGTCCTGGACCTGGTTCGGCAGCAGTTCCTGCAGCGGACCGAAGTAGCCGATGTAGAGGCCCAGGTTCGCGATCGACAGAAGGCTGATCCAGCCTCGGCGGACCGCGATCGTCGGCGTCGCGGTCTCGGATTCGACCACTGTCATAACTGGCCTTTGCGCTGGGCGGCGAGCGCGGCCTGGAACCAGTAGTAGGAGTCCTTCGGCGTCCGCTTCAGCGTCTCGAAGTCGGTGCGCACGAGGCCGAAGCGCTGGTCGTAGCCCTCGGCCCACTCGAAATTGTCCAGCAGCGACCAGGTCAGGTAGCCGCGCACGTCCACGCCCGCCTGCATCGCGTCACGCAGGGCACTGATGTGCGCGTAGAGGTAGTCGATGCGGGCCGCGTCGTGGACCACGCCGTCGGTGCCCGGCTCGTCGTTCGTCGAGCAGCCGTTCTCGGTGATCGTGATCGGCGGCAGCGCGTCCCCGTAGCGGGCCATGAGACCGGTCAGCAGTTCGGTCAGGCCTTCGGGGACGACCGGCCAGCCGAACGCCGTCGTCGGCACGCCCTCGATCTCGCGGAAGTCGAAAGGCAATCCGGTCACGGCCGGGTCGGCGGCGGCGATCAGCGTCGGGTTGTAGTAGTTGATGCCGAGGCCGTCGATTCGAGCACTGATGACCTCGAGGTCGCCGGGCTGGATGTAGTCGGTGCTGCCTTCGAGGCCCATTCCGAGCAGGTCCGGGTACCTGCCGAGCAGGATCGGGTCGTTGAACAGGCGGTTGTGGAAGGCGTCGTAGATCTCCGCCGCGGCCGCGTCCTCAGGGCTTTGCGTCGCGGGGCGGACCGGCGTGCAGTTGTTGGAGATCAGGACCTCCTCGGCGCCGCACTCGCGCAGCGCGGGCACGGCCAGTCCGTGCGCCAGGAGCTGGTGGTGCGCGGCGGGCATCGCGTCGAACATCAGCGCCTCGCCCGGCGCGTGCATCCCGAACGCGTATCCGTAGCTCAGGTGCACGATCGGCTCGTTGAGCGTGATCCAGCTCTTCACGCGGTCGCCGAGCCGGGCCGCCGTGACGACCGCGTATTCGGCGAAGCGGTAGGCCGTGTCCCGGTTCATCCAGCCGCCCTGATCCTGGAGGGCCTGCGGCAGGTCCCAGTGGAAGAGCGTCGGCAGGGGCCTGATTCCGCGCTCCAGCAGGGCGTCCACCAGCCGGTCGTAGAAGTCGAGCCCCGCGGTGTTCGCCGGACCGGTGCCGGTCGGCCGGATGCGCGGCCAGGCGATCGAGAAGCGGTACGTGTCGACGCCGAGGTCCGCCATCAGCGCCACGTCCTCGGGCCAGCGGTGGTAGTGGTCGCACGCCACGTCGCCGGTGTCGCCGTTCTTCACGCGCCCCTCGGTGTGCGCGAAGGTGTCCCAGATCGACGGTCCGCGGCCGTCCTCGTGCACCGCCCCCTCGATCTGGTACGCGGCGGTGGAGACGCCCCAGCGGAAGTCGGCGGGAAAGCTGGGAAGCACCATCGGTTCTCGGCCCCTCGACGAATATGAACTCGTGTTCAGAAGAGTGTCGGGCACCGCCTGCCGTCGCGCAAGACTCGCGCGGTGACAGGATGGGGACCATGGAACTGAGAATCTTCACCGAACCGCAGCAGGGCGCGAGCTACGACACGCAGCTGACGGTGGCGAAGGCCGCGGAGCGCCTCGGCTTCGACGGCTACTTCCGGTCTGACCACTACCTGAAGATGGGCTCGGTCGACGGGCTGCCCGGCCCGACCGACGCGTGGATCACCCTGGCCGGCCTGGCCCGGGAGACCGAGCGGATCCGGCTCGGCACGCTGGTGTCCCCGGTGACCTTCCGGCTGCCCGGCCCGCTGGCCATCTCGGTCGCGCAGGTGGACGCGATGTCCGGCGGCCGGGTGGAGCTCGGGCTCGGCGCGGGCTGGTTCGAGGAGGAGCACACCGCGTACGGCATTCCGTTCCCGGAGAACAAGCACGCGCTGCTCGAGGAGCAGTTGGCCGTCGTCACCGGTCTGTGGGGCACCCCGGTCGGCGAGACCTTCAGCTTCACCGGCAAGCAGTACCGGCTCGCCGACAGCCCCGCGCTGCCGAAGCCCGCGCAGCCGCAGGTCCCGATCGTGATCGGCGGCGGCGGTCTCAAGCGTACGCCGCGGCTGGCCGCACAGTACGCCGCGGACTTCAACTCCGGCTTCGTCGGCGTCGAGGAGACCCGCGAGCGCTTCCGGGTCGTGGACGAGGCGTGCCGCAAGATCGACCGGGACCCGAAGACGCTCACCCACTCGATCGCGCAGGTGCTGTGCGTCGGCCGGGACGAGGCGGAGATCGCCCGGCGCGCCGCCGCGATCGGCCGCGAGGTCGACGAGCTGCGGGAGAACGGCCTGGCCGGCACCCCGGCCGAGGTGGTCGCGAAGCTGGAGCAGTTCGCCGCGGCGGGCGTCGAGCGCGCCTACCTGCAGGTGCTGGACATGTCAGACATCGATCACATCGAGCTGGCCGCGGCCGAGATCCTGCCCCGGGTCTAGCCGTGTTCCTCCGGCCCGGTCGAACCGGGCCGGAGGTTCTCAAACGCAGATCTTTAGCCGACTTTTAGCTGATTGTCGTACCGGCCTGGGGTGAACCTTGCTATAACGGACGCCATGGATCAGCCGGACCCGGAGCCCGCGACGCCCGAGCAGTGCCCGAGTTGCGCGTGCGCGACCGGAGTCGTGAGCGCGGCGTCACTGGCCGCTCACGCTCCGCTGTCGGCCAACGCCGCCCGGCTGCTCGATGTCCGGCTGCCCGGCCGGGTCGCCTGGTCCGGCCTGTGGCTGTGCGCCGCGGGCTGCGGCGTCCTCGGCGTGGTCGCCTGGCTGCTCGCCCCCTCGACCGGCTGGTACCAGGCCGCCGCCGTCTTCTTCGTCTTCGCGGTCACCTTCGGCGGCCTCGGCGTCTGGCAGACCCGGCTCAACCGGAACCGGATGCTCGGCGCCGAACCGCTCGTGCACAAGACGCACGCCCGCGCGCTCTACTGCCGCATCTGCGACTGCGTCTACTTCAACAGTCGCAAGCTCCCGGCCGGGATACCCGTCGGCAAGCCGATGACCGCCGCCGAGTATCGCAGAAGGCTGTGGTATGCCTGCGGGTTCACGAAGCCGATCTAGCCCGCCCGGCCCGCGCCGTCTGCCAGAGCCAGAGCAGCACCGTGCACGCGCCGAAACCGGCCCCGAGCACGCACACGCCGGTCCAGCCGTCCGCCGCGTAGATCACGCTCGCCAGCGCCGAGCCGACCACGCCGCCGACGAAGTAGCACGTCATGTACGCGGCCGTCAGCCTGCTGCGAGCGTCCGGCCGCAGCCGGTAGATCTCCGACTGGTTCGTGATGTGCATCGACTGGCAGGCGAAGTCGAACACGACGATGCCCACCGCCAGCAGCGGGATCGACGTGTGGCCCAGCGCGGTCGGCAGCCAGGAGGCCGTGAGCAGCGCCGCCGCGAGGATCGTGGTGCGCCGCGCCCCGCCGCGGTCGGCGTTGCGTCCGGCCAGCGGCGCCGCGAACGCCCCGGCCATCCCCGCGAGCCCGAACAGCCCGATCGTCCCGGTGGACAGACGGTGCGGCGGTCCGGCGAGCATCAGTCCGAGCGGCGCCCACAGCGCGCTGAACCCGGCGAACGCGAGCGCGCCGTAGAGCGAGCGGATCCGCAGCAGCGGCTCCTCGCGCATCAACGCGAGCACCGAGCGAAGCAGGGCACTGTAACGCAGGTCCGTGGCCGGCGGGCCCTGCGGCAGCCGGAACCGCAGCGTGAGCGCGAGCACCAGCATCAGCCCGGCGGCGAACCAGTACACCGAGCGCCAGCCGCCGAGCTGCGCCAGGTATCCGGCCACGGTCCGGGCCGCGAGGATGCCGAGCAGCAGCCCGCTCATCACCGTGCCCACGACCCGGCCGCGCTGCTCGGGCGCCGCGAGGTTCGCCGAGAACGCGACGAGGATCTGCGCCGTGGCCGCGAAGACGCCGATCAGCGCGCTGGCTACGTAGAACTCCCAGCCGAGCGTGGCCGCGCCGCACAGCGCCAGGGTGACCGCGTTCAGGCAGCACATCACCGTGACCAGGCGGCGGCGTTCGAGCAGATCGCCGAGCGGGACCGCCAGGATGAGGCCGACCGCGTACCCCAACTGCGTCACGGTCACGGTCAGGCCCGCGCCGGCCGAGCTCAGGTGCAGGTCGTCGCGGACGTAGGCGAGCAGCGGCTGCGCGTAGTACAGGTTCGCGACGGTCGAGCCGATCGCGATCGCGAGCAGCAGCACGGTCGCGTTCGAGAGTGTGCCGTGCGTGGGCGGGGGAGTGTCGATGACCCGACCACTCGCTCGTATCGGTGAGATTCGGCTGCCTGGCGCATCGGCAGGCCCGATTCGGCGCATCACTGTCTCCGAGAGCTTCTTGAGGTCCGGGGCGTCGGAAGGAGGACCGGCTGGGTCAGGGAAAAGTCGCGAACGCGTGAGTCGCCACGCGGCGGCCGTCGGATGATGACCCCGACGGCCGCCACGTGGTCTTTCCTTCGGTCATCGCTCCGAACGGGCCCGCCTTCGCACCCGCAGCGCCCGCCACATCCGCAGCAGTTCCGGATCCTCCGGCATGGCCTCCTCCGGGCAGACCGCGCGATGGTCGATCCGGCTCCAGCCGCCCGAGTCCAGTCCGGGCCACAGCTGCCCGCGCACCACGTGCCGCGCCGCGTCCTCCGGCACCCGCGCGCTCGGATACTCGCCCGGCACCACCGCGGCGAACCCCTCCCCGAGCGCGACCGGGAAGACCTCCACCGGCTGCTCGCACTTCGGGCACCGGTCCAGGCCGCGCCGCCGGTACCGATGCGGCTCCCGCTCACGCGGCAGCTGCCGCGCGGGCTGCGGCGGCGTCGCCCCGCCGCCCTCCGGCTCGAACTCCCACAGCGCGTCCTGCACCCTCCCACCCTAATCTGTGGTGGTGAGACTGAACGAGCAGGAGTGCCGGGACGCGTTCGCCGGGGCGCGGGTGGCGCGGCTGGCGACCGCCGGTGCGGACGGGGCGCCGCATCTGGTGCCGGTCACGTTCGCCGTCGAGGGTGACCGCGCGTACTTCGCCGTCGACGCCAAGCCGAAGAGCTCCGCGCGTCTCAGAAGGCTGCGGAATATCGAGGAGAATCCACAGGTCAGCCTGCTCGTCGACGAGTACGACGAGGATTGGGAGCGGCTGTGGTGGGCGCGCGCCGACGGCCGTGCGTACGTGCTCGCGGCGGATTTGGCGGGCGCCCGGGACCTGCTGCGTGCCCGGTATCCGCAGTACGCCGACGTGGCCCTGGACGGCCCGGTCGTGGAGATCGTGGTCAGTCGGTGGAGCGGCTGGCGCTACGCAGGGTCCTGACGCGCATGCTGGCGCAGGAAGCCGTCCACGACGCCGTCCACGAAAGCGTCGTTCACCGTGTCGCCGCTGACGAGAACGCGGTGGTAGATCGGGCCGACGAGCTGGTCCACCGCCGCGTCCGTGTCGAGGTCGGCCGGTAGTTCGCCGCGTGCGACGGCGCGGTCCAGCGGGAGGCGGTCGCGGCGGCGCTGCTCGTCGAGGTAGTGCGTGCGCAGGTTCGCCGCGAAGGCCGGGTCGTGTTGCGCGTGGCCGATCAGGGCCCTGAACACGGCGCCCGCGTCGGCCTTGGTGAGGAAGTGCGCGAGGTGCCGCAGGTGGGCGCGCAGGTCCCGCTCCAGGTCGCCGTGGTCGGCGGGGGCGAGTTCCTCAGTCGCGTCCTGCAGGAAGGCGTCGAGCAGCACGTCCGTCTTCGAGCTCCACCAGCGGTAGACGGTCTGCTTGGACACGCCCGCGGCGGCCGCGATGCCCTCGATCGTGACGGCTCCGAAGCCCTTCGCGACCAGCAGGTCGTCGGCCGCGCGCAGCACCGCGAGCCGCGCGTCCTCGCTGCGTCCGTGCCGGTTGCCGCGGTGCGGCTGCTGCTGACTCGTCGTTGCTCCGGGTTCCCGCTCCACGGTCGTTACTCTACTTTCCCTCTCGCCGCCGCTCTAGACAAGACGATACGTTGCGTCTACTCTAGCCGCATGACCTCAACCCATGTCAGCACCCTGAACGACCCGCGTGTCGCGTCCGCCCTCGAGCGCATGTTCGCCGACGCCGCGCGGGACGACGAGAACTGGAACCGCGCCCTCGGCGACCAGTCGACGGCGTTCGATTTCTCCACGGCGACCGCCCAGCAGCGCGCCGACACCGCCGCCGACATCTACATGCCGGTCTCGGTCGACGGCGGACGGCTGCTCTACTCGCTGATCCGCGCCGCGCGGCCGACGACCGTGGTCGAGTTCGGCATGTCCTTCGGCATCTCCACGCTGCACCTGGCCGCGGCCGTGCGCGACAACGGCGTCGGCCGCGTCGTGACCACGGAGATGTCCGCGAGCAAGGCCGCCGCCGCGCGCCGGACGTTCGCCGAGACCGGGCTCGACGACGTGATCACCGTGCTCGAAGGCGACGCGCTGGAGACGCTGCCCGCGCATGTGGCGGACGGTGTCGGCTTCGTGCTCCTCGACGGCTGGAAGGACTTGTACCTGCCGGTGCTGCGCTTACTCGAACCGCACCTCGCGCCGGGCACGCTGGTCATCGGGGACGACGCCGAGATGAAGAGCGTGCAGCCCTACCTCGACTACGTGCGCGAACCGGTGAACGGCTACACCAGCGTGCTGTTCCCGATCGAGGACGGCATGGAGATCAGCTGCCGCGCCTGATCCGCATTCAAGCTGGTAAACGGATTGTCAGACCTCTCTCTGCTCTCAGCGAATAAGCCCGGATCCGCTTGCCCGGCGGAGAGCGGCGGCGCAAGATCGATATATGCGTATTCTCATCATCGGCGGTGGCAGGTTCCTCGGGCGGGCGTTCGCCGCCGAGGCCCTCGCCGCGGGCCACCAGGTGACCGTGTTCAACCGCGGCAGGCAGAGCGTCGACCTCGACGGCGTCCGCGTCGTGCGCGGTGACCGCGAGCAGCCGGAGGATCTCGCGCGGCTGGTCGCCGAGGCGGGCGCCGAGTCCCCGGCCGATCACGGCCCGATCTGGGACGCGGTCGTGGACACCTGCGGTTTCAAGCCGAAGATCGTCGGTGAGAGCGCGAGCGTGCTGCGGGACAAGGCGCGCGCGTATCTGTTCATCTCCAGCCTCAACGTGTACCGGGACTGGCCCGTGCAGCCGGTTCGGGACGGCTCGCCGAAGCAGGAGTGCGCGCCGGACGCGACAGAGGGCGAATACGGACCGCTCAAGGCCGGCTGCGAGCGCGCGATCCTGGAGCACTTCCCGGACCGCACGATCTGCATCGACGCGGGCCTGATCCTCGGCCCGCACGAGACCAGCGGCCGGCTCACCTGGTGGCTGCGGCGCATCGCCCGCGGCGGCGAGGTGCTGGCTCCCGGCGACCCCGGGCAGCACATCGGCCCGATCGACGCCCGCGACATCGCCGCGTTCGGCCTGCGCTGCATCGAGTACGGCCACTACGGCGCCTTCCCGACCGTCGGCCCCGGCACCGAGACCATGGCCGACATGCTCGAAGCCTGCGTCCGCGAGACGGCGTCCGGCGCCCGCCTCGTCTGGGCGCGCGACGAAGTGCTGCTCGCGCACAAGGTCCCCGAATGGAGCGGACTGCCCGCCTGGGTGTCCGCGTCCGGAGAGGCGGCCCAGGTCTGGGACGTCCACTCCGACCGCGCAGCCGAGGCGGGCCTGCGCACCCGCCCCATCGCCGAAACCGTCCGCGACACCTGGGCCTGGCTCCGTGACGTCGAAGGCCTCGAAGACGAGGACGGTCGCATCGGCGGCCACGGCATCGCCCCCGACCTCGAGGCGGCCGTGCTCAAGGAGGTGATGAGCGAAGGCTGAGTTCCGCGCCGAGAGGCTCAGCGGCTCGTGCGGCTGCGTGCGGTCGCGGCCATGATGCCGGTGGCGAGTTGGTACTGCCCGAGGATGTAGGTGGCCATGATGGCGAAGCCGATGCCCTGGATCGTGTGCCAGTGCGCCAGGCCGCCCGCGATCAGGGTGTCGGAGAACAGGAAGAGCGCGCCACCCTGCGCGGCGCGGCTGTTGCCGGATGCGTAGGCGTGGATGGCCATGAGGGCCAGCAGCAGGCTGTAGCAGGCGACCGGGATGCGCATGTTCGCGGCGAGTCCGGACCAGAGCGAGGAGAGCAGCACGACCCAGAGAACCCCGTAGAACAGCGTCCCCGCCAGGAAGCGGCGGCGGTTGCGATGAGCACCGGCGCGGCGGAAAAGGGTGATGTAGCAGACGTGCGTCGTGGCGAATCCGGCCATGCCCACGAGGAACCACGTGCCGCTGAACAGCAGCATCGTGTCGCCGATCGTGGAACCGAGCAGCGCGACGAGCAGAAGCGGCGGAACGCGTCGTCCCCTGGCGAGCAGCGCCAGCGCCAGCAGCGGCATGAGGAGCGGCTTCGTCAGATCGAAGGCGATCCTCGGCCCGGCGGCCTCGAACAGCAGGTTGAGCACGGCGACGACCGCGAAGGCGGGGCGTGCGTAGCGCGGCCACGCGGGTATCGGGGCCGGTGGCGTCAAGGGCTGCTGGGTCGCGGCGTCGGGACTCATGAACGCTGAAGGTACCGTATGCCCATGCCATGGGAACTGGACGATGCCCAGTGGGCCGACGTCGTCGGCACGCTGCGGGCTGCCGGATGCGTGTTCGCCGAGGATGAGGCCAAGCTGCTGTGCGAGGGCGCGGAAGATCGCGCGGCATTGGATCGGATGGTGGCCAGCCGAGTAGAAGGCACGCCGCTGGAGCTCGTCCTCGGGTGGGCGGAGTTCGGCGACGGCTTGCGGCTGATCGTAGAGCCGGGAGTCTTCGTGCCCCGGCAGCGGACGGTGTTCCTGGCCGAGCTAGCGTCCGAGTTCGTGGCGGCCGGCGACACCGTCATCGACCTATGCTGCGGCGCGGGTCCGATCGGCGCGTCCCTGCTGCACACGATGCGCCGCCGCGGCGACGGTGAGATCGAACTGCACGCCGCCGACGTGGACGACGTAGCTGTCCGCTGCGCCCGAAAGAACCTCGCCGCCGCGATCGACGACGGCCACGCCTTCGTGTACCAGGGCGACCTGGACGCCCCGCTGCCCTCCCACCTGGCGGGCCGCGTCAGCATCCTGACCGCGAACGTGCCCTACGTGCCGAGCGACGAGATCTCGTTCCTCCCCTCCGAGGCACGAGACCACGAGCCGATGACCGCCCTAGACGGCGGCGGCGACGGCCTGGACCTGCTCCGCCGCGTGGCGAACGCCGCCCCGCATTGGCTGCGCCCCGGCGGCAGGCTGCTCATCGAGATCAGCGATCGCCAGCAGGAGGCCGCCGCAGCCGCGTTCCAGGAGGCGGGCCTTGAACCGAACGTCCACGAATCAGAGGACTACGGCACGACCGTCCTGGTCGGCCGGCGACCGGATTCCGACGCCTGAAAGCTGACCGGGGCTGCGGTCCGATGAGGGCCGAACGGGTGAGTGACGGCACGTTAGGCGAGGGGGATCCACTCCAGCGCGGAATCATCGGGCCATGGCTTCATCTCGGATCGGCTCGCTGGTCGTCGCGGTGTACAGACTCGCCGTCGCCGCGCTGGCCGCCTACACGCTCGGTGTCGCGTGCAACAGGGCGTCGACTCCGCCGGACGGCGTCGGCACGGCCAACTTCTTCAGCTACTTCACCATCCTCAGCAACATCTTCGTGACGCTGGTGTTCGCGATCGGCGGGGTCGCGCTGCTGCTCGGCCGACGCGGGGTGCCGGACGGGCTGCGCGGGGCGGTGGCCTGCTACATCAGCGCGACCGGCCTGATCTACGCGGTCGTGTTGCGGGCGGACGCGCAGGAGGCGGGGAACGTCGCGCTGTGGATCGACAACGTCCTGCACGTGGTCACGCCTATCGCCGTGTTCCTCGACTGGCTCGCCGTGCCGCCGCGTACCCGGCAGCCGTACTCGATCGTCGGGTACTGGGTGCTGTTCCCTATCGCCTACGTCACGTACTCGCTGATCAGGGGGCACTTCGTCGACTGGTACCCGTATCCGTTCCTGGACCCGCGTGGACGGGGCTACGCGCACGTCGCCCTCGAGTGCGTCGTGATCGCGGTGGCCATCGTGGCGGTCTGTTTCCTGGTGGCCTGGCTCGGACGCGCATTACGACGTAAGGTGAGTAGTGATGTAATCGTGTAATCGAGCATGGGGAGCAGCTCATGATCAAGGGAATGGGCGGCGGCCGCGGACGCTGGGGCGCCGCGCAGCAGGGACCCGAGCCGCTGTCCGACGAGGAGGCCAAGGCCTGGTTCGCCGGACGGCTGCCGGACGACTGGTTCACCGCGACGCCCGAGGTGACGGTGGACCGCGAGGAGATCCTCGTGGTCGGCACGCTGCCCGGTCTGGACGAGGAGTTCGCCGACGCCGCCGCCCTGGCCGCCGCGCACGCGGGCCGGATCAGCCGGTTCCGCGAGCAGACCAGGGACGAGCGGATCGAGATCGCCCGCCAGGCCGAGCACCGCTTCGCCCGCAAGGTCGCCTGGGGCGCGCGCCTCGGCGAGACGACCGAACTCTTCACGGTCCTGTCGGTGCCCGTGATGACCCGCCTGCGCCAGCCCGAGCGCATCGTGCTGGACACCCTCGTCGCGGCAGGCGTGGCACGCTCCCGCTCCGAGGCCCTCGCCTGGGCCGTCCGCCTCGTCGGAGAACACGCCGACGGCTGGCTGGGCGAGCTCCGCGAGGCGATGACCCGGGTGGAGGACCTGCGGAATCAGGGCCCGGATCTGGACTGAGTGAGCGGATGGCGAGGGCGGGTCGGGCGGTCGCGGTCGAGGTCAGGTCGGCGACGGCGGGTCGGGTCGTCGCGGCCGCGGTCTAGGTCAGGCCGTCGGGGGCGGAGTCGCCGGGAGGGACATGACCATCAGGGACGAGGTGGCGGTGGCGATGAGGCGGCCCGCCTCGTCGGTGAGGGTGGCTTCGGCGGTGCGGACCTTGCGGCCGCGGTGGACCACGCGGCCTTCGACGCGGAGTTCGCCGCCGTCGACGGCGCCGGCTCTGATGTAGCGGACTGAGATGTCCAGGGAGGTGTAGGCCTGGCTGGCGGGCAGGGTGGTGTGTACCGCGCAGGCCATGGCGGAGTCGAGGAGGGTGGCCGCGATGCCGCCGTGCAGGGCGCCCAGGGGGTTGGCGAACTCGGGGCGGGTCTTGCAGGTGAAGACGATCCGGCCGTCCTCGACCTCGGGGCAGCGGATGTCCAGCAGGGACGCGATGCCCATCGGCTCGAACTTGCCGTCGCGGTAGAGCTCGAACAGGCGCAGGCCGTCGAGGGCCGCCGGCGGTGCGGATGCGGGCTGCTGAGTGGGCACGGCGGTCCTCCGGGGCGGCGGCGGGGCGGCGGGCGAGGTTGACGACGTCAAGTTGACAACGTCAATCTGCCGCGTGTCAACTGGCGCAATGAGTAGCCGACAGGTGACGCGGACCGGGGTCGAGACGCGGACCGGAGCGGAGACGCGGACGCGCGTGCGGACTCGGGCGCGGGCCGGGGAGGGGGCGTTGCTGCGTGAGGAGATCCTGCGCGCGGCCGAGGCGCTGCTCGACGAGGCGGGGGACGAGTCGGCGCTGACGTTGCGGGCTGTGGCCGCGCGGACCGGCGTGACCACTCCGGCCGTTTATCGGCACTTCGCGGACAAGAGCGCGCTGATCGCGGCGGTCTGCATGCGGGTGTGGGAGTCGCTGGGTACTGCGGTGCGTGAGGCGATCGAGGCGGCCGACGATCCGTTCCAGGGGTTGCGGCACGGGGCGGTCGCGTACATGCGGTTCGGCATCGACCATCCGGTGCACTACCGGCTGCTGATGATGGGGCGTCCGCCGCGGCCCGGCGAGCCGCATCCGGAGCGCGAGGCTGCGATGGCGTGCCTCGAGTACATGGCTGGAGCGATCCGGCCGTGTGTCGAGATGGGGGTGCTGCGCGGCGATCCGCAGCACATCGCGTTGCGCTCGATCACTGCCATGCACGGGTGTATCGCGCTGGCGATCGCGCATCCCTACTTCCCCTGGCCCGAGGACGCCGAGCAGTTCCTGGACGAGGTCGCGCGCATGGCGGGCCTCGGCTCGGCCGCGCTCGGCTGGCTCACGAGCGGGCCGCGCCGGGACGTGCCGAGTGCCGAGGCGTATGCCGCGTCGTTCCAGGCGTGGGCGGGTCAGTTCCAGGGGTCGTAGACGATGCCCTGCATGGCGTCGCGCGTGCTCGGGCCCAGGTGCACGACGTACCACTCGCCGCGCCAGGAGATCAGCGAGAACACGCCGATCGACGACGCGTGGCCGTTGACCTCGTAGTTCAGGCGGGTGCCGTACACACGGTAGTAGGAGCCCTTGTTGTATTCGGCGCCCGGCTCGATCCACTCGGCGTTCGACTCGGGGACGGCCATGCTCACCAGGCGCGCGTCGGCCGTTGAACCGAGGTGCTCGTGCGCGGCGTGGATGTCGAGGTCGTACCAGGCGATCAACCGGTTCTGATAGTCCGCGTCCACGTCCCAGATGGCCTTGACCTGCCGATAGGCCGAAAGAGGGAAGAAGAAGGAGCGGGCGAGTTCCGGCTTGTCCTGCACGATCGCCTGCCACAGTGCCTGCGCGCCCGCCTGGAACTGGGCATCCTGGGCGGTCGGCAGCTGGTCGGTCTGCGGGAGTGTGCCGGGGTCGATCGCGGCGCTGGTGGCCGGGGCGGCGGTGGGCGTGGGCTTCGGGGCCGGCTTCGTCGCGGCGTGCGCGGGGGCGGCCTTGACCTGGGCGTTGCCCGCCGCGGTGTTGCTCGGCGCCGCGCTTCCGCACCCGGCCGCGAGCAGCGCCGCCACGGTGGCCGCCGCCGCGAGGTACAGGTGAGACTTTCTCGGCATCACCAGGCCCATGCTCCGCTCCGTGACCCGCGCCGGGCCGCTGACGCTCCGTCAGCCGAGCGAAGCTCACCGGTATGGCGCAAGTTGTCCAGTGAGTAGCTATTCATATGCATATAGCGCTTAATTTCCGGTCATTCCGGTTAGGATGGCCGGTCAGGAGGCGCCGGCCGCGCCCCCGGCATCCCCTGCGCGAGGAACTGAGCTGATGAACCCGGTACCCGAGCCCGAAGCGTCCGTCGCCGACCCCGAGACCGCCGAGGTCCACGCCGCGGACGGCGCTCCGCAGGACCCGAAGAAGGCGCGGCGGCGGCGTCGGCGCAAGTACGTGCTGCGCAGCGTGCTGGCCGTGCTGGTGCTGGTCGCGGGCTACGTCGGCATCACCCTGACGCCGTATCTGACGGCGCCGGGCACCGACCCGCTCAACGCCCGGGTGGCCGAGTGGGCGCGCGACCACCACATGGGCATGATCGTCACCTGGCTGGAGAACGAGACCTACACCCCGCCCGCGACCGGCGGGAAGCTGAACTCGGGTCAGCTCGCCCAGTTGCAGTCCAAGAAGCAGGGCACGGACGGCGTGCGGGAGAACCTGAAGCTCGCGCCCGCCGACGCGCCGCGCAACATCGCCCCGTTCGCCGCCGGCAGCATCCCCGGCGAGGGCGTGTTCTCCCCGCTGGTGCTCGGCCCGCTCGGCAACCCGGTGATCGAGAGCGCCGCGCTGCGCCCGGACGCCGACCACACCTCGAACCTGGCGTACGTCGCGTGGCTCAACCAGCACGCGCTCTCCTTCACCCTGAACCCCGGCTACGACCAGCCCGGCGGCACCTGGAGCGAACCGGACTGGCTCACCCCGCAGGACCGCGCCCGGCTCGTCGCCACCTGGAACGGCGGCTTCAAGGTCAACCCGGACGACGCGATGGGCGGCTTCTACGAGGACGGCCGCACCGCGGTCCCGCTGGTGGACGGCAAGGCGGCCGAGGTCTTCTACAAGGACGGCTCGCTCAAGATCGGGCAGTGGGGCCGCGACCTGACCATGAGCTCGGACGTGGCGGCCGTCCGGGAGAACCTGAACCTGCTGGTGGACAACGGCAACGTCACCGTCGGGCAGTACGACGGGTCCGGGGCCGACTGGGGCTACACGATCAACGGCTGGTACTACATCGCCCGTTCGGGCGTCGGGATGACCGCGAACGGCGACATCGTGTACGTCGGCGGCACCGAACTGTCCGTCTACACGCTGGCGAAGCTGCTCAAGGCGGCCGGGGCGGTCTACGGCATGGAGCTCGACATCAACCCGACCTGGACGTCGTTCATGACGTACAACGGCCTGCAGAACCCGACGAACCCCACCGCGAGCAAGCTGTGGGACTTCGACCAGCCCGGCGACCGCTACTTCTCCCCGTCCGACCGCGACTTCGTCAGCGTGCACGCCCGCTAGAGCGCTCGTCCGGATGGCCGGACCACCGCGCGGATATCCGTACCTTTCCTTAGATTGGGACGGCGATGACCCACGTACAGGAAGGTTGCTGAGATGACGCTTGGCACCGGTCCCCAGTCCTGCATCCTGGTGGTCGACTCCGACCCGATCGAGCGGGACGAGACGGTCGAAGGGCTGCGCCGCCACCTCGGCCAGGCCTGCCGGGTCTACGGCGCGGGCGGGCTGCGCGAGGCCTCCGAGGTGCTGGCGCACCTGCACATCGAGGGCCGCGCGGTCGCCCTCGCGGTGTGCGCGCACCGGCTCGCCGACGGCACCGGCGTGGAGCTGTTCCGGCACGTCCGGCGCTCCTCCCCGGCCACCAAGCGGCTGCTGCTGACCACGATGGACCAGGCCGACGCGGCGCTGCAGGCGATCAGCCTGGCGCAGACCGACCGGTACGCCGTGCTCCCGGCGCACCCGATCGAGGTGCGCATCCTGCCGATCGTGGACGACCTGCTCGGCGAGTGGTTCGGCGAGCACTCGGCGGCCGAGATGGGCGTCACCGTGCTCGGCCACCGGTTCGCGGCGACCAGCTACACGGTCAAGGACTACCTGACCCGCAGCCTCGTCCCGTTCACCTGGATGGACCTCGGCGAGGACCCCGAGGCGCAGGCGCTGGCGAAGGACCTGAACCTGCCGAACCCGGCGCCGACCGTGGTGCTGATGGAGGACGGCCGCACCCTGTACGACCCCTCCATCGCCGAGCTCGCGGGCGCGCTGGGCCTCACCCAGGAGGCGACGCAGCAGTCGTACGACCTCATCGTGGTCGGCGGCGGACCGGCGGGCCTGGCGGCGTCGGTGTACGGGGCCTGCGAAGGGCTGCGGGTCGTGGTGATCGAGGACGACTGCCCCGGCGGCCAGGCGAGCGTGAGCACGAAGGTGGAGAACCACCTCGGCTTCCCCGCGGGCCTGAGCGGCGCCGACTTCGCGCACCGGGCGCTCGCCCAGGCTCGGCGGCTCGGCGTCGAGTGGTGCTCGGCGAAGGTGGCGACCGGCCTCGTCCCGGGCGACGGCTCGCACATGGTCACGCTGGACAACGGCAACTCCGTCGTCGGTCGCAGCGTGCTGATCGCCACCGGCATGACCTGGCGACGGCTCGACGCGCCCGGCATCGAGGAACTGCACAACGCCGGGGTTTACTACGGCAGCTCGGAGACGGAGGCGCGGCAGTCGGCGGGCGAGGACGTCGTCATCGTCGGCTCCGGCAACCCCGCCGGACACGCCGCGCTGCTGTTCGCCGAGCACGCCCGCACCGTCACCCTCGTCGTGCGCGAGGACGAACTGCGCGCGGGCGGCATGGCCGAGACCCTTGCCGACCAGATTCTGCAGCGCGAGAACATCAGGGTCCGGGTGGACACGGAGATCGGCGAGGTGCGCGGCTACGGGCGGCTGGAGAAGGTCGTGCTGCTGGAGACCGCGACCGGAGAGACCGAGGTCATCCCCGCCACCGGCCTCTACATCATGTTCGGCACGGTGCCCTCGTCCGAGTGGGTGCAGGGCGTCGTCGCAGTGGACGAACTCGGCTTCATCCTCACCGACAACGAGGTCGGCCGCCGCCCCGAACTGCTCCCCGAGCCCTGGCACGCCGACCGCCCGCCCTACTTGGCCGAGACCTCCGTCCCCGGCATCTTCGCCGCGGGCGACGTCCGCGCCGGATCCGTCAAGCGCATCGGCTCGGCCGTCGGCCAGGGCGCCGTCGCCGTCGCCGCCGTGGCCCAGTACCTGCACACCCTCGGCGAGGACGCCAAGGCCGGCGGCCGACCCCAGCTGGAGAGCGGGATGGACGAGGGCCACATGCTCGAAGCGGCCGGCGACGGCGACATCCAGCCCGACTAGCCTGTACGGGTGCCGACCCTCGTACCCGAACTCCCGTGGCAGGACCTGTCGCATCGGCAGGTCCTGGCCGAACTCGTCGGCGCCGGATGGCTGGTGAGCGGCGCGGGCGACTGGGCCGTCGGACTGCGGTCGCCGGACGGTCGGCTCGTCGCCCGCGTGTGTCCGTTCGACCCCGCGTACGGCGCGTTCGTCGAGCTCTGCGGTGCGTGCGCCGGGAATCGGTGGCTGCCGAGGATCGTCGAGGCCGCCGACCTCGAGGGCGGCGGCTCGGTGGTGTTCCTGGAGTACGTCGCTTCGGTGGAACGCGACGTGGCGAAGGAGATCGCGGAGCAGTGGCACGACGGCCGCGGCGACGAGGAGTTCGAGGACGTCCGTCGCGCGGCCCGGAGGATCGACGCCGAGCGCCGGGAGTCGACGCCGTGGTGGGACGGATTCGACCTCAACGAGGCGCACGTTCGGCGGGCCGCCGACGGACGGTTGGTGCTGATCGACATCTTCTGCATGGACGGGGCGGCGCTCTACGCGTCGATCCTCAAGGACGTGCGCGAAGTGCATCGAAGGATTCCGCGGGACCGGATGCGGTACGCGTTGGAGATTCCGTACATCGCCCGGGAGAGCAGCGTCGCCGAGATTCGGGCTCTCGGCGACGCTTGGGAGCGGGGGTGCTAGCCCAGCTCCAGGGACATCACGCCGTACACCAGCGACTGTTGCAGGGGCCTGATGGGGCCGGTGTACATGCGGGCGGTGCGGGAGGAGGGAGCCAGGCCGTGCAGGTCGGCCAGGTTGCGGGCCACGTGGTGGGGCTCGGGGATGTCGATCGAGACGGTGGTGTCGCCCGCCTCCCGCAGTAGCGCGGCGAGGATCGCGTCGGCGTCGTTGGGGGTGGTGGCGAGCAGGGGGCCGATGCGCCAGCCCTCGTTCGCCGGACGCAGCACGCCGTAGCCGGTGAGGGCGCCGTCTCTGAAGCGGGCGCGGGTGATGTGCCTCGGGTCCGCGGCCCAGCGTCCGGCGAAGGAGTGGCGGTCGGCGGGGTGGCCGGCGGCGTCCAGGGCGGCCAGCAGGTCCACGTGCCTCGCCGCGATCGGGACGACGCCTTCGGTGTCCACGCCCTTGTATTCGAGATTGGGCTTTCCCTTGTAGCGCACGGTCGTGTACGCGGGGAGGAAGCCCTGGGTGCGGTAGTTGTCCTGCTGGTCGGGGACGCCGTCCAGGCCTACCGTGCGGTCGCCGGCGTGGTCGAGGCCGGCCTGCCAGGTGGCGAAGCCGAGGCCCTGGCCGCGGCGGTCGGGGCGGACCAGGTAGAAGCCCAGGAACGCGTAGTCGGGGGAGTAGTTGACCACGCTGATCGCCGAGACGACCTTGCCGTCGACCCTGCCGAGCAGGAAACCCGTCGGGTCCTGCATCAGGAAGTGCTCGGAGTCGTACCGGCCGGGGTTCCAGCCCTCCTTGGCCGCCCACAGCACGACCTGGTCCCATTCGCCCGGACGCGCCGGGCCGATCTCGAAGCCCATGTTCAGTCGTTCTCTCGTTCGCTTGGTCACCGCTATGCCGTTCACGTGCCATCACATCAGATCGGGGTCGATGACGGCCTGCTCCGGGGTGACCGTGCTGCGCGGGCCGTGGAAGGTGCGGCGGGCGCTGACGAACCACCAGACCGTGGCGACGGCCAGCACGACGGCCAGCGCGATCGGCGCGTAGTTGAAGTCGTGCGCGGTGATCGGGCTGGACTGCGGCAGCATGAACAGGATGTTGCTGAGCACGATCCACACCACGGCCAGCAGCGCCACCGGACGGCCCTTGGCCCCGAGGTTCCACGGTCCGGCCTGGAACTCGTCGCCGAGCCGCAGCCGCAGCAGGATCGGGATGCCGTACGCGGTGAACAGGCCGACGACGTTGACCGAGACGATCGCGGTGAACGCCGTGTTGTTCCACCAGCCTGGGAGGGTCAGCACGATCGAGCAGCCGGCGGCCAGCCAGACGGCGGCGACGGGGGTGCGGGTGCGCGGGGAGAGCCGGTGCCACAGGCCGCTGCCGGGGATCGCGCCGTCCCGGCTGAACGCCCAGATCTGCCGCGAGTTCGAGGTCATGTTCGCCAGGCCGCAGAACAGCAGCGCGATCACCGGGAACAGCAGCAGCAGCTTCGCGCCGGTCAGGCCGACCGCGTCCACCAGGACCTGCGCCGGGGGGACGCCGGCGCTCGACTCGGTCTTCCAGTTCTGGCTGGCGTAGACGAGGGACAGCACGAGTACGAGGCCGAAGACGGCGGAGAAGCGGATCGACTGGGTGATGCCCTTGGGCGCGCTGGTCGCGGCGCCCTGCGTCTCCTCGCTCATGTGGAAGGAGCCGTCGAAGCCGGTGTAGGTCCACGAAGTCACGAGCAGGCCGAGGAGGCCGCCGTACAGGCCGTTGGAGAAGCCGGTGTTGTTGACGAAGGCTCCGGCGTAGTTGAGCGGCTGGTGGTGGGAGGGGGCGAAGGCGAGCGAGACGGCGATCACCACGACGCCGCCGAGCAGCCACCACACCGAGATCCGGTTGATCATGCCGACCGTGCGCACGGCGAAGGTGTTGAGCAGGCCGTGCACCACGAGCAGGCCCGCGGCGATCAGCACCGTGTTGTGCAGCGTGGCCGTGTAACTCGGCCACTGCATGCTGATCCAGGCCTGCAGGAAGGTGGCGGCGGCGAAGTCGGTGGCCGCGGTGCCGCCTATCTGGCCGGCGAAGTTCAGCCAGCCGGTATACCAGGACCATGCGGCCTTGTTCCGCTTGGCCAGCCGCGCGGAGGCATAGTACAGCGCGCCGGAGGTCGGATACGCCGACGCGATCTCGGCCATCGCGGCGCCGACCGCGAGGACCAGGACGGAGACGGCGATCCAGCCGAATATCAGTACTCGCGGGCCGCCGGCGAGCATGCCGAATCCGAACGCCGAGAACACGCCCGCGAGCACGTTGATGATCGTGGCGGAGATGGCGAAGTTGTCGAAGGTCTTGAAGCCGCGGGCCAGTTCCCGCTGGTAGCCGAGTTGGTTGAGCGTCAGCTCGTCCGCTGCGACCTGGGCCGCTACGTCGGTGGTGGTCATCGGGGAAGTCCTTCGGGGAGAGTCGTGTGGGTGCGGCGCGGGGGGCTCTCAGCCGCGCCGGCAGTCTCGGTACACCCGGCGCAGCGCCTTCTCCGCCGGTCCGTGCCGGGACCAGGGGAACGGGCTCGCGTACGGGTGGATGTGCTGGAGCACCCGCCAGGCCGGGCCGTGCCGCCCGCCCCGGTGCAGCGCCTCGGCCAGCACGCTGAGATCGGAGACGGTCGCCGAGGCCGGCGGGCCGTCGTGCGCGGCGGGGCCGAACCAGACCCGGCCGAGTTCCTCCGCGACCGGGTCGATGGCCTGTTCGCCGCGCAGTTCCAGGTCGAGCATCTCCAGCAGCGTGCGCCGGCGCTGCTCGGCCTGCGGTTCCATCGGCCCCTGCACGGTGAGGGTGCCGAGCAGTTGGTGGATCTTGGCGACCCGCTGCGGATCCGGTTCCGCGGGCCCGGAGCCGTGGTCCTGCTCCAGGTCCGCGAGCAGCGGCAGGACTTGGTTGATGCCGTACGGCGGGCCGACCGAGGCCAGGTACGCGGCCGTGTCGGAGGCCAGTTCGCCGCTGCCGCCGTGCCGCGGATAGCACAGCGCCAGCAGCCGCTGCCCCGCCTCCCGGTTGCCCGGGTGCCGGGACTCGACCTCCCGCCACAGCGTCCACGCCGGATCCGCGGCCGTGCCCGGCGGCCGTGCCGGGGCGCCGCCGCGGACCGTGCGCAGCCGGAGCAGCGTCAGTTCGACGACGAACGGGGTCGGGTCCACGGGCCAGGCCCGGTGCGCGGCCCCGCACGCCTTCGTGGCGATGGCCTCGAGCAGCCCGCGGTCCCGTTCGGTGCGCGCGGTCAGCGCCCGGTGCGCGGCGACCCGGGCGTAGAGCAGCAGCGCGTCCGGGTTCTCCGGCTCCTCCTTCGCCCAGGAGTCCACGACGTCGCTGGGCGCGGCCGCCGCGGCGAGCACCAGCGAGCGGAACGCCCGGGCGTCGAAGTTCCCGCGCGTCCGGGTGTCGGCCAGGGCCTCGCGGGCGGCGCCGACACGCAGCGCCGCGACGTCCCCGCGGGCCACGGCGAGCACCCGGTCGGGGCCCGCGGGGTCCCAGTCGAACGTGGGCGACGAGCTCACTTCTGCTCCGAACTGTGTCAGCGGCCTCTCGCGCGGGTGGGTTGGGCGCGAGGATGGTGTCCGGCAGTAGCCACCCGGTCACTGAATCCGCCCTCAACCTACCGGAGGGCCGGAGAAAGATACAAGAGGTCGTACTTACCGGCTGTATCCGCTCGGGTACCGGCATTCCGTGCAATTGAACCGTGCATGTGAGTATGCACTTTGCGCATGCAATCCCGTTCGGGTGCGTCCCCGGCATGGCGGCTCGCCGGAGGCCGTCCGGCCGCCTAGGCTCGGGGACCATGGCCGACGAGTATCTGGAGTTCACCACTCCGACCCTGAGCCCGCCGCCGCAGGTCGCGGTGGACGCCGGAGACGAGGGCTACGCGAAGAGCCTGGCGCCGCGGCACGTCGGCATGATCGCCATCGGCGGCGCGATCGGCACCGGACTGCTGCTCGGCGCGGGCGGGAAACTGCTGGTCGCGGGCCCTGCGCTGGCGCTGTCCTACCTGATCGCGGGCGTCTTCGCGTACCTGGTCGTGCGCGCGCTCGGCGAACTGACGCTGCATCGGCCGTCCTCCGGATCCTTCGTCAGCTACGCGCGCGAGTTCATGGGGGAGCGCGGGGCGTACATCGCGGGGTGGATGTACGTGCTCAACTGGTCCACGACCGGGATGGCGGACAGCACGGCCGTCGCGCTCTACATGCACTACTGGGGCGCGTTCCACGGAGTGCCGCAGTGGCTGCTCGCATTGTGCGCGCTGGTCGTGGTGTTGACGATCAATCTTGTTTCGGTGCGACTCTTCGGTGAAATCGAATTCTGGTTCGCACTTATCAAGGTCGCGGCAATCATGTCCTTCCTGCTGATCGGCGTCTGGCTGCTCGGCACCGGCCACCAGGTCGGCGGCTCGACCCCCGGGCTCAGCCTGATCCGGTCGAACGGCGGCTTCTTCGCGCTCGGCGTGCTGCCGGTCTTCTCGGTGCTGCAGAGCGTCGTCTTCGCCTACGCGGGCGTCGAGATGGTCGGCATCACCGCCGGGGAGACGAAGGAGCCGGCGAAGATCGTGCCGCGCGCCGTGCGCTCGGTGACCTGGCGGATCGGGCTGTTCTACGTGTGCAGCGTGCTGATGCTCGCGCTGCTGCTGCCCTGGAACAGGTACTCGGCCTCGCAGAGCCCGTTCGTCACGGTGCTGTCGAAGATCGGCGTGCCCGGCATCGGCGGGATCATGAACCTCGTCGTGCTGACGGCCGCGATGTCCAGTCTGAACTCCGGGTTCTACAGCACCGGCCGGGTGCTGCGCTCGATGGCGGCGGCCGGTTCCGCGCCGCGCTTCACCGGCCTGATGAACGCGCGCCACGTGCCCTACGGCGGTATTCTCTTCACCTGCACCTTCGCCACGCTCGGGGTCGGGCTCAACGCCTGGCTGCCGGGGGAGGCGTTCGACATCGTGGTCAATTTCGCCGCGCTCGGCGTCGTCACCACCTGGATCATGGTCATGCTCTGCCATCTGCTGTTCGTGCGCCGCACCCGCGCGGCCGAGGGCCCGGACCGGCTGGTTCGGCCGTCCTTCCAGCTCAAGGGCTGGCCGTGGGTCAACCTGGTCACGGTCGCGTTCCTGGTCGCGGTCGTCGTGGACATGGGCGTGGACGGCGGCACCATCGGCCGCTGGACGGTCGCCGCGATCCCGGTGATCGCGGCGGTCCTCGGCGCCGGATGGGTGCTCAGCCGCCGTCGCCGGTCCGCGGACGGTGCGCGGTGACGGTGCTCGACGCGGGGCTGACCCGGGCTCAGGTCGCCGAGCGGGTCGCGGCCGGGCGGACCAACCACGTCCCGACCCGCTCCAGCCGCTCGCTCTCGGCGATCGTCCGGGCGAACGTCTTCACCTGGTTCAACGGGCTGATCGGCTCGCTGTTCGTGATCATGCTGGTCGTCGGGCCGATCCAGGACTCGCTGTTCGGCTTCGTGATCATCTTCAACGCGCTGATCGGCATCGTGCAGGAGTGGCGGGCCAAGCGCACGCTCGACTCGCTCGCCATCGTCGGCGAGGCCAGACCGCGGGTGCGCCGGGACGGTGCCGAGGAGAGCGTGCAGACCGGCGACCTCGTCGTGGACGACGTCGTGCTGCTGGCGCCCGGCGAGAAGATCCCGGTGGACGGCACGGTCCTGGAATCGACCGTGCTGGAGGTGGACGAGTCGCTGCTCACCGGCGAGGCCGACCCGGTGCGCAAGGAGGTCGGCGACGAGGTGCTGTCCGGCTCGTTCGTCGTCGCCGGTCAGGGTGCGATGCGCGCGGAGCGGGTCGGCGCCGAGTCGCACGCCGCGAAGCTCGCCGCCGAGGCGCAGGAGTTCACGCTCGTGCGCTCCGAGCTGCGTGACGGCATCGCGCAGATCATCAAGTATCTGACGTACCTGCTGGTGCCCGCCGGAATCCTGCAGATCATCGTGCAGACGGCGATCGCGGGCGGCATCCGCAACGGCATCAGCCGCACGATCGCCGGGATCGTGCCGATGGTGCCCGAAGGTCTGGTGCTGCTCACATCCGTGGCCTTCGCGGTCGGCGTCGTGCGGCTCGGGCGGCGCAACTGCCTCGTGCAGGAACTGCCCGCGATCGAGGGCCTGGCACGCGTGGACACCGTTTGCCTCGACAAGACCGGCACGCTCACCGAGGGCGGCATGCGGCTCGCCGGAGTCGAGATCCTCGCCGCGGACGTCACGGAGGCTCAGGTCCGGGAAGTCCTCGGGGCGCTCGGCGCGCTGGAGGAGCGGCCCAACGCGACCATGTCGGCGGTCATCGAGGCCTGTCCCGCGCCGGAGACCGCGTGGACCGTGCAGACCGTCGCCGCCTTCTCCTCCGCGCGCAAGTGGAGCGGCGCGACGTTCGCCGACGGACGTGGCACGTGGCTGATCGGCGCGCCGGACATCCTCGGCGCCGGCACCGACGCGGCGGACCGTGCCGAGGACGTCGGGGCCAGCGGCCTGCGCGTTCTGCTGCTGGCGAACTCGCCGAAGGAACTTTCTGCCGACGGCGCCAACTCCACCGCCGACATGGATCCGCGGCCGTACGCGCTCGTGATGCTGGAGCAGCGGATCCGCGAGGACGCCGCGCCGACGCTCGCGTACTTCGGACGGCAGAGCGTGAATCTCAAGGTGATCTCCGGCGACAACGCGGTCTCGGTCGGCGCCGTCGCCCAGACACTCGGCCTGGCCGGCGCCGAACATCCCGTGGACGCGCGTGATCTGCCGGACGACTTCGAGGAGCAGATCGAGGAGAACTCGGTCTTCGGCCGGGTGACGCCGCGTCAGAAGCAGCAGATGGTCGTCGCCTTGCAGAGCCGCGGGCACACCGTCGCGATGACCGGCGACGGCGTGAACGACGTGCTCGCGCTCAAGAACGCGGACATCGGCATCGCGATGGGCTCCGGTTCCGGGGCGGCCCGAGCCGTCGCGCAGATCGTGCTGCTCGACGAACGCTTCGCCACGCTGCCGTCCGTGGTCGCGGAGGGCCGCCGCGTCGTCGGGAACATCGAGCGGGTCTCGAACCTGTTCCTGGTGAAGTCCTTCGAGTCGTTCCTGCTCGTCGTGCTCACCGGCATCGGCCGGCTGCCGTACCCGTTCCTGCCGCGGCACTCCACGCTCATCGGCGCGCTCACGATCGGCACGCCCTCGTTCTTCCTCGCCCTCGCGCCGAACCTCTCGCGCGCCCGGACCGGCTTCGTCAAGCGCGTGCTCACGTTCGCGATCCCGGCCGGGCTGGTCAACGGCGTGGCCGCGTTCTTGTCCTATTACCTCGCCCGGCTGGCCCCCGGCGCGACGCTGCCGACCGAACAGACCTCCGCGATGATCACACTGTTCACGGCCAGCCTCGCGGTGCTGCTGCTCGTCGCGCGGCCGCTGGTGTGGTGGAAATCGCTGCTGGTCGGCACGATGGCCGGATTGTTCGTGCTGGTCATGGTGCTGCCGTTCGGGCGGCGGGTCTTCCAGCTGCAGTTCGGCGCGTGGCAGCAGACGGTGCTCTCGTTCGGCGTCGCGGCGGTGGCGGCCGTCGTGCTGGAGATCCTCTGGCGCTGGGCCCGCGCGCGGGACGTGGAGACCACACGCACGGCGGAGTCTACCGCCGAAGCTGACGGGTAATCAGGTACGCGTGAATGTGCTGCCACTGCTGTGCGCCAAGCTCTTCGCCCCGATCACGGCCCTGAGCACGGCGCTCGCGACCGTCGCCGGACTGCCCGCCGGGCCCGACGTACAGCTGCGCGCCGCGGCCCCGCCGCCGCCCGCCGTGCTCACCGGCCACGGCCCGACCCATCCGGCGACCGGCCGCCTGTTCCCCGGCGCCCCGCAGTTCGGCGCGCTGGTGTACCAGAACCCGAACGGCATGCCCGGCCCGCAGCTGTGCTCCGCCGTCGCCGTCGACTCGCCCGCCGGAGACCTGATCGCGACCGCCGCGCACTGCGTGGCCGGCACCACCCTCGGCATCGGCGGCCCGCTCTCGATCGCGTACGTGCCCGGATACCAGGCGGGCCGCGCGCCGTACGGGCTCTGGTATCCGACCCGCGTCACCGTGGCGCCGCAGTGGACCGCGACGCACGATCCGGACTACGACCTGGCCTTCCTCAACGTCGCGAGCCCGCGGTCCGCCGTGCCGCTGGAGCAGGTCACCGGCGCCGAACACGTCGGCGGAACCGTCTCGCCCGGCACCCTCGGCGTGCTGCTCGGCTACCCCTACAACTCCGGTCAACCGGTCGGCTGCCGCGCCAGGATCGGCCGCGAGTCCGCCACGCAGCTTCGCTTCGACTGCGGCGACTTCCCGAGCGGCACCAGCGGCGGCCCGCTGCTCACCGGCGTGGACCCGCACACCGGCATCGGCACGCTCGCCGGGGTCATCGGCGGCTACCAACTCGGCGGCGTCCGCGACGACATCTCCTACGCCGCCTCGCTGCGCCCGCCGCTGCTCGCCCTCTACCTGGAGGCGACGGACCCGGTCGCGCGGCCGCTGCTGCTCAACGACCTGCTGTAACGGCTCATGAGTGCCGTGTTACGGTGTTCTGCCACGGTATCGTTTCGTACTCAGTCTTCGGGTACGCAGAGGGAGTCTCGCGGCCTCCCGCGAAAGGACGTCGTGAAGCTCCTGCTCACCTCCGGCGGCACCAACAACGCGAGCATCCTCGACGCGCTGACGGATCTGCTGGACAAGCCGATCGAGGAGTCCACCGCGCTGTGCATCCCGACGGCGCAGCACGGCCACCCCATGTGCGACCCGGGTACGCTCTGGCGCTTCGTCGCCGGCAGGGACTCCGACACCCACATGTGCGCGCTGCCCTGGAAGTCGCTGGGAGTGCTCGAACTCACCGCCCTGCCCACCATGGACAAGGACCGGTGGCTGCCGTGGGTGCGCGAAGCCGACGCCCTGCTCGTGGACGGCGGCGAGGCGACGTACCTGGCCCACTGGATGCGGGAGACGGGGCTGGCGGAACTGCTGCCCTCGCTCTCCGACACGGTCTGGGTGGGCGTGAGCGCCGGAAGCATGGTGCTGACTCCCCGCATCGGCCGCAAGTTCGTGGAGTGGGCGTCGGATGGGGACGACGGCGCGCTCGGAGTCGTCGACTTCTCGATCTTCCCGCACCTGGACGCCTGGCCGGACAACAGCATGGCCGAGGCGGAGAACTGGGCCGCCGGTATCGACGGTCCGGCGTACGCCATCGACGAGCAGACGGCGATCAAGGTCGTCGACGGCAAGGTCGAGATCGTCTCAGAAGGGAACTGGCGGCTGTTCACCCCGGCCGCCGTCTGATGGGTCCGGCGGCCCTCGATTTCGTCTCCGCTCTCTAGCCGTATGTCGGGTGCTGCGGCCAGCCGGCCGGCGAGTCCTCCCAGTCCTCCTGGCGGCCGTACACGGCGAAGTCCTTGATGTTGTTGGTGAACATGAAGCCGCAGTCGTCGCCGAACGAGGTGCCGCGCGAGGACACGAACGGCATTGTCCAGCCGCGCTCCGGCTTGGCCGCCTCGATCTGGGCCAGCGGCATGTCCGACACGTTCGCCCAGCTGATGCCGAGGTCGGCCAGGTGGCGCAGGGCCGGCGCGGTCACGTTGTCGGTGAACGCCGAGCAGCCCCGGCAGACGCGGTCCGGGCCGACGTCCATGAACTGGTAGACGGCCAGCTGGTCGCGGCCCTCGAACAGGTCCAGCAGCGTCCGGGGACCGCCGGGCGCGTCGAACGAGTACTCGCCGAAGCGGACCATCGGCAGGCGCCGCCGCCGGGCCGCGATCGCGATCGCGTCGAGCGTGCGGGTCGCCTCCTTCTCGGCGCGCAGTAGCTCCTCGCGCTCCGCCTCCCACTCCTTCGCGCTGACCACCCGGGGTGTCTCCATGCCCGCACTCATCCCCTCACTCGCCGGCCTTCCCAGCTGCATTGATACGCAGAGTCCCTATACCCGGCGATTCGTCACGATGCCACGATGTCACGATGTCACGGACGCGGCCGCCGCGGCGGTCCGGCTCAACGGGCACGTCGTCGAACTCGACATCACGCTGCGGCCCAGCAGTATCTTCGACCCGCCCATGCTGTTCGCGCTGCCCGAGCTCGACTGCCGCGAGGACCAGCGCGTGATGGGCGGCGCCTGCCAGCCGCGGCGACCGTGGGGATCGCGCGGCTCAGCCGAGCTCAGCGATCCGGCCGAGCGGGAACTCCCGCTCCACCTCGTTCTCGGTGAACAGCAGCGCCTCCGCGTACGCGGACCGCGCCTGCCCGGCCCGCCCGAGCCGGCGCAGCAGATCGGCCCGCGCGACGCCGAGGTACGGATACGCGGCCAGCGCCGGCTCGTCCGCCAGCTCGTCCAGCGCCGCGAGCCCCGCGTCGGGCCCGTGCGCGAACCCGAGCGCCACGGCCCGATTGAGCGCGGCGACCGGTGTCGGCCGACGGAGCATCAGCAGGTCGTAGAGCCCGACGATCTCCGGCCAGTCGGTGTCCTGCCAGGACGGCGCCTCCCCGTGTACGGCGGCGATCGCGGCCCGCAGCGCGAACGGCCCCGGCGGACGGCCGCGCAGCGCGGCGCGCACCAGCACCTGACCCTCGGCGATCAGGTCCTTGTCCCACAGCGTCCGGTCCTGGTCGGCCAGCAGCACGGGCCGTCCCGCGCCGTCGATCCGGGCCGCGCGGCGTGCGTCGGTCAGCAGGATCAGCCCGAGCAGCCCGGCCACCTCCGGATCGCCCGGCAGCAGGAACCTGAGCATCCGGGCCAGCACGGCGGCGTGCTCGACGAGGTCCGCGAGCACCAGTTCGGGCCCGCTCGGCGCCGTGTGCCCGGTGGTGAACAGCAGATCCACCACGGTCAGCACGGCGTCGATCCGCTCCGGCAGCTCCTCGGCGTCCGGCACGCGGTACGGGATCCCGGCCGCGGCGATCTTCTTCTTCGCGCGGGTGATCCGGGCCGCCATCGTCGCCTCGCCGACCAGGAACGCGCGGGCGATCTGCGCCGTCGTCAGCCCGCAGACCAGCCGCAGCGTCAGCGCGACCTGCGCGGGCAGCGCGAGCGCCGGGTGGCAGCAGGTGAAGATCAGCCGCAGCCGTTCGTCCTCGACGTCGCCGTCCTCGCCGGGACCGGCCACGGCCTCCTCGTCGACGAGCAGCGGCAGGCTCCGCCGCTCCAGCGCGGCCCGCCGAATCAGGTCCACCGCCCGGTTCCGCGCCGTCGTGGTCAGCCACGCGGCCGGCCGGTCCGGCACCCCGCCCTCGGCCCACGCGACCAGGGCCCTGGCGTACGCGTCCTGCACGCACTCCTCGGCCAGGTCCAGGTCCCGGGTCACGCGGACGGTCGAGGCCAGCACGAACGCCCACTGCTCGCGGTGCGCGTCCGCGACGGCCTCGACGACGTCCACTGGATTAACCCGCGTCGTAGAGCGGGCGGACCTCGACGGCCGCGTCGCCGGTCTCGCCGTAGTACGGGAGCTTGCGGGCCGCCGTGAGCGCCGCGTCCAGGTCGGGCACCTCGATGACGTAGAAGCCGCCGAGCGCCTCCTTCGTCTCCGCGTACGGACCGTCGGTCACCACGAAGCCGCCGTGCCCGTCCTCGCGCACGGTCGTCGAGGTCGCGGTGGGCTTGAGGTGCGCGCTGTAGAGCAGGGCGTCCTTGTATTCGGCCTGCCAGCGCTCGTGCCCCTCGTCGCGGGCGCGGACCGTCGCCTCGTCGGCCGTCTCGTCGAAGGCCTCGTTGTCGTGGATGAGCAGCAGGTAGCGAGCCATCACGGTGATCCTCTCGGGTCTGTCGGTGTGTTTCTACCATTCCGACGATCGAGGCATCCCCGGAATCGACAGCCGCGCCGCCGCCGTTCCGCGAGTTCAGAGCGCCGACACGCGGGCGAGCCGAAAGAGCGCGCCGAGCAGCGTGTCGATCAGCACGCCGACCGGGCTCGCCGCCTCGACCTGTCCGTGGTCATCCCCTTCGCCGACGGGCACCGGCTCCGGCTGTCGAGCCTGGCCGCCGGTCCGTTCCGCCACACCGCACGCACGCCGACAGCTACCTGCGGACCCGATCGTGGAGACCGCCGAGCAGGTCCGAGCCCGCGTCGAGGGCACCGCGCTGGCCGCCGGGCTGCTCGGCGCCTGAGCCCGTCCCGTCCCCGGCAGCCGTCATCACCCGGATGACGGCCGCTTTCCCATAGTCGTGCCGCGCCCGGGGTAGGGCGCAGCCGTGAGTGATCGTTCCGGATGGACGCTCCGCCGGGTGCTGGGCTGGGCGGCGCTCGGCGTCGTGGCGTTCGGTGCGCTGAAGATCGCGCACTCGCAGCAGCCGCCGCAGGGCCCGCCGAGCCCGGCCGCCGCCGCGTACCTGCCGCCGGTGCCCGCGCCGGGCTCGGTCTTCGCGTCCCCGCTCGGCGCCGCGCTGCCGGTGCGCATCGACATCCCGGACGCGGACATCCACGCGGAGCTGATGAAGGTCGGGCTGCAGTCCGACGGCAGCGTGGGCGTGCCGCCGCTGGACCAGGCGCAGCGAGCCGCCTGGTACGACGGAAGCCCGTCGCCGGGCGAGGCGGGCCCCTCGATCATCGACGCGCACGTGGACTCCCGGGAGACGAAGGGCTTCCGCGGCGCGTTCTACAACCTCGGCGAGGTCCAGCCCGGTGAGCAGATCGAAATCACCCGTTCGGACCACGTCGTGGCCACCTTCACGGTGGACTCGGTGCAGCAGGCGCCGAAGGACGACTTCCCGACCAGCCGCGTGTACGGCAGCGTCTCGTACGCCGCGCTGCGCCTGATCACCTGCGGCGGCGACTTCGACTACGCCAAGGGCAGCTACAAGGACAATACGATCGTGTACGCCCATCTGACTGACACGAGCACGAACTGAGGCGCGGCGCATGACCCAGGCGGAGACCGGCGGTGAGATATCCGTGGACGCGGCGGCCGAGGCGAGGCCGCCGAAGCGCTACGTCCCCGAGGGTCTGACCCGCCGCTGGGTCCGTGCGGGAGTCGCCCTCGCCCGCGTCGTGCGCGAGGCCCCGTTCACGCTCGTGCTCATCGCCGCGCTCTGGATCATCGCGCTCGCGACCCGCAGCCTCGCCTACGGTCCGAGCGACCAACTGCTCGGCCACGTCGGCCTCGACACCACCGCGATCACCTCCGGCCGCGTCTGGACGCTGCTCACGTACACCTTCTGGTGCCAGAACGTCTGGGCCTACCTGGCCAACACGGTCCTGATCCTCGCGTTCGTCGTACCGGCGGAGCGGCGACTCGGCACGTGGCGCACGATCGGCCTGCTGGCGCTGTGTCAGATCGGCGGCGCGCTGATCGGAATCGGCGCGGTCGAGGCCGGGTCGGCGGCCGGAGACCTCTGGCTGCAGAGCACCGTCGGCGCCGAATACAACACGACGGTCGGCGCGTCCGTCGGCGTCGTCGGCGTCGGCCTGGCACTCAGCGCACGCATGTCCACGCTCTGGCGCCGCCGAACCCGACTGCTGCTCGTCATCGGCACACTGCTGTTCCTGTTCTACGACGGCGGCGTGCTCGACATCTCCCGCGCCTTCTCCGCGCTCATCGGCCTCGGCGTCGGGCTCCTGTTCCTCCAGCGCGGCTCACGGCGGTTCCGGCTGGCGAGCTCGCACGCGGAGACGCGCGTCCTCGTCGCCGTCTTCGCGCTCACCTCGGCGCTCGGACCGCTCATCGCGTGGATCACCAATAACCCGTACGGCCCCATGGCCATCCTGGTGAACCTGTTCATCGACGAGGCGCCGACCCAGGACGACATCCACGACTACTGCACCAAGGCCTCGGACTACTACGACCCCGTCGCCTGCCGCGCCAGCCAGGCCGAGCACGTGCTCGCCGGAACCCCCGCGATCCTGGTCCTGTTCGTGCCGGTCCTGCTGCTCGGCGTCATCGCCTACGGCCTGTGGCGGGGGCGGCGGATGGCCTGGTGGGCCGCGATCGTCTGCGAGGTCGTGCTCGGCACCGTGACCGTCCGGTACGCGCAGATGCTCGTCGACCTGACCGAGGGCCAGCCGGACGAGCAGGGCGTGCCGACCGCGATCAAGATCTACACCGGTCTGATCATGTGCATTCCGGTCGGCGTCGTCATCGTCCTGCTGCTCACGCGCCGCCACTTCGCCCTGCGCGCGCCGCGCTGGACCGCCCTGAAGCTGCTCGGCACGCTCGTCGTCACCTTCGTCGCGGTCGGCGCGCTCTATGTGAACTTCGCCTACCAGGTGCGCGTGCAGTGGGACCCGGACGCGACCGTCAGCGCCCTGCTCGCCGACTATCCGAAGCGGCTCTTCTCACCGACCTGGCTCACGCTCGTCAACGAGAACACGGCCGCGCTGATCCCCGAAGGCGGGATCGCGAAGGCGCTGTACATCGCCGTCGGCCCGGTCTTCTGGGTGATCGCGCTCGGCGGCCTGCTGCTGACCTTCCGCCGCACGGCGATCCGCGGCGCGGGGGAGAAGGCCACGGCCGACCGGCTGCTGACGAACTTCGGCGGCTCGGCGCTGTCCTACATGACGACCTGGCCGGGAAACGACTACTGGATCAGCCCGGACGAGACGGCCGCCGTCGCCTACCGCGTGATCGGCGGCATCGCGCTGACCACGGGCGATCCGTACGGCAAGGCCGAGTCGCGCGCGGCGGCCGTCGAGCAGTTCACGCGGTACTGCGACAGCCAGGGCTGGAGTCCGTGCTTCTACAGCGTCACGGACGAGACCCGCACGGCCACCGACAAGCTCGGCTGGAGTTCGGTGCAGGTGGCCGAGGACACCGTGCTCGACCTGCCGGACCTCAAGTTCAGCGGCAAGAAGTGGCAGGACGTGCGTACCGCCCTGAACAAGGCGGGCAAGGTCGGGATCACCGCGCAGTGGTTCACCTTCCCGACCGCGCCGCTCAGCGTGCAGCAGCACATCAGGGAGCTGTCCGAGGAGTGGGTCGCGGACAAGGGCCTGCCGGAGATGGGCTTCACCCTCGGCGGGCTCAACGAGCTGCAGGACCCGCGGGTGCGCTGCCTCGTGGCCCTCGACGAGGACGACCGGCTGCACGGCGTGACCAGCTGGCTTCCGGTCTATCAGGACGGTGAGCCGGTCGGCTGGACGCTCGACTTCATGCGCCGCGCGGCGGACGGCTTCCGCGGCGTGATGGAGTTCCTGATCGCCTCCGCCGCGCTCGGTTTCCAGGAGGAGGGCGCGCACTTCCTGAGCCTGTCCGGTGCCCCGCTGGCCCGGATCGACCGCGGAACCCAGTCGGTGCCGCTCCAACGCGTCCTCGACGTGGCCGGAAAGGCGCTCGAACCGGTCTACGGATTCCGCTCGCTGCTCGCGTTCAAGGCGAAGTTCCAGCCGCAGTATTTCCCGCTCTACATGTGCTATCCGGACCCCGCCGCGCTCCCGGCGATCGGCAACGCCATCGGCCGCGCCTATCTCCCGCACACGAACGCCGCCCAGATGGTCCGGCTGAGCAGAAAACTGATGAGTTAGCGGAGCCGGCCGCGTCAGGGCACGAGCATCGTCTGCCGCGCGAGCCAGTCGAGGTTCCGCTCCAAGCCCGGCCGCCACACCTGCCAGCCGTGGCCGCCGGGCAGCTCCTCGTAGACGACGTTCATGTCCGCAGCCTGGCACGCCGCGAAGACTTTCCGCTGCTGTGGACGATATGTGCCGTCATCCGAGCCTGCGACGACCACACCGTGCAACTCGGGGAACTTCCTCGTCTTCATGACCGTAAGAGGATCAACGGCGAGAAACGCGGCCTTGTTTCCGCCGAAGGCCTTGTCGACGCTCTCCTGAAAGGTGCCGAGCGTCGGCTGATCCTGACCGGAGATGGAGATGAAGTCATGGAACACGCTCGGCCGGTTGACCGCGAACTGCAGCGCGCAGGTCCCGCCGTAGGAGAGCCCCGCGACGGCCCACTGCGCCGGGTCGGTGTCGACCTGGAAGGTGGACTTGACCCAGTCCGGCACGTCCTCGGTGAGGTACGTCTGGGCTTTGCCGAGCCGGGAGTCCATGCACATCGGGTTGCCGAACTCGGAGCCCGTCGCGTCCGCCATGACCACGACCGGGGCCAGCCCGTGGTGCCGGGAGGCGTAGCTGTTCATCATGTTCACGATGTCGCCGCCGTCCACCCAGTCGCTCGGCGAGCCCGGCTGCCCGGCGAGCAGCAGCAGGACGGGCAGAGCGGGCCTCGGCGTGGCCTGGTAGGCGGGCGGCAGGTAGATCCAGGCGTCGCGCGCGTGGAAGCCGGAGTGCGTGGCCGGGATCGCGGCGGAGGTGAGCGTGCCGGCCGCCGGCATGTCCGCCGGAGCGTGCCAGACCTCGGACAGGTACGTCCCGGCCGGCGCGACGACGAGCGGCTTGCTGCCGGTCACGTCCTTCAGCGGCGTCGCGGTCGTCGTCAGGGACCTGAGCGCGTCGCGCAGGGTCGGGTACTGGTCGTAGACCCGGTTGATCTGGTTGAGCCCGAAGACCGCCGCGACCAGCATCGCGACCCCGGCGAGCAGCTTCGGCCGCCAGCCGGGCCGCCGGAACAGCTGCACGAGCCCGAGCGCCAGCGCGCCGAGGATCACCCCGATCCAGACGACCACGTCCGTCGGCAGGTCGTCCGGGAAGGGCCGCCAGACCCGGTCCACGAACAGCCCGATGCCGAGGGAGACCAGCGCCGTCCCGAGCAGGATCGCCGGGACCCAGCGCGCCCACCAGCGCGGCTCGCGCCCGTAGACCAGTGCGAGCAGCGCGGCCAGGCCCAGCAGCGTCAGCAGGAGAGGAGTGAACCCGGAGACGATCGACCAGTCGAGCGGCCCCTCCGCCAGGACGACACGCCCGGAGCCGGGGACCACGTCACGCATGATCAGCACCTTAGTTAAGCGATCGGCTCGCGCGCACCTCGACACGGCCGTTCCAGGACGTTCTGGGCGGGTATGGGAGGCAGACTTGTCGGTGTGACACCGATCGAGTTGATGTACCGCGCCTCCGACGTCGACGTGGACGTCTCCGTGCACGCGGAGAACAGCGGCAGCCGGACCGTGCAGTTCGCGATGCTGTGCAGTTTCGTCGGCACCTTCATGCTGACCCGGCTTGTGGTGCGGATGATCCGGTCCGGCGTCGGGCCGTTCGGGAACGTCAAGGTGGGCTCGGTCCACGTGCACCATCTCGTGCCGGGCATCGTGCTGATGCTGGTGACCGGCCCGATCCAGTTCGTCGTGGCGCCGCACGGGGCCGTGCGCACGGTGCTGGCCTGCGTCTTCGCGGCAGGAGCCGCGCTGACGCTGGACGAGTTCGCGCTCTGGCTGCACCTGACCGACGTGTACTGGGAGGAGCAGGGCCGCAAGTCGGTGGACGCCGTGGTGCTGGTGGCCGGGCTCGGCACGCTCGGCCTCGTGGTGTCCAACCCGGTCGCGCGCACGGAGGGGGAGAGCCTGTGGTTCTACTTCGCGTACCTCTTCCTGACGCTCGGCTTCGTCGTCGTGGCGCTGTTCAAGGGGCGGCTCTTCCTCGGCCCGGCGGGCGTGCTGCTGATCCCGCTCGGCATCTACGCCGCGCTGCGGCTGGCCAAGCCGGGCTCGCCCTGGTTCGACCGCTTCTACCGGGCCGGGTCGAAGAAGTATGAGAAGTCGGTGCGCCGGGCCTCGCGCATCAACCTGGAGGACCGGGTGAAGAAGTTCGTCAGCGGCATGCCGCACCCGGCGAACAACTGGCACCTGCCCGAGCGGAATAAGTCTGACAAGTAGAGGGAGGATGGACGCATGAAGCAGGCCGTGCTCGTGCTCAATGTCGGCTCGTCGTCGATCAAGTACCAGCTACTCGAACTCGACACCGACATCGACACCGACTCCGGATCCCGACTGGCGACCGGCCTCGTCGACCGGATCGGCGACAGCGAGGGATCCGGCAAGCTCACGCACAGACAGCCCGATGCCGAACCGTACGAGGTCACGACCCCTTTCGCCGACCACGAACACGCTCTCGCCGCCGTCCTGGCCGCATTCCGCGACGCGGGGCCCGACCTCGACAAGATCCGGCTCACGGCGGTCGGCCACCGCGTCGTGCACGGAGGATCGGAGTTCACCGAGGCGACCGTGCTCGACGAGGCCGCGCTCGCCAAGATCAGGGAGCTGATCCCGCTCGCGCCGCTGCACAACCCGCCGAACGTCACCGGCATCGAGGCCGCCCAGCGCGCCTTCCCCGGCGTGCCGCAGGTCGCCGTGTTCGACACCGCATTCCACCAGACGCTCCCGCCCGCCGCGCACACGTACGCCGTGCCGAGCGAGTGGCGCGACCGGTACGCCGTACGCCGCTACGGCTTCCACGGCACCTCGCACGAGTACGTCTCCCGCCGCGCCGCCGCGTTCCTGGGCCGCGACCTCGCGGAGACCAACGTGATCGTCCTGCACCTGGGCAACGGCGCGAGTGTCAGCGCGATCGAGGGCGGCCGCAGCGTGGAGACGTCGATGGGCCTCACCCCGCTCGAAGGCCTCGTCATGGGCACGCGCAGCGGCGATATCGACCCGGCGATCCCCGCCTACCTCGAACGCGTAGCCGGGCTCGACGCAGCGTCCGTGGAGGAGGCGCTGAACCGAAAGAGCGGCCTGCTCGCCCTGGCCGGCAGCAACGACCTCCGCGACGTGGACGAGCAGGCGGACGACGGCGACGCGTCCGCCCAACTCGCCATCGACGTGTACTGCCACCGAATCCGCAAGTACGTCGGCGCCTACTACGCGGTCCTCGGCCGAGTGGACGCGATCGTCTTCACCGCCGGTGTCGGCGAGAACGACTCCCGCATCCGCGAACGCAGCCTCTCCGGCCTGGAGCGCCTGGGCATCGGAATCGACCCCGCCCGCAACGATTCCCCTGCCCACGCCGAACGCCTCATCTCCCCGGATGACGCCGAAGTCGCCGTGCTCGTCATCCCCACCGACGAGGAAATCGAGATCGCCCGCCAGGCCCTCGCCGCGCTCACGGCGGTCAGTTCTTCTTATTAGCCGCTCCGCTCGGGTGAATACGGGTGACTCCGGCCCGCGCGGCCGCGTTGGGCCCGTCATGGACGTGGAGAACCTCGACGCTCTCAATCCCGCAGAACTCGACGAGTTGCTCGAACGCGCGCTGAATCCGCAGGTGCCGGTCGAGCTGCTCTACGCCGTCCTCGAACGCATCGGCCCGGCGGCGGATCCGCGCGGGAAGGGGCCGCTGCCGCCGTCGTCGCCGGACACCGAGCAGACCACGGTGATGCCGCCGCTCGCCATGGCGCCGCAGCCCCCGCGCGGCGCCGCCACCGACCGCGCCGTCCGCCCGGAGCGCCCGAAGCAGCAGCCGCCGTCTCCCAATGCCAAGCAGCAGGGTGCACCGCCACAGAAGCCTGCGACCTCGCAACTGGGTCCGCTGAATCATCCGAAGCCCGCCTCGGCTGCCGCGCAGCCGTCGCGCGGTGCGCACGCTCCCAGCCGTCGCGTCGCGCCACCGCCCGGCGAACCGAAGAACTGATCGCTCCGAACAGGGCGGATGTATCCACTCCCTGTTTTGTTCACTGGCGTTTCACCGCCATGACACGAATCTTGTCTGGACAAGTGGCGGCGGTGGCGGCAGGTTGCTCAGCATGTCTCCGATATCCCGTCGTACCCTCGGGCACGCAACCCTGGCATTGGCCACCGGAGCGGCGCTCGGCGTCGTTCCGCTGCGCGCCTCCCGCGCCCAGGCCGCATCGACCGGCACCATCACGGACGTGAAGCACGTGGTGATCCTGATGCAGGAGAACCGCAGCTTCGACCACTACTTCGGCACCCTGCAGGGCGTGCGTGGCTTCGCGGACCGCGCGGCCGTCCAGTTGCCCGGCGGCTACAGCGTCTTCAACCAGCCGAACGGGTCCTCGCGCCAGTACCCGTGGAACCTCAGCAACGGCTCCGGCAACATCTTCGCCAGCGCCGAGACCCTGGCCCAGTGCGACGGCTCGCTCGACCACGGCTGGTCGACGCAGCACGAGGCGTGGGACGGCGGCAAGATGGACGACTGGATCTCCGCCAAGGGCTCGAACCGCACGATGGGGTACCTGACCCGCTCGGACATCCCCTTCCACTACGCCCTCGCCGACGCCTACACGATCTGCGACGCCTACCACTGCTCGATTCTCAGCGCGACCGGCCCGAACCGCACCTACCTGTGGTCCGGCATGATCGACCCGAACGGCACCGCGGGCGGCCCGGCGTACGACGGCGGGTCCGAGTCGGGGCTGAGCTGGCAGACGTACGCCGAGGCGCTGCAGGACGCGGGCGTGTCCTGGAAGGTCTACCAGGTCGCCAGCGACAACTTCGGCGACAACGGCCTGGCCTACTTCAAGCAGTTCGCGAACGCGGCCACCAGTTCGCCGCTGTACCAGAACGGGATGTCGTCGGTCGCCTCGACGACCGGGTCCACGCCGACCGACATCGCCGCCGCCATCAAGAACGACGTGGTCAACGGCACGCTGCCGCAGGTGTCCTGGATCGTCGCGAACCAGCAGTGCTCCGAGCACCCGGACGCCCCGCCGGAGGATGGCGCCCAGTTCGTGCACGAGGTGATCACGGCGCTGTCCGCCGACGCCGACGTGTTCGACTCGACCGTGCTGTTCATCAACTACGACGAGAACGACGGCTTCTTCGACCACGTGCCGCCGCCGGTCCCGCCGGCCGGCACCGCGGACGAGTTCATCCAGAACGGCACCCCGATCGGCCTCGGCTACCGCGTCCCGATGCTGATCGCCTCGCCGTGGACGCGCGGCGGCTGGGTCGACTCGCAGACCTACGACCACACCTCGGTCATCCGCTTCATGGAGACCTGGACCGCGGCCATCGGCACCCCGGCGACCTGCCCGAACATTTCCGCCTGGCGCCGCGAGGTCTGCGGCGACCTGACCGGGGCCTTCGACTTCGCGAACCCGGTCTACGGCCTGCCGTCCACCCTCCCGGCCACCACGTCGACCATCAGCCAGTCGCTGTGCAACATCGAGCTGAACCCGTCCGCGGACACGAACGCGCTGCCCGCCCAGGAGTCCGGCACCCGCTCGGCGCGCGCCCTGCCCTATCAGCCCGACGGCTACGTCTCCTCGATCCAGTACGGCTCGAACGGCCAGATCCTGCTCTGGCTGAAGATGGCCAACGAGGGCGGCCAGGCCACCAGTGCGGCCACGTTCGCCGTCTACGCCAACGCCGACCGCAGCGGCGGACCCTGGCAGTACACGGTCCCGGCGCACTCGTCGAGCGGCGACGGCGTGGTGACCGACTACTTCAACATCGGCAGCGGCTACGGCAACGGCGCCTACGACCTGACGATGACCGGCCCGAACCGCTTCCTGCGCCGCTTCCAGGGCAACGCGACCACGTCCGGCCAGTACGCCGAGGTCACCAGCTACTACGCGCCCTCGCCGGACCTGAACGAGCAGTCGCTCTGGCTGACGATGAAGAACTCCGGCACCTCCGCGGTCACCTTCACCGTCACCTCGAGCCACTACCGCACCGACGGCCCGTGGACCTACACCGTCGCCGCCGGAGCCAGCGTCTCGGACTACTTCAACCAGGTCGCGTACTGCAACGGCTGGTACGACTTCACCATCACGGTCAGCGGCGACTCCTCCTGGTCGCGCCGCTTCACCGGCCACATCGAGACGGGCTCGACCAGCGTCACCGGCTGAGCTGGATCGAAGTCCACCTCTAGACGAAGTGCCGTGAGGGAGCGTTTGGAAAGTAGCGTCGGATCAGGCCGCGGTGTCTGACGCGTGCGCTCGCAAGGCGCAGGGGCGGGCGCATACTCGGTCGTCTGTAACCGCTCCTGCAACGCCGCGAGCGTGCGTGGCAGGCGCCGCGGACCCGGCGGTACTTTTCAAACGCGACCGAAGCGCGCACTATGACTCACCGTGGACGAGGTGACGACGAGCGCGGGGACGATCGACGGTTTCCCGACCTTCCAGGCGGTGCGCACCGGCAACGCCTTCGAGGAGACCGTCGAGCGGATCCTGCGCTCGGTCAAACTCGGCGCGATCCGTCCGGGGGAGCGGCTGCCGCCGGAGCGCGAGCTCGCGGCGCAGCTCCGGGTCAGCCGGGACACGCTGCGTGAGGCCATCCACGCACTCGCCGCCGAGGGCATCGTGGCCAGCACGCGCGGCCGCTCCGGCGGTACGCGCGTGCTGCGCCGCCCCGGACCGGTGCCGCCCGAACGGCTCCCCGACCTGCTGAGCGACCTGCCCGGCGGCCTCGAGGACGCGCTCACCTTCCGGCACGTCGTCGAGACCGGCGCCGCCGAGGCCGCCGCCAAGCGCCGCCTCAACCCCGCCGAACGCAGACTGCTGACCCAGCGCATGGAGGCGGCCGAGCACACCGAGGTCGCCGACTACCGCATCGCCGACACCCGCTACCACCTCGCGCTCGCCGAACTCTCCGGCTCCTCCCAGCTCGCCGCCGCGGTCGCCGAAGCCCGGCTGCGCGTCAACGACCTGCTGGACGCGATCCCCATGCTGGAGGCCAACCTCCGGCACTCCGCCGAACAACACCGACTCATCAGCGCCGCGATCCTCAACGGCGACGCCGAGACCGCGCGCCGCGCCATGGCCGAACACCTCGAAGGAACAGCCGTCCTGCTGCGCGGCTTTCTCAGCAGCTGACACGACTCTTGACTTTCGCTGCGTAATGGACGAATCTCCGTCCAATAGCTTCTGCTGCCCTGGAGGGGTGCGCATGAACAGACGTCCCGGCTTGCTCACCCTCGACCAACTGCGCGCGCTCGTCGCCGACGGCACCGTGGACACCGTCGAGATCTCGCTGACCGATATGCAGGGCCGGTTGCAGGGCAAGCGGCTGTCGGCCGAGTACTTCCTCGACGTGGTGGTCCCGCACGAGACCGAGGCGTGCAGCTACCTGCTCGCGGTCGACGTGGACATGAACACGGTCGACGGCTACGAGCTGTCGTCCTGGGAGACCGGGTACGGCGACTTCGTGCTCAAGCCGGATCTCAGCACCCTGCGGATGATCCCCTGGCAGCCGGGCACCGCGGGCGTGCTCGCGGACGTGTTCTGGGAGAGCGGGGAGCCGGTCGCGGCCTCGCCCCGGCAGTTGCTGCGCCGCCAGCTCGACCGGCTCGCCGAGCACGGGCTCGTCGCGTACACCGGCACCGAGCTGGAGTTCATCGTCTTCAACGACAGCTTCGAGCAGGCCTGGGACCGCAACTACGAGGGCCTGACCTCGGCGAACCAGTACAACGTGGACTACTCGATGCTGGGTACGGCCCGGATCGAGCCGCTGCTGCGTGCGATCCGCAACGGCATGACCGGCGCGGGGCTGTACGTGGAATCGGCGAAGGGCGAGTGCAACCCCGGGCAGCACGAGATCGCCTTCCGCTACGCCGACGCGCTGACCACGTGCGACAACCACTCGATCTACAAGACCGGCGCGAAGAACATCGCCGCGCAGCAGGGCAGCAGCCTCACCTTCATGGCCAAGTACGACCAGCGTGAGGGCAACTCCTGCCACATCCACCTGAGCCTGCGCTCGGCCGAGGACGACGCTGCGGTGCTCGCGGGCGACGGCGAGCACGGCTTCTCGAAGCTGATGGAGCACTTCCTCGCCGGGCAGTTGGCACACGTCAGGGAACTGACGCTGCTGTATGCGCCGAACATCAACTCCTATAAGCGGTACGCGGCGGGCAGTTTCGCCCCGACGACGGTCGCCTGGGGCCGGGACAATCGCACCTGCTCGTTGCGCGTCGTCGGCCACGGCCACTCGCTGCGCGTGGAGAACCGCGTGCCGGGCGGGGACGTGAACCCGTACCTCGCCGTGGCCGGGATGATCGCCGCCGGACTCGACGGCATCGACCGCGAACTGCCACTGGAGCCCGAGTTCCAGGGCAACGCGTACGGCGCCGACCGCGCACAGGTGCCGAGCACGCTGCGGGACGCCGCCGAACTGTTCGCCGCCAGCGACCTGGCGAAGTCGGCCTTCGGCGAGGGCGTCGTCGCGCACTACCTGAACGCCGCGCGCATCGAGCTCGAGGCCTTCGACGCGGCCGTGACGGACTGGGAGCGACGCCGAGGGTTCGAACGACTGTGAGCACGCGACCGACGATCGGCATCAGCACGTACCGCGAGCAGGCGGCGTGGGGCGTCTGGCGGCAGGACGCGATGGTCATTCCGGCCACGTACGTGGACTGCGTCGCGGAGGCGGGCGGGATTCCGTTGCTGCTCCCGCCGACCGGCGACGCGAGCTACGCGGCGGACACCGTCGCAGGGCTCGATGGCCTCGTGATCTCGGGCGGCCCCGACGTGGACCCGGCCCGCTACGGCGAGGCGGCGGAGGAGAAGACCGACACGCCGCGCGTCGAGCGTGACGCTTGGGAGTTGGCCCTGCTGTCGGCCGCGCTGGACCGGGACATCCCCGTGCTCGCGATCTGCCGCGGCCTGCAACTGCTGAACGTCCTGTATGGCGGCACGCTGGTCCAGCACATCGAGGACCACAAGGCCGGTGTCGCCGTCTTCGGCAGTACCAAGGTCGCGCTCGACGATACGACGCTGCCGGGATCCGTCCTCGGCGCGAGCGTCTCCGTGTCCTGCTATCACCACCAGGCGCTCGGCCGACTAGGCGACAAGCTGGCCGTCACCGGCCGCGCGCCCGACGGCACGATCGAGGCCGTCGTCGTGCCCGACCGGACGTTCGCGGTCGGGGTGCAGTGGCATCCGGAACAGGACCGTGAGCTGCGACTTTTCACCGCCTTCGTCGAACAGAGCCAGAAGGAATCCGTGAACCGATGAGCGAGCTGTACCAGGTCCTCAACCCGGCCACCGAGGTGTCGATCGCCGAGGTGCCGATGGCCACGATCGACGAGGTGGACGAGGCCGTAGTCCGCGCGATCGCGGCCTTCCCGGCGTGGCGCGACGTGGCCCCCGGCGACCGCGCCCGGCTGCTGCGGCGGTTCGCGCGCCGGATCGACGAGGAGATCGAGGAGTTGGCCCGCCTCGAGGTCGCCAACTCCGGTCACCCGATCGGCTCAGCGCGCTGGGAGGCGGGCAACGCGCGCGACGTGTTCGAGTACTACGCCGGTGCGCCCGAACGGCTGACCGGACAGCAGATCCCGGTTCCCGGCGGCATCGACATCACGTTCAAGGAGCCGGTCGGCGTCGTCGCGGTGATCGCGCCGTGGAACTTCCCGATGCCGATCGCCGCCTGGGGTGTCGCGCCCGCGCTGGCCGCCGGGAACACCGTCATCCTCAAGCCGTCCGAGCTGACGCCGCTGACCGCGCTGCGGCTGGCCGAACTCGCGCTCGAAGCGGGGATTGCGCCGAACGTGTTCCAGGTGCTGCCCGGCACCGGACCGGTCGCGGGCGCCCGGCTCGTCGAGCACCTCGGCGTCTCGAAGATCGTCTTCACCGGGTCCACGCGGGTCGGCCGCGAGATCGCCGGGAAGGCCGCGAGCCGGATCGTCCCGGTGACGCTGGAGCTCGGCGGCAAGAGCGCGAACATCGTCTTCGCGGACGCAGACCTCGAACAGGCCGCTGCCGCAGCGCCCGGCGCCGTGTTCGACAACGCGGGCCAGGACTGCTGCGCGCGCAGCCGGATCCTCGTCCAGCGCGACGTGTACGACCGGTTCATGGAGCTGCTGGAGCCCGCGGTCAAGGCGATCCGCGTCGGCGACCCGGTGAACGAGACCACGGACATGGGCCCGCTCATCTCCGCCGCGCAGCGCGAGCGGGTGCGCTCGTACGTGCCCGACGACGCGCCGGTCGCCTTCCGCGGCGACGCGCCCGACGGCCCCGGCTTCTGGTTCCCGCCGACCGTGCTCGCGCCCGTCGACCACGCCTCGCGGGTCGCGACGGAGGAGATCTTCGGGCCGGTCGTCGCGGTCATGCCGTTCGAGGACGAGGCCGAGGCGATCGAACTGGCCAACGCCACGAGCTACGGCCTGTCCGGCTCGATCTGGACCCGCGACATCGGCCGCGCGCTGCGCACGTCGCGCGCCGTGCGGGCGGGCAACCTCTCGGTCAACTCGAACTCCTCGGTCCGCTACTGGACCCCGTTCGGCGGCTACAAGGAATCCGGCCTCGGCCGTGAGCTCGGACCGGACGCGCTCGACGCGTTCACCGAGACCAAGAACGTCTTCATCGCGTACTGAGGAAAGAGAGAACGATCATGGTGGAGCGTTACGCCGGGAAGGCGGCCGTCATCACCGGCGGCGCCAGCGGCATCGGACTGGCCACGGCCCGGCGGCTGGCCGCGGAGGGCGCGCACGTCGTCGTCGCGGACCTCGACGAGGTGGCGGGACCGAAGGCGGCCGAGGAGGTCGGCGGCCTGTTCGTGCCGGTGAACGTGACCGACCGCGAGCAGGTCGAGGCGCTGTTCCAGACGACCGTGGACCGGTACGGCTCGCTGGACCTGGCCTTCAACAACGCGGGCATCTCCCCGCCGGACGACGACTCGATCCTGGACACCGGCATCGAGGCCTGGCGCAGGGTGCAGGAGGTCAACCTGACCAGCGTCTACCTGTGCTGCAAGGCCGCGATCCCGCACATGCAGCGGCAGTACGCCGAGTCCGGCCGCAAGGGCTCGATCGTGAACACGGCCTCGTTCGTCGCGCTCATGGGCGCCGCCACGTCGCAGATCTCGTACACGGCGTCCAAGGGCGCGGTGCTGGCGATGAGCCGGGAGCTCGGCGTGCAGTTCGCGCGCGAGGGCATCCGGGTCAACGCGCTGTGCCCGGGGCCGGTGAACACGCCGCTGCTGCAGGAGCTGTTCGCCAAGGACCCGGAGCGCGCCGCGCGCCGCCTGGTGCACATCCCGGCCGGCCGCTTCGCCGAGCCCGAGGAGATCGCCGCCGCGGTCGCGTTCCTCGGCAGCGACGACGCCTCGTTCATCACTGCGTCCACGTTCGTCGTCGACGGCGGCATCTCCGGCGCGTACGTGACACCGCTCTAGGAGTTCGCTCCGCGCGCGGCGACGGGCCAGCTGTCCACGTGCTCGCCGCCGCGTACGATGATCAGCTCGGCTGCCAGGTTGACCGCGTTGCACACGTGGTTCGGGACGATCGCGACCCGATCCCCGTGCTGCGGCGCGGTCACGCCTTCCGGCAGCTGCACGACGGCGTGGTGCTCGGAGAGCTGCACGACCTTCGAACCCGGATACGCCGGGACCAGTCCGTATCCCGGCGACCACGCGTTCGGGTCCGCACCGAGCACCTTGCTTCCGGCGTCGAGCACGAAGCGGTCCGGCGCCGGGACGCTGACCACGCTCGCGGCCGCTGCGAGCGCTACGTCCTCGATGCCGCACGAGCCGAGCGCGAACTGCATCGCGTCGTTGAACACGTACACGCCGGGTCGCAGCTCATTGATCCGGCCATCCTCGCGGAGCGCGGCCGTCGGCGTGGAACCGCCGCTGACGATCGTCGGCTCGATCCCCGCCACCCGGAGCGCGGTCGCCGCCTCGGTCAACGCGGCTTCCTGGTCCCGAGCCGCGTGCGAGCGGACCTCGGCCGGAGTCACGTTCGCGGCGTGCGCCATGCCGTGCCCGGGGAAGGTGAACACGCCCTCGACCACGAGCCCGAGCTCACTGACCGCGCTCGCCAGCGGCCCCGCGTCGATCGGTTGCACGCCGGTCCGGTGATGGCCGCTGTCGATCTCGATGAGCACGCTCGCGCCGGTCCCCGCGATCCGCCGCGCGTTCTCGGTCGAATCCACTCCGACCTGCACGCGCGCTTCGGCCGCGAGCTTCGCCAGCCGCCGCTGCTTGCCCTCGTCGAGCCACAGCGGGTACGCGATGAAGAGATCTGTCGCCCCGGCCGCCGCGAACACCTCGGCCTCGCCGATCGTCGCCACCGTCAGTCCGACCGCGCCCGCCGCGAGCTGCAGTTCCGCGATCCGCGGGCACTTGTGCGTCTTCGCGTGCGGCCGCAGCGCGAACCCGCCCGACCGCGCCGCCTGCGCCATCCGTGCGATGTTCCGCTCCAGCGTGTCGGCGTCCACGACCAGCGTGGGCGTGGTCGGCGCGGCCTGCGCGGCGGCGATCAGCGGACTCGGCACAGTCATTCCTCCTCGGCTGGTTGAGGACTTACGATAGCGGAATCCACCCGGCCACGATCGTGCCGCGCGGCGAGGACTCGACCGTGAGTCCGCCGCCGACCGCCTCCGCGCGATCCGCCATGTTCCGCAGCCCGCTGCCGGTGCTCTCGTGCTCCACCTGGAAACCGGGCCCCTCGTCGCGCACCTCGAAACGGACCTCGGTCGAGCCGTGCTCCAGCAGTACGTGCAGCGCGGCCGCGGGGGAGTGCTTCACAGCGTTCTGTATCGCCTCCGCGCAGCAGAAGTAGGCCGCCGCCTCCAGTTCCGCGCGGAACCGCAGGCTGTCCGTCGCGTCGGTGATCTCCGCGTGCCCGGCGACACCGAGTTCGTCCACGAGTTCACGCAGCGCGGCGGCGAGTCCTGCGGTGCGCAGCGTCTCCGGATCGAGGCCGCGCAGCGTCTGCCGCAGCCCGGCCGACGCGCTGTCGATCTGCGCGATGAGGTCGCCGAGGCCGTTGCCGGCCGCCTCCGTCCGGCCCGCCCGCGCGAGGTGCGTCACCAGCCCGAGGCCGAGGCGCACGGCCGTCAGTCCCGGCTGGGCTCCGTCGTGCAGGTCGCGTTCCAGTTCGCGCCGCTCGCTGTCCTGTGCGGCCACGATGCGCCAGCGGGCGGCCTGGATCTCGGCCGCGCGTCGGCGCACGTCGGCGATCCGGTGTTCGAGCTCGATGGTCAGGCTCGCGTTGTGCAGGATCACCCCGGCGCTCTGAGTCAGGCTCTCGACCACGGCCTTTCGGCGCGGGGCGACCTCCGCGGGCAGCTCCAAAACGCCGACGACAGCGTCCTGATAGCTGATCGGCAGTTCCCTGACAGCGGACTGCGGCGCCGTCTCCGGCCACGCGTAGCGCACGCTCCCGCCGTCCGCGAGGTGAAGCCGCACGGCCGCGCCTCCGGTGCCGAGCCCGAGCGCGACGATCCGGGCCAGGTCACACAGCGCCGCCTCGCCGTCCGCGCCGCTGCCGAGCGCGGTGATCTCGGCGACGGCGGCTGCCGCGGGGATCCGGCGGCCGTAGACGAGCCGGTCCGCCCACGATTCGAGCCGTCGGCGTATCGGGTCGAACGCGACCGCTACCAGGCCCGCGGCGGCGACCTGAGGCGCCGCGAGCCAGTCCGAGTCGAGGCCGAACGCCGCGTCCGCCTTGGCCACGCCGAACACGTACGCCGCGCCGATCGCCGCGACCAGCAGCGCGTATGTCAGCGTTCGATTGAAGACCCGGCCGATCATGCCGCAACCTCCTTACGCATGGGTACGGCGAGTTCGGCGAGGTCCGTCCCGCCGAGCCGCAGACTGCCGTCGAGCGCCGCGACGCGGTCCCGGATCGCCTCCAGCGTCGCCGGATCCCAGTCGACGGCCCCGCCGCCGAGCCGGACGCGCAGCTCGCCGTCCTCGAACCCGAGAGCCACCTCGATCTCCTCCGCGACGGGTTCGAGCAGCGCGGCGACGCAGAAGTAGAGCCCTGCTTCGTACCTGGGCTCGAAGCGCGGCAGTTCGGGCGCGCTGAACTTCGCGTTCCCGGGCAGGTCGGCGACGAGGTTGCCGATCGCCGCGCGCAGACCGTGGTCGGTCAACGTCGCCGGATAGACGCCGTGCACGATCCGCCTGAAGTCCTTGACCGCCTTGTCGACCAACTCCGTGAGCTCGGTCAACGCCGGTTCCCAGTCGTCCGCGTCGCGCAACGCGAGAGCTCGGCTGCGTCCGTCGCTCAGCACGGTGCCGACAGAGTCCTGAATCCGGGCGCCGAGCCGTTCCCGCGCCTCGTCACGTGCCGCCGCGACTCGCCGCCGGGACCGCTCCAGCTCCACGGCCTGAGCCTCGCGGCGACGCAGCTGCTCGGCCAGTTCCTCGGTCAGCTCGCCGTTGCGCAGCACTGAACCCGCCGCGTCCGCGAGCGCCACGGCCAGCCGCCGATCCGCCTTGCTGAGCGCGCGCCGCGACGGTTCCAGCACCAGCTGAGCCAGGACTCTGCGATCCGCCATGACCGGGAACAGCTCGGAGCGCGCGAGCGTGAACGGCATCGTCTCGTCCACCAGCACGACCCGGGCCGTGCGCGCACTCGTCCCGCGCACGGCGATCTCCGTCAGCCGATCGAGCGCGCCCTCCGCCGGGACGGCCAGCCGCGCCCCGGCCACCGCCTCGGCCAGCGCCGCGTACGGGTCGTCGGCCGCCGCGGGCCACGCCTGGCGCAGCAGCCGCGCCACCAGCCGGCGCAGCGGACCGAGTCCGAGCCCTGACACGGTCGCCGCCAGGATCCACACCGGCAGGATCCAGGAGTCCGGCGCGGTCGGCCAGAAACGCAGCTCCCCGGCCACCAGCAGCTCGTACACGGCGATCACGAACCCGACCGAGACCACGGTCTGCGCGGATCGCCGGACCAGCGGGTACAGTGCGCCCATCGGGGGAACCCTCCTCATGAGTTCTCTCCAGGGGAGGAGCGGCCGTGTCGATCAGGGTGGTGCTGGCCGAGGACAACTACCTGCTGCGCGCGGGCACCTCGGCGCTGCTCGGCGCGCTGGACGAGGTCGAACTGCTCGCGGCCGTCGCGGACCTCGACGAACTGCTCGCCGCGGTCGACGAGCACCGGCCGGACGTGGTGATCACCGACATCCGGATGCCGCCGGACCACGGTACCGAGGGGCTGAAGGCCGCCGCCCGGATCCGCGCCGAGCACCCGGGCACCGGCGTCATCCTGCTCACCCAGTTCGCCGACCCGCAGTACGCCTACGAGCTGCTGCGCGGCGGGGCGGCGGGCGCCGGGTACCTGCTCAAGGAGCGGATCGGCGACGTCTCCGAGCTCGAACGCTCGCTGCACCAGGTCGCCTCCGGCGGTTCCGCGCTGGACCCGCAGCTGGTGGAGGCGCTGGTCACCCGGTCCGAGCGGTCCGAGGGCTCGCCGCTGGCCGGCCTCACCCCGCGGGAGCGCGAGGTGCTCGAGGAGATGGCCCAGGGCAAGAGCAACGCGGCCATCGCCAAGGCGCTCACGCTCACCGAACGGGCGGTTCAGAAGCATATCAACTCCCTGTTCTCCAAGCTGGGCCTGGGCGCCGCCGCGGAGCTCGACCGGCGGGTGGCCGCGGTGCTCACGCTCCTGGAATCGCGCTGACCGCACAAGGGCGCTGACATCCCCGGTGCGGGGGTGCAGGCATCCCCTGCGTAGACGCATGCCTGCATGATCGCGGCTCCCCCCTGCCCGCGAGCAGTATCGAAAGCGGCACAAGCCTTTCGAACACCGCAGAGCATCAGGGACCTGGGGAGGGACCATGAAGAAGCTCGTCATCCTGTCCGCGGCCGCCATCGCCGCCGGCACCGTCGCGGGCTGCGGGGCGCACTCCGGCATCGCCGCCGTCGCCGATCAGGCCGACGGCACGTCGTCCACGCAGCCGGCCGGCTATACGTTCACCAAGGTCGACGACCCGGCCGACCCGACGTTCAACCAGCTGCTCGGGATCAACCGGAACGGGATCATCGCCGGGTACTTCGGCTCCGGCGCCGCGGGCCACCCGAACAAGGGCTACCGGGTCAGCGACCGCGCGCTGTCGAACTTCGTCGACGAGAACTTCCCGGGTTCCGTGCAGACGCAGGTCACCGGCGTGAACGACGCCGACGTGACGGTCGGGTTCTGGTCGGGCATGAACAACGCGGACAACACCAACGACAACACCGGCTTCTACCGGATCGACGGCCAGTACCACAGCGTCGCGTTCCCGACCTCGAACAACGCGACGCCGCCGGTCAACCAGCTGCTCGGTATCAACGACGACGGCGAGGCGGTCGGCTTCTACACGGACGCCGCGGGCACGAACCACGGCTACACGTACAGCATCCACAGCCACCGCTTCCACACGGTGAACGTCTCGGGCGCCACCAGCGTGACCGCCGCGGGTGTCAACGGCAACGGCGACATCGCAGGCTTCTTCACCGCCGCGGACGGCGCGCAGGACGGCTTCCTGCTCAGTGACGGCGGCCGGCAGACCGTGCTCGCGTTCCCCGGCGCCGCGATGACCCAGGCGCTCGGCGTCAACGACCGCGGCGAGGTCGTCGGCGTCTACCAGACCGGCTCCGGCGACAACGCGCAGACGCACGGCTTCACCTGGACCCGCTCGGGCTCCTTCCAGACCGTGGACGACCCGAACGGCGTCGGAGCCACGACGGTCAACGGCGTGAACGACCAGGGCGACCTGGTCGGCTTCTACACCGACGCGCGGGGCAACACCGACGGCATGCTGGCCACGCCGGCCGGCACCAAGAAGGTCGTCAAGCACCTGTCGCTGCAGGCGATGCCCACCGGCACCGCGACGCTGAGCAAGAACTCCGACGGCACCGTCTCGGCGCACCTCGTGGTCTCCGGCCTGACTCCCGGCTCCTCGCACACCGTCGAGATCGACACCCACTCCGGCACGACCGCCGTCCGGCTGGGCTCCTTCACCGCCGACGGGACCGGGAACGCCGACACCACTCTGACCTCGGCCTCGCAGGTCAGTGGCCTGTCGTCGAGCGCGCGCCTGGTCGTCCGGCTCGGCATCTACGGCGGCGACAACAACGAGAACGTGCTCACCCGCGAGCCGATCGCGCAGACCGCGAGCCTGTACGGCGCGCACGGCACGTACACCCTGCACGCCGTGGACGTGGACGTGAACGGCGACAGCCAGGGCTACCTGAGCGGGAACGCGACCGTGGTCTACGACCCGACCGCGAAGACGCTGTCTGTGACGCTCAACGCCAGTGGCCTGACTCCCGGTATGCACGCCGCGCACATCCACCAGGGCTCGTGCCAGTCGCAGGGTTCGGTGCTCTCCATGCTGATGGACTACCAGGCCGACCAGCACGGCAACGTCGTGAACGAGACCCGCACGGTCAGCGGCGTCAGCCAGCTGCCTGCGGACGGCACCTGGTATCTGAACTTGCACCTCGGCGACAGCAACAGCATCCTGCAGAACGGCGCTCCGGCGCTGAGCTTCCGCCCGCTGCTGTGCGCCAACGGCTGAGCCTTCCGAAGGGCGGATCCGCAGGAGGGGAACGCAGGGGCCTGGTCCACCGGGGGGTGGCCGGGCCCCTGCGGCGTCCCCGCCGGCGCCGTCGCCACGGCGCGTCGCGGCCGATCTCCAACCCGCGGGCCACGCCGCGGCGTATCCTGATGTTCCCGGCAGTACACCGAACTCTCCCTGGCCCACTACTCGCCGGTAACTCCGGAAGGGTCCGACCTCTCTGGGATGAGCAGCCAGTTCGCATCTGACACTCCGGCACCCGGTCGGTCCGGCCGGCTCGTGCGCGCGATGCCGTACGCCCTGATCCTGGCCATCGTCGTCGCCGACCTCGCCACGCCCCGGGACATCAGCTTCGCGGCCACGCTCTCCGTGCCGCCCGCCCTCGGCGCCCTGGTCAGCCCGCTCAGGCAGCCCAGGCCCGTGCTGATCGGCGCGATCTGCGTGGTGTCCTCGCTGCTGCTCTCGCTCTACGCGGACGGCATCTCGCACGTCGTGATGGTCGGGACCGAGTTCTCCGTCGTGATGGTCACGCTGCTCAGCTGGTTCGTCGTCAGGTACGCGCAGCGCCAGCAGCGGATGCTCACCGACGTGCGCACGGTCGCCGAGGTCGCCCAGCAGGTGCTGCTGCGGGCGCTGCCCACCGACCTGGTCTCGGTGCGCTCGGCGGTGCGGTACGCCGCGGCGGCGGCCGAGGCGCGGATCGGCGGGGACCTGTACGAGGTGACGACGACGCCGTTCGGCGACCGGCTGATCATCGGCGACGTGCGCGGCAAGGGCCTGCCCGCGGTCGAGGCGGCGGCCGACGTGCTCGGCATCTTCCGGGAGGCCGCGCACCAGGAGGGCGAGCTCGCCGGGATCGCCGTCCGGATGCACCAGGCGCTGCTGCGCCGGCCGCAGTCGGACTCCGAGGAGTTCGTCACCGCCGTGCTCGTCTGCATCCCGCCGGGCAGCGCGCAGGCGGAGATCGTCAACTGCGGCCACCCGTCCCCGCTGCTGATCCACGCGGGCACGGTCACCGCGCTGGACCCGCCGGAGCCCAGCCCGCCGCTCGGCCTGCTCGACCTGGTGCGCGACCCGCCGCAGGTCTACAAGGTGGACTTCGTGCCGGACGACCTGATGCTGCTCTACACGGACGGCACCACCGAGGCGCGCGACCGGCGCGGCAGCTTCTTCCGGCTCGACGTCAAGCACCCGGCGTGGGCCACGTACCAGGAGCCGGACCAGGTGGTCGACGACGTGCTGCGCGCCGTGCACCAGCACGCCGGGCCGCGGCTGACCGACGACCTCGCGCTGCTCGCGGTCAAGAGACTTCCTGATCCGTGAGCCCGGGGATCTCGGTCCGGTCCAGCAGCGACCTGAGCCCGGGGACGAGCGCCGTCGCGTTCTGCGCCGTCGTGCCGCTCAGCTCGACCACCCGGACGCCGCCCTCCGGCATCTCCTTCGGCCCGAGGTCGAGCGTCCCGGTCCAGGCCGCGGCCGGACGAGTCCCGCCCCGCGCGCCGACCGGGGCCTCCACCCGCAGCGTGAGCGTGTAGGTGCCGCCGGGGGTCGAGTCCGGCACGTCGCGCTCGGCGCGCAACCCGACCCAGTTCGTGGTGGCCTTCCGGCTCGGCACGATCAGCGAGTCGGTCCAGCCCTTCGGCGTGAACTGGTCCTTCGACCCGTCGTATTCGCCGACCGTGTACCATTCCACGTCCGCTGTCGTGGTGCCGTCCGGGAAGGTGAGGGAGCCGGTGATCCCCAGCACCACGGCGTCCACCGCGCCCTGGTTCGTCAGGACGGCGGGCACCCAGAAACCCAGCCGCTGCGTCCCGTCGAGGTAGCCGAATTTCAGCTCCCGGCCCATCACCAGCCGAAGCTTCGCAGCCTTCAGATACTGCTCGTACGTGTTGTAGACGAACGTGATGATCGAGAAGGCGAAGGCGAGGATCGACAGACCCATCGTGAGGTAGTCGGACAGCGTCATACGCGCAGCGTACCGAGCCGACCACCGCCGCGTCAGCGGATCAGGAAGGACGCCTTCCACCAGCGCCGGCCGGGGCGCCCGATCAGGTTGTTGTCGTCCAGCGTGGCCACCACCTTCTCGGCGGCCCAGCGCAGCGTCTGCTGGTGGTGCGGGTTGCGCAGCGCGATCTTCCTGGTCTGCTTCGGGTCCAGCCCGACGGCGCGGTAGACCTCGGGGTTGATCAGGCTCCTGCTGACGATGAAGGCCACGTGCGCGATCAGGGCCTTGCGGATCGGCCGTACCCACGCGGGCGCGTTCGCCGCCTCCTTCGCCAACTCCTCGCGCGCGAAGCCGATGTGCCTGGCCTCCTCCATGATGTGGATCCGGTTCACCATCCGCATCAGCGGCTGGATCCGGTCGTCCTCCACCATCTCGCGCTGCAGCCGGTCCGGGATCTCCTCGCCGAGCAGCGTCGCCGCCCAGATCACCTCGCCGCGGGCCAGCGTCGGCAGGACCCGGCCGAGCACGTGCACGAAGCGGTTCACGCCGTAGGCCGGCACGCCCATCCGCTCGATCGTCTTGGCGAACATCGTCGAGTGCCGGCACTCCTCGGCGATCTCGGCGAACGCGTACTTCACCCGCTGGCTGGTCGGGTCGCCCTCGTAGGCGATCTTCGCCAGCATCCTGATCAGGATCTCCTCGAACCAGACGCCCACGCTCATCACGCTGGCGCCCTCGTGCCGGGTGAGGGTGATCCGCTGCTCCTCGGTCAGCCGGTCCCACAGCTCGGTGCCGTAGAGCGAGCTGCGCTCCGGCCTGATGAACGGGGCGCCCTCGACCAGCGGGGCGTCCCAGTCCACGTCCAGGTCGGGGTCGTAGGAGCGGGCGGCCGTGGAGCGCAGCAGCCGCTCGGCCTTGCGTTCCAGGTCGGGAGTGGGGGTGACGGTCATCGGCGACCTCCCGTGGAAACTATGACTTGAAGTAACAGTTACTTCTGGTAGCGTGCTCATCGTGAACGCATCTGTCAAGGGCGGGCCGCCGGACCCGGCCGCCGGGGACGCCCGCCGGGACCGCTGGAGCGCGCACCGCGAGCAGCGCCGCGCCGAGTTCGTGGCGGCCGCGCTGCGGGTGCTCGCCGCCCAGGGCCCGGACCTGACGATGGACGCGGTGGCGGCCGAGGCCGGGGTCACCAAGCCGGTGCTCTACCGCTACTTCAGCGACAAGACGGCGCTGGTCACCGCGCTGGGCGAGTTCGGCTCGAACGTGCTGCTTGAACGGCTGCTGCCGGCCATCGCCGCGGACCTGCCCGCGCTCACCCGCATCCGCGGCACCATCGCCGCGTACTTCGAGACGATCGACGAGCTGCCGAACCTCTACTGGCTGATCGTCCGGCACACCGCGGGCGAGATCCCGGCCGAGAACGATCCGTACCAGCGCAACAAGGACCTGATCGCCTCCGCGCTGACCGCGCTGTTCGGCGACTACCTGCGCGCCTTCGGGCTCGACTCGGGCGCGGCCGAGCCCTGGGCCTACGGCATCACCGGGCTCGTGCAGGCCACCGTGGAGTGGTGGCTGCAGCGGCGCTCGATGAGCCGGGTGCACGCGATCGAGTACACGACGCAGTTGATCTACGCGGCGCTGGCCGGCACCCTCCCGGCGGGCGCCCTCGACGAGGAACTCGAACTCGGCCGGTCCCGGCTCAGCCGCCCCGCGCCGCACTCACCCACCTTGAAGCTGGTGTCAGGGGACTGACAGGAAGGGAACAGGCCTCGTGGCTGACTTCGACGATGAAGACGGTTACCAGGGCTCCGCGACACTGGAGGTGGCGGACCGCACCTTCGACGTGCGCGTCGAGCTGCGCGGCTACTTCCAGCCGATCGACGGCCGGTACCACTGGTACGGCCGGATCGCCGCGGACCCGGCGCTGGACGAGGTGCTCGCGGCCGGCCGCCGCCGCGGCACGCTGACCACGCCGCAGGGCTCGGCCCCGGCCGACGTCGGCGACCCGGACACCTGGGGCCGCTACCGGATCGAGGGCGTCTCGACCCCGCCCTTCGAGTCCTGGTTCACCGCGGGCCAGGCGCCCGCCTCGGAGCCGGAGAACGCGCTGCCGGAGCACGTGCGGGTGGCCGTGATCGGTGCCGGGTTCGGCGGGATCGGCGCCGGGATCAAGCTGCTGGAGGCCGGGATCCGCGACTTCGTGATTCTGGAGCGCGCCGCGTCCGTCGGCGGCACCTGGCGGGACAACACATACCCCGGCTGCGCCTGCGACGTGCCCTCGCACCTGTACTCCTTCTCCTTCGCGCCGAACCCGCGCTGGTCACGCAGCTTCTCGGGCCAGCCGGAGATCCGCGCGTACCTCGAGGGCGTCGCAGACCGGCCGGGGCTGCGTCCGCGGCTGCACGTGAACACGCCCGTCACCGGCGCGGTCTGGCAGGAGGACGCGGCGTACTGGCTCGTGAGCACCGAGCGCGGCCAGTTCACCGCGGACGTCGTCATCGCGGCGGGCGGGCCGATGTCCGACCCCTCGATGCCTGACATCCCCGGCCTCGACGCGTTCCCCGGCGCCGTCTTCCACTCGGCACGCTGGGACCACGAGACCGACCTGACCGGCGAGCGCGTCGCCGTCGTCGGGACCGGCGCCTCCGCGATCCAGATCGTGCCGCACGTGCAGCAGAAGGCCGCGAAGCTCGTCCTGTTCCAGCGCACGCCCGCCTGGGTCATGCCGCGCAACGACCGGAAGATCAGCGCCGTGGAACAGTGGCTCTACGCGCACGTCCCGCCGACGCAGCGCGTGGCCCGGCTCGGCATCTACACGACGCGCGAGTCCACCGTCGTCGGCTTCGTGAAGCGTCCGGCGATCCTCAAGCTGGCCTCGCGGATCGCGCGGCTGCACCTGAACCGCGCCGTGCAGGACGCCGATCTGCGCGCGAAGCTCACGCCGAACTACGTGATGGGCTGCAAGCGGGTCCTGCTCTCCAACGACTACTATCCGGCGCTCGCGCAGCCCAACTCAGAGGTCGTGGCCGCCGGGCTCAGCCGCGTCGAGGGATCCGTGGCCGTCGCCTCGGACGGCACCCGGCACGAGGTGGACGCGATCGTGTTCGCCACCGGATTCCACACCGTCGACATGCCGATGGCGAAGAAGGTGTGGGGGATCGGCGGCCGCTCGCTCGAAGAGGTCTGGGACGGCGACATGCGGGCCCTGCGCGGCACGACCGTGGCCGGATTCCCGAACCTCTGCTTCGTGATCGGGCCGAACACCGGGCTCGGCCACAACTCGATGGTGCACATCATCGAGTCGCAGCTCTCGTACATCGTCGACTACATCAGGACGCTGGAGAAGTCCGGCGCCGCCGCCCTGGACGCCGACCCGGCCGCGCAGCACGCCTGGTGCGCGGAGGTCGAGCGGCGGATGGAACCGACCGTGTGGAACACCGGCGGCTGCAAGAGCTGGTACCTGAACGCCGCCGGGCGCAACCCGACCCTCTGGCCCGCCTCGACGGTGCGCTTCCGGCGCAAGACCCGGCGCGTCGACGAACGCGAATACGTACGCATCCCGGCGAACAGCACCCACGCCCTGACCACGAGCGGAGCGAACCAGGCATGACGAGCACTGACCCCTTCATCCCGCCGGTGCCCGAAGTCCGGCTGCGCATCCCCTCGGCCGACGGCACGCAGTTGAACGTCGAGGTGCACGGCCCGGACGGAGCGCCGACGGTCGTGCTGGTGCACGGCTGGACCTGCCAAATAGCCTTCTGGGCGCCCGTCATCAGGATCCTGCGTTCGGCCACGCTCGAGCTCCGGGTCGTCGTCTACGACCAGCGCGGACACGGCGAGAGCGAGATCCCCGGGACCGACGCCTACAGCGTGCCGATCCTGGTCGAGGACCTGCGCGCCGTGCTCGACGCCACGATCCCGGACGGTGAGAAGGCCGTGCTCGTCGGGCACAGCATGGGCGGCATGACGATCATGGCGGCGGGCGGCGACGCGTCGATCCTCGGCCGGGTCGGGGGAGCGGTGCTCTGCTCGACCGGCTTCGCGAACCTGCCCGGCTCGTCCACCGTCGTCCCCGGCCTCAAGCGGCTGCCGAAGGCCAACCGCGCCGCGCACCGCTTCCTGCTGACCAGCACGCTGCCGGTCGGCCCGGTCACGCCGATCTCGCGCGCGATGATGAAGCACACCGCGCTCGGCCCGAAGGCGAACCGGCACCTGCAGAAGGTCAACGCGCGCATCATCACCGCGTGCCGCCCGAAGCCGCGCTCCGGCTGGGGCCGCGTGCTCACCGAACTCGACGTGACCGAGCAGGTGCGCAAGCTGGACGTGCCCACCTCAGTGCTCTTCGGCACCGCCGACCGGCTCACCCCGGAGTCCGCGCACGCGCAGGCCATCGCCGACGCGCTGCCCCGCTTCGAGGGGATGACCACGCTCACCGGCCTCGGCCACATGACGCCGATGGAGGCGCCCGACGTCGTCAGCACCCTGATCCGGCAGCGGGTCCGCGGGATGCTGAACGCCGCCGAGGTGGCCGAAGCCGCGAAGGGAACCGACCATGAGTAACGCAGCCCCGCTCACCGGCAAGACCGCCGTCGTCACCGGAGCGGCCCGCGGCATCGGCGCCGCGCTCGCCGCCAGCCTGGCCCGGCGCGGCGCGAACGTGGCCCTCGTCGGTCTCGAACCGGACGAGCTCGAACAGGCCGCGAAGGCGTGCCGCGCGCAGACCGTCGCGAACGCGGGCGCGGCCGTGTGGGAGGCGGACATCACCGACAAGGCGCGGATGTCCGAGGTCGCGACGGAGGTCAGCGACCACTTCGGCGCGATCGACGTCGTCGTGGCGAACGCGGGCATCGCGATCGGCGGACCGTTCGTGGACAGCGACCCGGCGAACTTCGACCGCGTCATCGAGATCAACCTGCTCGGCTCGATCGCGACGGCGCGCGCGATGCTCCCGGCGCTGACCCGCTCGCGCGGCTACCTGCTGCAGGTCGCCTCGCTGGCCGCGCTGACGCCGACGCCGCTGATGGCCGCGTACTGCACGAGCAAGTCAGGGGTCGAAGCCTTCGCGCACAGCCTGCGCAGCGAGGTGCGGCCGGACGGCGTGGACGTGGGCGTCGCCTACCTGTCGTGGACGGACACCGACATGGTGCGCGGCGCCGACCAGGACGACGTGCTCGCCGAGATGCGGGCCCGGCTGCCCTGGCCCGCCAACAAGACCGGCAAGCTGGAGCCCGCCGTCGAGCGCCTGGCCACGGGCATCGTGCGCCGATCCGCGCACGTCTACGGCCAGCCGTGGGTCCGCTCGATGCAGTGGCTGCCGCGCGGCGTGCTTCCCGCGGCGATCGCCTTCCGCGGCGCCCAGGAGGTCAAGCGGCTGTCCGGACGGCTCGCCGCGGGTGCCGAGGCGCGGCGCCAGCCGGTCGGCCCCGGCGGACTCGCGGCCGTGCGGGACCACGCCCCCGAATCGAAATGATCTTACTTGCGGCCCTGGTTCAGGCCGCGTAGTTCGTCCACCAGGTCACGCAGGTGCTCCAGGACGGGGACCGCGGCGGTCAGCGTCGCGGCCTCGTCGTCGGAGAGCTTGGCGACGGCGTCTCCGAACACTTCGATGTTCCCGGCCCGGCGGGTGCGCAGGAACTCCGCGCCCGCCTCCGTGATCGCGACCATGACCACGCGCTTGTCGGCCGGGTCGCTGAGGCGCTCGACGTAGCCGTCCCGGACCAGCGACGTGACCAGCACGGTCACCGAGGGCTGCGTCACGCCTTCGGACGCGGCCAGGTCGGTGATCCGCCGCGGCCCGGTGCGCTCGAGCGTGGCCAGCACCGAAAGCGAGGTCAGGCTCAGCTCCCGCGGCGTGATCCGGATGAACGCCGTGACCAGGTCGTACACCGCGTCCGCGGCATGCTCGCCCTCGCTAGTGCTCATGTCCCGAAGCATAGCCCCGCTCCGCCCGTACGCCAGTTACATTGACAGTCTATATATCGCCTCTATACGCTTTTCCCGTGCAATCCACGTCGAGCGGCCCGGCGCTGTTCGTCGTCGGGATCGACGGCTCGGACACCTCGTGGCGCGCGCTGCACTACGCCTTCGGGCTCGCCCGGCGCCAGCGCAGCACCCTGATCGCGGTCTTCTCCTTCACGCCGATCATCACCTACATCACCAGCCCGGGCGAGGTCTACTACACCGGGGAGGACGTGGCGGCCGAGATCCGCGCGGTGATCGAGGCGCTGTCCGCCGAGACCCACGTGGCCGCCGAGTTCATCTGCGCGCAGCGCGACCCGGTGCTGACGCTGATCGAGCTCGCCGCCGACCGGCACGCCGACGCCATCGTGCTCGGCGCCAGCAAGGCCCTCGGCCACAAGCTCTTCGGCTCCAAGGCCGCGCGCACGATGCGCCGCAGCCGCTGCCCGGTGATCGTGGTGCCGTAGACCACCGGGTGGCGGCCGCGTCGTTACTCAGGACCGGTGATTAGAACCCTGCGAGTCCGTCCGGCGTACCGAGTCCGGTCGGGCCGTCCCAGCCGACGCCGGACACGCACAGGGCGTTGTCACAGCCGGCGTGCGGCGGGTAGTTCGCGCCGATCTGCACGTCGTAGAAGTCCTTCGCCGGGTCCGCGTACAGCGTGCTCGGCCCCTCGACCTGCGTCAGGTGGCCGGCCCGCGCGTACACGCCCGCGATGAACGGGCTCGACTCGCTGGTGCCGCCGACCACGACCCAGTTGAACGGCTCGCCGGTCTCCGGCGCGTAGTCGTCGAAGACCGCGGCACCGGTGTTCGGGTCCGCGTCCGCCGAGACGTCCGAGTCGGTCCGGTGGCCCTTGCAGAACTTGCTGACGCCGCTCGGCTGCCCGAGCGCGGCGGGCAGGTCGCCCGCGCAGCCGCTGCCCGCGCCGCTCCACGCGACCTCGGTGTAGCCGCGGCTCGTGCTCGGCGTCGAGTACAGCGACGTGCCGCCGACCGAGGTGACCGTCGGCAGGTTCTGCGGCCAGCCGTCCGGCGAGCCCTCGTAGCCGCCGTCGCCCGAGGACGCGGTGATGGCCATCCCCGGGTGGAAGAAGTCGCGCGCCACCGGGCCGAGGTCCAGCGTCGCGTCCGGGTCGAACTGGTAGCTGATGCTCGCCGCGTTCGCGCCGAGCTTCGCGGCCGTGTTCAGCGCGACCCCGAAGTCCTCGGCCGCCACGTCCTCGGACGTGGTCAGGTCCCGGTTCACCGTGATCTCGATGATCTTGCAGCCCGGGCAGGCGGCCGAGGCCATGTCCACGTCGAGGGTGGTCTCGAGGCCGACCCCCTCGTCGAAGGACTTCTGGTCGTCGTTCGTGCCGGGCTTGAGCGGCGCGCCGCCGTACTCGTTGACCTGCTTGAAGCAGCCGCTCGCGCTGGTGCACGCGGGCAGCCCGTAGGTCGAGCGGTAGGAGTTGAGGGTGGCCTCGAGCGTGGGGAACGAGCCCTCGTCCAGGATCGCGATGGTGCCCTTCTGCCCGACGCCGGCGGGCAGGTTGTAGGCCTTGGCGAAGTCGGCCGGACCGTAGCCGGCGGGCACCGTGGTGGACAGCGGCTTGCTGGAGCCCGGGGCGACGGTCAGGATCCGGGCGACGCAGTGCCCGTACTTCCGGCAGACGGCCGCCGTGCCGCGCCCGGCGAGCAGCGCGCTCGGCAGGGTCGCCGCGGAGCCGAGGTGGAGGCTCGCGACGTTCGGGGCGGGGGTGGCGGCGTCGGCCTGCGCGGCGGCGGGCGTCAGCCCGATCGCCGCCAGTGCGACGACCGCGGCCGCGACGATCGCGGCGCGGCGCAAGCGAGGAGCGTGCAACGTGGGTTCCTCTTCTCTGGTGGGTGTGTCAGAGGTCGTCACCGACTGAGAAGCAACGGTTACCGAGTGCCGCTGCGCTGTCAATAAGAAACCTGAGAATTACATGAAGATTGTTATCTGGTGCAACTTCGGCGGTCGGCCGCGGGTGTTGTCTATAGACCGTGCCCGCCGGGGGCGTGCGGCTCGGCGGGAACAGGGAGGCAGCGTGCCGGACGAACTCGACTTCGACGAGTTCTACACGGCCGGCTTCCGGCGCGTGGTGAGTCAGGTCTACGCGATGACCGGGAACCTGGCCGAGGCGGAGGACGCCGTGCAGGAGGCGTTCGCGCGGGCCTGGCAGCGCTGGGACGACGTGCGCGGCTACGGCGACCCCGAGGCGTGGATCCGCACGGTGGCCTACCGGCTGTGCGTCTCCGCGTGGCGCAAGGCCGTCAACCGCCGCGCCGCGCACCACCGCGCCGCGGCCGCGCCCGAACTGCCTGGCCTGAGCCCGGACCACCTGACGCTGGTCTCCGCGCTGCGCCGGATATCCGCCGAGCAGCGCCGCGCGATCGTGCTCTTCCACCTGGTCGGGCTCACGATCGCCGAGATAGCCCGGGAGACCGGCTCGCCCGAGGGCACGGTCAAGTCCCATCTCAACCGGGGCCGCAAGGCCCTGGCCCCGCTGGTCTCCGAGTTCGCCGAGGTCGGCGCGGGCGGCCCACGCCGCAGCGGCACCGACCTGGCGGAGGAGTGGTGAGCTGAATGCCCGAGAGCTTCGACACCATGCTCGCGGAACTCGCCGAGGCTGCCGCCGACGCAACCGTGCCGCCGGGCCTCGCCGAGGTGCGCCGCCGCGCGCGTCAACGCACCCTGACGCGCCGGATGACCGCCTCGGCGTTCGCCCTCATGCTGGTCGGGCTGACCGGCGGCGCGTGGGCGGTGGCCGAGCACCGGTCCGCCAGGACCGAGGCCGTCGCCCCGATGGCCGGGCCGAGCGCCGCGTCCGCCGCGCGGGGCCCCCGCGCCACAGCGTCCGAGCCCGGCGGCATATTCGGCGCGCCGATCGCGTCCCCGAGCCAGGAGATCTCGGCGTTCACCAACGGCTCGGACGCCGTCGTGTGGAAGACGGCCGCCGCGAAGGACGGCTACCTGATGGTCTTCTCGGACGGCACGGTCGCGCTGAGCAGCATGGGCAGCTTCCCGCTCTGCTACGCACGCCTGGCCGCCACGGCTGAGAGCATGAGCCCCGCGACCGTCGTATCCGCCTCCGCGCAGCCCCTCGCGGACGTGGCGTGCGACGACTTCGGCACGAACGCAGGGGTCTTCGCCGCGCCCGTGTCGAACGGCACCGAGGTCCTCGTCTCGACGCCGACCAGCGGCGAGGGAGCCGTCTACACGTACAGCCGAGTCGCCTCGTTCAGCAGCACCCAGGCCGTGTCCGCCGTGGCCCGCACCGCACTGCTCAAGCAGCTCACCGGCACGTGGATCAGCGCCGACTCCGAGAAGCGCAGCCTGGCCATCGGCGTGGACGGCTCGATCCAGTACACGGCCTACGTGACCGGGGGCAAGCCCTCCGTCGGCATCGGCACGATCGACACGAACTACCCGACCGGGGCACGCGCCGTGTTCGACTGCGCGAACGGCGACCGGACGCCCTGTCAGGTCCTGCTGATCGAGCTGGCCCAGCAGTCCGCCGACCAGATCACCGTCTACGGCAGCTACGGACCCGAGTCATTCATCCGCAAGGGCTGATCCGGCGGCGTGATCGTCCGCTTCCGTTCCCCGCCGCGACGCTGGAACAGACCGCGCCGCGGTGGAAGGGTGGGCTCCGACGAAGGGGTCCTCGCACACGGGAACGGAAGGGTTCGCCATGGCGGAGCTGCACGGACAGGGATCGAAGGACACGGGACTGCACACGCCGCAGGTGCGCGGCCTGTCGGTGCACGAGCCCGTGGGACGGCGGCACCGCGAGCCGCACCGCACCGTGCCGGTCAACCCGCTGCTGGTCGCGTCGGGCATGGACCCGGCCGGCGCGATGGCCACCAACCCGCCGATGTACCGGGTCGGCGACGGCCCGATCCCGCCGGAGACCGCGTACCGGCTGATCCACGACGAGCTGATGCTGGACGGCAACGCCCGGCTGAACCTGGCCACGTTCGTCACCACCTGGATGGAGCCCGAGGCCAAGCTCCTGATGTCCGAGTGCGCCGAGAAGAACATGATCGACAAGGACGAGTACCCGCAGACCGCGGAGCTCGAGCGGCGCTGCGTCGCCATCCTCGCCGATCTGTGGAACGCGCCGGACCCGCACACCGCCGTCGGCTGCTCCACCACCGGCTCCAGCGAGGCCTGCATGCTCGCCGGCCTCGCCCTCAAGCGGCAGTGGATGAAGCGCAACCCGGAACGGTACAAGGCGGGCGCGCGGCCGAACCTCGTCATGGGGATCAACGTGCAGGTCTGCTGGGAGAAGTTCTGCGAGTTCTGGGAGGTCGAGCCGCGGTACGTGCCGATGGAGGGGAACCGCTTCACCCTCGGCCCCGAGGAGGCCGCGGCCCTGTGCGACGAGAACACCATCGGCGTCGTGGTGATCATGGGCTCGACGATGGACGGCAGCTACGAGCCGGTCTGGGACGTGTGCACCGCGCTGGACGGCCTGCAGGAGCGCACCGGCCTGGACATCCCCGTGCACGTGGACGCGGCGTCCGGCGGCATGATCGCGCCATTCCTCGACCCCGACCTGGTCTGGGACTTCCGCCAGCCGCGGGTGAAGTCGATCAACACCTCCGGGCACAAGTACGGCCTCGTCTACCCCGGCGTCGGCTGGGCCCTGTGGCGCGACTCCGAGGCGCTGCCCGAGGAACTCGTCTTCAAGGTCAACTACCTCGGCGGCGACATGCCCACCTTCGCCCTCAACTTCTCCCGCCCCGGCGCCCAGGTCGTCGCGCAGTACTACACGTTCCTGCGCCTGGGCCGCGAAGGCTTCCGCCGCGTCCAGCAGTCCGCGCGCGACGTGGCCAAGTACGTGGCCGAAGGCGTCGAGGCGCTCGGCGACTTCCGCCTGCTCACCCGCGGCGACCAACTGCCGGTCTTCGCCTTCACCACCTCCGAGCACGTGAAGAACTTCGACGTCTTCGACGTCTCCCGCCGCCTGCGCGAACGCGGCTGGCAGGTGCCCGCCTACACCTTCCCCAAGAACCGCGAGGACCTCGCCGTGCTCCGCGTCGTGGTCCGCAACGGCTTCTCGCACGACCTCGCCGACCTGCTGCTCGCCGACCTGGCCCGGCTGCTCCCCGAACTGCACAGCCAGCCCGCCCCCTCCCAGCAGTTCGGCGTAGAGGTCAAGGAAGCGTTCCACCACTGACGGTCCATATGGCCGTCCATTCGTCCGACTATTAGCCAAAACCAACGAACTATTAGGACACGCCCTCACTATCACCCTATCTCGACTAATCCGGCGTTAGTCTCCTGCTGTGTCCCCGATCAGCGGTTCTCTGCAGATCACCACGATCGTGCTCGCCGTGCTCGCGGCCCTCGCCACCTGGCTCCTGTGGAACCGGATGCGGGGGCCGCGCCCGGTCCGGATCCTGCAGCGCGCGGCCCTGCTGGTGTTCGGCGAACTGATGGCCGCGGTCGCGATCCTGGTGTGGGTCAACATCTCCAGCGGCGGGCTCGTCGTGTCCTGGCAGGACCTGCTGGGCAACCAGAGCACCCGCGGCGGCGTGTTCGCCGGACAGCAGGGCGCGATCCAGCTCGACCCGAAGGCGCAGAGCGTGGCCGCCGTCCGCGGCCAGGACGCGGCGGCGAGCAGCAGCAGGATCGTGCGCGCCACCTTCCGCGGCGAGGACGAGGGCTTCCAGGAGACCACGTTCCGCGGCCCCGTCTCCGGCATCACCTCGCAGGTCTACGTCTGGACCCCGCCGCAGTACGCCGAGCAGCCGCACACGTACTTCCCGGTCCTCGAACTCCTGCACGGCGTCGTCGGCTCCCCGGACGGCTGGATCGGCCCCATGAACGTAGTCGCCCACCTCGAGGCCGCCGAGAGATCGGGCAAGGTCTTCCCCTACATCCTCGTCGTGCCCGAGGTAACGCCCATCCCGGGCCACACCTGGCCGTTCAACAACGAGGAGTGCAGCAACGTCCCCGGCGACGCCAACGTGGACGCGTGGCTCACCCGCGACGTGCGCACCATGGTCATCGACGACTTCCGCGCCGAACCCGCCGCCAACGCCTGGGGCCTGATGGGCTACTCCACCGGCGGCTTCTGCGCGGCCAAACTGGTCCTCCAACACCCGAACCGGTATCGCGCGGCGGTGTCCCTCTCCGGCTACTACGTCCCCGACTCCGAGGAACTCTCCGCCAACCAGGAGCTGGACCACGCCAACAGCCCCCTGTGGCTCATCGAGCACACCCGCACCCCCGCCGTCAGCCTCCTGATGACCGCCAGCGCCCAGGACAACGTCGACCCCGCCTCCGAAGCCGCCCAGATGATCACCGCCGCCAAGCAGAATCCCCAGGCCAAGGCCACCGACGTACAGTCCTTCGTCGCCCCGCTCGGCGGCGGCCACAACCAGAGCGCCTGGGAGAAGATGCTCCCCACCGCGTTCACGTGGCTCTCCCAACGCCTCACCGGCCCCACCCCGTAGCACAAAAAGAGGCGCCATGCTGCTGACCGACCCCGCCCTCCAATACTGGAGCTGCGTAGCCGCCATCGTCGCGACCGCCGCCGCCTTGCTGCTCTGGAACCGCGTACAAGGCCCCAAAGCCGTCAAGGTCCTGTCAAGAGTGGGCCTGCTCCTGGCCGGCTACCTCACCACCGCCGTAGCCATCCTGGTGTCCGTCAACATCGCCTACGGCGGCCTCATCGTCAGCGTCAGCGACCTCTTCGCCGACGTCAACCCACCCATGGGCCAATTCGCCCACGCCCCCTGCGGCAGCACCTTCCACCACGCCAGCGCACATCCCGCAGCCGCGTCACCCCACGTTTGCCCCAGCCCGTCCGCCGCCCCCGAACTCAACGCCGCCAGCAAACCCTCCGCCCTGCCGTAAGTCGTCGCCCCTACCTACGCCGCCGCCACTGCGCTCGTTCCTCGCTCCGTGGCGGCGGCTACGTCCGGGGCGATTACTTACCCCGCCCACCCGCCCCACTCAACCAGCCTGCGGTGGGCGGCACGCTCCCTCGTACCTCGGTCGCTCAACCGCCCACCTACGGCGCTAGCCGTGCTGACGTCGCCTGGGACGGCTAGCGGCAGACGAACTCGAGGTTGGCGGTGTCCTTGAGGAGGGTGGACAGCGGGATGGCCACGGCGTCCGTGGTGAGGTCGAAGTAGTCGACGTAGGCGGTGGCGAGGGTCTCGATGGCCTGGTGGGTCTGTGGGGAGTTGGCGGCGTCGGCGGCGCTGTCCAGGCCGTCCACGAGGAGTTGGACGGCGGCGGTGGCGACGGCTTCGCGGCCTTCGGCTAGGAGTTTGACGGTGGAGGGGCCGTACTTGCTGATGTCCTTGAGGGCGGCGGTGCAGCCGGGGTCGGCGCCGTCGTTCGTCGCGGTGGTCGCGGTGTTCGAGGTCGACGGCGCCGCGGTGGTGGCTGCGGCGGGTTTGGCGTCGGAGAGGGTGGATGCGCAGCCGGACAGTGCAGCGAGGATCAGGGCCGCGCCGATGGTGGTGCGGCGGATTCCACCCCTGTGTGCCATGAAGCCCCCTTGTTCGGCTCCATCAGGCTACACCGATTTCTCCCAGTACGAGCTGGTGTACGTCGAGGTATCCGGCGGCGAATCCGGCCTCTGAGTAGGCGAGGTAGAGACGCCAGGTGCGGCGGAAGGTCTCGTCGAAGCCTAGGGCGCCCAGGCGGCTGGCGTTGGCGAGGAGGCGTTCGCCCCAGAGGGCCAGGGTGCGGGCGTAGTGGGTGCCGAAGGGGAGGTCGTCGCGGATCTGCAGGCCGAAGCGGGCGGCGTTGTCGCGGATGGCGGTCATCGAGGGGATCATGCCGCCGGGGAAGATGTACTTGGTGATCCACGTCTGGGTGCGCGACGTGGCCCGCATCCGCTCGTGCGGCATGGTGATCGCCTGCAGGCCGACGCTGCCGCCGGGGGCGAGCAGGTTGGACAGGGCGCTGAAGTACTGCGGCCAGTGTTCGCGGCCTACGGCTTCGATCATCTCGACGCTGAGTACGGCGTCGTACTTGCCTTGGGCGTCGCGGTAGTCGCGCAGTTCCACTTGTACGCGGTCTGCGACGCCTTCGCGGCGGGCTCGCTGGGCGGTGTACTCCATCTGCCGCTCGGAGAGGGTGATCGTGCGGACTTCGGCGCCACGGTGCGCGGCGCGGGTGGCGAGTTCGCCCCAGCCGCTGCCGATCTCGAGGACGCGGGTGCCGGGGCCGACGCCGGTCAGGTCGAGCAGGCGGTCGATCTTGCGCTGCTGGGCGAGTTCCAGCTGCCGGACGCCGATCGCGCCGTCGCTCATGTCGGGGAGGACGAGGTCGTGCCGCGGGGCGGTGGTCAGTTGCTCGGGGTCCTGCTCGGGCGCGCGGTCGAACAGGGCCGAGGAGTACGTCATCGTCGGGTCGAGGAAGAGCGCGAACATCTCGTTCGACAGGTCGTAGTGCCGCGCGATGTTGTCCTTCGACTCGCCCGCGGTCTGGTTCTCGGTACGCGGTCGTCGTACGGCGTGCAGCCTGCGCAGCTTTTGCAGCGGTGCCGGGACCATGGTCTCGATGTTCGCGGCGAAGACGCTCAGCAGCCGGGCCAGGTCGTCCGAGTCCCACTCGCCGGCCTGGTACGACTCGCCGAAGCCGATCAGGCCGCTGGCGCCGATCCTGCGGTAGAAGGACTCGGGGCGGTGCACGACCATCTCCGGGTCCTGCGGTCCGCCCGCGCCGAGCACGGTGCCGTCCGGCAGCCGCAGCCGGATCGGCAGGTCGCGCAGCACGTGCCGGATCAGCCGGGCGGCGACCAGGCCGCGGAAGCGGGTGCCCGGCTCGGTGAACACTCCGGGCCACCGGTCGCGGCCCGAGTCCGGCGCCGCGGGCTGCGCGAGCTGCCGGTTGTCCGTTGTCATGATCAGCGGTCCCTTCTCGTCCTCGGCCCGAACGGCGAGTCTCTGTACCCCCATTCGTAGTAAACCCACGAGTCGGCTTGGTCAATTCCACCCACGCGGGTGAACATTCGTCGACTCAGCCGTTGACCGCGAGCGTCCGAAGCTGCGGGTAGCCGCCGTTGAACACGTCCTGGTCGCCCGGTTGCGGGCCGGAGTCGGAGTACTGCCAGAAGGAGTAGTAGTTCCACCCGTTGGGCAGGGTGCCGCCGCTGCGGCCGTAGTTGGCGATCCAGACCGGGTCGTCGTTCGCGAACGCGGCCGAGTTGCCGGTGCAGGTGCGCCACCAGTCGGTGGTGCTGTAGATCACCGGGAACGCGTGCTCGCGGGCCGCGTACTCGGTGACGAAGTTCTTGATCCAGTTCACCATCTGGCCGGCGCTCAGGCCGTAGCAGGCCTTGCCGTACGGGTTGTACTCGATGTCCAGCGCGCCGGGCAGGGTCTTGCCGTCGGCGGACCAGCCGCCGCCGTGCGCGATGAAGTAGTCGGCCTGCGCCGTGCCGCTGGAGTTGCTCGGGACGGCGAAGTGGTACGAGCCGCGGATCACGCCGTAGTTGTACGGGCCCTCGTACTCGCTGTCGAAGAGCGGGTTCACGTAGTACGTGCCCTCGGTCGCCTTCGCGTAGACGAAGTTGACGTGCGGCGCGACCTTCGACCAGTCGATCGACGGCTGATGGCTGCTCACGTCGATGCCCTGCACCTTGGAGGCCAGGTCGGGCACGACCGCGGCTGTCGCCGGGGCCGAGCCGGAGCCGGGCCCTGATGCCGGGGTGTTGGACGCGGCGAGTTCGAGCGCGTGCATGCTCGAACCCATGTCGTCGGACTCCGGATGGGTGACGAGCTCCGGGTGGATCGGGGTGGTGAAGTTCGTCGGGGTGACGGAGACGACCTTGCCCGACAGGTCGTGCGCCCAACTCGCCCCGACCACGGCGGCGCTCGCGCGGCCGGTGTCGGAGTTCGGGGAGTCGGGGTTCGCGGTCGCCAGGCTGGCGACCACGGCTGCGGTGACCAACACGGAGGTCAGCGCGAGGGTTCTACGGGGGACGACGAAGCCGGCCGACGGTGCCATGGGATCCTCGGGAGGGTGCGGACGCCACTGTTTGGACGTCTACGTACCCTTTGTCCGAATATTCCACGCCTGCCATCGGCCGACGGAGCGTCAGTGCGGCGCCGTACGCTGCGGACGGAGCGTCAGACCGCCACGCAGTTCGGCCCGAACAGCGTCTTGATCTCGGAGATCAGCGCGCTGTTGTACTCCACCGAATGGGCCGGAAGGTCGAACAGCACCTTCGAGCGCGGCTCCTGCAGGGTCAGCCGGACCGGGCGCGGGCCGGGGTGCGCGGCCAGGATGTGGCCGAGCTCGGCGACCGAGCGCTGGTTGACCTGCCGCGCGTTGATGGTCAGCTGCAGCGGCATGTCCTTGCCGACCGTGCTCAGGTCCAGCGGGATCAGCTCCTGGCCGAAGACCGAGATCGCGCCGTCCCGCTCGTTGAGCCGGCCGCGCACGCTCACGCACGCGTCGTCGACCAGCTCGTTCTGGTAGAGCGGGTAGACCTTCGGGAAGAACAGCACCTCGACCGCGGCGTCCAGGTCCTCGACCGTGACGATCGCCCAGGCGGCGCCGGAGTTCTTGTTGATCCGGCGGTCCACCTTGGAGATGATCCCGGACAGCCGCACCTCGCCCTCGGTCCGCTCGCCGCTCAGCAGTTGCGCGATCGTGGTGTCCCGGTTGCGCGCGAGCAGCGGCTCGGCGCCGTCCAGCGGGTGGCTGGAGACGTACAGGCCGAGCATCTCCCGCTCGAAGCCGAGCTTGACCTTCTGCGCCCACTCCGCGGTGCCGGGTACCTCGAAGCCGACCGACGCGGGCGCGCCCGGCTCCTCCTCGAACATGCCGAACAGGCTGTCCTGGCCGATCGACTCCTGCTTCTTCACGTCGAGCACGGCGTCCACGGCGCGCTCGTGCACCTCGATCAGCGCCCGCCGGTTGTGGCCCAGCGTGTCGAACGCCCCGGCCTTGACCAGCGACTCGATGGCGCGCTTGTTGCACACCGCCATCTCGACCTTGTTCATGAAGTCGGGGAAGGACTCGAAGCGGCCCTTGGACTCGCGCGAGCGGATGATCGCGGCGACCACGTTCTCGCCGACGTTCCGGATCGCGCCGAGGCCGAAGCGCACGTCGTCGCCGACGGCGCTGAAGTCGAGCACACTCTCGTTCACGTCCGGGGAGAGCACCTTGATGCCGAGCTTGCGGCACTCGCCGAGGTAGAGCGCCGCCTTGTCCTTGTTGTCGCCGACGGAGGTGAGCAGCGCGGCCATGTACTCGGCCGGGTAGTTCGCCTTCAGATAGGCCGTGCGGTAGGAGACCATGCCGTACGCGGCGGAGTGCGACTTGTTGAACGCGTAGCCGGCGAAGGGGACCAGCACGTCCCACACCGCCTGGATCGACTCGTCCGAGTAGCCGCGCTCCCGGCAGCCCGCCTGGAAGGGCACGAACTCCTTGTCCAGGATCTCCTTCTTCTTCTTGCCCATCGCGCGGCGCAGCAGGTCGGCCTTGCCGAGCGAGTAGCCCGCCAGGACCTGCGCCGCGCGCTGCACCTGCTCCTGGTAGACCACCAGGCCGTAGGTCTCGCCGAGGACCTGCTGCAGCGGTTCCTCGAGCTCCGGGTGGATCGCGGTGATCGGCTGCATGCCGTTCTTGCGCAGCGCGTAGTTGGTGTGCGAGTCCATGCCCATCGGACCGGGCCGGTACAGGGCGCTGGCCGCCGAGATGTCGTTGAAGTGGTTGGGCTTCATCAGCTTCAGCAGCGTCTGCATGCCGCCGCCGTCGAGCTGGAAGATGCCCAGGGTCTCGCCGCGGCCCAGCATGGCGAACGTCTTCTGGTCGTCCATCGGGATCTTGTCGATGTCCAGCTCGACCCCGCGGTTCTGCTTGATGATGCGCAGCGCGTCGTCGATGATGCCCAGGTTCCGCAGGCCCAGGAAGTCCATCTTGATCAGGCCCATGGACTCGCAGGACGGGTAGTCGAACCCGGTGATGATCACGCCGTCCTTGTCCCGGCGGTGCAGCGGGATCAGGTCGATCAGCGGGTCCTTCGACAGGATGACCGCGCAGGCGTGCACGCCGGTGCCGCGCATCAGGCCCTCGACGCCGAGCGCCGTGTCCACGACCTTCTTCACGTCCGGGTCCGAGTTGTACATCTCGCGCATCTCGGCGGCCTCGGTGTACCGCGGGTGCTTCTCGTCCAGCACGCCGTACAGCGGCATCGACTTGCCGAGCACGTCCGGCGGCAGCGCCTTGGTGATCTTCTCACCCATGGCGAAGGGGTAGCCGAGGATCCGGGAGCTGTCCTTGATCGCGGCCTTGGCCTTGATCATGCCGAAGGTGTTGACCTGCGCGGTGTACTCCTCGCCGTACTTCTCGGCGACGTAGCGCACCATCTGGTCGCGGTAGCGGTCGTCGAAGTCGAGGTCGACGTCGGGGGGGCTGACCCGCTCCGGGTTGAGGAAGCGCTCGAACAGCAGTCCGTACGGCAGTGGATCGATGTCGGTGATGCCCAGCAGGTACGCGACCATCGAGCCGGCCGCGGAGCCACGGCCGGGGCCGACCGCAATGCCGCTCCGGCGCGCGTGCGCCGTGATGTCCGCGACGACCAGGAAGTACGAGTCGTAGCCGAGCGGGCCGAGAATGGTCAGCTCGTAGGCGACGCGGTCCAGCACCTCCTGGCTCGGGCTGTCGCCGTACCGCCAGGTCAGGCCCTCGTCGACCTTCTTGCGCAGGTAGCTGGCCGGGGTCTCGCCCTCCGGGACCGGGAAGACCGGCATCCGGTCGACCGGGTTGAACACGTCCGCGTACGACTCGATCCGCTCGGCGATCAGCAGGGTGTTGTCGCACGCGTCCGGGTACTCGCGGAACACGTCGAGCGCCCGCATCTCCTCGGCGGTCTTGAGGTAGTAGCCGGTGCCGTGGAAGCGGAAGCGGTTGGGCTCGTCCTTGTTCTTGCCCACGCCGATGCATAGCAGGCTGTCGTGCGCGTCCGACTGGTCCTCGGTCACGTAGTGCGAGTCGTTGGTGGCCAGCAGCGGGATGCTGAGCTGCTTGGCGAGCTTGAGCAGGTCGGCGCGCACGTCGCGCTCGATGTCGAGGCCGTGCTCCATCAGCTCCAGGAAGTAGTTCTCCCTGCCGAAGATGTCCTGGTAGTTGGCGGCGGCGGCCACGGCCTCGTCGTACTGGCCGAGCCGCAGCCGGGTCTGCACCTCGCCGGACGGGCAGCCGGTGGTCGCGATGATGCCCTCGGCGTTCTCCGCGATCAGCTCGCGGTCCATCCGGGGCTTGCCGTAGTAGCCCTCGTAGGACGCGGTGGTGGAGAGCTTGAACAGGTTCCGCAGGCCGCGGGAGTTCTGCGCCCACATGGTCATGTGGGTGTACCGGCCGCCGCCGGAGACGTCCTTGCCGCCCTCGCCGTCCGCGGACCCGTTGTTCTGCCCGCGCTGGCCCCAGAACATCGGCTTGCGGTCGAACCGGCTGCCCGGCGCCACGTACGCCTCGATGCCGAGGATCGGCTTGACCGGCGAGTCCTTCGCGAGGGTGTACATCTCGTACGCGCCGAACATGTTGCCGTGGTCGCTCATCGCGATCGCGGGCATGCCCTGCCGTTCGACCTCGGTGAGCATCTTGCCGACCTTGGCGGCACCGTCGAGCATCGAGTACTCGCTGTGAACATGCAGGTGGACGAACGAGTCGGACAAGGTCCAACCCTCCCTCATAGGTCGGCGGCCAAGGATGGACCAACTCTATCGAGGCCCTCCGACAAAACCCGTCAGCGGATGATCGCGACCCCTCCGGCCACCGCGCAGCGCGCCTCCAGATCCTGTCCGGGGCCGGTGCCGTCCGGGCGCCACGACGTGCAGCGGACGAAGCCGGGATCGACGAACTCGAAGTCGGACACGAGCTGCCGGACCTTCTCCAGCGGGCGCGGCGTGTATTGGAACGGGTTGTTCGCGAGCGACTCCTTCAGCGCGCGCTCGGTGGCCGAGGGGTCGGTGCCCTCCAGCAGATGCACCATCACGACCAGGCTGCCCGGTGCGAGCACGGACCTGAGCTCGGCCAGCGCCCGGGTCATCCGCTCCTCGTCGGCGATGAAGTCCATCATCCCGAGCAGCAGCAGGCCGACCGGCCGGGACAGGTCGATCCGCTCGTGCAGCCAGGGGTTGGCCAGGATCGGCCCCGGTTCGCGGAAGTCGGCCCACAGCGCGTGCACCTCGCCCTGCCCGCGGGCCCGGGCGGCGAGCACGGCCCGCGCGTGCGCCGCGCTGACCTGATCGTCCGTCACGAACACGAAGCGGGCCCCGGGACGGCGGGCGCGTTCGAGCCCGTTCACGCTCGGGCTGCTCAGCTTCGGTATGTAGCAGCCGAGGTGCAGGAACTGGTCGAGGCCGTGTTCGGGCTCGGCGATCCAGTGCAGCGCCCGCACGATGAACGCCTCCCCGGCGCGCGCGGCGAGCTGCACGTTCGGCGCGTACTTGATGGCGAGCTCGGCCGCGTCCCGGTCGATCTGGAAGTTGTCCTTCCCGCCGACCATGTAGTCCCACATCCGCAGCGGATGCGGCAGTTCGGTGGAGGGCGGGTCCGGCGGCTGCCAGCCGCGGCCCAGGGACAGGTCCCACGGCGGCAGCGAGCCGCCCGGCGCAGATCCGCTCACCGTCTCGAATCCCCTTCCGGCCCCGTGACCGCCCCGGCGACCTCTCTGGCAGCATACGCGCGGCTGACCTCGCTGTCCGGCACTTCGGTGATCCCGGTACCCATTCCGCTGAAAAAAAGTTCAGCGAACGAACGCAGACCCATTGACTCTCTTCCGCGCCCGAACTTACGGTGCCGTCGTGGTAGCCAGTAGAGGACTCGTCATCGCCGGAACCGAGGCGCCGGCCGCCTCCGGCCGCAGCACCGCCTCCGTCAACCCGTGGACCGGCGCCCCGTACGCCGAGGTCGCAGCGGGAACCGCCCCCGACGTCGAACGGGCCGTGACCGCCGCGGCCGACGCCTTCGACGCGTGGGCCGCCACCAAGCCCGCCGCGCGCCGCGCAATCCTGCTGCGCGCCGCCGAACTGCTCGCCGAGCGCACGCCCGAGGTGATCGCGCTGATGGCGGGCGAGGTCGGCGGGGTCGCGCCGTGGGGCGGGTTCAACGCCGCGCTCGCCGCGGACATGCTGCGCGAGGCGGCGGCCGCCACCACGCAGCCGGTCGGCCAGGTGCTCGCGACCAACGCGGACGGCGTGTTCTCGGTGCAGCAGCGGGTGCCGAAGGGCGTGGTCGCGGCGATCTCGCCGTGGAACGCTCCGGTGATCCTCGGGGTGCGCGCGGTGGCCCTGCCGCTGGCCATGGGGAACACGGTGGTCCTCAAGCCGAGCGAGGACGCGCCGATCGCCTGCGGGCTGCTCATCGCAGACATCTTACATGAGGCGGGCCTGCCGCCCGGCGTGCTGAACGTGGTCACCAACGACCGCGCCGACGCCGCCGAGGTGGTCGAGGCGCTCATCGGCGACCCGCGCGTGCGCATGGTCAACTTCACCGGCTCCACCGAGGTCGGCCGCAAGATCGGCATGATCGCCGCGCGCTTCCTCAAGCCGGCCGTGCTGGAGCTCGGCGGCAAGAACCCGCTGCTCGTGCTCGACGACGCCGACCTGGACTACGCGGTGGACGCGGCCGTGTTCGGCGCCTTCTTCAACGCCGGGCAGATCTGCATGTGCGTGGACCGGGTCATCGTGCACCGCTCGCTCGCCGAGGCGTTCACCGAGCGCTTCGCCGCCCGCGTGCGCGACCTGCCCTGCGGCGACCCGGCCGACGCGGGCACCGCCATCGGCCCGGTGATCAGCGGCGAGGCGGCCAAGCGGGTCTCCGGCCTGATCGCGGACGCGGTCGCCAAGGGCGCGCGGCTGGCGGCCGGTACCGGCGAGATCGAGGAGCCGGGCACGCTGATCCGCCCGACCGTGCTCACCGACGTCACCCCCGGCATGCGCGTCTACGCCGAGGAGATCTTCGGCCCGGCCACGGTCATCCACGTGGTCGACGACGTGGAGCAGGCGATCACCCTCGCGAACGACACCCTGCAGGGCCTGACGGCGGGCGTGATCACCGAGAACATCGCCCGCGGACTCGAGGTCGCGGCCCGGCTGCGCACCGGGATCGTGCACGTCAACGACCAGTCCATCGCGGACGAGCCGCAGGCCCCGTTCGGCGGCGTCAAGGAGTCGGGCTACGGACGCTTCGGCGGCCAGGCCGGCGCCGAGGCGTTCACCGACACACGCTGGGTGACCGCGCAGATCAGCGGGCACGCGCACTTCCCGATCTGATCGTCTTCGCTATCCTCCTGGGGATGGCGAACGAATGGAGTGAGCTGCCCCCGGGCCTGAACGAGGCGGCGCGCAGGCTGGTCGACGAGCTGCGCGCCGCGAAGGACGCGGCCGGGCTCTCGCTTGCGCAACTCGCCGCGCACACGCACTACAGCCGGGCGTCCTGGGAACGCTGGCTCAACGGCAAGCGGCTGGTCACGCCGACCGCGCTGACCGGATTCGCCCGGCTCACGGGTCTCAACGGGACCGCGCTCGCCGCGCTGCTGGAGCGTGCGTCGCTGGAGGGCGGGTCCGCGCCGGAGCAGCAGGCCGCGCCGCAGATACCGGCGCCGCGGGCGAAGCCGTCCGGCGCGCCCGCGATCGCGCAGCTGCCGCTGACGGTCTCCGACTTCACCGGCCGGTCCGCGCAGATCGAGTCGATGCTCGACGCCCTGACGCAGTCGGACCTGGGCGTCGCCGGGCAGACTCCGGTCGTGGTCGTCGGCGGCGGGGGAGGGGTGGGCAAGACGACTCTCGCCGTGCACGTCGCGCACCAGGTCGCCGCACGCTACCCGGACGGCGCGCTGCACGTGGACCTGCGCGGCGTGGACGAGAGCCCGCGCGACCCGGCCGATGTGCTCGCGGGCTGGCTGGCCACGCTCGGCGACGAGCACGGGACGGCACCGGCCTCGCTGGAGGACCGCGCCAACCGCTTCCGCAGCCTGGTCCGGGACAAGGCGCTGCTCGTGCTGCTGGACAACGCGCACGACGCCGCGCAGATCAGGCCGCTGATCCCGGCGACCGGACGCGGCGCGGTGATCGTGACCAGCCGCGCGCAGCTCGCCCACCTGCCCGCCGCCGCGCGCATCCAACTGGAGCCGATGACGTACTCGGAGTCGCTCACGCTGCTGGAGAACGTCGCCGGGGCCACCAGGATCGGCCGCGAGCCCAAGGCCGCCGCGACAGTGCTCGACGCGTGCGCCGGCCTGCCGCTCGCGCTGCGGATCTGCGCGGCACGGTTGGAAACCCGGCCGTCCTGGAGCGTGCAGACTCTCGCCGAGCGCATCTCCAACGAGCACCGGCGGCTGGACGAACTGGCGGTCGGCGACCTGGCCACGCGCTCCAGCTTCGACATGAGCTACGCGCTGCTCTCCGAGGAGGCCGAGCCCGGCGCGATCTCCGCGGCCCGCGCTTTCCGGCTGCTCGGACTGACGACGTTCCCTGACATCGGGCTGCTCGCGGCGGCCGCGCTGTTCGGCGTGGACGCGGAGCGGGCCGAATACGCGCTGGAAACGCTCGTCGACGTGCACCTGCTGGAATCCCCGTCGCCGGAGCGCTACCGCTTCCACGACCTGATCGCTCTCTACGCCGCCGAGCGCGGGGCCACCGAACCGGAGGCCGAGCAGCAGGCCGCGGTCCGCAGGCTCTGCTCCTGGTACATCTACGGATGCGAACTCGCGATCGGCAAGCTCAACATCGTGCAGCCGTTCGAGGACGCCGGTGAGCTGGCGCTGCGTACCCCGGAGTTGGCCTTCGCGGACTCCGCCGAGGCTTTCGCATGGCTGGACGCCGAATCCGATGCGCTCATGGCCGTCAGCCGACTCGCCGAGCGGTACGCCCTGCACGAGATCGCCGCGTTCCACCCTAACGTCATGTATCCGTACGCCGACCTGCGCGGGCTCTGGGACGACTTCGCCGAGATCTGCGAAATCGCCCTGCGGTCGGCGCGGACTCTCGGCGCCGAGCCCGCACAGGCGACCGCACTCAACGGCCTGGGCTGGGTGCACTACCGCAAGAACGAAGTGGACCCGGCGATGGCCCGCTTCTCCGAGGCCCTGGAGATCTTCGAGCGCCTCAGCCGTCCCATCGGCGAGGCGATGACGCTGGAGTTGATGGGCCACGCGATGTCCGAGGCCGGAGAGGGCGACCGGGCGCTGGAACTGCAACGGCGCGCGCTGGAGAAGACCCGACTCGGCGCGGAGCCGCACGTCATCATGGTCTCGACCGGCAACCTCGCCCTCGACTACGCGCGCATGGGCCGCCACGAGGAGTTCTTCGAGCTCAGCGACGAGCTCGTACCCCAGGCGAGGGCCGCGTCCCTCACCTTCATCGTGGCGCCGATGCTGGAGGCGGCCGGGGAACTGCACCTGCAACTCGGCCGGGTCGAGCAGGCCGTGGCCACGCTGCGGGAGAGCGTCGAACTGTTCACCGCGCTGGGCAATCAGCCGAGTCTCGCCGACGCGCTGGAGTACCTGGGCAACGCGTACACCGCGGCCGGCGAGCACGATCTCGCGCTCGCCGCGTGGGCCGACGCCACGGCCATCTTCGACGCCTACGACCCGGTGCGCGCCAGGGACCTCAGGGAACGGATGCCCGGCTCCGGATCCACCTCACGACGCTGATACGCCGACGAACACGGTCTCGTCCTCGCGCAGCACCGGGAACGTCGGCAGCCGATGCGCCGGATCCGCGCCGGCGGGCCCGTCCACGCAGCGCCCCGAGCCCAGCTCGTAGACGTGCTTGAGCATCGGGGACGCCACGGTCGGCAGGCCGCCGCGCGAACCGGTCAGCCCGCGCGAGATCACGTACGCGCCGGTCGCCGGGTCCAGGTTGCCCACCGCGTACAGCTCGTCCGCGGCCGTGCGGAACACCGCGGCCTGCGTGCCGTCCGGCATCAGCACGGCCACGCCGCGGCCCGGAATCAGCTGGTCGTACCGGCAGACGGGGATCTGCGTGATCATCCGGCGTTCACCAGGTCCTTCACTGCGTCGCTGTGGTCGGCGCGGCGGCCGATCCGCAACAGGGGCTTGATCTGCTCGCGCTCGGTGCTGAACTCGACCGTCGGGTCCGGGGTGTCCGGCGCGTTCACGAAGGAGACGAAGCGGCGCAGCGTGTCCGGGTCCTCCAGCGCCGAACGCCACTCGTCCGCGTAGGCGTCCACGTGCGAGCGCATCAGGGCGTCGAGCTCCTCGCCGAGGCCGAGGCTGTCGTTCAGCACGACGTCGCGCACGTGGTCGAGCCCGCCCTCGATCCGCTCCATCCACACCGACGTGCGCTCCAGACGCTCGGCCGTGCGGATGTAGAACATCAGGAACCTGTCGATCGCCCGGATCAGCTCCTCCTCGCTGAGGTCCTTCGCGAACAGGTCCGCGTGCCGGGGCCGGAAGCCGCCGTTGCCCGCGACGTACAGGTTCCAGCCCTGCTCGGTCGCGATCACGCCGATGTCCTTGCCCTGCGCCTCCGCGCACTCGCGCGCGCAGCCGGAGACCGCCGCCTTGATCTTGTGCGGGGCGCGCAGGCCGCGGTAGCGCAGCTCCAGATCGATGGCGAGGCGCACGGAGTCCTGCACGCCGTAGCGGCACCAGGTCGAGCCCACGCAGGACTTCACCGTGCGCAGCGCCTTGCCGTACGCGTGCCCCGACTCGAAGCCCGCGTCCACCAGCCGCCGCCAGATCGCCGGGAGCTGATCCACGCGCGCGCCGAGCAGGTCGATCCGCTGACCGCCGGTGATCTTCGTGTAGAGCCCGAAGTCGCGCGCCACCTCGCCGATCACGATCAGCTTCTCCGGGGTGATCTCGCCGCCGGGGATGCGCGGCACGATCGAGTAGGAGCCGTTCTTCTGGATGTTGGCGAGGAAGTGGTCGTTCGTGTCCTGCAAGGCGGCCTGCTCGCCGGTCAGGATGTGCTTCGGTCCGCCGAGCCGGCCGTTGAGCGAGGCCAGGATCGAGGCCACCGCGGGCTTGCAGATCTCGCAGCCCTCGATGTTCGCGCCCGCGGCCCCGTGCTCGGCGAGCAGCCGCGCGTACGAGTCGATGCCGCGGACCAGCACGATCTCGTACAGCTCGGCACGCGTCTGCGGGAAGTGCGGGCACAGCGCCGTGGACTGCTCGACACCGGCCGCGTCCAGCAGCTTGCCGAGCATCGGGATGCAGGAACCGCAGCCGGTCCCGGCCTTCGTGCACGCCTTGAGATCGCCGACCGTCGCGCAGCCCTCGTCGTGCACGGCCGCCAGCAGCGAGCCCTTGTTGACGTTGTGGCAGCTGCAGATCGTCGCCGAGTCGGGCAGCGAGCCGACGCCGAGCCCCGCCGCCGCCTCGCCGTCGGCCGGGGGCAGCAGCAGCTGGATCGGATCGCCCGGCAGCGCGGTATCCGTGCCCGCCAGCGGCTTCAGCAGGTCATAGGCGGCCGCGTCGCCGACCAGGATGCCGCCGAGCAGCTTGCCGTCCTCCGTCACGACGAGCTTCTTGTACAGGCCCTGCGACTCATCCGAATACAGGGTGCTGCGAGCGCCGGGCGTCGTGCCGAACGCGTCCCCGAACGAGGCGACGTCCACGCCCATCAGCTTCAGCTTCGTCGAGAGGTCCGCGCCCCGGAACGGCGTCGTGTCGTGCCCGAGGATGTGCTTCGCGGCGGTCTCGGCCATCGAATAGCCCGGCGCGACCAGTCCGTACACCCGGCCGTCCATCGCCTGCGCGCACTCGCCGACCGCGTACACGTGCGGATCCGAGGTCAGGCAGTGCGCGTCCACCTTGATGCCGCCGCGCTCGCCGAGTTCGAGCCCGAACTCGCGGCCCAGCGTGTCCCACGGCCGCACACCCGCCGCGAAGACGACCATCTCGACCGGCAGCGTGCGCTGATCACTCGGATCGTGCCCCGCCGCGAGCAGCATCTCGTGCGCCGCGCCGTCCTCGCCAGCGTGCACGGCCTCGGTGCGGGTGCCCGTGTGGATCGTGACGCCGAGGTCCACGATCCGCTGCCGCAGCGCCATGCCGCCCGCGTCGTCCACCTGGAGCGGCATCAGACGCGGCGCGAACTCGACCACGTGCGTCTCCATGCCCAGCGAACTGAGCGCACCGGCCGCCTCGAGCCCGAGCAGGCCGCCGCCGACGACCGCGCCGACCCGACGCCCGGCCGCGTACTCCTTGATCGCGTCCACGTCCTCGACCGTGCGGTACACGAAGCATCCGGGCAGGTCGTGGCCCGGAACCGGCGGCACGAACGGCCGCGAACCGGTCGCCAGGACCAGCACGTCGTACCCGTACGTCGCGCCCGTCGATCCGGTGACGACCCGCGCCTCCCGATCCAGCGCCACGGCCTCCTCGCCGAGCACGACCGAGACGCCGGGCGGGTCGTCGTACGTCAGATCGGCGTCCGTCGAGCCGTTGAACAGCGCAGTCAGGTGCACGCGGTCGTACGCGGGCCTGGCCTCCTTCGACAGCACGGTGATCTCCACCGGCGCCGGCGTCAGGCCGTCCGCCGCGCGCTGCTCGGCCAGCTCGGCCAGCGCGCTCGCACAGCGGTGGCCGACCATGCCGTAGCCGACGATCAGGATTCTCATGCAGCACCGCCGTTCACCGGGAAGTCCATGCCGACCAGACTCCGGCAGCGCGATGACGGTCCCTTGTCCGCCGCGTTTCCCGAACGGAGCGAGGCCATGAGTTCGGCGGCGGGGGAGAATCGAATCGGGAGCTTACCGGCGCGTATCCACACGGCAACATCCGCGAAACAGTGATCACGGAGCCTGCGGCCATGACCCCGCCCGTCCTCGACGAACAGCCGCTGCTCGGCTGCACGGTCGCCGTCACGGCCGACCGCCGCCGTGAGGACCTCGCCGCCCTGCTGCGCAGGCGCGGCGCCCGCGTGATCGAGGCCCCCACGCTCAAGCTCGTGCCCCTCGAGGACGACGCCGAACTGCGCTCCGCGACCCGCGCCTGTATCGAGAACCCGCCGGACTACGTCGTCGCCACCACCGGCCGCGGCTGGCGCGGCTGGATCTCCGCCGCGGAAGGCTGGGGCGACGCCCCCGAACTGCAGCGCGCGCTCGGCAAGGCCGTCGTCGTCTCCCGCGGCCCCAAGGCCACCGGCGCCGTCAGAGCCAGCGGCATGCGCGAGCAGTACGCGGCCGACTCGGAACTGTGCCGCGAGGTGCTCGACTGGCTGCGCACCCAGGACGTGCGAGGCAAGCGCATCGCCGTCCAGCAGTACGGCGCCGTGGACCCCACCGTCGACTGCGACCTGGCCGCCGAACTGCGTGCCGAGGGCGCCGACGTGCTGACCGTCCCCGTCTACCGCTGGGACCCGCCCGAGGACCGCCCCGCCGTGGACCGCCTACTCGAGGCGATCGAGAAGCGCGAGGTCCACGCCGTCACGTTCACCTCCGCCCCAGGCGTGGCCGCCCTCATCGACGCCGCCGAAGCCAGAGACGCGGCCTTCGGTGTCGAGCGCCTCCTAGAAGCCTTCCGCACCGATGTCATCGCCGCCTGCGTGGGCCCCGTCTGCGCAAAGCCCCTAGAAGACCGCGGCGTCCCCACCGTCCGCCCCGAACGCTCCCGCCTAGGAGCCCTCGTCGCCGAACTCTGCGTAGCCGTCCCCGACCGCATCCGCAGACAGATCCCCGCCGAAGACGGCAGAACCCTGACGATCCAGGGCAGCGCCGTCCTGGTCAGAGAAGAAGCAGTCCTGCTCCCCCCGGTAGTGGCGGCCGTCCTAGCCGAACTGGCCCAACGCCCCGGCTGGGTAGTCTCCCGCGCCGAACTCCTCCGCCGCGTCTGGCGCTCCCGCGGCTCCGGCCTCACCACCGGCACCGCCAGCGTCCGCGACCAGCACATCGTCGAATCCACCATCGCCCGCCTCCGCACCGCCCTAGGCGACGACGCCGACCTGGTCCGCACAGTGACCAAGCGCGGCTACCGGCTGGCCGTGACCCCGAGCGGCAGTTGACGTCCGCTCGGCATGTAGAAAGTGTCCGGTGTCCGAGGGTTGTCTTGCGGTGCGTTACCCACCCGCCCGCCCCAGTCCCAGCGTGGCCCGGCCGCGTCGGCTGCTGGACTGACTTCCCGGGAGCGCACGGACCGTTGGTCGATAGGGTGGCTGTCCCGGCTTCCCCGGCTTCGCCTCCGCCGGGTGTAGGCCCGACCTTCGAAACCGCCGAGCCCTGGAGCCGACATGGCTGACACGACCGTGCCCGATCCTGTGACCCGCGACCTTCTCGCGGTCTTCGAAGAGGTGCGGTACCGCCTGTTCGGTCGCTTTGAGAGCCTTACCGACGCCGAGTACCTGTGGGAGCCGGCCGACGACAGCCTCAGTATCCGCCCCGGCGAGGACGGCGTCTTCGGCGTCGACGAGTTGTTCCCGACGTCGGCCCGAGGCATGCCTGACCCCGTCGCCACGATCGCCTGGCGCATCATGCACATCGGCACGGGCTGCCTGCGCGGCTACGTGATCAACTTCTTCGAGGACGTCCCTGATCTCGGCGACCGGCTCGCATGGCCGGGCACTGCGAAAGAGGGCATCCAAGCGCTCGCCGAGGACTGGGAGCGCTTCGTCTCCCGCATCGCAGCCCTCGGCGACAAGCGCCTGCTGGCCCCCATCGGCCTGGGCCCAGGCGGCTGGGCCGACGAGACCTACCTGAAGCTTGCGCTGCATGCCCTGGATGAGGCCGCGCATCACGGCGGCGAGATCGGCCTGCTGCGTGACCTGTACCTGCGCGAAGGCTCCTGATAAAAGCGCGATCGCCGACCAGCACGACAGAGCCGTGAAAGTGCCGGACCGGCCTGAGTGGGGGATTCTCCCGGATTCGGATGCAGGGCCCGATCCCTAGGCTCGCCCCGTGAACCGTTACATCCCGCCTACGTTCCCGCTGTACGAGTTCGCGCCGGAGACTTTCACTCACGGTGCCGCGCGGCGCTGGTTCGTGCACTGGGACGGTCGGGTGGGTGCTCCGGCCGAGGACGTCTTGCTGGCCTGGGCGAGCGGTTCGGCCAGCGTGTTGGTGTGTACGACCGGCCGGACCTTCGACCGAGGCTTCGCGCGGTACCGTGCCGCGCATCTCGCGCTCGGCGGCACCTTCCTTCCGGCCGCCAGCCGACCGGCGGACCCGACACAGATCGCCCGCGCGATGGAGCGGCTTCGGGACGATGACGATTCCTGGTCGCCCATCCGCGAACTCGTGCCCGGCGGCACACTCGCCGAAGCGGCACAGGAGTTCGGCTGTACAGTCGCATACACGCTGTTCGAGGGCGGTGCCGTCTTCGTCGTCGCTGTCGGCATCCCGCTTGAGCACATCAGCCTGCGCGTCGCCCGCGACTCGCCGACAAAGCCCTGAGGTGCTTCGGCAACAAGATCTCCGACAGAGCCCCAATGTGTCCGCTCTGCGACGGTGACGCTGGAGCGGTGGTGGCGTGCGCTGTGGTTTGCGTTCGTTCTCGGGGGCTGCGGTTGGGTGCTGCTCAGAGGTCTGTGTCCGGTGTCCGCGGGTTGCCTTGCGGTGCGTTACCCACCCGCCCGCCCCAGTCCCAGCGTGGCCCGGCCGCGTCGGCTGCCGTACTTCGCCTAGAGCGGTGCGCTACTGCATGTTCTGCGCATAGTCGTGGGCGGCATTAGTCGGACAGCAGTAGAACTGCAACGTGTATCCCCGGCCGATGAACACGCCAGTCGGGAAGGCGAGATCGCTGTCACTGCCAGCTGCCATCGCCTCCCGGTTCTCCTCGGGCGTCCAGCTCTTGCCATGCTCGTACGAGTCGATCGTCAGCAGCGGGACCATGACTGCATCGCATGTTTCACAGCGAAACGCCACGGGGTCGGTCACTCCCCATCGGCCCCAGCCGCCGGTCTTCCAACCCGGGGCGACAGACAGGTCGTCCGAGTAGAACCGGCTCCACCGGTACCTGTGATCATTGAAGACGGGATCATGGCCTTCCTGTCTTGCCCAGGCGGTAATGCGGTCCCGTAGCGATTTGTCGAGCTCAAGGGCGGCCGGATACTCCAACACAGGCTCGGGATGGAGACTGCAAGGTTTTGGCAGGTAATCCTCTTCGGCATCAGGGTCCTGCTGCAGTACCCGAGCCAGATCGTTACCCGTCGCACTCGATTCGCGCCATACCAATCGCGTAGGCGGCACGCCCTCATCGCCGTCACGCGGACACCACAGCACTTGGAGCACGTCGGCGTCCCCCGGGGTGGGGAGATTCGGGACGTCGCGACGATAGAGCTGAGCGACTGGGACCAACGGGGCACGGCAGCCGGAGTGCAACTCGTCTTCGCTCGTGCAGGTTGGCCATGGTTCGTCGGCGGGCCACAGCAGAGGTCCGCCGACGGAACTGTCGTGGACAGTGGGTGCTCCTGCTCGGGGATGAAGACGTACAGCGGTGCGCTCCAGCGGCGCTAGCTCCGGGAAGACGGCGGCGACATCCAAGGGGCGCGGTGGGGTGGTGCGCGTCATCGTGGCCTACTCACTCGTCCGTGCCGGCAACTGCCGCGTTGGACACTAGCGTCGATATGTGCGGCTTAGCGATCCTGAACGCTGGCTTCGAGCAGGTTCGTGCCGTCGTGGTGGCGGGCATCCTGCGTGCCCGGAAGGACTGTTCGAGCTGCTGTCAGGTCTTCACAAGCCGAGTCTGACGGGTGCGGAGGGTGCCCCGGATGTGAGCAGCTCGAGCAGCGGCGTGGCGAGGTCGCGGGGTGAGAACAGGTCCGGTCCGGCGTAGTCGGCGATCTCGGAGGGCTTCCACCAGCGGAAGGCGATGAGGTTCTCCGCGGCCAGCTGGTCGTCGGTGAGCTCTCCGCGAGGTTGAAAATGGGCGGTGCGGACGAGGAAGTAGTCGTTGATGATGCCGTCGAAGCCCGGTGCGTGGTCGGGGGCGACGACTACTTGGTGCCAGACGTGCGGCGGGTTGATCGTGACCACGAGACCGATCTCCTCGCGCAGTTCGCGGCGCAGGGCGGTCAGTCGGTCCTCGCCCGGTTCGATGCCGCCGCCGGGAGCGGCCCAGACGGTCGTCGTCTCGCTCGGCACCGTCGGGTGGGGGAAGACGAATCGGCACAGCAGGAGACGGTCGTCCTCGTCGAGGATGATCGCGCGGGCAGCGGGGCAGAGCTTCAGCGGCAAGGGAGACTCCAGGTTCTGAGGCGGCGTGGCCCGGCGGCGATCACAGCGGGCTGACGCGTCCGATCGAGACGCACATGGCTGGGACGATATCGAAGCGGGGCGCACGTCGGAGGGCTGGCGTGACCATGGCGTGACCGGGCGGGGGCGCATGGAGCGGGGTGGGGCGGGTATGAGGGGGCGGTGAATGAGCAGAGCCGAGCCAGCTCGACGGGTGTGGACGCCGTGGGGGCGGCGCGGGGTGCGGGTGCGGTGAAGAGGTCGCAGGCGGAGGACGCCTGGGACCGGCTCGCGGCGTTGGCGTTCGGAGGTGCGGCCTCGGCGGGGGGCTGTTCGGAGCACGCGCACGACCTCGAGTGCACGTGTGCGGGGGAGCAGGTGTTCGCGGGGATGCGGGAGCGCGGCGAGCTGCGGGATTGCGCGTGTGCGGGGGACGGGGCGGAACTCGGCGAGGGATCCTCGGTCCCGCCGGGTGACAGGCGGGGCGTTTATGCGGATCCTGAGATGGAGACCGCCGACTGAGTCAGCCCTCGGGCTTCCCCTTCGCGTTTGCTTCCTTACCGCGGGGACTATCCGGCGTGCTGTCGACTGGCGGGGAGACCGTCGTCGCGGGCGCCGGCGGGGGCTTTTCGTTTACCGGCTGTCGAAGGCGGTTACCCGCGTACCGACCTCGGAAGACGCGGGAGTACCAGGCGGGGTCGAGCCCAGTCGCGAGGAGCACGAGCATGTGGCCGAAGGATCAGCTTGCCGAGCATCGGGGTGCGGGTGCGGGAGCCGTCGAGTCCGGGGCACGGAGCGGGATCGGCGGACGACGGGTCGAGGGGGCGCTGCCCGGCGAGGCGGTCGGGCGCACCCGGCTGGCCGCGATCACCATGCCCGCCGCGGAACGGTACGTGGCGTTCGCGCGGCTGGCCACGGCGCACCTGTGCGGGGTGCTCGGGCTGACGGTCGGCCGGATCGCGGATCTGCGGCTCGCGGTGGACGAGGCCTGCGGGCAGTTCCTGCAGGGCCCCGCGCCGTTCATCGGGATCGACGGGCAGGCGGAGCGGTTGGAGCAGCTGGAGCTGAGCTTCGAGCGGGAGCCCGGCACGCTGTGGATCACGGTGCGCGGGCCGGTGCCGGGACGGTGGCCGGACCGGCAGAGCCTGGGCTGGCTGGTGCTGGACGCGCTGGTCGCGGACGTGCGCTGGGAGGTCGCGCCGTCGGGCGGGTTCGGCGTGATCGGGTTCGCGGAGCCGATCGTGCCGGAGGATCTGGCGGGGGACGTGCTCTGGTTCGCCGCGTCCTGACGCGCCTGGCCCTGACGAGGTTTCTCCGGTTTGCGGGTCCGCGGTGCGGTTACCCGGGAGGCACTCGCACCGAGAGGGTCCCGCCGGGATTCCTCTGTCAGACGGAGGTGTGGTCATGGTGCAAGAGACGCTGCCGGAGCACGCGCGGCGTGCCGGGCGGATCCGCGCGAGGCTCGTCTTCACGCTGCTGGGGGCCGCCGCGCTCGTCGTCGGCGCGTTCCTCGACTGGATGGACGGGCTCGCCGGGAACAAGGTGACGCTGCGAAGCCTGGTGGAGAACGACTTCCACACCAGGAGCAGTCTGCTGCACACGGCCGGCGCGGTCAGTGTGCTGATCGCGATCGTCGCGGTGGTGAGCCTGCTCGACCCGACCGGCTGGCTGACGCGGCTGACCGGGCTCGCGGGCGTGGTGCTGTTCGTGATGTTCGCCGTGCAGGTCTACCGGCACGACGCGCAGGACTTCGGCACGGCGGTCAACGCGCTGCGGCCCGGCGCCTGGCTGCAGCTCGGCGGCGGTGTCGCGCTGCTGATCGGCGGCATGGTGCGGTACCGGCGCAGGCGTGGCCGGGTCGAGCCCGCGCCCGTGCCCGCCACGGTGGCGGACGGCGACGCGATCGCGCGGGAGCAGACGCCGGACAGCGCGTCGGCCGCGGCGCGCCGTGAGCGCGAGGAGATCGAGCCCGACCGCGATCGCCAGGTGGAGCCCGACCGCCGGCCGGAGCCCGGCCTTCAGGACCAGGACCAGGACCAGGATCAGCGCGAGCGACCGGAGCCGGACACGACGGTGTTCCGGCCGCCGACGCCGAGTGAGATCGGGGTCGGGGCCCGGAGCGACGGGAGTCGGAGCGGTGCGGACCGGATCGAGGAATGAGGATCGGGTTCGCAGCCGGCACCGACTGAGACCCGGCAGCGATGACCCCGCCGATCCGCTGTGATCGGCAGGGTCATCGCTGCTCCTCGCGCGCGGGTCGGCGCGGGGTGGGGGTGGACCGGCCGGGCGAGGAGGGGGAGGAGACCGGCCGGTCCTGCGTGGACCCGCGTTTCGCGAGGCACGTGCACGGCACCGGCATGACGCGCACGCCCGCTCCGGTTACCCGGGGTCGGGCGACCCATGCGCCCGTACGCGGGGGAATTCCCGGGCGATTTTCCCGGGCCGGTTCAGACCCGGCCGCCCTCGCCGTTGTCCCGCGCGTCCTGCCGCGGGATCCGGGAGATGCGGTGCCGCCGGCGGAACCAGTACCCGTAGACGCGCTTGTGCCGCAGCTTCCAGGCGGCGCAGCCCGCGAGCCCGGCACCGAGCGCAGCGCAGAACAGCGGCCAGAGGGGGAGCACGCCCGCGACGACGACCAGCGCGGCCCAGGCCAGGGCGAGCAGCCCGGCGGCCACGCGGCGCCGCCAGCCCGGGCGGCGGCGGATGCCGAGACGTTCCAGCCGCTCGTAGCGGCGTGCCCACTTGGGATCCTCCAGCGCCGACTCGCATTCGATCTCGGCGAGTATGCGCTTGTCCCGGGCGGAGAGCTCCATGGTCTGATCCACCTTGCGGCCGACTGTCTCAGGCCACGCGTACCCCTAGGCCGTGGCCCCAACACTCTTCAGTCTCGCACTTGGCGCGGGACCGGCCTGTGAGGTGAGAGCGGTCACGGGACGGGTGGGTCCGGCGTGCCGCGATTCGTCGATATGTGCTGTTTCGGCGGGTGAAGCGCGCTTCGGCGCATTATTCGGTCGCGTATCGGGCAATGTCCCCTCAGAGTGGAGTGGACAGCAGGGGGGATCCGGGAGGCAGCGATGGCGGTGAAGTCGGCCCGCAACGGACCCGTCGAACTCGTCTACGAGACCGTCGGACCGCCCGGCGGGGCACCGTTGCTGCTGGTCATGGGCCTGGATTCGCCGATGCGCTGGTGGCCGGACGGCTTCTGCTTCGAACTGGCCGACCGCGGCTTCAGCGTGGTGCGCTTCGACAATCGGGACACCGGACGCTCCACCCGCGTGGGCGGACGGATCTGCGGCGGCACGAGCCGGGCGACGGCCGCGTACTCGGCGCACGACATGATCGAGGACGCCGCGGCGGTGCTCGACGCGCTGGAGTGGCCGAGCGCGCACGTCGTCGGGCAGTCCCTCGGCGCCAGCGTCGCGATCGGCCTGGGCCTGCGCCGCCCGGAACGCGTGCGCACGATCGTCTCGCTGAGCGGGCTGCCGCGCGGCTACAGCCTGGCCGAGGCCGCGCGCTACGTCGATCCGCGCGGCCTGCTGCGGATGGCCCGGGTCACGGCGCGCCGCCCACGCACCCGTGAGCAGGAGGTCCGGCAGCAGGTCGCGCTGGCGAGTATGCAGGCGGCGCGGTCGCAGCCCTTTGACGAACGCTGGGCTCGGGAGACGGCCCGGCAGGTGGCCGCCGACGGACACGTCGATCCGGCCACGGCGGCCCGCCAACTGGCCGCGATCCGCACGGGTTCGCGGCTGCTGCGGCACCCCGAACGGCTCAACGTCCCGCTGGTCGCGATCCACGGCGCCGAGGACCCGCTGCTGCGACCCTCCGCCGCCGCGGCCCTGGCCCGGGCGGTTCCCGGCGGCCGCGCGGTCGTCTTCGCGGGCATGGGCCACGAGGTGCCGCGCCGCTTGTGGTCCGCGCTCGCCGACGAGATCGCCCGGAACGCCGCCCGAGGCTGCCGCGTCCTCGCGCCGTAGCGGGCTACCGGCCGTCGACTCGGGCGGCCACGGTCAACTCCTGGCTGTTCTGCCGCCGCTCGAGGTCGAGTTCGGCTTGGTGCTGGGCGATCGCCGTGTCCTGGATCCGTGTCTCGACTCCGACCCACACGCCGATCAGGTTGGTCTGCCACTTGCACTCGATGTCGTCGACGGCCGTGGCGATCTCCGCCTGACTCGCCGTGGAACTGCTTCTCCACGCCGGGTCGTTGAACGCGTCGCCGGGAGTGCGGTAGTGGTGGCCGCGGCCGGTCATACATTCCGACCATTTGGCCTCGGCCGCGATTACGTAGGCCGAATGGGCCGACGACTGGTAGCTCTGCAGATCGATCTCCTCGGCCGTCCCCTGGCTCTGACTGCTCTGCGCCTGCCCGCCGTCGAGATCGTGGAGTGCCTCGCTGCGGCAGTCCGCTGATATCGATGCGGACTTCTCGGTCGCAGCCGCGGGATCGGAGGCCGGCGGGTTGTGGTAGCCGTAGCGCCGCGCCTGGCCGAGATCGGTCGGGCCGTAGCGTCGCGCGACCTCGCTGCCCGCCCACTGGCCGGTCAGTGCCGGGGGGACGGTGAAGCTCAGGCCGTGCGACCGCATGCACTGGCCCGAGAGGACCAGCATCGCGTGGTTGACGTCGGCGTTCTGGGCCGGGGTGAGGAGATACCGCTCGATCGGCAGGCTCACCGTGGCCATCTCGGCGCTGTCCCGGACGGAGACCGCGACGGGAGCGGCAGGAGCGGGAGCGGTGACGGAAGCCGGGGGAGCGGGCGGGTTCGATGCGGACCCGCAGGCCGCGAGCATGAAGCACGTCAGCGTCGTCGCCACGGCGAGGCCGGGGAGGCGGCTGGCGCGGGCGCGCGCGGCCTGCGGAGTGTGCTGGTTCACCGGATCAGGCCTCGATCAGCCGTTGTAGTAGATCGAGTAGGAGGCCTCGTTGTTCCACGTGGTCGCGAGGTTGCCGAGGTAGCCCGAGGGCAGGTAGTCGTACGCGCCCCAGCCGTAGCCCGCGCTGTTGACGTAGATGTAGACCCCGTAGTCGCCGCCGTTCGCCGCCGACTGCGCGTGGTTCTTCACCGGCGAGCCCACGCCGTCGCCGCCGGAGGTCGTCGGCCCCCAGCCGAACGTCTGCCCGGCGAGGTCGGACCACTGGCTGTCGTCGCTGTACCACATGCCGCCCATGGCGTCGTTGTAGTAGTACAGGCACAGCTGCATGCCGCAGATGTCCTGGTCGGATCCGCCGATCGTGTCCGCGCTCGCCGGTCCGGCTCCGGAGACGAGCACCCCCGCGAGGCCGAGGCCCAGCGTGCCCGCGACGGTCGCGAGCTTGCGTCCCTTGTTCACCCGAATTCCCCTTCGTCCCATAGCCTGTCGATGCGCTGTCAGCGCGTCGTGCACTGTCAGCCGCAGTTGTGCTGGTTGCCGTTGTAGGCCTGCGCGATCTCGTTGCCGCTCGCGTCCCACATGTCGACTTCCTCCCACACGCAGGAGCCGACGCCGTTCACCTTCACCGGTCCCGCGTAGTACGAGTAGTAGTTGGTGTCGTCGTCGTGGCCGTTGTTCGACCACAGGCTGATGCCGGTGCGGGTGGACTGTCCGACGAACACGTTCTTGACCGCGACCTCGCAGTTGGTCGTCCCGTCCCAGTAGCCGTAGACGTACGCCACGACGGTGTTGGTGTACGCGCCCTCGCCGTAGAAGGGCGTCGGGCCCCAGACCTGGTTGCCGGCGCAGCCGTAGCTCCCCGCGCTCGCGCTGGTCGCGCCGGTCAGGCCGACCCCGCAGGCAGCGCCCGCCACGAGCACGCCCGAGAGCGCGATGCGCCCGGCTCGCTTGGTGATCAACGAAAACCCCTCCTGTGTTCGGAATGTGAATGGCACGGCAAGAGAGGCATTCTCCAAAGGAGTCCACCTCCGTTTTCTGAAGGATCGAAAACGGAGGCGGACCTGACCGCCCCCCTGCTCACCGGCCTTGTCCTTATTCTCAGTTGACTGCGATATGGGGGCCAGGCAGAATTACCGGCAGAAATCTTGGGGGAGAGCGATGCGGCTGACTTTCGGCGCGATGCTGCGCGAGCGGCGCGTCGCGGCACGGATGACGCAGGAGCAGCTCGCCGAGTCGTCGGGGATCAGCGTCCGCACCATCAGGGATCTGGAACGCGACAAGGTCCGGCGGCCGCACCGCGAGTCGGTCGATCTGCTGGCGAAGGCGCTCGGCCTCGGCGCCGCCGAACACGACGAACTGCTGCGGCGCGGCGACCTGACCCCGAACGTGCGCGATCGCGCCGGGGTGCCGCGCCAGCTGCCCGCCACGGTCCCGCACTTCACCGGCCGCGGTGTGGAACTGGCCCGGCTGACCGAGCTGCTCGCCGAGGCGCACGCGGGCCGGACGGTCGTCGTCTCCGGAGTCAGCGGCACCGGCGGGATCGGCAAGACCGCCCTCTCGCTGCATTTCGCGCACGCGGTCGCCGACCAGTTCCCGGACGGCCAGCTCTACGTGAACCTGCGCGGCTACGACCCCTCGGCCGCCCCGACCGCGCCGCACGCCGCCGTGCGCGGATTCCTCGACGCGCTCGGCGTTCCGGGCGCGCGGATCCCGGCGGCCCCCGACGCCCAGACGGCGCTCTACCGCAGCATGCTCGCCGACAAGCGGGTGCTGATCCTCCTCGACAACGCCCGCGACGCCGACCAGGTGCGCCCGCTGCTGCCCGGCTCGCCCGCCGGGCTGGTGCTGGTCACGAGCCGGGACAGCCTGGTCAGCCTGGCCGCGTCCGAGGGCGCCCGGGTACTCACGCTCGACCTGCTCACCCTCGACGAGGCGCGCGAACTGCTGATCCGTCGGCTCGGCGCGGACGTCGTCGTGCGGAACGCGCCGATCGCCGACGAGATCATCGAGCTGTGCGCGCGGCTGCCGCTGGCCCTGAACATCGCCGCCGCGCACGCCGCCGCCTTCGCCAAGCAGCCGCTCAGCGAACTGCTGCACCGGCTGCGCGACACCCGGACCCGGCTCGACGCCCTCGGTGCCGGGGACGCGACCAGCGACGTCCGCGTCGTCATCGCGACCTCGTACGAGAGCCTGGACGAGGCGAGCGCGCGGATGCTGCGGCTGCTCGGCGGCGTGCACCCGGGGCCGGACATCTCGGCCGCGGCGGCGGCCAGTCTCGCGGGCGTGTCGCTCGACGAGGCGGGGGAGACGCTGCGGAAACTGGCCGCCGCGCACATGATCGGCGAGCCCATGCCGGGCCGCTTCGCCTTCCACGACCTGCTGCGCACCTTCGCACTCGAACAGTGCGCGCAGGTGGAGGACGCCGACTCGCGCCACGCGGCGACCCTCCGGATGCTCGACCACTACCTCCAGGCGGCGAACACGGCCGACCGGCTGCTGCTGCCCGGCACGCGGGTGTCGTTCGGCGAGGTCGCGGCGAACCCCGACGTGACGGTCGAGGAGTTCGCAGGCTACGACGACGCGCTCGACTGGTGCACGACCGAGGTGCGCGTCGTGGCCGAAGTCGTCACCCGGGCCGTGGACGGCGGATTCGACACGCACGCCTGGCGGATCCCCATCTCCCTTACCGGATACTTCGAGCTCAAGGGGCAGTGGGACGTCTACAGCACGATGAACCGCATCGCGCTGGCGGCGGCGGAACGCGCGCGGAGTCTGCCCGGACAGGCGCTCGCCCACCGGCGCCTCGGCGTCGTGTACACCCTGGTCGGCGACCATGAGGACGCCGAGCAGCACCTGAATCAGGCCATCGACCTGTTCGACCGCGTCGGCGACCCGGCGCAGGAGGCCGCGGCCCTGTACGACCTCGCACGCGTCTTCGAGATCCGCGAGAACCCGCAACTCGCCCTCAAGCACACCGAGCGTGCGGTGGAACTCGCCCAGTCCGCCGGGAACGACCCGACGGACGTGGCCCGCGGATTCAACGCGATCGCCTGGTACCTCGTCGAGCTCGGCGATCCCGAAAAGGCCGTCCCGTACGGCGAGCAGGCCATCGAACTGTTCCGGCAGACCGGTTCCGCCGCCAACGAGGCCTCGGGCATCGACACCCTCGGCTACGCGCATCACCACCGCGGCGACCACGCGGAGGCGGTCTCCTGCTACCTGCGCGCCATCGAGCTGTTCGAGCAGGCCGGGGACGTCTTCAACCGTGCCAATACACTGACGAACCTCGGCGACACGCGGCTGGCCATGGGCGATCCCGACGGCGCCAGGGCCGACTGGCGCGCGGCGGTCTCCACGTTCGAGGCCCTCGGCAGCCGGGCGGCCAAACATGTCCAAGACAAGCTCGACGCGCTGCCCTGACCACTAGCATGGAGTCGTGAGCGCACCAGGATTCCAGGACGTACCCAGCACCACGATCGGCGACCTGCTCGGCCGCGAGCAGTTCATGGACCCGGGCATCAGGCCCCTGTGGGACGCGCCGCGGCTGGTCGGCCCCGCGTTCACGGTGCGGTGCGCGCCGGGGGAGAACCTGATGCTGCACGCGGCGATCTACCGCGCCGCGCCGGGGTCGGTGATCGTCGTGCAGGGCGGGGACCTGGACTACGCGCTCGCGGGCGGCAACGTCTGCGCCATCGCCCAGCGTCGCGGCATCGCGGGATTCGTGCTGGACGGCCTGGTCCGCGACATCGGTGAGATCCGCGACGCCGGCTTCCCGGTCTTCGGCCGCGGCCTGATCCCCAAGCCCGGCGACAAGTCCGCGGTCGCGCCCCTCAACGAGCCGGTGACCTGCGGCGGCGTGACCGTGCACGCCGGTGACGTCATCGTGGCCGACGAGGACGGCGTCGCGGTGGTCCCCGCCGGCCGCGCCGAATCCGTCCTCGACGACGCCCGCGCACGCCTCGCGAAGGAGGCCGCCGAGTCGCTCGGCGAATGGGAGGCGGCGCACCGCGCGAAGGTCGAGAAGCTGCTGGCAGAGCTCGGATTCGAGGAATCCAAAGACTGAGCGTGACCGCACGACCACTCAATCGTTGAATGTGACATGGAGATAACCGATGTCACGACGATCGACCAGCTGTCCGACGCCGAGGTCGACGAGCTCCTCGCCCGCGCGCTCAACCCGCGCACCCCGATAGAGATCTTCTACGCGGTCCTCGACCGGATCGGCGGCATCCCGGCCGCCGCCGCGGACCACGCGCCGCTGCCCGAGGACGCGGCCGCCGAACCCGAACCCGTCCCGGCGGAGGTCGGCGCCGAGGCCTGACCGCGCATCAGCCGGACCGGACCACCTGCCGGGGCGCGGCCAGCGGCGTGGCCAGCACGATCCCGGCCGCCCCGACGGCGATGAGGTCGTCGGCCCACGGGCGCACGTCGATCCGGGTCTCGCGCACGCAGGGGAGCAGGTGGTCCGCCAGCGCCGCGTGGAACGGCGTCGCCAGGTACGGCCACAGCATGCTGATCTCGCCGATCACCACGACCCGGTCCGGACCGAGCAGGTTCACCGACCCGGCGAGTGCGCGGCCGAGCAGTTCGCCCGCGCGGCCGAGCAGGTCCAGGGCCTTGCGGTCGCCGCCCTCGGCGAGCGCGCGCAGGTCCTCCAGTGGCGCGTCCGGTGTGACGACGCCGAGTTCGCGGGCCCGGCGCAGCAACGACTCCGTGCTCACCTGGGTTTCGAGACATCCGCGGTTGCCGCAGCTGCAAACGGGGCCGTCCGGCAGGATCGGCGTGTGGCCGAACTCCCCGGCGGCCCCGGCGGCGCCGCGGTACGGAGCGCCGTCCAGCACCATGCCGAGGCCGATGCCCTGGCCGATCGCCACCAGCAGGAAGTCCGGGCAGTCGGCGCCCTGGCCGTAGAGCCGTTCGGCCGCGGTCACGGCGCTGATGTCGTTGTCCACGAACACTGGCACGCCGAGCGCCTTGCGCAGCCGCGCGGCCAGCGGCATCCCGGTCCAGCCGAGCCGCACGGACATCCGCAGCGTCCCGGTCTCCGGCTCGACCACGCCGGGCACGGCGATCCCGACGCCGAGCAGCGGCAGCTTGCGCTCGGCCGCCGACTCCAGCTCGGCGCGGATCAGGGCAGTGAGAACGTCCACGGCGTCCGGCGCGCTCGGGTCGAAGGCGTGCGTGAAGCCGTCCACCACAGTCGTGTCCAGCCGGGTCAGCACGCCGGTGACGTGCTCGTGCGCGACCTGCACGCCGAGCGCGTGCGCCGAGTCCGGCACCAGTTCCAGCGGGATCGAGGGCCGGCCGGTCTGCGTGCTGCGCGGCTCGCCCTCCTCGACCAGGCCCGCGTCCAGCAGCCGCCGGGTGATCGTGGTGATCGTCGCCGGGCTCAGTTCGAGCCGCTCGGCGATCTCGGCGCGGCTGAGCCCGCCGTGCCGGGCCAGGATCGCCAGCACGGCCGTGCGAGTCATGTCCCCCGAGACCGAACCCGCACCCCAGCGCATATCCACCAGTCTCCGTCAGCCATCGGATCCGCCGGTCCGTCCCGGCGGGGGCAGACCTTCTCGCCAGCCTAGTCGCCCGCGCCCGCGGCGGCCGGGTCTTGACAGCCGTGTGCGGGGGATCTAACTTCCCGGCCAGGATATTTTACGCCCGAATTAAGGGGTACCCAAAGATGCGAACCCGAATACGGCGCGGCAACACGCATGGGCCGCTGCCCCGCCTGCTGACGGCCGCGCTGCTGCTCGCGGCCTCCGCCGGCACCGCGTCGCTGCTGCCCGGATCCGCCGCCGCGGCCTCGTCCACCGCGGTCGTCACCGGCCCGGCGCAGACGATCGCCGGCTTCGGCGCCTCCGGAGCCTGGTGGGTCAATGACCTGACGAACTTCTCGTCCACGGTGCAGGCCCAGGTCGCCGCCGATCTCTTCACGACCAGCGGCATCGACCTGAGCCAGTACCGCTACAACATCGGCGGCGGCGGGACGGGCGTCTCGGTCGCGGCCCGTGCGCCGCAGACGTTCCTGACCACCTCGGGGACCTACAACTGGTCCAACGACCCGGGCGGCCAGTACTTCCTCAAGGCGGCCGCGTCCGACGGCGTGCCCGACCTGATCGGCTTCGTGAACAGCGCGCCGGAGGAGTACACCACCAACAACAAGAGCTGCGCCGGCTCGATCAACACCGCGGACGACGCGGCGTACGGGACGTACATCGCCACGATCGTCTCGCACTTCGCGGCCGCGGGCGTGACGCTCAACCAGATCAGCCCGATGAACGAGCCCGACGACTCCTTCAGCAGTTGCGGCCAGGAGGGCATGAGCGTCTCCGCGGCCAACCGCGCTGGCGTGATCGACGCGGTCGGCTCGGCCCTCAACTCGGCCGGCCTGTCCACGAAGATCATCGCTGACGAGTCCAGCCAGACCACGCAGCTGCTGTCCGAGGCCCCGACCTGGCTCGCCGACTCCAGCGCGCCCGGCTACACGACCGCGATCGCGCACCACACCTACAACAACCCGTCGAACTCCGGTCTCGAGCAGGTCGGCGCGCTCGGCGACGTGAACGGCAAGCCGGTGTGGGCGAGCGAGATCTGCTGCCAGATCTCCGGAGGCGGCGGCTACGGCGCGCAGTACGACCCGACGATGGCGGGCGCGCTCACGCTGACGAACTACATCTACACCGACATGTCGTACGCCGACGACACCGCGTTCCAGTGGTGGACTGCGCTCTCCTCCGAGCTCGGCTGCGACCCGACGACGTCGAGCACCTGCGCCACGAGCGTGAACACGAACTCGACGGCCTGGAACGACGGTCTGCTCTACTACGACCCCAACTACGCCACCGACGGCAACCAGACCATTTACACGACCAAGCGCTTCTACGCCCTCGGCCAGTACTCGAAGTACGTCCGTCCCGGCGCGGTCCGCTACGGCGTGTCCGGCTCGCCCTCCGGCGTGCAGACGATGGCCTTCTGGAACAGCTCGGCCAGCCAGTGGGACGTCGTCGCCACGAACACCAACACCTCGGCGACCACGCTGAGCCTGAACCTGAACAGCGGCACGCTCACCTCGAGCTCCGCGGTGCAGACCGACTCCAGCGAGAACATGGCGAGCATCTCCGCGCCGACCATCTCCGGCTCGACGATCAGCGCCTCGCTGCCCGCGCAGTCGGTGACCACGTACGTCCTCGGCAGCTCCGGCACGCCGAACAGCGGCGGTGTCAGCGCGCAGGAGCTCGTCGACAACCAGTCCGGCAAGTGCCTGGACGTGCCCGGCGTCGCGACGGCCAACGGCACGCAGCTGGAGATCTACACCTGCAACGCCGGCAGCAACCAGGAGTACACGCTGCAGACCAACGGCGAGATCACGGTGTACAGCGGCAGCAGCCAGAAGTGCCTCGACGCGTACGGCGCGGGCAAGACGGCGGGTACAGTCGTTGACATCTACACGTGCAACGGCGGCAGCAACCAGCTGTGGCAGGTGCATCCGGACGGCAGCATCACGAACGACGAGTCCGGCCTCTGCCTCGACGTGATCGGCCAGGGCACGTCGAACGGCACGAAGCTCGACATCTACACCTGCAACGGCGGCAGCAACCAGCAGTGGACACTCGGATAGCCCCGTGAAAAGGCGCGCGCGGCGCCCTGGCGGTAACCCGTACGGGCTACCGCCGGGGCGCCGCCGTGCTTTCCCGGACGATCAGCCGGGTCGGCACGATGATCTTGCCGTTCTCCTGCTCGCCGCCCACCTTGGCCAGCAGGTGCTGGATCGCCTGCCGGCCCACCTCGCCGAAGTCCTGCCGGATCGTGGTCAGCGGCGGCCAGAAGGAGTGCGCCTCCTCGAGGTCGTCGAAGCCGACCACGCTGATGTCCCCGGGCACGTCCCGGCCGAGCTCGTGCAGCGCGCGCATCAGGCCCAGCGCCATCTGGTCGTTCGCCGCGAAGATGGCCGTCACGTCGTCGCGTTGGCCGAGTGTCATGCCGTGCCGGAATCCGGAGTCGGTCGACCAGTCCCCGTAGAGCACCGGCGGCGGTTCTATGCCGGCGTCCTCCAGGGTGCGTCGCCAGTACTCCATTCGGCGCATCGCGGAGAAGGAGGACTCCGGGCCCGCGATGTGCCAGATCTTCCGGTGCCCGAGGCCGAGCAGGTGCTCGGTGGCCTGCCGCGCGCCGTCCGCCTGGTCGGTGTCCACGACGGTGTACTCGTCGCCCGCGTTCGAGTCGATGACGACCACCGGCAGGCCGGGCGGCAGGGTGAACTCCGCCTCGTCCAGCAGGTGCGCCTCGAAGATGATCACGACGCCGTCCACGGCCGCCTCGCTGAGCCTGCTGTAGGCGCCGGAGACCTGTCCGAGGGTCGCCTCGCGCACCGGGAGCAGGGTCACCGAGTAGTCCGCCTTGGCCGCCTCGGTGGCGATCGCGTTGAGGGTGCTCATGTTTCCGAACGTGCGCAGCGTGAACATGATCACGCCGATCGCCCGGAACTGGCCGCGGCGCAGCGCCCGGGCGGCGGAGTTGGGCCGGTAGCCCAGCGCCTGCATCGAGTCTATGACCCGCTGCCGGGTGAGCGGATCCACGTTGGAGTGCCCGTTGGACACCCGCGAAACCGTCTGCGAGGACACGCCCGCGTGCCTGGCCACGTCCCCCATCGACGGCTGTTTCGAGCGGCGAACCGGGGCATCGCTCGAGGTCATCGGCTTCACATCGCTTTCTCTACGGCAACGTTGCCGCTTTGTAATGTCATGCTCAGTGGGCATGGTTACGTGAACATGGTAGCGTCACCCCATCATGTTGACGTAAACATCGTCGTTCGTGCAGGGAAGAGAACATGACAGTGCTGTCAGCGGACTCGCCGCCGAGGTCGCCGGGCTCGAAGCAGGGGCCCCGGCGCCGCAGGAAGTGGACCGGATGGGGATTTGTGGGCCCCTTCCTGGTGATCTTCCTGTTCGTGCTGGTCGCCCCGGTGGGCTACGCGATTTACCTGAGCCTTTTCCAGGACAAGCTGATCGGCGGGAACAAGTTCGCGGGGCTCGCGAACTACACGCAGGCCTTGACCGACTCGCAGTTCTGGACCGGTTTCGAGCGCGTGGCGCTGTTCCTGGTGATCCAGGTGCCGGTCATGCTGGTGCTCTCACTGCTGGTCGCCCTCGCGATCGACAGCGCGCGGCTGCACTTCACGCCGCTGTACCGGATCGCCATCTTCCTGCCGTACGCGGTCCCGGCCGTGGTGGGCGCCCTGATGTGGGGCTACATCTACGGCAACCAGTTCGGCCTGGTCGCCGAGGTCGCCGGCTGGTTCCACGTGTCGGCGCCGAACTTCCTGGACAACACGCTGATGCTCCCGGCCATCGGGAACATCGTGACCTGGGAGTACATCGGCTACAACATGCTGATCTTCTACTCCGCGCTGCGGGTGATCCCGGGCGAGCTGTACGAGGCGGCCGAGCTGGACAACGCCAGCCAGTTCCGGATCATCTGGCACATCAAGCTGCCCGCGCTGCGTCCCGCGATCCTGGTGGCCACGGTCTTCTCGATCATCGGCAGCTTCCAGCTGTTCACCGAGCCGAGCGTGCTCTACCCGCTGAACAAGGACGTGATCGGCAGCTCGTACACGCCCAACCTCTACGCCTACAACCTGTCCTTCAACGGCCAGGAGTACAACTACTCGGCCACCATCGCGATCATCATGGGTCTGCTGACGGTGATCGTCGCCTACGTCGTGCAGCGCGTCGGCCAGCGCAAGCAGGGAGCCTGAGATGGCAGCGACCGAAACCGCCCGCCCCGCGGCGCCCCGCTCGGCGCGCCCGGCCCGCAAGGCGCACCGCAGCTGGAACCCGAACAAGCGTCCGAAGTCCAAGACGCTGACGCTGGTGATGACGCTCGGCCTGGTCTACTCGCTGCTGCCGCTGTTCTGGCTGCTGGTGAACGCGTCGAAGACCGAGGGCAACCTGTTCTCCACGAACGGGCTCTGGTTCGGCGGGCACTTCGCCCTCTTCGACAACATCAGGTCCACGCTGACCTACAACAACGGCCAGTTCGTGCAGTGGTTCGGCAACACGCTGATGTACGTCGTGGCCGGGGCCGGCGGCGCCACGCTGCTGGCCACGCTCGGCGGCTACGGCCTGGCGAAGTTCGACTTCCCCGGCAAGCGCGGCGTGCTCGCGATCGTGCTCGGCGCCGTGGCGGTCCCCGCGACCGCGCTCGCCGTGCCGACCTTCCTGATGTTCAGCAAGCTCGGCCTGGTGAACACGCCGTGGGCGATCATCGTGCCCTCGCTGGTCAACCCGTTCGGCCTGTACCTGATGTGGATCTTCTCCCGGGACGCCATCCCGAACGAGCTGCTCGAGGCGGCCCGGGTGGACGGCGCGCGCGAGTGGCGGATCTTCTTCTCCATCACGGTGAAGCTGCTGCGCCCCGGCATGATCACGGTGCTGCTGTTCGCGGTCGTGGCCACCTGGAACAACTACTTCCTGCCGCTGATCATGCTGAACCAGCCGAAGTGGTATCCGCTCACCGTCGGCCTGGACCAGTGGGACCAGCAGTCCCAGACGGCCGGCGGCACCCCGATCTTCAACCTCGTCCTCACCGGATCGGTGCTCATGATCCTCCCGATCATGATCGTCTTCCTGGTGATGCAGCGCTACTGGCAGTCGGGACTGGCCGCCGGCAGCGTCAAGCAGTGACCGCACCACCCCCGCTTCACCCCAGCACCACCGCAACAGCAACACCCTCACACGAAGAAGTGGAAGGAAAGTCGTGATGACAGCAACGACTCGCACCGCGCGGGCGTGGCGCCGCGGCGCCGCCGTGGTGGCCGCAGGCATGCTCGCCGCGGTCGGCTTGACCGCGTGCTCCAGCAGCAGCTCGGGCTCGGGCTCCTCGTCCGGCTCGACCGCCAGCGCGAACGACATCGCCGCCGCGCTGCAGAAGAAGTCCTCGATCACCGTCTGGGCCTGGGCGCCGCAGGACAAGGACATCGTCGCCGCGTTCGAGAAGAAGTACCCGAACGTCACCGTCAACCTGGTGAACGCCGGTACCTCGACGACCCAGTACACCAAGCTGCAGAACGCGATCAAGGCCGGTTCGGGCGTTCCGGACGTCGCGCAGATCGAGTACTACGCGCTGCCGCAGTTCGCGCTCGCCAACTCGCTGCAGTCCCTCGACGGCTACGGCGTCAGCAGCCTTAAGAGCGGCTACTCGCAGGCGGTCTGGGACGCGGTCTCGGTCAACGGCAGCGTCGTCGCCCTTCCGCAGGACACCGGTCCGATGGAGCTGTACTACAACAAGAAGGTCTTCGACCAGTACGGCCTGACCGTCCCGACCACCTGGGACCAGTACGTCGCGGACGCCGTCAAGCTGCACGCGGCGAACCCGAAGGAGTACATCACCAGCGACTCCGGCGACCCCGGCTTCGCCACCAGCATGATCTGGCAGGCGGGCGGCAAGCCGTTCACCGTCTCCGGCGCCACCAGCGTCACCATCGACACCCAGGACGCGGGCACCAAGAAGTGGGCCGCCGAGTGGGACCAGATGGAGGAGAAGGGCCTGCTGTCCTCGACCGCCGGCTGGAGCAGCCAGTGGTTCACCGAGCTGGGCAACGGCACCATCGCCACCCTGGTGACCGGCGCGTGGATGCCGGCCAACCTCGAGGGCTCGGCCGCGGCCGGCTCCGGCAACTGGCGCGTCGCTCCGATGCCGACCTACGACGGCGGCACGGCGGCCACCGCTGAGAACGGCGGTTCCAGCTACGCGGTGATGAAGGGCTCGAGCAACCCGCTGGTCGCGGCCGGCTTCGCCGAGTTCGTCGCCACCCAGCCCGGCCAGCAGATCCTGGCCGACTCCGGCGGCTTCCCGGCGCTGAACTCGATCCTGAACTCGAGCGCGTTCCTGAACCAGGCCCCGGCCTACTTCGGCGGCCAGAAGATCAACCAGGTGCTCGCGCAGGCGGCCGCCTCGGTGCTGCCGGGCTGGAGCTACATGCCGTTCCAGGTCTACGCCAACAGCATCTTCCCGGACTCGGTCGGCAAGGCGTACTCGAACAAGACGGACCTCTACGCCGCGCTCGCCACGTGGTACAAGGCGTCCGCCTCGTACGGCAGCCAGCAGGGCTTCACGGTCACGACCAAGTAGCGGCCGCGCAGTAGGCAAGGCACGCACCAAGCACGCAGCATCCGGGCGTGCGGACCGGCCGGGGACCCAGCGCCCCCGGTCGGCCCGCACGCGGGCGCGGCACGCACGCGCGACGAAGAGGAATGTAGGAAACGCCCACATGAGCACCCCTGTGCGCCGGTTCGCGATCGGCGAAGACGACTTCCTGCTGGACGATGAGCCCACGCGCATCCTCTCCGGGGCGCTGCACTACTTCCGCGTCCACCCCGACCTGTGGGCGGACCGGATCGTCAAGGCCCGCGAGATGGGCCTGAACACCATCGAGACCTACGTGGCCTGGAACGCGCACAGCAAGCGCCCCGGCCACTTCGACACAAGCGGCGGCCTCGACCTCGGCCGCTTCCTCGACACCGTCGCCGAGCACGGCATGCACGCCATCGTGCGGCCGGGCCCGTACATCTGCGCCGAGTGGGACAACGGCGGCCTGCCCGCGTGGCTGTTCCAACAGCCCGGCACCGGCATCCGCAGCAGCGAGCCGACGTACCTCAAGGCCGTCGAGGAGTACTACGAGCACCTGGCCCCGATCCTGGTGCCCCGCCAGATCGACCGCGGCGGCCCGATCATCCTGGTGCAGGTGGAGAACGAGTACGGCGCGTACGGCAGCGACAAGGCGTACCTCAAGGCCCTGACGGACCTGTCCAAGCGGATCGGCGTCACCGTCCCGCTGATCACCGTCGACCAGCCGCTCGACGACATGATCGAGAACGGCAGCCTCCCCGAGCTGCACAAGACCGCCTCCTTCGGCTCCCGCGTCACCGAGCGCCTCGACCGGCTGCGCAGGCACCAGCCCACCGGCCCCCTGATGTGCTCCGAGTTCTGGAACGGCTGGTTCGACAGCTGGGGCGGGCACCACCACACCACCGACGTCGCCGAGATCGCCAAGAGCCTCGACGAACTCCTGGCGCGCGGAGCGTCGGTCAACATCTACATGTTCCACGGCGGCACCAACTTCGGCTTCACCAACGGTGCGAACGACAAGGGCACCTACGCGCCGATCGTGACCAGCTACGACTACGACGCCCCGCTCGACGAATCCGGCAACCCGACCGCCAAGTACTGGGCGTTCCGCGACGTGATCGCGAAGTACGCCCCAGGGGTCCCTGCGGAGCGCCGCACCGCTCTGCAGGGACCCCGTCCACAATCGGTCGAGGTACAGACGGAATTCGACGCCGTAGCCCCCCTCTGGCACCTCGTCGACACCCCCGACGAGCGCCTGGGCAGCTGGTCCAAGCACGAGCACCTGCCCACCACCGACGAACTCGGCCACTACTCCGGCTTCGCGCTCTACCGCACCGAGATCGACCGTCAGGGCAGCGCGATCCTCCAGCTGGGCGAAGTCCGCGACCGCGCCCAGGTCTTCGTCGACCAGCGCTCGATAGGCGTCCTGGCCCGCGACCACCGCGACCGCGCCCTCACCCTCCCCGAGGACGCGAAGGGCACGCTCGACCTGCTGGTGGAGGACCAGGGCCGGGTCGACTACGGCCCCCGCATCGGCGAGCCCAAGGGCCTCATCGGCCCCGCCACCGTCAACGGCGCAACCCTGACCGGCTGGCAGGTCCTCCCGCTCAACCTCGACGACATCACCCCCGTCGCCGACGCGCTGCGCACGAGGCAGGGCGACGCCGACATCGTCGCAGGCCCCGCATTCGCGAGAGCCACCTTCGACGCCCCCGGCGGCAACGTCGCAGACCTCTTCCTCGACACCGTCGAGTGGGGCAAGGGCGTGGCCTGGATCAACGGCTTCTGCCTCGGCCGCTACTGGTCGCGAGGCCCGCAGCGCACCCTCTACGTCCCCGCCCCGGTCCTCAAGCCGACCGGCAACGAGCTCGTGGTCCTGGAACTGCACGCCACCGCGTCCGCCGAGGTCCGCCTGCTGGCCGCCCAGGAGCTGGGGCACACAGAGTTCTGAGACGCCGAGCCGGTATACATACCGTGTGCCGCACCACGACGACGAACCGGACGAACTCGAGCTGCACGTCTACCAGAAGCTGATCGAAGACCCCCAGCGCTGGTGGACGGCGGCCGAGTTCTACGCCTACGAGCCCGCTCGAGCAAGAAACGTCCTCGCCGAACTGGCCGACACCGGCTGGCTCACCGCCGACGACCAGAAGCGCTTCCGCCTCACCGAGGAGGGACAGGGCGCCCTCACCTGGATCGTGGAGACAGGCGGCCGTGAACGCGGTGTCCTGAAGACCTTCCTCTGGGAGGGAGGCACCGCCGCCCGCCAGATGTACCGCTCCCACCACGGCCGTCGCCACACCTTCCTGGAAGCCTCCCGCGACGAGCAGCTGGCCGACCTCTCCGCCGCCGACTTCGACCAGACCGCCGTCCACGGCTTCTGGTGGACCCTCCCACGCTACGGCCCCACCGCCGCCCGCCAAGCCCGCCTAGAACGCCGCCGCTACCGCAAGCGACTCCCACCCCCGGAGTGAGGGCTGCTGCTTCCCTGACGAGAAATCGCCGCTCCGCGACTGTGATGATAAAGCGCGCGGGGCTTCCGTCGTGGCTGTGTTGCGTCGGCGGCCTGCGGAACAATCGTGGCCCATACCAAGAGCACTGGGCGTTCTCAGGATTGGAGCCAAGCGATGACGTCGGCCATGCAGCGCTTAATCGAGGTGCTCGGCCCGCCGCAGCCGGACGTGGTGCCAGTCCCGTGGAACCAGTCCTATGACGAGATCGGCCTTCGCTTCCCGAGCGAGTACCGCGACTTCATCGACTACTACGGCCAGATCAGTCTCAACGACGAGCTCCACATCCATGGGCCCGCGGTTGAGCCGTCTCAGCCAGGCGTACCGGGGGGATTTCCGGGATTCCTCCATTGCGCGACCGATCCCTGTGGCTTCCCCGGATTCTTGGCTCAGATCTTCGCCTCAGGGGATCGCGACAAGTGTCCGTATCCGGTTTATCCGGAGCCTGGTGGTCTGCTGAACTGGGCGAACAACGGCAACGGCGACCACTGCTTCTGGCTCGTCGAAGGGGCTGACCCCGACCGATGGCCGATCGTCGTTGTCTACCGCGCCGACCTCGAGTGGGAGCGGTTCGACGCCGGAACCGCCGAGTTCCTCCTAGCAGTGGCCACTGGCGAGTATCCGGGGTCGGAGGATTTGATGTGCGGCTACCTCGGCGAGACCGACGGTCAACGCTGGAGTTTCCGTGGCGACTGGTCGGGGTGGAGTGAGCGCGCCTGACGTTCCTCGCTGCGGCTGCCGCTTGCCTGACGAGAAATCGCCGCTCCGCGACTGTGATGATTAAGCGCGCGGGGCTTCCGTCGTGGCTGTGTTGCGTCGGCGGCCTGCGGAGCCGGGGTGGCTAGGATGCACGCCAACAGAGGGAGGGCATCTGTGTCGCTCGCCGACGACGCTGTGCAGTGGCATGGCCGAGGAACTGGTGTCATGATCTTGATGATCAGTGTGGTCGCGCTGCTGTTCTTCGCCGCCGTCGCCGTCAACTTCCACGGGATCGCTGACCGAATGCCGTGGAGTGGGCGCTCCGCCGATCCGGAGCGGCAGGCCTTCGTGGTGATGTGGAATCGAGTGGGCTGTGGAGTGTTCGCCGTCATCGCGCTGTTCATCCTCATCGACGGCGTTCGACTCGTCGCCACCGGAGTGATGTAGACCGAGCGCTCCGGGGAAGATAATCGCTGTCTGCGTAGAGGGCGTAGAGGAGTGGCTTGTGGCGGATGAATGGAACGACGAGCTCGTTGTTCGGTGGCCTGAACTGGTTGGGGCTACGGCGGCCGAGGCTGAGGCGGCGATCCGTCGGAGTCATCCGGCGGTGAAGCAGATCAGTGCTGTGCCGCCGGGTTACGACATCCCTATGGACTTCCGGACGGACCGCGTGTGGCTTCATGTTGACGAGGACGGCGTCGTCATTCTTGTGCCGCAGATTGGCTGACTGGATCCGGGGGTGTCAGCGTGGCGTTGATGATTTGTGGGCGTAGTGCGGGGTTGGTGAAAAGGGCGGAGACCGTTCCGGCGTTCGATGTGGTCGTGAGGTCGGTGTAGGTGCCGCCTGCTTCCTCGATGATCGGGATCAGGGGTGCAATGTCCCAGGGGCCTGCGCCGAGGAGGAGGAAGGCGTCTAGTTGGCCGATGGCTACGAGTAGGGCGCCGTGGCAGGTGCCGGATCCGGTGGAGGGCTTTCGGACGGGGTTGGGCGGCGGGGCTGGGTTGCTCCAGTCCAGGGCGGGACTGGTTGTGCGGGCTTTGGCGGCTACGCGGGCTGCTAGGGCGGCGTGGTCTGGGGTTAGGCGCGGGGGTGGGGGCCAGATGCCGACGGCTGCTTCGGCTAGGTGGTCGGCGCCGGTGATTGTTAGTTGGTCGGCGGCGGGGGCGGTGTGGCTGGAGCTGGTCCAGGCGCCGGATCCTCGGGTGGCCCACCAGCGGCGGTGTAGGGCTGGGGCGGTGACCAGGCCGAGGGTGCATTGCCCCTGGTCCTCCAGGGCTATCAGGGTGCTCCATTCCGGCTCGCCGGCCAGGAAGCTGGCGGTTCCGTCGATGGCGTCGATGATCCATCTGCGGTGGGCGGTGCCGGTGGCGCCGAACTCCTCGCCTAGGACGGCGTCGTCGGGGTGGGCGCGCAGAATATGTGCGCGTAGGGCGTGTTCGATCTCTTCGTCTGCGGCGCTTACGGGGCTGCCGTCGGCCTTGGCGTGCCACGTGGTCGTGTTGGTGGCGAAGTGGCGTAGCGCGATTGCGTCGGCGATGTCGGCTAGGTGATGGGCGAAGGCCAGGTCGGTCTCGGCGGGCGTCATTGTCGTGTTCTGCTGTCGCCTCACGTGGTCTTATACGGTCGGCCTGATACCGAGGACGGGGCGGCAATCCTCGACGCTGTGGAGGGTGATGTCGTCGCGGCGGATCGCTTGCCACTGTTCACGGGTGAGGAGCCAGCGGTGGAGGTCGGCGGGTTCCTCGCGGCGGGTGGCCCAGTCGATGCCGTTGGGCTGGTAGCCGAGGGCGGCGGAGACGCGGTTGGAGGCCACGTTGTCGGCGAAGGCGTCGCTGCAGGCTCGGCGGGCGCCTAGGCCTTCGAAGGCGAGGTGCAGGATGGCGTGGCGCATTTCGCGGCCTAGGCCTCGGCGGCGGATGTCGGGACTGAGCCAGGAGAAGGATTGCACCGTGCCGAAGGTGGCGAAGTCGGTGGCGATCAGGTCCTGCATGCCGACCGGCTCTTCGTCGATGACCACGACGAAGTAGAGGCGCCAGAAGCTCTCGTTGACCTTGCCGCGGCCGGACCAGATGCTGCGCAGCCAGGACCATTCGCGGTCCGGCGAGTCCTTGTACAGGCTCATCGGGTCGTCGAAGGGCCACGGCGGCTCGGTCGCCACGCCCTTGCGTACGATCGGCAGCAGTCGTTCCAGCAGGGCGTCGGTGGCGCCTAGGAGCGAGAGTGTCGGGGTGTGGATCTGCACGTTGAGCGGCGGGTACGCGGCGGGTTTTTCCACTCGCGCCACGGTAGGAGGGCGTCGGGGAGCTGTGCAAAGGGTTTTCGCGGCCCGTCGGCTAGGCTCGGGCTCGCACGGGGGTCGGCCGCGACTGTGGAGGGGAGGGCGGTTGCGTGTTCGAGGTCGGTCGGGGCCGGGCCGAAGAATGGCTGGAGGCGGCGTTTCGTGCGCTCGGGCCGCTGCGTCCGGCCGGGATGCGGCGAATGGAGCGCGTCAGAGAACTGACGGAGTTGCTGGGGAGGGCCGGCGTTCAGCACGCGCAGTGGCTCGACTCCGCGCGCAGGGCGGAGGGCGGGAGCGAGAGCGGGGGCGAGGCGGGCGGACCGGATGCCGTGTCGGAGGCTCCGGCGGTTCTCGAACCGCTTGAGCCCTTTGATCTGGAGCGCGGGGCTTCGGGCCGCCCTAGGCCGGTTGGCGAGTACGTGCCCGGGACGACGACCGTGTCCGGGGCTCGGAAGTGGCTGGGGAACGGGAGTCCCGGCAGGCCGATGGGCGCTTGGGTGCGGCTGGACCACGCGGTCTTCGAGGTCGGCGACGCGCGGACGCGGAAGGTCGTCCGGCTTCCGGTGGCCGGTCCGGGCGTACGTGCGCAGGGTCGGCGCCGGGTGCCCGAGGATGTCGCCGAGTTGGTCTGGTTCGAAGCGCTCGTGCCGCTCGGTGCGCGGAGTACGCGCGGTTTCAGGGAGCGTGCGCTCCTGCTGCTGGACGCCCGGGGCCACCGGCTCGCCGTCGTCGAGAACATCCCCTTCTCACCGGAGGAGGTGTTCCAGTTGGCCCGAGCCGCAGGGGTGCCCGCCGCCGCCTATCGAGTGCGCTGCCTGGACGGTCAGGCGGAGGAGATACAGGACGTCATGTTCCCGCGACGAGCGGGTGGTGTGCGAGGCCGCGGCTAGCAGGAATCCCCGCCCCGCACACCACCCGCCCACCCGACCTGCTACGACAGGCCGAGTGACGACAGCGCGGTCATCCAGTTGGTCATGATGGCGTCCTGGGCGTCGGCGAGGGTGACCGTGCCCTTGCAGACCGCGTTCTTCAGCTTGGTCTCGACCGAGTCCTTGCTGTACGAGGTCTCACCGGAGCTGTCGGTGGAGTAGTGCGGCTCGGGCCAGAGGTTTTCCGGGTCGGTGGGGCTGCCGCCGAGTTCGAGGGGGAGGAAGTGGTCCTCCTCGTAGTCGGACATGCTGGTGTCGCTGTATCCGTAGGCGACGATGCCCTCGGCCTTGAGCTTGTTGGTGTACGAGGTGGACGGGCGTATGGTGCTCGTCCAGCCGGAGACGCAGATGGTCGAGTCGATGGTGTCCTGGGTGACGTCCGGGTTCAGCACGCCCGGGGTGCACGACGGGTCGGGCAGCGGCAGGTACGCCTGGGAGCAGGTGGCGGTGTCGGCGTGCGCGACCACCGGGGCGGCGGAGGCGGAGACGGCGAACAGTCCCACCGAGGCCAGGACGGGGGCGCCGAGCAGGGCGACCCGGCGGCGGACGGAGAGGTGGATCATGTGGGTAGGGTCCTTTCAACGATCAGACCGCTGAATATCAGCGGTCTGTGTCGATGAAAGCGGCCCCGGGCAAGGGGATCCACCAAGCCGTGGTGAAGGTATCGGGCTGGGCGGTAAACAATACTGCGCAGTCCGGGAATGACCGGACTGCGCAGTATGGTGTGCGTGGACTATGAGCCTATGGCAGTGTCCAGACCTGCCCCGCCGTGTCGGCGCAGGTTTGCAGGGTGAGCTGTGTCTTGTTGGTGGCGCCGTTGCTGCTGTCGGTCAGGCACAGGCCCGCGGCCGGGTTCACGAGTTCGCCGGACGAGTTCTGCGTCCACTGCTCGGCGTCGGTGCCGTTGCAGGTGTGCAGCTGGATCTTCGTGCCCGCGGTCGTGCCGCCGTTGACCACGTCCATGCAGTCGGTCAGGACCTGCAGGGTGTTGTCCGGGGCCACGGTCCAGGTCTGCGCGTTGGTGCTGTTGCAGGTGTAGATCTGGATCGCGGTGCCGTTCGAGGTGCCCGCTCCGGCGTCGTCGATGCACTTGCCGGTCTGCGTCTCGGTGATGGCGCCGACGGGTTCGGTGACGCCGGTGCCCGGGGTGCCGTTGTAGGACGGCGGGGCGTTGGCGGCGGCCGCGGCCCAGGAGGTGTCGGCGCTCGAACCGAGGGTGAAGTCGAGCGTCGTGCCGCTGAGCACGTCGGCCGCGGGCAGGTAGGCCAGCGCGGACGAGGTGCCGTTGACCGTCAGCGCCTGCACGTACGGGTCGGCGTCGGCGGCGTTCGCGGCGTTGATCGTCAGGGTCTTGCCGCTCGCGCCGACCGAGACCACGGCCTGCGTGAACAGCGGGCTGCCGATCGCCAGGTCGGAGGTGCCCGGGGTCTCCGGGTACAGGCCCAGCGCGGACCAGACGTACCACGCGCTCATCTCGCCGAGGTCGTCGTTGCCCGGGATGCCGCCGGACGTGTTCGACCACAGTTGGTCCTCGATCGCGCGCACGTTGCTCTGGGCCTTGTACGGCTCGCCGACCCAGTCGTACTCGTACGGGATCTCGATGCTCGGCTCGTTGCCCTCGTTCGCCTGCGTGCCCACGACGCTGGCCAGGCCCTGGTAGCCGCCCAGCACGCTGTCGAGGTAGCTCACCATCGACGAGTCGCCGCCCTCGAGGCTCGCGAGCTCGGCGATGTTGAACGGGATGTCCGGCGTGTAGGTGAACGCGTCGCCCTCGGCGAAGTCGTTCGACGACGTGCCGGTGATCAGCTTCGCGTTGAAGCCGTCCATCCATCGGCCGTTCGAGTGACGCGGCTGGATGTAGCCGGAGGACGTGTTGAAGATGTTCTCCCAGTCCTGCGCCCGGTTCTGGAACTTCGTCTGCACGGATGTGTTCCCGAGCTTGCCCGCGAACGCCGAGAGCGCGAAGTCGTCGATGTCGTACTCGAGCTGGGTCGACGCCGTCGCGTACTCGTGGCAGCACCCGTAGAGGCTGTTCGTGGGCAGGTACCCGAAGCTGTCCAGGTACGTCACGCCCGGCGTCACGTCCGTGTCGGTCGTCTGCTCCTTCTCCATCGCCGACAACGCTGTCGCCGTGTCGAAGCCGGTGGCGCCGAACGCGTAGTAGTCGGCCAGCACGGGCACCGCCGAGTCGCCGACCATGATGTACGTCTCGCCGTTGTTCATGCCCCACTTGGTGAGCGTGCCGCCCTGTTCGTAGTCGTCCAGGATCGACTGGGCCATGTCGTCGGCGGCGGACGGGTTGATCAGGGCCGTGAGCTGCGCCTGGGAGCGGTAGATGTCCCAGTTGGAGAAGTCCGCGTACTCGTTGGAGTGCCCTGAGCCGACGCTGTGCACGTTCCCGTCGAAGCCCCGGTACTCGCCGTCGGCGTCGCTGATCACGCTCGGGAACTGCTCAGCGTGGTAGAGCGCGGTGTAGAACGTCGCCTGTTCGGCCGACGTGCCGCCCGCCACCTCGATCTTGTCCAGCGCCGTGGTCCACGACGACTGGGCCGCCGCCTCGACCTGCGCGAACGTCTGGCTCGCCACCTCGGCGGCCAGGTTCGCCTGCGCCTCGGCGGTCGAGGTGTAGGAGATGCCGACCCGCGCGGTCACGGTCTCGGCGGACGACGGGGTGCCGAAGGTGACGTACGCGCCGCCCGGACCGGCCGAGGTGGAGTCGTACGTCCCTTCGGCGGAGAAGTTCTGGTCGAACTCGATCGCGAAGTAGACGGTGAAGTCGTTCGTCGCCTCACAGAAGCCCGAACTGGTCACCGAGCCGGTCAGCTCGTTCGAGCCGACCGTGCTCAGTGCGGAGGAGACGTAGGGGGTGTCTGGGCTGTCCAGCTTCAGCAGCAGGGACGCGGACGTCGATGCGGGAAAAGTGAACTGACCGATTCCGGCGTGTGTGGTCGTTGTCAATGCGACGGACGTGCCATTGCCCAGCGCGACGGAGTAATACCCCGGAGACGCCGTTTCATTGCTGTGCGAGAAGGATTCGTCGTCCGAACCGGGGCTGGAACCGACCGAACCGCTGATCGGCAGGATCGGAATGTCGCCCGCGGCCTCGCATCCGACGCCCGAGACGTGCGTCAGGCTGAAGCCGGTGATGCTGGAATCCGAGTAGTCGTAGCCTCCGCCATTCGGGCGAGAGCTCGTGTCCGGGCTCCACTGCAGCATGCCGTGCGGCACGTCGGCGCCCGGGAAGGTGTTCCCCGCGCTGTAGTCGGAGTTCGAACCCGTGCCGACGAACGTGTCGACGAGCGAGTCGGGGGAGGTGACCAGACTCGCGGCGTGGGCCGTGGTCGGGACTGCGGCCGAGACCGCGAGCGTCACGAGGGCGCCCGCGGTCAGAAACCGCAGCCCCGACCACGCCGAGCGGCGCGATCGGGGCCGGAGTTGGTCAGCCACGGGCCGTCACGTCACTCAGGAAGGCGTTGGCCGGGGAGTTGTACCAGTCCGTCGAGACGTACGACGCGCCGTCCGCCGCCAGTTCGGCGAACCGGGCCTGGGCGTCCGCCAGCGTCGGGTTGCTGCTGTCCAGCGCCGGGGCCACGTCGTAGGCGTCGGTGACGACGGTCAGGTAGTGGTTGGTGTTGTACCACTCCGTGTCGCCGTCCGAGACGAACGCGCCGGCGTCCTGATCGAAGACTACGAACCAGGGCCGCAGCGCCGTGTTGCTGTAGCGCAGCCGCGGGTCGCCGGTCTGCGCGCCGAGTACGGACGGGAAGACGGCGGCCTGCGAGATCTCGCCGGCGTTGTAGAGGTCGATCAGGTGCTGCGCGTAGACGACGTCCACCCACGTGGAGGACGAGTCGACGGCCTGCTCGTACGTGCCGGGGATGATCTCGACGATCGCCTTGCCCTCGAGCGAGGCGTAGTTGCCCCAGTTGTTCGCGGTCGCCGCCGCGTCCAGCGTGGAGTAGGAGCCGCCGCCGGACTTGGCCAGCAGGTCCGCCGGGGTGTAGAGCACGCCCGCCAGGTGGGTCTGGACGTACGAGTCGAAGCCGGCCGGGGTCTGCGCGGACGCCGAGCCGAAGCCGTTCTTCATCTCGATCTTGACCATGATCGGGTGGCTGGTCGGGTGGTCCAGCAGCCAGTACCGGATGTCGTCCAGGCAGCTGTCCAGGTTCTGGTTCCGGTCGCCGGTGTAGATGTCGGCGTAGGAGCTCGCCTGCACGCAGTTGTTGTTGCTGGAGATGGGGCTGTCGTGGCTGACGTCCCACTTGCCGTTGAACGCGTTGGCCCAGGTGTCCAGTTCGACCAGCGAGGTGCCGGTGTCCAGGGCGTTGGCCAGGTAGGTGTAGGGGGTCTTGTCGTTGTACGTGTTGTGCAGGCCGGTTCCGGTGACCCCGGCCAGGTTGTAGGAGCCGTAGTCGAGTGCCTGTGCCGGGGCGGCCGCCGCCGCGCCGACGCCGACGGCGGACAGCAGCAGGGCCGCCGCGGCGAGCACGCGCCCGCCGGAGCGGGTCAGCAGGGTGGGTAGAGGCATGGGTCGTCTCCTCGCGAGGGTTTGTTACTGGGGAGTTCGGCCGAGAGCCAGCACGCATCCTGACACACCGTCGGGCGGTCGTCGAGGGCGCGCGGAGGTATTGGTACCGCAAAGGTTTCTCATGAACGCAGCTCGCGGCTTGCGCAGGTCAAAGAGGACTGAGAGCGTTCACAAAGCAGTCGCTTAGTGTTCGCCGTGTGGCTGTGCTCAACGCGGATGCTGCCCAATCGGAAGCGCACACGTCCTGACAACCGGCCGTCGACAGAAAGCCAGTGATGACCCTCTCCTCGAGCAAGCTCAGCCGTCGTGGATTCCTGGCCGTCTCGGCCGTGACCCCGGTCGCCTTCTACGCCTCGCCCGCCGCGGCCGCCGCCAAGTCCGCCACCGGCACGTCGCTCGCCGAGATCGTCACCGGCCTGCCCTTCGTCGAGTCCTACCAGACCAACGTCTCGGCGAACCTGACGGCGGCCACCAACGCCGGCGTGCGCGCGCTGGACGGCTTCGCAGAGGCCTGGCAGACCGGCAGCGCGTGGAACGACGGCACCGTGCTGGCGAAGGACTACCTGCGCGCGAACATGCGGGTCAGCGCCCAGATCACCAAGGCGCGCACCGAGGAGCAGGCCAAGGAGGCGTTCATCTTCGACCGCCGCGACCAGAGCTACTCGATGATCACCGGCCTCGGCCCGCTCGCCGACCTCTACAAGGCGGGCGCACTCGCCGTCACGAGCATCACCTCGGCGCCCGACGGCACGCCGTCCACCACCGTCAACGACACCGTCCCGGCCGGAGCCGCCGCCGGTTCCGCCACCGGCCCGGGCTCGACGACCTCCGCGCTCGGCGCGCTCGTCGTGCTCGAGGAGACGCTGCGCGGCAACTACTCGTCCGGCAACCCGTCGAAGAACGCGTACCAGTACCCGCGTCCGTGGCGGATGAACGAGGACAGCGAGGTCGTGGACACCGGCACGGTCGACGCGTACGGCTACCCGGTCTACGAGACGGACGTCGAGGTCTGCGCGCAGCTGCTGCTCCAGCGCAGCACCACCCCGGCGAGCGACGGCGGCTTCCCCAGCGGCCACACCAACGCGTTCTACCTGGCCGGACTCGCCTACGCCTACGCGGTCCCCGAGCGCTTCCAGGAACTGATCGCCTGCGCCGCGTACTCCGCGAACACCCGCATCATCGCCGGCATGCACTCCCCGAACGACGTCATCGGCGGCCGCATCCTCGCCACCGCCCTCGCCGCCGCGATCCTCTACGACCCCGCCAACGCGAGCATCAAGTCCGCCGCGCGCGCCAACGCCCTCGCCTACTTCGAGGCCCAGACCGGCGCCACCGTCGACACGCTGTTCGACTACGCCCACTCGCAGGGCACTGACGAGGACCAGTTCGCCGACCGCGACACCAACGCAGGATACGTCTACCCGCACCTGACCTACGGCCTCCCGTCGCAGAACTCGGAGAAGCCCGCGAAGCAGTACACGGTCCCTGAGGGCGCCGAGGTCCTGCTCGAGACCCGCCAGCCGTACCTCACCGCCGCCCAGCGCCGCGACGTCCTCGCCAGCACCGCGATCGACGCCCGCAACGTGATGCTCGACGGTTTCGAGGAGTGGGGCCGCCTCAACCTCTTCGCCGCCGCCGACGGATACGGCGCCCTCACCGGCACCGTCACCGTGGCGATGGACGCGAGCCAGGGCGGCTTCAACAAGGCCGACTCCTGGAAGAACGACATCACCGGCAAGGGCGCCCTAGTGAAGCAGGGCACCGGCACCCTGACCCTCACCGGCAACAACACCTACTCCGGCGGCACCACGATCGAGGCCGGCACCATCACCGCCGCCGCCACCAGCGCCCTAGGCCACGGCGACGTCACGGTAGCCAAGGCCGGCACCCTCGCAATTACCACTGCCGCGGACAGCTGCGGCGGAGTCCGGATCCACGGCGACTACACCCAGAACGGCGGCACCCTCCAGCTCACCCTCGCGACCCTGAACGCCCGCGAAGCCGCCCTCACCATCACCGGCCGCACCGAACTCGCCGCGGGCAGCACCCTCGCCCTGACCCTCCCCACCACCCCCCGCCGCGGCACCGTCATCGAGGTCATCCAGGCCCGCACCCTCCGCGGCTGGTTCGACTCCGTGACCGTCAACATCCCCGGCCTCCACGCCGTCCCCGTCCAGACCCGCAACGGCATCTCGGTCCGCTTCGTCTAGTCACGCTTCGTTTTCGCCCCAGCCTGCGCCGCCGCCACTGCGCTCGTTCCTCGCTCGGTGGCGGCGGCTACGTCCGGGGGCGAGTCCCTACCCCGCCCACCCGCCCTACTCAACCAGCCTGCGGACCGCTACCTACGGAACGTGGACGGCTTGATCCGATGCGTCATCACACGCCACAGTCCTCGGGCTTGTGGGCAGATCGCGCTGGCCGGTGAAGGCGCGACTGAGCAGAGGCGCTCCGGAGACTGCCAAGACCGAGAGCACGACCCACAGCGCATCGCGAGGGCCGAGCCAGTTGCCCAGGGTGCCTCCGGTCAGGGCGCCGATGGTGCTGGTGCCCGAGGTGACGAAGCCCATGGTGGCGGTGACGCGGCCGAGCATGCTGGGTGGACAGTAGGCCTGGCGGAAGGTGGCGATGATGATGTTGCTCGTCGTGACCCCCGTCGCCGCGATCAGGGTTCCGACGGCGTAGAACACGAGTCGTGGGCCTGCGGCGGTTATGGGGATCAGCAGTCCGAACGGCAGCGCCCCGACTGCGGCGAGTAGCAGGCCTCTGGCACTTCCGATCTTGGTGACGATCGGGCGTGCGATGAATGCCGCGAGCAGGCCGCCCATCCCGGATACTGCAGTGAGCACGCCGGTCAAGCCAGCCGCGACTCCGACCGCGTGCACCAAGAACACGACGACCAACGCTGCGAGAGCGGTCAGCGCGAAGTTGGCCAGGCCCGCGAAGAGCGCCAGAGGCCGTAGGTATCGGTCACGGCGCACGAATCCCATGCCTGCCGCCACTTCACGTCGCAGGGTCGATAGCTCGCGATGCGAAGTCCGGCGCGGTTCGGGAGCCGCGATCGCCAGCAGGCATGCCGCAGACACCAGGAAGCTGGCCGCGTTGAACACCAGCGCAGCGGTCGCCCCGACGACCTGCGCCACCACTCCGGATAGTCCGCGACCGCCGAGTGCGGCAGCCGACGTGCTGGCCTGCAGCTTGGCGTTGGCTTCGGCCAAGGCATCGGGCTTGACCAACGACGGCAGGTTGACCTGATACGCCGTGCCGAATACGACAGCGGCCGCACCGGCGAGCAACTGGACCGCGAGCAGTTGCCCGACGGTGAGCACGCCGAACGCGTAGGCCAAGGGCACACTCGCATACAGCGCGGCGCAGACCACATCGCAGACGATCATCACCGGACGTGGCGGCAGGCGATCGACCCACGCCCCGGCCGGAAGCCCGATGACCAGCCACGGCAAATACCCCGCCGCAGCCAGCGCACCCACTTCGAACGTCGTGGCATGCAGGAAGAGCACCGCGAGCAGCGGCACCCCGATCAACGCCATCGCGCTGCCGAGTTGATTGACCGTCTCGCCGATCCAGAACAGCCGAAAGTCCCGCTGCCGCAGCAGCCCGCCGAACCGCGGTCCTTCGATGTCGGCTGCATCCTCGTCTTCAGCCATTGACCCGCCGCCCTGCCCTCCGCTAGCCGGTCGCCACGCTGCTCAGGCTAGCTGCGGCCCAAGCCGCGCACGTCGAGTTCTGCTATCAGCAGAACTCGACTTCGTGCGGATCGATCGCCGCCGACGGGATGTCAGTTGGCTGCCACGCCGTGCGCTAGCGCCGTAGGCCTGCGGACGTAGTGACCCGAGGTACGAGGGAGCGTAGGTAGCGGGCCGCAGGCGGGTGCTACGCTAGCGGCGTAGTAACCGTTTTCATTGAGTTTCTGAGAGTCGAGGCGAGCGGTGATGGTGACGGGTCCGGTGCGGCCGAGCGGTGTCGCGCGTGTGGCGCTGCGGCCGGTGGTGGGGCGGATCACGGGCGGGTTCTGGGCGGGGCGGCGGGGGACGAACGCTGAGGTCGGCATCGCGGGGGGATTCGCTCGGCTGGAGGAGGCGGGGAATCTTGGGAATCTGCGGCGGGCGGCGGGGGGTGTGGACGAGGCGCCTGGAGCGTTTGCGGGGGACTTTCAGTTTCAGGACTCGGACGTCTACAAGTGGCTGGAAGCGGCTTGCTGGCAGCTGGGCGATCCGGGCGGGGCGCCGGAGGGGCTGGCGGGGGAGGTGGACGCGGTCGTCGGGTTGATTCAGCGGGCGCAGATGGAGGACGGGTATCTGCAGACGTACTACCAGCTGGGGCCCAATGCATCGACTGCTCGGTGGACGGAGTTGGGGTGGGGGCACGAGCTTTACTGCGCGGGGCATCTGATTCAGGCGGCGGTCGCGCATCGGCGGGTCACCGGGAAGGACGCGTTGCTGGACGTGGCCTGCCGCCTGGCCGATCACATTGACGCTACGTTCGGGCCCGGCAAGGCGGTGGACGGGGTGTGTGGGCATCCGGAGATTGAGACTGCGCTGGTTGAGCTTTATCGGGAGACTGGGGAGCGGCGGTATCTCGCGTTGGCCACGTACTTCATCGACCGTCGTGGCGCGGGGACGTTGTCGGCGGGGGCGGATCGGGGGCATGATCGCGATCCGGGGCCCGGCTTCTGGCAGGACGGTGTGCCGGTTCGGGAGGCTACGGCGGTGACGGGGCATGCCGTGCGGCAGCTCTACTTGCTGGCCGGGGCGGCAGACGTCGCGGCGGAGAGTGGGGACGACGCGCTGCACGAGGCCACGTTGCGGCTGTGGCGGGAGATGGCGGACGAGAAGACGTACCTGACCGGCGGCGTGGGGGCGCGGTACGACTGGGAGGCGTTCGGCGATCCGTACGAGCTGCCGTCGGACCGCGCGTACGCCGAGACGTGCGCCGCGATCGCCAGCGTTCAGTTCGGGTGGCGGCTCGCCCTCGCCACCGGGGACGCGCGGTATTCGGACCTCGTGGAACGCACGCTGTACAACGGATTCCTGTCCGGCGTCGGCCTGCACGGCGACCAGTGGCTCTACGTCAATCCGCTGCACGTTCGGCAGGACTACAGCTTCCGCGAGGGCGACCAGACTGCGCGCCGCACGCCGTGGTTCCGCTGCGCCTGCTGCCCGCCGAACGCGATGCGGCTGCTTGCAAGCCTGCCGCACTACGTCGCCAGCTCGTCGGGGGACGGGATCCAGATTCACCAGTACGCGACGGGGGTTTACGGGGGCGATGGTGGCGGCCTTGAGCTTGAGGTGGAGACGGACTATCCGTGGGACGGACGGGTCACGGTGACCGTGCGGCGTGCTCCGGAGGGCGGCGAGCGGGAGATCGCGCTGCGGATTCCGGGGTGGTGTGCGGACTGGAGCATCGAGGGGGACGGCGCGGCTGAGGCTGCGTCGGAGCGCGGGTGGGTTCGGTTGCGGCGGAACTGGAGCGCGGGGGACGTGGTTCGGCTGGAGTTGGCTCTCGCGCCTCGGCTGACGGAGCCTCATCCGAAGATCGACGCGGTGCGCGGGTGCGTGGCGATCGAGTATGGGCCGGTCGTGTACTGCTTGGAGAGTGCTGATCAGCCGGAGCTCGACCTGGATGAGGTCGCGTTGGATATGAGTGCGCCGGTGGAGGCGGTGTGGAGTGACGTGCTGGGTGGCGTCATGAAGATCACGGCTTCGGGTACGGCGCTCATGGGGGATGGGGGTGGGCCGATTCCCCTCACTGCGGTGCCGTATGGGGCTTGGGCCAATCGGGAGGCGGGGGCGATGCGCGTCTGGGTGCCGGCGGGGCGGGCGGGGCTGGCATCATAGACGGATGATCGACCGAGTTCTTGCGGCCTGCGATGGCGCTTGTAAGGGTAATCCCGGTCCCGCCGCGTGGGCGTGGGTGTTCGTCGCCTCGGACGGTGGTTCGGGGCGCTGGGCGGCCGGGGAGTTGGGCACCGCGACGAACAACATCGCCGAGCTGACCGCGTTGGAGCAGTTGCTCTCGACGGTGGATCCGCAGGCGTCGCTGGAAGTGCGGATGGACTCGCAGTACGCGATGAACGCGGTGACGACGTGGCTGCCCGGCTGGCGCAAGCGTGGGTGGAAGACGGCCAAGGGTGATCCGGTCGCTAACCGGGATCTCGTCGTGCGGATCGACGCGCTGCTGGCCGGGCGGGACGTGAAGTTCGTGTACGTGCCCGCGCACCAGTCGGACGGCGATCCGCTCAACGCCTTCGCGGACGAGGCAGCGAGTGCGTGTGCGGTCAGTCAGAAGGCGGGGAGCGGGACGCTGTCGGCGGAGGAGAGTCGGCGGATGGCGGTTCCCGCGGTGACTGCCGTGTCGAAGGAAAGTAAGACGGCTAAGCCGAAGGAAGGCGGCGGCGGCCCGGTGCGGCCGTTTGCTGCGAAATACCCCGGGACCTGCGGCGGCTGCGGGAAGCGGTACGCGGCGGGGGAGCAGATCGCGAAGGTGCCCAGCGGCTGGGGGCACGTGGAGTGCGCCAGCAGCTGAGCACCTTCAATAAAGCGACAACTCAGCCCATCGAGGATATGTAGATCACGCAGCAGCTCTGCGGGCCGATCTGCATCACCGTGCCGCTCGCGACGGACGCGCCGTTGGCGAGGTTCACGCCTGCGCCGTTGACGGTCATCGTGTACGTGGTGGACGTGCTGGAGTTCATCCCGTACTGATACGCGCCGTACTGGCCGGTGTAGAAGAGTGCTCTGCCGCTGAACGGGCTTTCGGTTCCGGCGGCGGGTTGCGGTGCGCCGGACGGGGCGGCGGCGACCGGGAGTTGGATGCCCTGCCACGCGTTGGTGGTGGGGCCGCCGCTCGGCGGGCTGAAGCCTTCGCCGCCGTGGCCCTGGTTGAGCCAGTTCGGCGTGGTGTAGCGCAGGCCTGAGTCGTTGTAGACCGAGTACTGGTAGACCGTGCCGGAGCGGTGGAAACCCGGCTGGATCAGGTGGAAGCGCGCCATGTTGTTGATGCCGAACCAGGCTCGCCAGTAGACGGTCGCGTACAGCAGGTCGGTGCCGTTCTTGACGATGAACACGCCGTTGTCCGGGTCGACCCACAGGAAGTTCGACTGGCCGGACGTGGTCGGCAGCCGGGTGCTGCTCGTCGAGTAGCTGATGAACGTCTGATAGTCCTGATACGCGGTGACGAGGTTGCAGGTCACCCGGGTCGAGTAGTACGTGACGAGCAGGTCGAGCAGTTCGCCGTACTGGTTGTCGTTGAACATCTGTTGCGCGTAGCCGTTGAGCGTCGGGTCGTTGAACGCGGCGGCCACGGTCAGCGGGTGGCCGTCCCAGGCCCACAGTCCCTTGAAGTCGTAGAGCACCGGGCCCGGGTAGATGACGTCGCGCCAGCCGATGAGGGTCTGCAGTCGCATCGCCGTGTAGCCGTCGTCGTCCACGTCGGGGTAGCGGAAGTAGCCGCGCGCCTTGTGGATCTTCACGCACTGGTTGTAGAGGGTCGTGTCGCTGACGCCGCCGTGCGTGGTGACGATCTTGTACAGCTTCGTGACCCAGTCGCCGAACTCGCCGTAGTTGCCGACGTAGCCGAGTTCCTTGCTCAGGCCCGCGCTCGTGTACTGGTAGTACGAGGTGCCGAGCGGGTTGGTGGGCGTGCCGAGCGGGGATTCGGGGCCGAGCCACGGATTGATGCCGAGCGCCTGGTAGACGTAGCCGCGGGCGGTGGTCTCGGCCAGCGCGCTGCTCGATCCGAGGGCCGCCAGACCTCTGTTGCACTCGTAGATGCCGGCCGCGCACATCAGCATCTGCGCCGTGTACTGCGGCATGTTGGCGCGCCAGTAGTCCCGGCTGTCTACGAGCATCTTCGTGTACGCGGTGAGCCTGGTCGTGCCGGACGCGCCGGTGACGCCCTCGCTGAGGTACGGCGTGAGCGCGCTGCCGAGCAGGACGATGGCCCAGGCGATCTTGCCGAAGCCCTCCCACTGGTAGTCGCCGCTCGTCATCAGCGCCGAGTTCGACAGGTAGTTGACGTACCACGCGTCGAGGGCGCCGACGATCTGGCTGACGGCGGTCGCGTTCTGATACGCGGGCGTGTAGGACAGTCCGTAACCCTCGGCGAGCGCGGTGACCTGCCAGAGGTCGAGCCCGGACGCGGTGGCGGTCAGGTAGTTGTCGAGGTCGGTGTTCACCCGCGAGGTCAGTGCGGAGATGACCGTGGCCGTCGTCGGGGTCGAGCGTGCCGCGGCGGTAGGGAACGAGCCTTGCGTTTCGCTGGAGGACGGTGTGAAGTACGGGTTCGAGTGCGTGTAGACGCTGTAGACCGCGCGCGAGTTCTCGGTCAGGTCGCCGTACCAGGCGGACGCGGTGCTCTCGTAGTTGTAGATCTCGCCCATCGAGATGATGCTGAGGCTGATCGACGAGCTGCCGGACGTATAGCCGTAGGGGATCGGCAGCGTGTGGTAGTAGAACCGGCCCGAGCAGCGCGGGTCGTCGAACGCGATGTCCAGCGCGTCCACCTCGCCGAGGAAGTACCAGCCGTCGAGCGCGCCTTCGACCAGCAGCATCAGCTGGCCCTGCGTCGCCCCGGCCTCGCCGCCCCACATCTTGACGGTCACGTAGTTGTTCGCGGCCTCCTCCACCGCCATGGTGAAGGTGGCCGAACCGCCCCAGACGCCGTCGGTGCCGGTGGGGGTGAAGCGGCGGGCGCTCTGGCTGAGGGCGCCGGTGACGACCACGGAATCGGTGGTGGTCAGCGCGTGGGCGGTCTCCGAGGTGGTGTTGCCGAAGACGAGGGTGTCGAGCGGTCCGGCGGCCGCGGCCTCGGCGCCGGGGGCCGCCGCGACGCCGTCCGCGATCAGGCCTCCCGCCACGGCGGCGGTTCCGGCGGCCTTGAGCGCGGTTCGGCGCGTGAAAGCAGTGTTCTGTTGTTCCATGGGGCCCTCTCCTTTGAGGGTGGATGGGTACCGGCCTGACGAAGGTCAGGCGACGCGCGCCAAATCCGCTTGGCGCACGGGATGCAGCGGGTCGAGACCCGCGCAGTGGCGTTCGAGCTCGGTCACGGCGGCGGCGCCGAGCCGGGCGAGTTCGTTGCCGAGCGAGCCGGCGATGTGCGGGGTGAGGAAGACGTTCGGCAGCCGGTAGAGCGGCGAGTCGGCGGGCAGCGGCTCGTGCTCGGTCACGTCGAGGATCGCGCTGAGCCGACCGCTGACCAGCTCGTCGGTCAGGGCCTGCTCGTCCACGATGCCGCCGCGCGCGGTGTTGATGAAGCAGCCCCCGTCCGGGATCAGCGCGAGCCGGCGGCGGTCGAGCAGGTGCCGCGTCTCCGGCAGGTCCGGCGCGTGCAGGCTGACGATGTCGCAGGTGGCGAGCAGGTCGTCGAGCTCCACGTGCCGGGCGCCGAGTTCGGTGGCCTGCGCGGCATCGAGGTACGGATCGCTCACGGCCACGTCCAGGTCCAGCGGCCGCACGAGTTCGAGCACGCGGCGGCCGACCTTCGACGCGCCGATCACGCCGAGCCGCCTGCCGTACGTGCCGATCGCCGCGGTCTGCTCGGCGCTCTGGTACGCGTGCGTGCTGCGGTAGTGCTCCTGGGCGCCGAACGCGTTCTTCGCGGCGAGCACGACCGCGGCGAGGGTGAACTCGGCGACCGGCTGCGCGTTGGCGACGGCTGCGTTCGTCACCAGCAGCGGACGCTCCCAGCCAGCGGTGCTGATCAGGCTGCGGACGCTGCCGCCGGAGTGCAGCACGGCGCGCAGCCGGGGCATCCGGGCGAGCGCGGCCTCGTCGATGGTCGGGCAGCCCCAGCCGGTGATCAGGATCTCGGTCTCGGCGAGCAGGTCGGTGTGCGCGGCCGCGTGGAAGTCGGTGACGCACACGGCGGGATCGAGCCGTGCCGCGGCGCCCAGCCGCGCGAGCAGGTCCGCCGGGAACAGGCCCGGCAGATGCACCGGGTCCATCGCGAACACGGTGGTGGGGCGGTCGGTCACGGGTGGTCCCCTCGTGGAAACGGAAACGTCATGAATACGGTTACTACGCTAGCCAGCCGCCGACGTCCGGTCAACGGCCAGGGAAAACGCGAGTTCCGCGCGGCGAAACAGTTCAGGGGCTTGCGTAACCGGGGTGTCTGGGCCTAGCTTCTCCAGTAACCGTTTTCAAGCCACCGCTCGGAGGTACGCAATGTCGCGGCACCCGAACCACCCGGCCCGGCGCCGGCTCAGAAACACCCTCGTAGCGTCGGTCGCCGTCGCCACCGCCGCTTCGTTGGCCGCGTGTTCATCGTCCGGCGGTTCAAGTCCTTCCGCGAGTGCGGCCTCGAAGGTCTCCTTGCAGTTCTGGGGTAGCGCCAACGGCCTGGACAAGGCGGTGGCGGCGTGGAACTCGTCGCACCCGAACATCCAGGTGAGCTTCACGAAGGACACCACCGACGCGGCTGGCTTCGAAAAGCTCGCGGCCGCGACGAAGGCGGGCAACGCGCCGTGCGTGGCCCAGTTCGACGCGCAGGACCTGGTGACCTTCGCCTCGCAGGGCCTAGTCCAGGACGTCAGCCAGTACGCGTCGCAGTACAAGTCCGCCTACTCGGCCTCCGCGTGGCAGGCGGCGAGCCCCGGCGGCTCCACGTACGGCATCCCGGTCGAGTCGGCCCCGAACTTCTTCGCCTACCAGGTCAGCCAGTTCAAGAAGTACGGCCTGACCGTGCCGACCACCTGGGACCAGCTGATCGCGGACGGCATCAAGCTGCGCCAGCAGAACCCGAACGCGAAGATCATGAACTACGCGCCCGAGGACCCCTCCGGCTTCGTCGGCCTGAACTGGGAGGCCGGGGCCAGCTGGTACAAGGCCACGTCCAACGGCTGGGTCATCGACTTCACCTCGCCGCAGGCTCTGAAGGCGGCGAACGTGCTGCAGCAGCTGGTCGACAACCACCTGCTCTCCAGCGTCTCGTACACCGACCCGGGCATCTGGAAGACCTGGGACAGCCGCGGCACGATCGCGATGACCACCTCGACCTGGCAGCTGCCGGTCTACTCGGGCGTCTTCCCGAACACCGACGGGGATTGGGCCATCACCACCGTGCCGCAGTACGCCGCCGGCGACGCCTCGACGGACAGCAACTTCAACATCGCGGGCGTCCTCAAGGGCTGCCAGTACCCGCAGCAGGCGGTGCAGTTCGCGAACTGGCTCGGCTCGGACAGCGCCGCGCTGACCGTCACCACCAACAGCGCCACCGGCTACCCGGGCTGGTTCCCGGCGCTGGCCGACGTGTCGAAGTACGTCGACAACGTGGTGCCCGCGAAGATGATCCCGCAGTCCAACACCGCCGACGTCGTCAGCAAGGCCGCCGCCGAGGTGAACACCGCGTGGCAGTACGGACCTGACTACGCGACCATGTACAACCAGATGGCGAGTTACTGGCCGAAGGTCCTCAGCGGCAGCATGACCGCCGTGCAGCTGCTCCAGACGATGCAGACCTGGACGCTCAACGACCTCAAGAGCCAGGGCATCAACGCCACCGCCGGCAGCTGACCCGGTAGAACGTCGAGGAGCGGTAGCACCATGAGCAGCATCGGCACCATCAGCGCGCGGTCGGCGGACACGGCGCCCGCACCCGAATCGTCCAGGCGTTCGCGCCGGGGGAGGGGAGCGCGGCAGGGCACGCGGAAGGGCTGGTTGTTCAACCTGCCCTACATCCTCGGGTTCCTCGGCGTGTACGTCGCGCCGGTGGCCTACGCGCTGTGGCAGAGCACGCAGAAGCAGATGCGGTCCGGCCTCGGGTTCGGCGCGCCGCGCACCGTCTTCGCCGGGTTCGGGAACTTCTCCAGCGTCCTCGGGGACAGCGACTTCTGGTCCAGCGTGATCCGGGTGATCCTGATCGCGGTCGTCGAGATCCCGGTCGTGCTCGGTCTGGCCCTGGTCATGGCGCTGCTGCTCGACGTCGTCGGCAAGCGGACCGCGAAGTACTTCCGGCTCGGCTTCCTGGTGCCGTACATGGTGCCCGGCGTCGTGGCCACGCTGCTGTGGCTGTACCTCTACAGCCCGGTGGCGAGCCCGTTCATCAGCGCGGCGAAGCACTTCGGCACGACGATCGACTTCTTCGGTTCGGTCAGCACGTACTTCTCGCTCGGCAACGTCCTGGTGTGGGAGCAGATCGGCTTCAACATGATCCTGATCTCCGCCGCCCTGCAGGCCGTGCCGCGCGAACTGTTCGAGGCTGCGCGCCTCGACGGCGCCGGAGAGGCCCGCATCGCCTGGTCCGTGAAGGTCCCGGCGGTGCGGCCGGTGCTGGTGTTCACCGGCATGTTCTCCATCATCGCGATGCTGCAGCTGTTCACCGAGCCGATCATCCTGCGGCAGCTGAACCCCGGCGCCATCTCGACCACGTTCACCCCGATGCAGTCCATCTACACCAGCACCTTCTCCGATCTGAACTACGACTACGCGGCGGCCATGTCGGTCGTGCTCGCGCTGATCACCGGCGTGCTGGCCTTCGTCTTCTACCGCTTCACCAACCGGAGGGCCGCAGCATGACGCGCAGCCGCAAAGCTGTACTTCCCGTGGCCCTGATGGTGCTGTTCCTCGCCTACTCGCTCTTCCCGGTGTGGTGGCTGCTCGTCTCCAGCACCAAGAACCTGTCCGACCTCTACCAGACCTTCGGGCTGAGCTTCGCGCACTGGAATCTGGGCACGAACGTCAGCCAGACGCTCAGCTTCGACAACCACATCTATCTGCGCTGGATCTGGAACTCGATCCTCTACTCCACGCTCGGCGCGTTCGGCTGCACGCTCATCTCCGTGGCCGCCGGATACGGCATGGCGAAGTTCAACTTCCGCGGGCGCGGCGCGCTGTTCGCCGTCACGATCGGCTGCTCGCTGCTGCCCGGCGCCCTGCTCGCACTGCCGCTCTACCTGCTGTTCAGCAAGATCGGCCTGGTCGGCTCGATGTGGAGCCTGCTCATCCCCTACTGGGTCAACCCGTTCTGTGTGTACTTGGGCCGGGTCTACGCCGACTCCTCGGTGCCGGACGAACTGCTCGAGGCGGCCCGGCTGGACGGCGCGAGCGAGACCCGGATCTTCGGCAACATCTCGCTGCGGCTGATGATGACCGGCGCGGTGACGATCTTCATCCTGGACTTCATCGCGATCTGGAACAACTTCTTCCTGCCGCTGTTCATGCTGAGCGGCCAGAACTCCTTCCCGGTCGTCCTCGGGCTCTACTCCTGGAACGAGCAGGTGCTGCAGTCCCAGGACATGACCAACCTGGTGATCACCGGCTCGCTGCTGTCGGTCATCCCGCTCGCGATCTTCATGATCTCGCTGCAGCGCTACTGGCGCAGCGGAATCCTCGTGGGCAGCCTGAAGTAAATCCCCTTACTTTCATCTAAGTCTCTCTTGAGAGGTCAGACAGTGACGTCTCCATCTCAGCACGCCCAGAACCAGATCAGCCGCCGCAACATCCTGATCGGCACGGCCGCCGCGACCGCCGCCGGCTGGACCTGGCAGGCCGGATCCGCGCAGGCCGCGACCGGTGCCGCGGCCCCGGCGAAGGGCGCGATACCGCTGCCCGCCTCGACCGGCAGCCTGCTCGACTACGTCGTCTTCGGCGACTCGGCCTCCGAGTCCGCGCACTCCTTCAGCGTCGACTACTCGACCGTGATCACCGGCGGCCTCGGCCAGCCCGGGCGCACGCTCGACCCGAACACCAGCGTCTCCGCCAGCAGTGAGGACGCGTACTGGGGCGGCACCGCCGGCTTCACGCTGAAGGTGGACCCCAAGAAGACCACGTACGTCACCATCAAGCTGTGGGGCGGCGACTTCGACGACACGACGTGGCAGTACGACGGCGGCACGGAGTCCTGGCGCCTGCAGCTGTTCGCGGACGGCGACTGCGTCGGCTACCTGGACCAAGGCGAGCTCGACTGCCTCGACATGCTCGACACCCAGCCGCGTTCGCCGGGCCGCTTCTTCTTCCACACGATCTTCATCCCCGAGGAAGTCACCGCGGGCAAGACCTCGCTGACCTTCGAAGTCCGCTCGATGGGCCGTCAGTTCGCGTACGCGCAGAACGCCGCGACCTTCTACTACGCGCAGACGACCTCCTCGCGTGGCGTCTACCGGGTCTACACGCACACCGACCCGTACTTCCAGCCGCCTGCCGGTGACATCCAGGGCCCGGCGCCCGTCCCGACCACGCGCACGTCGCCCGGCACCGAGGTCATGACGACCATCGAGGCGCGCGTGCAGGCCGACCAGCTCACGTACTTCTCCACCGGCGACCCGACGACCTTCGACCCGTGGGCGTACGAGCAGCTCGCCGAGGGCTACCTGTGGAGCGGCAGCCCGGCGTACCAGCAGGCCGCCGCGCTGGAGCGGGTCTGCCAGGCGATCGACGCGCAGTACATCGCGTGGCAGTCCGACCCGACGCAGCTGACCGGATCGCCGCAGCAGTGGCAGGGCTTCGGCCGCGTCGGACTCGTGCTGGCGCTGCTCTGGCAGAACATCCAGCCGAACCTGGCGCTCAACGTCACCGGCGACCCGTACGAGATCGCGAACCCCGGCTTCGAGAACGGCGCGACCACGACCGCGTTCGGCTGGAGCGTCGAGGGCTGGGTCGCGAACGGCACCGCTCAGCGCACGAACGCCGCCGCGCACTCGGGCACGTACTCGATGTACCTGAACCGGAACGCCGCTGGCGCGCAGGCGATCGCCGTCTCGAACAACACGAAGGTTAAGCTCGTCCAGGGCGACTACACGTACGGCGTGTGGGTCAAGGGCGACGGTCTGACCGGCCAGGGCCTGTTCCTCGACGTGCTCTTCTACGACGCCAGCGGCAACATCGTCGGCACCGACAACAAGGTCTACTCGCCGACCGGCACCTTCGACTGGACCTACGTCTCGCAGACGCTGACCACGCCCTCGACCGCCGTGAGCGCGTGGCTGTTCATCGGCGTTCCGGACGGCGGCGCGGCCTACATCGACGACGTGACGCTGGCCGCCCCGTCCTCGAGCTCGTACTCGGTGCCGACGCGCGTCGCCGCGTACACGAAGATGCTGCAGGAGAGCCGCGACTACTGGCGCGCGAACTTCCCGCACTACTCGAACCAGTCGCAGATCTGCGCGACCGGCATCTACCAGGCCAACCGCGGTCTCAGCCTCATCGCGCCGAGCCTGGCGCTGCCGGAGAAGACCGCGCGGGGCTACCTCTACCAGTCCATCGGCATCACGCCCTGGTACGGCCCGGAGAACCCGCTCGGCACGCCGACGAAGCCGCTCGGCAACCACTACCTGCAGATCAGCGAGAAGGGCATCAGCCGCGAACTCGGCTACGTCGGCAACTACGGCGAGACGCAGGGCTGGCTGACGATGATGTACGAGTCGGTCGTGCGCGGATACGGGGCCGTCGCGGCGCCGGAGATCTACGACCGGCTGGTCCAGGTCGGCAAGGCGCGCGGGTACTTCCGCTACGTCGACGTGGACGCCGAGGGCAACAAGATCGCCTACGTCGAGTCGGTCGTCGGCTGGCGCAACGAGGCGTACCCCGGCGCCCTCTGCTACGCGCACCGCACCGACTGGGACGCCAACCCGGTCGAGTTCGCCGCCGCGTTCCCCGACCCGGAGATCGTGGGCTGGGCGCAGGAGCAGGTCGCGGACGGCCAGTTCTACAACGCGCTCACGCTGCTGACGACCGGCCAGCTCTACACGCGCGTCGGCCTCAACGCCTTCCGGCTGGTGTCGCGCGACTGGCCCGCCTTCCAGGCGCTGCCCGCCAGCGACAGCAAGCTGCCCGCGAACTGGGACGGCCCCGACTGGGTCTTCACCGACGAGACCAGCGGCGTCGTCGCGCTCAAGCACGGCAAGGAGGTGCTCTACGCCTCGCTCTACTTCCGGGCGCGGCAGGCCGTGAACAACATCGCGCGCTTCCACCACCTGACCCCGACGACCGAGCGTTCCGCGTCGGTGCGCGAGCAGAGCATGGTCACGTCCTCGGGCGACTACCCGGTGCCGAACTGGGTGTGCTGGGACTACGCGATCGACGATCCCGGCGCCGTCGGCGTGATCCCCGGCGGCGGCTTCCCGCCGCCCGGCCCTGCGCTCAACCAGGCCCTGGCCAGCGAGACCTGGCCGATCGCCAAGCTCGACCCCGACGTCACCTCGCCCTCGGTGGGGGTCACGGAGTTCGGCGTGGAGAGCGTGCTGGTCGGAAAGGCCTCGTACTACCAGTGCTCGTACGGCCCGTACCTGATCGCGATGAACACGAGCGAGAACCAGTCCTTCACCTTCCGGACCGAGGGCTCGGGCACCGCCACGAACCTCACGGACGGCTGCCGCACGGTGCACCTCGGCCAGGCCTTCCGGGTGGGTCCGATGAGTACCGTGATCCTGTACCGGAACTGACGAAGGCAAAGGTCGCGTAGATGCCCGCCTACCTGCACAATCCCGTCCTGCCCGGCTTCGAGCCGGACCCGTCGATCGTGCGGGTGGGCGCGGACTACTACATCGCGACGTCCACCTTCGAGTGGTATCCGGGCGTGCGCCTGCACCACTCGCGGGACCTCGTCAGCTGGCGGCCCGTCGGCGGCGCGCTGCGCACGGTCGAGCAACTCGACCTGCGCGGCGTGCCCGACTCGGGCGGCATCTGGGCGCCCTGCCTGACGCACGTGGACGGACGGTTCTATCTCGTCTACACGGTCGTCGACAGCTACGCCGAGGGCTGGAAGGACATCCCGAACTACGTCGTCACCGCGGAGGATATCGAAGGCCCCTGGTCCGAGCCGACGTACCTGCACAGCCGCGGTTGGGACGCGTCCCTGTTCCACGACGAGGACGGCCGCAGCTGGCTGGTGAACATGATCTACGACTGGCGGCCGGAGCACCCGGGCTTCGCCGGAATCGAGATCCAGGAGTTCGAGCGCGCATCCAAAAGCCTGATCGGTCAACCGAAGAAGATCTTCGCGGGGACGCAAGCGGGCGTCACCGAGGGCCCGCACATCTACCGTCGCGACGGCTGGTGCTACCTCGTCGTGGCCGAGGGCGGCACCGGCGTCGAGCACCAGGTCACCGTCGCGCGCTCCCGCGACCTGTTCGGCCCCTACGAGGTCGATCCCAACGGCATCACCATGACCGCAAAGCACGATCGAACCCTGCCGTTCCAGAAGGCCGGGCACGGCTGTCTCGTCGAGACTCCCGCCGGTGACTGGTACATGGCACACCTGACCGCCCGGCCGTACCGCGATGGAGCTGCTCGGTGCGTCCTGGGCCGGGAAACGGCGATCCAACGAGTGGAGTGGAGCGAGGATGGGTGGCCTCGCGTGCCTGGGGGAGTCCCGCAACGCGACGTGCCGGTCGCCGCGCAGGACGTCCGCACCCCCCTGCTCTCGCCGTCGACGCCGGACTTCGCAGGGAATTGGAGCACCCTGCGTCGTCCGGCGTCCCCCGACTGGATCACGTTCGAGGACCGCGCCGTGACGATCCGCGGCGGCCAGTCGCCGACCGGACGCCGTGCGCCGAGCCTGCTCGCGCACCGGGTGACGGACCGCGTCTGCCACCTGTCCGCCCGCGTCGAGTTCTCGCCGGAGAACCCCGACCAGCTCGCGGGCGTCGCCGGGTACTACAACACGCGCAACTGGCACTACGTCTACCTCACCGAGGACGACGGGCTGTGCATTAGAGCTTTGAGCTGCGTCGCCGGAAAGCTCTCGACGCATGAGCAGCGCAAGGACGTCGCTCCGGGCGAATCCGTCGAGCTCGCCGTGCGCTTCGACGGACCAAAGCTCCACCTCGACCCGCTCGGGATCGAGGTGGACGCCACGACACTCTCCGACGAGTACGCGGACGATTTCGTGGACGGCGTCGTGCGCACCTTCGGTTTCACAGGCGCGATGGCGTGCCTGTGGGTGATCGACCTCGCCGGGTCCGGCGCCCCGGCGAGGTTCTCAACCGTCGACTACGGAACTCAGTAGTCCCAGCCCCACCGGACCTGCGTCACCCCGGAGGAGTTGTTGTTCGACAGGCCGCTGCCGTTGTGGGCCTCCATCGAGTAGCTGTCGCCGGTCTTCAGCCCGGCCCAGTACACGCTGCCCATACCGTCCGAGCGGGCGGTGTCGGTGACGGCGGCGAGGTAGGCCTGCTCCACGCCGTTGTTGTGGTTGGTCAGGTAGTTGACGCCGGTGGTCATCGGCGCGCCGAACTCGTCGATGATCGTCCGGCTCGTGTAGCTGCCGATCCGGTTGGTGAGGTTGGTGACCCACGCGGACTCCGTGGTGGAGCTCGCCCAGGTGCCGTAGATGTGCAGCGACAGCAGCGTGCCGCTGAGCGCCGAGGACGCGCCGACGCCGGTGACGTTGTCGTTGTAGCCGGTGCCGCTGATGATCACGCGGCTGCGCGGCACGCTCGAGTGGTCGGACAGCCACGTCGTGCAGATCGAGACCCACTGGCTGAGCGAGTATCCGAAGGGCTCGTTCAGCGGCTCGAAGTAGACGTTCGAGTTGCCGCCGTAGTCGCTGACGACCGTGTTCCACATCGTCTGCCAGGCGGACATGTCGGTGATCGTGCCGGTCGTGTTGCTCTCGGTCCACGCGCTGATGATCACCTTCATGCCGTCGGCCAGCGCCGCGTCGATCGCGCCGCGGTACGCCGTCCACCAGGACTGGCTCACGCTCGGCGGGTTGATCGGCAGGCGCACGGTGTTGGCGCCGAGGTTCGACTCGAAGGCACTGATGTAGTTGTTCGCGATCGAGTAGACGGTCGAGTACGAGTCGCCGGCGGCCAGGCCGTCCGGGATGACCCAGCCCGAGTTGTAGTTGTCGCGGGTGTCGGCCCAGTTCACGCCCTTGAACTGGCTCGTCGCCGCGAGGGCGGGCCCGGCTTGGACGACGCCGAAGAGCGAGGCCCCCAACAGGCTGACGAGCACCGCGAACACGCGGCCCCGCGCCCAGTGCCTCCTTGCACGGACGGGCATGCCGATCTCCCTTCGAGGATCCTGCGGATCTCTGTTTGATTTTGTGGATATTTTTTGATGGTTACGTAACCATGGGGAGTCTTGTGCGTTCGGCCGCATCCGTCAAGGCCCTGGGTCGAAGGGCGTCGAACCCGCGTCGAAACCACCGTCCGAGAGCGCTCCCAGCGCGCGGCACGCGTAATCCGCCGGTAAAAACTACCCCGCGCCCGCTGGGCACGCCGAAAATCCGAGATTACTGTGCACGCTCACAGGGTCCTCACGCGACCCTCGCAGCACCCTGTCGGACACAGAAGGGAACCGGACCATGGGGATCGAGGCAATCGGCGCCGCCGCCGTCAGCCGGCGCGCGCTGCTCGCGGGAGCGGCGGCCGGAGCGGTCGGGCTGACCGTCGGCGCGCCGTTCGGGGCGAGCTCCGCGCAGGCCGCGTCGTTCGTCAACGGGGCCGACATCAGCTGGGCGCAGCAGATGACGGCGAACGGCTACACCTGGAAGAACGCGTCGGGCACGACGCAGAACCTGTACACCATCCTGGCCGGATACGGCATCAGCGCGGTCCGGCTGCGCACGTGGGTGAACCCGTCCAGCGACCCGGTCAACGGGCACTGTTCGATCACCGAGACCGCGACGATGGCGGCGCAGGCCAAGGCCGCCGGGATGAGCGTGCTGCTCGACTTCCACTTCGGCGACACCTGGAACTCGGTCGGCACCCAGAACCCGCCCGCGGCCTGGGCGAGCATGACGTACTCGCAGATGCAGACCGCGATGTACAACTACGTCTACCACTCGATGAACGTGATGAAGGCCAACGGCGTCTCGCCCGAGTGGGTGCAGATCGGCAACGAGATCAACTCCGGGATCTGCCACCCGATCGGCAGTGTCAGCAACGGCGCGCAGATGACCGGCCTGCTCAACGCCGCGCACGACATGGTCAAGGAGGTCTCGCCGAACTCGATCGTCTGCATCCACCTGGCCCAGCCGCAGAACTACTCCTCGATGCAGACCTTCTTCAGCGCCTACAGCGGCAACGGTGGCAAGTGGGACATGTCCGTGTTCTCGTCGTACGGCAGCGCGTCCGTCGCCGCGGGCATCGTCGCGAACATGGCCGAGATCTCGAACGCGTACGGAAAGCCCTTCATGCAGGCTGAGTTCGGCGGTTCGTCCAGCAGCCCGGGCAGTACCGAGAAGACCCTCGAGGCCTACATCACGGCTCTGAAGGCGAACGGCGGGCTCGGCCTGTTCTACTGGGAGCCCGAGGTCTACTCGCCCTTCGACAGCTACGGCTCGGGCGCCTGGAACTCCTCGACGAAGGAGCCGACAGTCATCATGAACGGCTTCGAGGCGGCCTGATCCGCAGCAGCACGGCGTCGAGCGGCCGCATCGCGACCGTCAGCACGCCGTTTTGCGCGGTCGGCGCCGGTTGAGCGTGGTCGGCGGCGAAGAGGACGTCGATGGACACCGGCTGGTCGTGACTTCCCACCACGGTCAGCGGAACCTCGACGCGCCGTACGCCGCCGACCACCTCTTCCCGCCGCCACACGAGCACGTACCAGTCCCCGTCGGCCGTCTCCAGCGCCTGGCAGATGATCGTGTCGTCCCAGCCGGGCAGCCCGAGCGGCCAGTGCGGGACGGCGGTGGCCAGCACGTGCCGATACGACTTGTAGACCTCGATCGCACGGCGAACCAGCGCACGCTGATCCTCGTTCAGCAGGTCGATCCGCCCGCTGAGGTGGATCCGGCTGAGCAGCGCCGTGGCCAGCGTGAACGCGTTCTCCGCGTCGGAGAAATCAGGCTGCGGATACGCCCAGACCGCCCCCTGCTCCGGCGGCACGGCCAGCGGCGCGGCGGCCGCGATCGGCGGCATCAGGCGGTGGTCCTGCTGGTCGGTGAGCGACTGGATCGGCAGCCGCGAAAGCAGGGACTGATCCGTGCGACTACCGCCTGCCGCGCAGTTCTCGATCGTCAGTTGCGGATGCCGGAAGAGCAGTGCGTCCAGCCACGTCAGGTAAGCGCGGTTCTGGCCGATCAGGCCGTCGATGTTGTAGTCGAACTTGAGGTAGCCGAGACCGTAACGCTGTACGAGGCCGTCGATGGTCTCGTCGAGGAACGCGCGAGCCATCTCATCCGAGAGATCGAGCTGATGGCGCCCCCATTCGGTGACGCGGCGTCCGTTGCGTCGCACGAACGCGCTGTCCGGGAGTTCGGTGGCTGTCGGACTGTTGACGCCCACGCACTCCGGCTCCAGCCAGAGCCCCGGGACCATCCCGCGTTCCCGTATTCGATCGATGACCTCTGACAGCCCGCGCTCGCCCGGGAAGCGCTTCGCGGACTCCTGCCACGCGCCGATCGAGTCCCACCAGCCCGGCACGCCGCCGGGTCCGGGCGCCGCCCCCGGCTCGTCGTCGAACCAGCCCGCGTCGATGCAGAAGACCTCCGCCCCGGCGGTCGCGGCCGCGTCGACCAGGGGCAGCAGCTTCTCCGCGTCCGGCTCGCCCATCAGGCAGTTCATGAAGTCGTTGAAGACGATCGGCAGCGTCTCGTGGTCCTGATGCGGGCGACGCAGTGCCCTGCGGTATGCCGTCGCCTGCGCCGCCGCGTCCTCGATCCCGGACTCGCTCACCACCAACCTGACCGGCACCGTCGTGAAGGACTCGCCCGGTGGCAGCGGCTCGCACGGACCGGCGATCGTCAGATACAGCCCGCCGACCCGATCGGCGATCTCGTACTGCCAGCTGCCGTTCTGCTCGATCTCCCAGAGCAGCATCCAACCGTCGTTCGCCCACTCCAGCGCGCCCATCGGCAGATACTCGGACGACGACCAGGCCCCCTCCGACCCGATCGGAATCCGGTTCTTCGTGCCGCGCTGGCCGTAGCGGTGCATGCCGGTGTCGTAGAGCCCGTACTCACCGAGTGGGGCGCGCCGCCATCGATGCTCCGCGCTCCACGGATTCGCCGCGGTCCACAGCCGCACGTCGCTCGTCCACGGCATTCCCGCGAACGCCAGCGACGCGACGTACTCCAGCTCCATCGGCTCTGCGGCGTCCGCGTCGAGGTGCAACTCGTGCCAGATCCGGAACGCCGCGATGCCGTCCCGCTGCTCGATGACCGTCCGCACGCGCAGGCCGCCGCGCGCATCCGCCTGCTCGATCTCCAGCCCTCGGGCGCCGCCTCCGTCCCACTCCCAATGCGTCCGGTACCTGAGCCGCTGACCAGGAGCTCCGTCCACGTGCCGCTTGCCCGCCGTGCCGATCCGCCCCTCGGCGTCCGCCTCCAGGCCGACCAGCGGCAGCAGCCGCTCCTCGCCCGCGCCGCCGGTGAGGAAGGACGCGCCGCCGACCAGGCCGAACCCGCTGATCGCGACGGGTGCGTCGGCCGCGGCCGCGAGCTCGATCCAGGCGTGCGTGCCGGTCAGGCGTGGCATCCGGCCGCCCTCCCTCTCCAGTAACCGTTTTCGAAACGATACTATGGAGTCGGCCGAGGCGTCACGTGCGCCCGGCGGCCGCGAACTGAGAGGATGCCCGAGTGACTGGGGACCGAAGCGCCACCGCGCCGCCCGCCGGGGCCAAGCGCAGCACCATCCGCGACGTCGCGGCGCGCGCGGGCGTGTCGGTCGCCACCGTCTCCCGCGTGCTCGCGGGCAACTACCCGGTCTCCGAGGAGCTGCGCGCCAAGGTCATGCGGGTCGTGCGCGACGTGGACTACGTGACCAACGCGCACGCCCGCTCGCTCGCCGGGGCCGGTCCGCAGACCATCGCGATGCTCATCGGCGACATCACCGGCCCGTCCTTCGCGCACGCGGCCAAGGGCGTCGAGGAGGAGGCTTCGGCACGCGGCTGCCTCACGCTCGTCGGCACCACCGGCTCGGAGCCCGAACGCGAGCTCGCGATGCTGAACCTCATGCGCGAGCAGGGCGCCAGCGCCGTGATCCTCATCGGTGGCGCCCCCGACCTCGGCGAATACCAGCAGCGGATGGCGCGCTATGCCAAGGCGCTCAAGGCGGCCGGATCGCAGCTCGTGCTCTGCGGGCGTCCGCCGCTGCCGCCCGAGATCCCGGCGATCACCGTCGAATACGACAACGAGGGCGGCGCCTTCGCGATGACCAGCCACCTGCTGTCGGCCGGACATCGCAGGATCCTGGTGCTCCCCGGGATCGCCGGATACACCACGACCGAGGTCCGGATGGCGGGCTACCGGCGCGCCCTGTCCGCGTACGGCATCGCCGAGGATCCCGCGCTCGTCGTGCATAGTTCGTACGAATACGCCGCCGGTGAAAGCGGAGTCCGCGATGCCCTCGCGCGCGGCGTCGAGTTCACGGCCGTCTTCGCGGGCTCCGACATGGTCGCGGCGGGCGCTCTGGAGGCGCTGCGGGCCGCCGGGCTGCGCGTGCCCGAGGACGTGTCGCTGACCGGCTACGACGACATCCCGCTCGCCAGGGACCTGACGCCCAAGCTGACCACCGTGCACGTGCCCTACGAGGAGATCGGCCGTGCCGGCGCGCGCCTCGCCCTCGACCGGAGCCCCGACGTGCGCGGCACCAGGAACCACGTCGTCATGGGCACGCACGTGGTCGTGCGCCAGTCGGTCAGCGCACCGGCGCGGTAACCGAGTCCCTGACCTCGAGGTGCGTCCCGAGGATCACGTGCTCCTCGATCTCGCGTTCCTGCCGTTCGAGGACGAGCCGGACCGCCGTGCGCCCCATCTGCTCGTAGGGCACGTGCACGGTCGTCAGCTTCGGGAACACGGCCCGAGCCTGCGGCACGTCGTCGTACCCGACGATCGACAGGTCGCGCGGCAGCACCTTGCCCGCGTCGCGCAATACATCCATAAGGCCTAACGCGACCTGATCCGAGCCCGCGAAGACCGCCGTCACGTCGGGGTGCGCGGCCAGGATCTCCCGCGCCGCCGCCTCGCCGGAGCCGCGCGTGTAGTCCGTCGCGAGGACCAGCTCGGGGTCGTAGGCGACCCCGCGCGCCTCCAGGGCCCTGCGATACCCGGCGAGCCGCCCCTCGGCCGTCGTGAAGTGCTCCGCGCCCGGCAGAGCCAGGATCCTGCGATGCCCGGCGGCCAGCAGGTGGCTGACGGCCGCGAACGCCCCGTTCTCGTTGTCGTACTCGACGACCGTCGCGGGCACGTCCGCGTCCAGCGGGGGACGGCCGCAGAGCACGAGCCGCGACCCGGCCGCGTCCAGCGAGCGCGCGAACCGGGCCATCCGCGACCGGTACTCGTCCAGATCGTCCGCGCCGCCGACCAGGATCACGGCCTTCGCGTGCTGGCGGCGCATCAGGTCGAGCATGCGCAGCTCCTGCTCCGGATCGCCGTGCGTCGCGCAGACCAGACTGAGCCGGCCGCGCGCCGCCGCCTCCTGCTCCACGCCGTGCGCCATCGCCGCGAACGACGGCCCGGTGATGTCCTCCAGCACGATCGCCACGGTCTCGGTGGCCGACCCGGACAGCGAGCGGGCGTGCGTGTTGACCACGTAGTCGAGGTCGTCGATCGCGCGCAGCACCCGCTCGCGGCGCTCCGGCGATACCGGGTGGCTGCCGGTCATGACGCGCGAGACGGTGGCCATCGACACCCCCGCGCGGGCCGCCACGTCGCGGATCGTCGCCTGCGCCGAGCCGTCCGCCCCGTCCACCCCCGCGGCGCCGTCCCGCTCCGTGCGCCCCGCCCCGCGTTTGGCCGCCACCATGCCGTCCGCCGCCTCCTCGTCCGCCCGTTCGGCCGGCCGTGCGCCGCCGGGTGCAGTCTACGGCCGGACCCGGCGGGCGTAACCGTTTCCAGTTTTCGTCGTAAGGTGTCGGGCATGTCTGCCGATCAACCGCTACTCCTCGTCCACGGCTGGGGCGGCTCGGGCGACCAGTGGTCCCCGCTGCTGCCGCTCCTGGCCCCCGCGAAGCGCCGCGTCCTCGTGCCCGACCTGCGCGGACACGGCGCGCTGCGCTCCCAGTGGTCGGACGAGGACTGGGCGGACGGCGAGGTGCACGCCGGGGACTTCACCCCGCGCGCCTTCGCCGCCGACCTCGCCCGGATGCTGACCCAGCTGCGCACCGGCCCCGTCGTCGCCGTCGGGCACTCGATGGGCGGCCAGGTCGTCACCGCGCTCGCGGTCGAGCACCCGGCCCTGGTCAGCGCCCTCGTCGTGCTCGACCCGGCGTACGGAGCCGACGACGCGGAGATTGCGCGCATCCCCGGCGAACAGGCCGCGCTGCGCAAGGAGGGCTCCGCGTGGGCCGCGCGGTTCGTCGCGGGCGCCTTCTCCGAGCACGCCGCGCCCGGCGTGAGCGAGCGTGAGCAGCAGCTGATGGCCTCGACCGACGTGCGCGTCCTCGCCGCCGCGCGCGACGGGATGTACCTGGCCTCCGACTCCTTCGGCGCCCGCCGCGCCACCGCCGCGTACCTCGCGCGCTGCAAGGTGCCGACGCTCGCGATCTTCTCCAACGAACCGGCCGCCGCCTGGTACCGCGGCCTCGCGTCCCGCAACCCCGCGTCAGAGGTCGAAGTCGTCCCCGATTCCGGCCACTACCTGCAGATCGAGCAGCCGGAGGCCGTCGCCGGGCACATCAACGCGTTCATCGGCCGCATATGATGGACGGCGACTCCGGATGAGACGTTTCCCGTGACTGGTGGTGTGTGAGTGGTCAGACGGACGGTGGGGATCAAGGACGTCGCCCGTGAGGCCGGCGTGTCCGTCGGCACGGTCTCCAACGTGATCAACCGGCCGGAGACGGTGGCCCGGGCGACCCGCGAGCGGGTCCAGGACGTCGTCCGCAGCCTCGGCTACGTGCGCAGCGAGTCCGCGCGGCAGTTGCGGGTCGGGGCCAGCCGGATCGTCGGACTGCTGGTGCTCGACATGGGCAACCCCTTCTTCGTCGACGTCGCGCGCGGGGCCGAGCGCGCCGCGCGGGCCGCCGGGCTCGGCGTGATGGTCTGCAACAGCGGCAACTCGGCGGAGGAGGAGGCCGAGTACCTCTCGATGTTCGTCGAGCAGCGGGTGCGCGGCGTGCTGGTCACGCCCGCCGACGCCACCGGCCGCGACCTCGCGCTGCTGCGTCGGCACGGCATCCCGTTCGTCGTCGTGGACGCCACCGTCGAGCAGGACGGGGCGGGGGCGTGCTCGGTCTCCGTGGACGACGTGGCGGGCGGCGAGATGGCCGTCGCGCACCTGATCGCGCAGGGGCACCGGTCCATCGCCTTCGTCAGCGGCATCGGACACGACCGCCCGCAGATCCGCGACCGCTGGACCGGCGCGTGCCGGGCGGTCGCCGGTGCCGGGCTCCCGCCGGAGACCGTGCGCGAAATCCCCACCGACGAGGCCGACACGACCGCCGGGGCCGACGCCGTGGCCCGGCTGCTCGGCCTGCCGAACCGCCCGACCGCCGTGTTCTGCGCCAACGACATGGTCGCGCTCGGCGTGCTGCAGGCGCTGTTCGCGGCCGGGGTCAAGGTGCCCGAGGAGATCGCGCTCGTCGGATACGACGACATCCAGTTCGCCGCCTCGGCCGCCGTGCCGATGACCTCGGTGCGCCAGCCCGCCGTCGAGATGGGCCGCCTCGCCGCCGAGATGCTGGTCCGGGAGAGCGCGGCCGACCACGACGTCGAAGAACACGTACACGAGCACGTCGTGCTGCAACCCGAACTCGTCGCGCGCGCCTCAAGCAGCCTGCGCGTCGCGCCGTGAACTTCGGGCCTGCCGTCTGAGCGGACGATGGCCCGCCGACGCCGCGACGTACTCGTGCACGTCGAGCATCTCCTCGACCGACCGCGACCAGGGATGACGCTCCGCCTGCGACCGCGCCGCCGCACGCCGCTCCGGCTCGGGACGGCTCAGCACGTCGAGCACGCCCTCGGCCATCCCGCTCGCGGTCGGCGCGGCCACCGCCCCGGCCGCGCCGCCGAGCAGTTCGCCCGACGCGCCGCCGGACGCCGCGACCACGGGCGTACCGCAGGCCAAGGCTTCGAGCACTGACAAACCGAAGGTCTCCACGAGGCAGGGCGCGAGCACCACGTCCGCCGCCGCGAGTCGAGTGGCGAGCAGCGGCCGGTCCGCGACGTGACCGTGGAAGTCCACTGACAGGCCCTTGGCCGCGCGACGCAGTTCCGCATGCGCCGTACCGGTTCCGTAGATGTCCAGGCGCACGTCGTGGCCGGTGCGAGTCAGCTCCCTGACCGCCGCGATCGCGAGCCCGACGTTCTTCTCCTGCGACAGCCGCCCCGCGTACGCGAGATGAATGCCCTGATGCTCAGCGGACTCCTGCGGATGGAACAGCTCCAGGTCCACGCCGAGCGGGATCCGCCGCAGCGTGCGCACGTTCTTGAGCCCGGTGAACTCGTGCTCGGCGAACTTCGAGGTGACCACGACCGCGTCGAACCGCGTCGCCACCCGCTGGTTCCACGCCCGGATCGCGGCCCGCCCCGGAGGAGAACCGCAGGTCATCGGCATCTTCGCGGGCGCGATCGCGTCGAGCCGCTCGTGCGAGAAGAGCACCGCCCCGACCCCGCGCCGCGCGGCCCAGTCCGCCACCGCCGTCAACGTGTACTTGTCGGAGACCTCGATGATGTCCGGCCGCAACTGCTCCAACAGCCGCTCGACCGCGCTCGTGCGCAGGATCACCCGGTATCCGTTGCCCACGGCCGTGCTCGGCACCGTCACCGTCATCCCGGCCGACGTGTGCTTCACCTGCCAGTCGCGGTCCGGCACCACCAGGATCCGCTCGTGCCCCGCCTCCGCGTAACCGTGCCCGAGCCGGTCGATCGCCGTGCGCAGACCGCCGGACGTCGGGCTGTACGCGTTGGCGAGTTGAACGATCCTCACGTCGTCGCCCGGGCCGCCGCGTGCGGCCCGCGCGCGCTGCGCGGCAGGCCCAGCGCGGCCGCGTACGTCGTCGGGCGCGCACCCAGGTCCAGCGCCGCGTCGATCGCGCCGAGCGTCGCCTCGCGCAGGCCCGGGCGGCCGAGGTCGTCCGGGTGCAGCGCGATCCGGAACGCCCGGCCGTCGCGCGCGAACCGCCGCGCCCCCTCGGTCATCAGCCGCACGCCGAGCTGCTCACCGACCCCGCCGGGCCGGTGCGAGAGCGCGAACGCCTTGAGCCGCAGCTCGGCCGTGGCCCCGACCGGACCCGCGAACGAGTACACGCCGAACTGGGTCGAGTAGTAGCGCAGGCCACTGCGACGCAGCGCGTTCACCGCCTCCGGCGAGGCGATCCAGCCGGGCGGATGGAAGCCCACCGGATCGATGCCGACGTCGGCCAGCTCCTCGAGACCCGCCTTGATCCGGGCCCGCGCCTCGCCCTCGGAGAGCGTCGCGAACTCGGCCGCGCCACGCGCCATCACCTGCGCCACGCCGCGTCGCCACAGCGGGCCCGAGCCGTGCGTGGCGACATGGTAGAAGCCGTGCAGCGAAAGCTCGTGGCCGCGATCCTGCGCGTCGAGCATGTCCTCCGCCAGCCGCGGATCCGACACCAGGCTCGGCCCGCGCCACGGCCCCGGCACCAGCAGCAGCGTGGCCGGAATGCCGCGCGCGTCCAGAGCCTCGAGCCAGCGCGCCGTCTGCGCCGCCGTGCCCGGAGCGATGTCGTGGATCGACACCAGCATCGGCGCGCCACCGTGCGGCGCACCCGGTCTGCCGCCGGGTTTCCCGCCGGTGCTCACGCGGCGGCCGCTTCCCGGCCCTCGCTGCTACCGCCGAACTCGTAGACCCGCGCCAGAGTCTCGGCCGGAGCCTGCGGACCGTCGCGCAGCACGTGCTCCCGGCACACCTCGGAGTAGTGCCGCAGCAGCTCGTCGCCCACGGCCGACCAGCTGCGGTGCTCCACCGAGACCCGGCTCGCCGCGCCCCATGCGGTGCGCAGCTCTGCGTCCTCGGCGAGCCGCGTCACGTAGGCGCGCAGGGCGTCCGTGTCGTTCGGCTCGAACAGCAGGCCGGTCTCCTCGGGCGTCACCAGGTCCACCGGCCCGCCCGCCGCGGGAGCAACCACCGGCAGCCCGGAGGCCATCGCCTCCTGCACCGCCTGGCAGAAGGTCTCGTCCGGCCCCGTGTGCACGAAGACGTCAAGGCTCGCATACGCCTCGGCGAGCCGGTGCCCGTCGAGGAAGCCGAGGAACGCCGCCCCCGGCAGCATCGTCCGCAGCTTCTTCTCCGCCGGACCCTCGCCGACCACGACCAGCTTCACGTTCGGCACGTCCGCCAGACACGCCAGCAGCTCCACGCGCTTCTCCGACGCCAGCCGGCCGACGTAGCCCACCAGGACCTCGCCGTTCGGGGCCAGCTCGCGCCGCAACTGCTCGTTGCGCCGGGACGGCTGGAACCGCTCCGAGTCCACGCCGCGCCGCCACATCGCCAGACCGGGGAAGCCGCGCTCGTCCAGCTGCTTGTACGTGGCCGACGACGGCACCAGCGTGCGCGCCGCCTGCCGGTGCACGTGCCGCAGCCAGGACCAGATCGTCTTGTCCGTGCCCCGGAACCCGTAGCGCCGCGCGAACCCGGCCAGGTCCGTCTGGAACACCGCGACGCTCGGCACGCCCATCTTCCGCGCCGCCCGCGCCCCGGCCGCCCCCAGCGCCACCGGCGAGGCCAGATGCACGACGTCCGGCGCGAACTCGCGCAGCCGCCGCTCCACCGCCTTCGTCGGCAGCCCGAGCACGAACGAGTTGTACCCGGGCAGCCCGACGCCCGGAACGACCGTCACCGGGAACCCCGCGTACGACTCGGGCCCCGGACCCGGCGCTATGATCAATGCCTCATGACCCCGTCGCTCCAGGTGCTCCAGCACCCGGCAGACCGAGTTCGTGACCCCGTTGACCCGGGGCAGGAAGGATTCTGTCACCACTGCTACCCGCACACTCACATCGTGCGCACGTTGGATGCATCCCCGGCCTCGACTCCGCGAGGGTTCGGCGAACGGAAAGTGACGTCTCGGTCTCGTCGCACGTCGCGCCTGTCCACACGATGACCTGAGGCGTCGCTAAACCGGTGGGAAGCCGAACGGTCGCCGTCCGTTCGGCGAACGACGGGAGATCACGGCACTGATCACGGCACTGATCAAGGCACCGATCACGAAGGGCCCACCCGTGGACCACCACGTACACCTGCACCCCACCCTCGCCGCCGTAGTCGCGACCCACCACCTCCACCCCGCCGCCGAACACGACTCGGTCTGGATGGACGGCGCCATGCCCCTGCGCATCACCGCGTACACGGGACCAGCCAGCGTGACCGCGATGGAGAAACTCCCCCTCGAAATCGTCTCCTCCATCCGCTGCATCACCAGGGTCGGCGACAAGTACGTCTTCTGCGAGAACAAGACCAGCCGCCACCCCTGGCCCGGCGGAAGGCGCAACCCCGGCGAATCCTTCACCGAGACCGCCGCCCGCGAACTCCACGAGGAGACCGGCTGGCACCTCACCCAAGACCCCCAACACCCTCTCCGCCCCCTAGGCTGGCTCCACCTCCGCCACCTGGGCCCGGAGCCGCAAGGCAACGAAGGCCCCTACCCCGACTTCCTCCAACTCGTCTTCCTAGGCGAAGCCACCCACCGCGCCGCCGACCTCCCCGCCGACGCCGACTGGACCGACCCCGACGGCTACGAACTCTCCTCCCGCCTAGCCACCCTCGACGAGGCCATCCAGCAAACGTCCACCGACATGCACGCGCAGGTGTTCCTGGAGTTGCTGCGGGATGGGAGCCGGGTTCGATGAAGAAAATCGCCGCTCCGCGACTGTGATGATGGGCGCGGCAGTGGCGTGGCGGGTTGGGTTGTGTCGGCGGCCTGCGGTTTCCAATATCGCCGCTTCGCGACAGTCGTAATAAAGCGCCGCGTGGCTGCCGTCGTGGTCGAGTGCCGTCGGCGGCCTGCGGAGCAAGTGCGAGGCGACAAGGGCGCGCCGCACCAGCCATGCTCGGTTTCATGAGCAACGCTGTTGTGCAGCACCGGACGAGTGGACGAGTCATCCTGCTCACCCCCGGCGGCCGAGTGTTCCTGTTTGAGGGCGTCGATCCAGACTGTCCAGAATCAACCTTTTGGTATACGCCGGGAGGCGGATTGAAGCCGGGCGAGTCCGCAGCGCGAGCTGCGGCGCGGGAACTGCGTGAAGAGACCAGCTTGGTGGTCGAGCCCTTGGATCTCGGCGAGCAGGTCTTTCAGAACCATGAGGAATACTGGTACAACAGGGAGTTCCTTCACCTCGACAGCCACTTCTTCCTGCTCCGTGTGCCGTCGGACGAGATCGAGATCTCGACCGAAGGGTTCACCGAGATGGAGCGGCAAACCTGTCGTGATCTTCGTTGGTGGAGCGCTGAAGCCTTGGAGCAGAGCGGCGTCACCTACTATCCGGTTGAGCTGCCTTCGCTGGTCAAGCGATTGCGATGAGGAAAATCGCCGCTCCGCGACTGTGATGATCAAGCGCGCGGCAGTCACGTCGTACCGCAGTCGCGTCGGCGGCCAGCGGAGAGAACCGGGTGCGCCGCAGACCGGCCAGGCCAGCGATACTCGGGATCATGAGTAACGGCGAGACGTGGAATCGGGTGGCCGGGCGGGTCATCTTGGTCGATGGCGAGGATCGGGTGCTGCTGTTCGAGGGCTTCGATCCGGATCATCCGGAGGCGCCGTGGTGGTTCACGCCCGGCGGTGGTGTGGAGCCGGGGGAGTCGGCGCGGGAGGCGGCGGCTCGGGAGTTGGCGGAGGAGACCGGACTGGTCGTCGATCCCGCGTCGCTCGGGGATGAGGTGTTCCAGAACTACGTCGAGTTCGTCTTCAACGGCACGCAGATCCGGCAGTACAACCACTTCTTCACACTCCGCGCCCCTTCGCCCACCTTCGAGATCTCGACCGCGGGCTTCGACGAGATGGAGCAGCGCACGCATCTGGGCTACCGCTGGTGGAGCGCCGAGGAGCTGGCGCAGGGCGGCGTGACCTACTATCCCGTCGAACTAGCCACGCTGCTCAAGCAACTGCGGGGCGAGTAGGCGTCCCTGCGTCGCGCGGTGACGCGATCATAGGGCGGTGCAGAGAATACTGATCGCCGGGATCTCCGGTGCGGGGAAGACGACGCTGGCCCACGCGGTGGCCACGCGGCTCGACGTGCCGCAGTACGAGTTGGACGCGCTGCACCACGGTCCCGGCTGGGTGAAGCGGCCCAAGTTCGAGGACGAGGTGGCCGAGATCGCGGCGGGGGAGCGGTGGGTGACGGAGGATCAGTACTTCAGCCTGCTCGGCGACCTGCTCTGGCGACGTGCCGACACGGTGCTCTGGCTGGACCTGCCGCACGCGACGATCATGCGGCAGGTCGTGCGGCGCTCGATAACGCGCGTCGTCACGCGGCGTGAACTGTGGAACGGCAATCGCGAGACGGTGCGGGCTCTGTTCGACCGCGATCACCCGATCCGCTGGGCGTGGAGCGAGCACACCCGGTGGCGCGCCAAGGTCGAGGACCGGATCGCCACGCACCCGCACCTGCACGTCGTCCACCTCACCTCCCGGGACGACGTGCGGCGGTTCACGGGTTCGCTGTGTTCTCCATCAGGCTCGTGATGATGTCGGCCGCAGGCGCCGCCTTCGCATGCCGGTGCCCGGTGCCCGCATAGAGGCTCATCCCGTTCGCATCGCCACGAGCCGCAGCCGCCGCGCGCAAAGGCTTCGTCACCTGATTGACGGCCGGGTACGCGGCGGGCGCGTCCTCGGCGTGCCGGTCGATGAACGACGTACGCAGCGCACGTGCAAACCGGCCCGAGAACGCGCGCGTCACGGTCGTCTCGGTGTGCGCGTCGTCGACCAGCGCGTCGCGGTAGAGCTGATTCGTCCCGGCCTCGTCCGCGCGCAGGAACGCCGTGCCGACCTGCACCACGTCCGCCACGCCGTTCGCCAGCAGCACCGCCACACCCGCAGCCGTCGAGATCCCGCCGGCGGCGATCAGCGGAACCGCCGACACTGCCGCACGAACCTCCTGCAGCAAGGCGGTCAGCGGCGTGGCCGACGGCGTGACGGAGGGGTCGAACACTCCCCGATGCCCGCCCGCCTCAGGACCCTGAACGCAGAGCGCATCGACCCCCGCGGCCACCGCCTGCCGTGCCTCATCCGCGCTCGTGACGGTGCCGATCGTATACGTGCCCTGACGCCGGAAGCTTGCGAGCACGTCCGGCGAGGGCAGCCCGAACGTGAACGAGACGACCGGCACCGGATCCGCGAGCAGCAGCTCCAGCTTCGACTCCCAATGGTCCGTGTCGTCAAAGTCCGGCTCAGGCAGCTCAACCCCAGCCGCGGCCGCCTCACTCAGCAGCGTCTCCCGATAAGCCTTCACCTGCTCCGGCTGCGCAACCGGCTGCGGCACGAACACGTTGACCCCGAACGCCCCCGCTCCGCCGCCGTCCCCGCCCCCAGACAACAGCGACCGCAGTTCCCCGATCTGCTCCCGCAACGCCCCCGGCGCCACGTACCCGGCCGCAAGAAAACCCAGCCCCCCGGCCCGCCCCACCGCCGCCGCGAGCGCCGGCGTCGTAGGCCCTCCCGCCATCGGCGCCTGAATGAGTCGAAGCCGCAGGTCAGTGAGCTGGAAGGCCATGACGTCCCTTTCGTAGGCTCCCTCTCACACTACCCGCCCGCTTAACGACGGCCCTACTCCAAGGCGGTCAGGACCCGGCAATCAGTACGATGTGATCTTATGGGTGCTGAGACGCACAATGAGATGGATGGCACGGTCAACGGGCCGATGATCCAGGCCCGTGATATCCGCGAGATTCATGTACACAATGATCACGCGCATCGAGAAGTGCCCTGGCAGATCCCGCGTCCGCCAGCACATTTCGTGGACCGTGGTGATGTTCTCAGTCGACTCGACGCCCTGCTCCGCGATTCGGATGGCCATGATCCGGCGCAGGTGGTGGTGATCAGCGGATTCGCGGGCGTGGGCAAGACGTCGCTCGCCGTGCACTGGGCCCATTCGGTACGTGAGAGATTCCCGGATGGCCAGCTGTATGTGAACCTGCTTGGATTCACGCCTACGGGGTCTCCGCTGACGCCGGCCGAAGCGATTCGGTGCGTTCTCGACTCGTACTTCGACGCCGACCGCATTCCGTCCACCGAACAGGGACGCGCGAATCTCTATCGCAGCGTTCTGGCGAACCGGAGGGCTTTTCTTCTGCTGGACAACGCACGAGACGTCGATCAGGTCAGACCGCTGCTGCCGCACGGGTCGGGCTGTCTTGTGCTGGTGACGAGTCGAAGCCGGCTGTCAGCGCTGGCCGATACGTCCGGCGTGGCGTTGGAGAACCTGGAACTCCTGCCGAAGCAGCACGCGCAGGAACTGCTGGTGCGCAGGCTCGGTCCGGAACGGCACGCCACCGAGGGCGAGGACCTCGGCGCCATCGCCGACCTGTGCTCGCGGCTTCCCCTTGCGTTGAGCATCATCGCGGCTCGGGCGGCTGAACGGCCGTCGGTGCCGCTCGCCGAATTCCGTGCTGAACTCTCGCGCGGGGGCGCCAGGCTCGACGCGTTGGATGCCGGTGGTGCCGAGGCGAACGTGCGGGCGGCGATCTCCTGGACATTTCGTCAACTCGGTCCGGCGGAGCAGAGGTTGTTCCGGCTGCTCGGCCTCCAGCCCGGAGAGGAACTCGCGACTTCGGTCGAGGCGGCTGCCGCGCTCACCGGCGGTTCGATCACCGAGACGCGCAGGTCGCTCGGGGAGCTCGTCAGGGCACAGATGCTTGCCGACCTGCGCCCCGGATGGTTCACCGCCCACGACCTCCTCCGCGAATACTCGGTCGACGAGGCACGGACGAATCTGTCCGACGAGGAGCGCAGGGCGGCCTTCGAGCGCTTGTGTGCCTACTATCTCTTCACGGCGAACAGCGGCGCGTTAGCCCTCAGACCCACACGTGAAACCATCGACCTGCCTGAGCTTCCTCCCGGCGTCGAGCCACGAACCCTGCTGAAGGCGGATGCCTTGCAGTGGTTCACCGCCGAGCATCGGAATCTGAAGGCTCTGGTTCTTTCCGCGGCGGACGACGCTTACGGGTGGAAGATAGCGTGGTCCCTGCTGAACTATCTGGACTGGCAGGGGTACTGGGACGACCTGAAGGTAGTCGAGAGCGCCGGACTAGAAGCCGCGAGGCGATCCGGAAGCACCCTCGGCGAGGCACTGTGCTTGCGCTACCTCGGTGGTGCGCACGCCCTCTTGAGAGAATTCCCCGAGGCGCGCGCCTGTCTGCTCGCCGCCTACGTTCTGAGCGAGCAAGTCGGAGATCGGCCCGTACAGGCACGGATCCTGATGAACCTCGGGTGGGCGGCCGAGGAGGAGGGGTCGCTCGCCGATGCGGTCTCCTTCAGCCAGAGATCGTTCGCTCTGTTCGAAGATCTGCAGAACGACGCTGGTCAGGCGAATGCTCTCTACGCGCTCGGACGCTGCATGCACAAGAACGGCAGCGTAGAGGGGGCGCGTCAAACCCTCGCCGACTCGCTGGAGATCTTCCATCGGATCGATGACGCGTATGGCGAAGCGGGAGCCAATGCCGAACTCGGCCGCGTGCATCAGAACCTCGGCGATCCGGCCTTGGCACTTGAGTTCCTGGAACGATCCCGGGCGGCGTACGCGGCGATGGGCGCCAGGCGTGATCTTGCGAACGTGCTCATCTACCTCGGCGACGCTCGGGCGGCCTTGGGACAGGAGCAGGAGGCTTCGAACGTCTGGCAGGAGGCTCTCGAGGTTCTGTGCGAAATCAATCACCCTGACGTCGCCGAGGCCCAGGCGAGATTGGATGCCTGCTCTCGCGGGACTGATAGCATGGGGGCAAGCGAAGGGGAGTAGCCCGTCGCCGGGATGTCGACATACTGGCCTGGTGGACCACGGAGCGTGGGCCGCGTTCGGGCCCGGCACCCGGGGCGTCCTGAGGGCGCTGGGCGAGACCTTCGGCAAGCAGCTGTGACCGCTGCCGTGCCGAAGCCTCCCCGTTTGAGGGTCTTCGGGGCGGCCCGTTCGAAGGGTGAATCGGAGACCGTGAGCCTCCTCGTCATCGCCACTGTGTTCGTGCTGGTGTTCCTGGCCGAGCTTCCTGACAAGACCGCGCTGGCCAGCCTTGTGCTCGGTACGCGGTATCGGCCGATCTATGTCTTCACCGGCGCCGCCACTGCGTTCCTGGTGCACGTCGCGTTGGCCATCGCTGCGGGCGGGCTGCTCGCGTTGCTGCCGCATCGGGTGTTGCAGGGGGTCGTGGCCGGGCTGTTCCTGATCGGCGCCGTGTTGCTGCTGCGTGGGCGGCATGAGGAGGAGGACGAGGAGCTCGACATCAAGGAGGGTACGGAGCCGACGTTCTTCCGGGTCTCCTCGACCGCGTTCCTGGTCATCCTCATCGCGGAGTTCGGCGACCTGACGCAGATCCTCACCGCCAACCTCGCCGCGCGCTACCACCACGACATCTTCTCGGTCGCGGTCGGCGCCGTGCTCGGGTTGTGGGCGGTCGCCGGGCTCGCGATCGTCGGCGGGCGCAGTCTGCTCAGGGTGGTGCCGCTCACGGTGATCACCCGCATTGCCGCAGTCATCATGCTCGTGCTCGCCGGGTTCAGCGTCTACAGCGCGATCCAGGGTTGATCCCGGGCTAGGGTCGGTCGAGAACGGCGATGGAGATCGGGAGACACGAGGAGGCTGGCATGGCCGGCGCGCTGGTCGTCATCGTGATCGGCGTCTCCGGGAGCGGCAAGAGCACGGTCGGGCGCGCGTTGGCCGAGGCGCTCTCGGTGCCGTTCCTCGACGGGGACGAGCTGCACACCGAGGCGAACGTCGCCAAGATGGCCACGGGTCATCCGCTCGACGACGAGGACCGGCTGCCGTGGCTCGCCTCGCTGGCGGCCCGCGTGGGCGAGATGGCTGCGACCGAGGGCGGCGTCATCGCGTGCTCGGCGCTCAAGCGGAAGTACCGTGACGCCCTGCTCGCCGCGGCGCCCACTGTCCGTTTCCTGCAGCTCGCGGTGGACGAGGAGCATGCCCGGGAGCGCGTCGCGGGACGGGTCGACCACTTCATGCCGGCCGCGCTGGTCGAGAGTCAGTTCTACGAGTACGAACCCTTGCAACGCGGCGAGCCGGGCCTCATCGTGGACGCGATGCGGGAGCTGGCCGACAAGATCGAAGCCTTCGAGGAGTATCTGTCGTCACCCGTGCGGCGGAGCTCGGAGGGCGACGACCGGGACCGTTCGGCGAGGCTTGATCGGGACTGAACCTCCAGGGAGAGCGAGCACGCGATGCCCGAGAACCGGATGGACTGCCTCGTCATCTTCGGCGCGACCGGCGACCTCGCCAAACTCGAGACGTTTCCGGCGCTGGTCGGGCTCGTGGAGCGGGGTGTGCTGGACGTTCCGGTGGTCGGCGTGTCGAACATGGGCTGGAGCCTCGACCGCTTCCGCCAGTACGCCGTCGAGTCGCTGCGGCACAACGAGATGGACCCGGAGTCGGCCGCCGCACGCCGCATGGTGGAGCTGCTGCGCTACGTGGACGGCGACCTCAACGACCAGAAGACGTACGCGGCGGTCGCCGAGGAGGCCCCGGCCGGTTCGCGTTCGCTGTTCTACCTCGAGGTGCCGCCTTCGCTCTTCGGCCGGATCGCCGACGGGCTGGCCCAGGCGGGGCTCGCGAAGGGCAGCCGAATCATGGTCGAGAAGCCGTTCGGGTTCGACCTCGACAGCGCCCGCGCGCTCAACGACACGCTGCACGAGCACTTCCCCGAGGGCTCGATCTACCGCGTGGACCACTGGCTCGGCCTCGAGTCCGTCGGCAACGTGCACTTCGCGCGCTTCGCCAACGCCATCGTGGAGCCGCTGCTCAACCGCACGTTCGTGGAGAGCATCCAGATCACCATGGCCGAGGACTTCGGCGTCGCGGACCGCGGCCGGTTCTACGACCAGACCGGCGCGATCCGCGACGTGATGCAGAACCACATGCTCCAGGTGCTCGCCACGATCCTCGCCGACCCGCCGCACGGCACCACCCTGGAGTCCTGGGTCGAGGAGAAGTCACAGGTCATCGCGTCGCTGCGGCCGCTGACGGCGAAGGACACGGTCTTCGGCCAGTACGAGGGGTACCGCACGATCGAGGGCGTGGCGCCGGACTCGAACGTGGAGACGTACGCCGCGATCCGGCTCGCCTGCGACTCGTGGCGCTGGGCCGGGGTGCCGATCGCGATCCGGGCGGGCAAGCTGATGCCGGTCACCGCCACGGACGTGACCGTGCAGTTCAAGCGGCCGCCGTACGACGCATTCGGCCTGGAGACGCCGCCGCCCGCGAACCGGCTGCGCTTCCGGATCTGGCCGGACACGGTCGTCGCGCTGACCGTGGCGGGCAAGAAGCCGGGGCCGGCGTGGGAGGCCGAGGCGCAGGAGCTCGCCTTCAACCAGGAGGCCGGGCAGGACACCCGGCCCTACGACCGGCTGATCGCCGCCGCGCTCACCGGCGAGCACTGGCTGTTCGCGCGGCAGGAGACCGTCGAGGCGGCCTGGCGCGTCGTGGACCCGATCCTGAACGGCGAGGTCCCGGTGCACGAGTACCAGCCGGGCAGCTGGGGCCCGCCGCAGGCCCAGACACTGGCGGCCGACTTCGGCGGCTGGATCGATCCGGTGGCATAGCGGCCGTTCGACCATCGGCGGCTGGATCGACGCAGTGATCCGACGGTCTAGACGCTAGATCCCGTTTCGCTGCGCGTAGCCGATGGCGGCCGCGCGGTCCGCGGAGCCGGTCTTCGCGAAGATCCGGTTGATGTGGGTCTTGATCGTGTGGCCGCTCAGGAACAGCCGCGCCGCGATCTCCGGGTTCGTCAGGCCCTGCGCGATCAGCCGCAGGATCTCCGCCTCACGCTGCGTCAGGCCGTCCGGGAGTGTCGCGGGCTCGGCCGGCTTCGGCGCGGCGGCGTTCATCAGGGTGGCGCGCACGCGCGGGTCGAGGACGGCGAGCCCGTCGGCGGCGGCGTGCAGGGCGGTCGCGATGTCCTTGCGGTCCGCGTCCTTCGTCAGGTAGCTGCGGGCGCCCGCGCGCAGGGCGTCGAGCACGGACGCGTCGTCGAGGTACGTGGTCAGTACGACGATTGCGACGTTCGGGTGGTCGGCGGTGAGGTGGCGGGTCGTCTCGATGCCGTCCATCACGGGCATGTGCAGGTCGAGCAGGATCGCGTCCGGCCGGTGCTCGGCGACGAGGGCGAGGGCCTGCTCGCCGTCCGCGGCGGCGCCGATCACGTCGATGTCGGGCAGTCCGCCGAGCAGTACGACCAGGCCCTCGCGCACGCTGGCCTGGTCGTCGGCGATGATGATGCGCAGCATCCGCTTAGTATCGCGTGCTTCAGCGGGCGCGGTCGCGGTCGAACATGCCGGCCATGAACACGTTGCCGTCCTTCTCCGGCGCGAACGGCGTGCCCATCGCCATCGCCCGCGGCACGATCACGGCGGCCTGGGCGAGCCGGTTGATGCCGAGGCCGAACAGCATCGTCGAGGTGGAGGCGGCGACGTGTGCGTGCATGCCGTCGGCGATCGCGAACGACACGCCGCGCCAGGCGGCGAGCGCGAGCCAGAGCCAGAGCCCGTACACCGGCAGCTGCGCCCACAGGTAGCCGCCGCGCTCCTCCAGACGGGTGATCGCGCCGAAGCCGAGGCCGATGACCGCCGAGCCCGCGGCGCCGATCGTGATGGCCACGATGTCCACGGTCGCCAGGTGCGAGCCGTGCGCCCCGTGCAGGTCCGTGAAGCCGACCACGGTCAGGATCGCGGGCAGCAGCACGGCGCGCTTGCCCCGCAGCGGCTCCCCGCGCAGCTGGCGGTAGACGATCCAGCCGATGACGCCGACGACGGCGAGAATCTCGAGCCCGGACATGTGCGCTTCCCCTCCACACGACGTCCGCCCTGGTGGTCGGGCGGCGGCCGCTCCGGAGTGGACCGGCCTGGAACGAAATTACGTTCCGGGCCGGTACCGCCACGTCGGCGCGAGGGTCGAGACCGGTTGGAGATTCCCGGTCCCGCGTCTGGTACCGCCTCCAACCAGAGCCGGTATCTTCGCAGGTCAGCGGAAGGCGGACTGTCCGGTCAGCGCCTGCCCGACGACGAGGGTGTGGATCTCCTCGGTGCCCTCGTAGGTGAGCACGGACTCGAGGTTGTTCGCGTGCCGCAGCGGGGCGTATTCGAGCGACACGCCGTTCGCGCCGAGGATCGTGCGGCATTCGCGGGCGATGTCGAGGGCCGTGCGCACGTTGTTGAGCTTGCCGACGCTGACCTGCTCGGGCCGGATGCGCCCGGCCTCCTTCAGCTTGGCCAGGTGCAGCGCGAGCAGCATGCCGGTGTTCAGCGAGACGGCCATGTCGGCGAACTTGCGCTGCGTGAGCTGGAATCCGCTGATGGGCCGGTCGAACTGGACGCGTGAGCCGGCGTAGTCGAGCGCGACCTGCAGGCTGTCGCGGCCCGCGCCGAGTGCGCCGAACAGGATGCCGAAGCGCGCCTCGTTCAGGCAGCCGAGCGGCGCGCCGAGGCTGCGGGCCTCCGGAAGCCGGGCCGAGTCGGGCAGCCGGACGTCGTCGAAGGAGAGTTCTGACGTGACGGAAGCGCGCATCGACAGCTTCTGCTTGATGTCGTGCGTGGTGAATCCGGGCGTGCCGCGCGGGACGAGGAAGCCGCGGACACCTTCCTCGGTCGCGGCCCAGACCGTGGCCACGTCGGCGATTCCGCCGTTGGTGATCCACATCTTGGAGCCGTTGAGGATCCAGTCGCCGCCGTCGCGCACCGCGCGGGTGCTCATGTTCGCCGGGTCCGAACCGTGGTCCGGCTCGGTCAGGCCGAAGCAGCCGACCGCCTCGCCCGCCGCGAGCCGGGGCAGCCACTGCTGCTTCTGCTCCTCGGAGCCGTACCGCCAAATGGAGTACATCGCGAGCGAGCCCTGCACCGAGACGAAGCTGCGCAGCCCGGAGTCCACGGCCTCGAGTTCGAGACAGGCCAGGCCGTACGCGGTCGCGCTCGTCCCCGCGCAGCCGTAGCCGGTCAGGTGCATGCCGAGCACGCCCAGCTTGCCGAGTTCCGGCACGAGTTCGCGCGGGAACGTGGCCGTCTCGAACCAGTCCGCGATGTGCGGCCGCACCCGCTCCGCCAGGAACGCGCGCACCGTCGCCTGGATGTCCCGCTCCTCCTCGCCGACCTGCGATCCGATGTCCAGCAGGTCGAGCGGATCGTTCAGCGGTGCCGGTGTCATGTCTGGTGTGCTCCTTCTGCTTCATCGAGCCAGGTACGCAGTTCGGCGGTGTGTTCGCCGAGCCGCGGTGGACGCGAGTTGTAGACGGGCGGCGTGGCCGAGAGCCCGATCGGATTCGCGACGAGAGTGGTGCTGTCGTGCTCGTCGCCGAGTTCGACGCGAGGCCGCAGCCCCAAGCCCTCCGCCAGCGCGAACGCTCCCGCCAGGTCGTTGACCGGCCCGCACGGCACGCCCTTCGGCGTCAGCTGTTCATACCAGTACTCGGCCGAACGAGTGCGCAACCGCGTCCCCAACTGGTCGGCCAATTGCTCCACATGGGCGACACGTGCCGGGTTCGTCGCGAAGCGCGGGTCCTCTGCCAGCCCTGGCAAGCCGAGCACGTCACAGAGCGCTGCGAACTGCCGGTCGTTGCCCACGGCGAGAACGAACGGCCGGTCCGCGGCGTCGAATACCTCGTATGGAGCAATAGAAGGATGTCGATTGCCGAGAATCCCCGGCACCACGCCCGCTGCCGTGAACCCCGCGCTCTGATTCACCATCGAGGACAGCAGTGTACTGAGCAGGTTCACCTCGACGCGTTGCCCCTCACCGGTCGCGTCCCGATGCCGAAGCGCGGCGAGGATGCCGACCGCCGCGTGCAGCCCGGTGAGGACGTCGACCAGTGCGACCCCGGTCTTCACCGGCCGCCCGGGGCCGGGACCGGTCACGCTCATCAGGCCACCGACGGCCTGAACCAGCAGGTCGTAGCCCGGCAGCGCAGCCCCGCCGCCCGAGCCGAACCCCGTCACCGAGCAGTAGACGATGCCCGGGTTCAGCGCACGTGCCGCGTCGTAGTCCAAGCCGTGGCGATCGAGCGACCCCGGCCGGAAGTTCTCGATGAAGACGTCCGCGCGCCGCACCAACCCGTGCACCGCCGCCAGATCCGCCGGGTCCTCCAGATCGGCGGCGAACGATCGCTTGTTCCGGTTCACCGAGAGAAAGTACGTTGATTCGTCGTTCGCGAACGGCGGGCCCCACGCGCGGGTGTCGTCGCCGGTGCCGGGCCGCTCGACCTTGATCACCGTGGCGCCGAGATCGGCGAGCAGCATCGTCGCGTACGGGGCGGCCAGAACCCGGCCGAAGTCGGCGACCAGGACGCCGGACAGCGGCAACACGCCTCGTGACCGATCATCGTCCATTCGGACCAGCCTCGATGATCACCGGCGCTCCGTCAACTGCCAACGTGTCAACGCGCTCAGGGCGAACCGCCGTAGTCCGCGCCCGCGGGCAATCCGGTGCAGAGGTTGTCGTTCCCGTTCCGCGACTCGGTGCTGATCGACGGCGTGGGGGAGGGCGTCCCATCTGCGTGTACGGCGTATCCCGCAGGTTGAGTGGACAGCGCAGCGGCAGTGCCGAACGCTGCGGCGGCGGGCGACCCCGGCAGCGGCTTGTCGACGCGAAGGTAGTTCCAGACCTCGTCGAAGTCTTCGCCGGGGATGAGCCGGTCCGCGTCGTTCGGATCGAGGTCGTACGGCACGGTGATGTACTGCATGTACTTCTTCTCGATCGTGCCCACGCCCTCCGCGATCGAGATCATGGTGCTGATGTCGTCGAGCGCTGGATCGACGGTGATGTTGCTGGTGACGGCGTTCGCGATCTTGTACAGCGTCAGCGGATCCTCGAGCGTCCCGTTCGCGGTGAGCTTGTCGAAGAGCGACGTCATGAACATCTGCTGCATCTGGATCCGCTGCGTGTCCATGCCGAGCGAGAGTCCGTGCCGATCGCGGATGAACTCCAGCGCCACGTCGCCGCTGATCGTGTGCAGTCCCGCGCTCATCACCAGGCCGGAGTAGTTCGGGTCGTTGATGCCCGGCGGCGGGATGCACACGGTCACTCCGCCCACCGCGTCGGTCAACTGCTCGAAGGCGTTGAACGTGAGCTCGACGAAGTGGTCCATCCGGATGCCGGTCATCTGCTCGACGGTCGCGACCGCGCAGGCCGGGCCGCCGTAGTTCATCGCCGCGTCGAACATGTCCTGGTCCGAGCCGGGCACGGTCACGCTCGGATCGAAGCGGCTCGGGCAGTCGGGCCGGGCGACCTCCAGGTCACGCGGTATCGAGACGATCTCCGACCAGCGCCGATCGGCCGACAGGTGCACGAGGAACGCCGTGTCCGAGAGGTTCGTCCCATCCTTCGTCGCGTTCCCCAGATGATCCCCGTGCTGCCCGTCCCGCGTCTGCGAGCCGAGCACGAGGATGTTCAGCGGTGTCTCGCCCAAGGCATTAGGCCGTGTGGTGGACGGCCGGTGGGTCAACTCGTCGAGGCTGACCGTGTCCACTCGGCTGAACAGGTGATGCACGACGTAGAAGCCCAGCGCCACCACCGCCAGCACCACCCCTGCCGCACCGAGCGCCGCGCCCTTCAGTATCCGGCGCCGCCGTCGTCCCCGCGGCGGATCCCCAGAGCGCTCATCCCGCCCAGCCCGCCGCGACAGATCCGCCCGTCCCGCCCGCCGCCGAGCCCGCCCCCGCGGATCGACTTCGTCGAGGTCCACATCCTCGTTGACATGCGGCTGGACGTCGGACACCGCTCCAGCCTCGCACGCTCCGCCGCGTGCCAGTCCGACGATTAGCCCTGGCAGGCGACGCCGAGCTGCTCCCGGAGCACGCGGGGCGCCTCCACCAGACTCGGCCCGTACCAGGTCAGATGACGCCCGCTGACCAGCGCCGCGGGCACCCCGGGAAACGCCTCCGGCCCGTCCGAGGCACTGAACGCGTACGGCTCGTCCGGCAGCACGACCACGTCCGCTGCCTGAGCCCGCAACTCCTCCAGCGGCACCTTCGGATACCGCTCGCCGTGCCCCGCGTACACGTTCTCCACCCCGAGCCGCCGTAGCACGTCCCCCGCGAACGTATCGCGCCCCAGCACCATCCAAGGCCGCCGCCAGATCGGCACCACCCCCCGCCGCACCTCCCCGCCAAACGCCCCGTGCCCCACGTCCGCCCAAGCCGCCTCCGCCGCATCCAGCCATGCGGGCCGCGAAAGCCCACACGCCTCCGTCAGCATCCGATCCAACTCAACAAACGCCTGCGGAACCGACCGGATCTCCGTCACCCACACCGCCACCCCCGCCGCCCGCAACGCCTCCAGATCCGCCGCCCGGTTCTCCTCCTCGTTCGCCAACACCACATCCGGCCGCAGCGCCAAGACACGCTCGACATCAGGATTCTTAGTCCCCCCGACCCGCTCCACCGCCAGCCCCGCCGGATGCGTGCACCACTGCGTGGCCCCCACCACCAGCCCCGGCGCACTCGCCGCCACCGCCTCCGTCAGCGACGGCACCAAAGACACAACCCGCTGGACGTCCATCCCACCTTTATATGCCTCAGCGCGGCAGTCCTGGACAGCAGGACGCCGCCCCGGCGAGGTGACGTACCCACCTCGCCGGGGCGGCGGTCGCGGTGGCCGCTGGTCCCGGTGCTCAGCCACCGAGGACGACGGTGGCTCGGGGCGGCCGCTCTCCGGCGTTACGCGTGCGGGGCGATGGCGTCGGAGAGGTCGTTGGCGGCGAGGCGGGCCTCGTCGGCGGTGAGGTCGTCGGGCTGGGAGTTGGCGTCGAGTTCAGCCTTGACGCGCTCCTCGTACCGCTCGATCTCGGCCTGCGTGGTGGCCGCGTCCCAGCCGAGGACGGGGGCCACCAGTGCCGCCGCGTCGCGGGCCGCTGCCACGCCGCGGTCGCGCTGTTCGATGGAGGCGCGGGTGCGGCGGGTCAGGATGTCGTCGAGGTGCAGGGCGCCCTCGTGCGACGCGGCGTAGACGGCCTCGACGCGCAGGTAGTCGCCGGCGCCGCCGAGGGGCTTGGCGAGCTCCGGATCGGCGTCGATGAGTTCGAAGAGTTCGTCGATGCACGAGCCGTAGCGGCGCAGCAGGTGCTCCACGCGGTTCTGGCCGAGGTTGTAGCGCTTGGCGAGCCGTGCGCGCTCGTTCCAGAGGGCCGCGTAGCCGTCCGCGCCGAGCAGGCCGACGTTCTCGGTGACCGACTCCGGCACGTGGGTGCCGAGGTTCTTCGCCGCCGCGTCGATGACGTCCTTCGCCATCACGCGGTACGTCGTGTACTTGCCGCCCGCGATCACGAACAGGCCGGGGGCGGGCTCGGTGACGACGTGCTCCCGGGAGAGCTTCGTGGTCTGCACGTTCTCGCCCGCCGAGACCAGCGGCCGCAGACCCGCGTACACGCCCTCGATGTCGTCGTGCGTGAGCGGGTTGGTGAGCAGCGCGTTGGCGTGCTCCAGCAGGTACTCGATGTCCGCCGCGCTCGCCGCCGGGTGCCTGCGGTCCAGGTTCCAGTCGGTGTCCGTGGTGCCGACGATCCAGTGGTTGCCCCACGGGATGATGAACAGCACGCTCTTCTCGGTGCGCGAGATCAGGCCCGTGTCCAGGTCGATCCGGCCGCGCGGGACGACGATGTGCACGCCCTTCGACGCGCGCACCTTCACGCCGCCGTGCGCGTTCGCGAGCTCGTGCAGGTCGTCGGTCCACACACCGGTCGCGGCGATGACGCGCTTGGCCCGCACGGTGATCTCGCGGTCGTTCTCCAGGTCGCGCACGATCGCGCCGGTGACGCGCTCGCCCTCGCGTAGGAAGTTCGTCACCCGGGTGCGCGTCGCGACGGCCGCGCCGTACTGGGCTGCGGTGCGCGCCAGTGTCAGTACGTAGCGCGCGTCATCCACTTGGGCGTCGTAGTACTGGATCGCGCCGATCAGCGCGTCGTCCTTCAGGCCCGGCGCCTTGCGCATCGCGGCCTTTTTCGAGAGGTGACGGTGCATCGGCAGGGCCTTCGCGCCGCCGAGCGTGTCGTACAGCATGACGCCCGCGCCGATGTACGCACGCTCCCATACGCGGTGCTGCAGCGGCAGCAGAAACGGCACGGGATTGACCAGATGCGGCGCGATTCGTCGCAGCAGCACGCCGCGTTCCCTGAGCGCCTCGCGCACCAGCGCGAAGTCCAGCTGCTCGAGGTAGCGCAGCCCGCCGTGGATCAGCTTGCTGGAGCGGCTGGACGTGCCGGCCGCCCAGTCCCGCGCCTCGACCACGGCGACCGAGAGGCCGCGGGTGACGGCGTCCAGCGCGGCCCCGGCGCCGGTGACGCCACCGCCCACGATCAGGACGTCGAATTCTTCCTCGGCCATTCTGCCGAGCGCGGCGAGCCGGTACTGCGCGCCGAGGGGGACGGATTTCACGATGCCCTCCAGCCTCTTCCTTCTTCGCGATATCCAGGGGTGGACCGACCCGGCCGGGCCCCCGCGGTGTGTCGGGGACCCGGCCGGCAGTGCTCAGTCCTCGAACTCGACCCAGTCCAGGGTGCGGTTCACGGCCTTCTTCCAGTTGCGGTAGCCCTTGGCCCGGCTGTCCTCGTCGGCCGCCGGCTCCCAGCGCTTGTCCTCGTTCCAGTTGCTGACCAGCTCGTCGGTGGACTTCCAGAAGCCCACCGCCAGGCCCGCGGCGTACGCGGCGCCGAGCGCGGTCGTCTCGGCCACCACCGGCTTGGAGACCGGCACGCCCAGCACGTCCGCCTGGATCTGCATGGCCAGCTCGTTCGCGGTGATGCCGCCGTCCACCCGCAGCACGTCCAGGTGCACGCCCGAGTCCTGCTCCATCGCCTCGACCACGTCGCGGGTCTGGTAGCTGATCGACTCGAGGGTGGCCCGCGCGAGGTGCGCGTTCGTGTTGTAGCGGGACAGGCCGACGATCGCGCCGCGCGCGTCCGAGCGCCAGTACGGGGCGAACAGGCCGGAGAACGCCGGGACGAAGTACACGCCGCCGTTGTCCTCGACCTGCCGGGCCAGCGACTCGCTCTCGGCCGCGCCGGAGATGATGCCGAGCTGGTCGCGCAGCCACTGCACGGCCGAGCCGGTGACCGCGATCGAGCCTTCCAGCGCGTAGACCGGGGCCTGGTCGCCGAACTTGTAGGCGACGGTGGTCAGCAGCCCGTTCTTCGAGTGCACGATCTCGGTGCCGGTGTTCAGCAGCAGGAAGTTGCCGGTGCCGTAGGTGTTCTTGGCGGTGCCGGGGGTGAAGCAGACCTGGCCGACGGTCGCGGCCTGCTGGTCGCCGAGGTCGCCGGTCAGCGGGACCTCGCCGTGGAACGGGCCGTCGAGCCGGGTCTTGCCGTAGCCCGCCGGGTCCGAGGACGGCTTGATCGCCGGGAGCATCGCCCGCGGCACGCCGAAGAAGCCGAGCAGCTCGTCGTCCCAGTCGAGGGTCTCGAGGTTCATCAGCATGGTGCGGCTGGCGTTGGTCGGGTCGGTGACGTGCACGCCGCCGTCCACTCCGCCGGTGAGGTTCCACAGCAGCCACGAGTCGGTGTTGCCGAACAGGGCGTGCCCGGCCTCGGCGTCGGCGCGCAGCCCCTCGACGTTCTCCAGCAGCCACTGGATCTTGCCGCCGGAGAAGTACGTGGCCGGGGGCAGGCCAGCCTTGCGCCGGATGACCTGGCCGCGCTCGTCCTTGTCCAGGGCGGCGGCGATCCGGTCGGTGCGGGTGTCCTGCCAGACGATCGCGTTGTAGTACGGGCGTCCGGTGCGCTTGTCCCACACCACGGTGGTCTCGCGCTGGTTGGTGATGCCGACCGCGGCCAGGTCGGCGGCGGTCAGGTTGGCGGTGCGCAGCGCGGTCTCGATGACCGCGCGGGTGCGCTCCCAGATCTCGGTCGGGTTGTGCTCGACCCAGCCGGCCTGCGGGAGGATCTGCTCGTGCTCCAGCTGGTGCCGGGCCACCTCGTTGCCGCCGTGGTCGAAGATCATGAAGCGGGTGCTGGTCGTGCCCTGGTCGACTGCGCCTACGAAGTCTGCCATCGCGCGTGCCTCTCTCAACTGTCTGGCTTTTCTGGCGAAGCTCTGGTGTCACACGGATACCGGCCGCGGTCAGCGGTCGGCGGCGGCCTCGAGGGTCGGCTCGGCGGACGGGGTGCCCTCGGTGTTCGGCTCCTCGCCGGGCAGGAACTGCCCGATCAGCACCTTGTAGAGCCAGGCGCCGAGGACGCCGCCGATGATCGGGGCCACGATGGGCACCCAGAAGTACAGGTCGCCCCATTGGTCTCGGAACGCCGTGCCGTAGCCGGTGAAGAAGGACGCGAGCCGCGGGCCGAAGTCACGGGCCGGGTTGATCGCGTAGCCCGCGTCGGTGCCCCAGGCCATGCCGATCGCCACCACGAGGAAGCCGACGACGACCGGGGCTATGTTGCCCAGCGGCGAGATGTTGCGCGCGTCGGTGATCGCGAAGACCACGAACAGCAGGATCGCGGTGCCGATGATCTGGTCGCGGAAGCCGCCCCACATGCTCACGCCGGCGGTCAGGCTGCCGTTGCCGGGGAGCGTGGAGAAGATGCCCTGGCTCTTGATCGTGTGGCCCGGGTCGAACCTGGCGATGACCTCGGTGTAGTTCCAGCGCACGATCAGCGCGGCGACGAAGGCGCCGGCGGTCTGGGCGAGGGCGTACGGCGCCACCTTGCGCCAGGGGAATCCGCTGAAGACCGCGTTCGCGACGGTCACGGCGGGGTTCAGATGCCCGCCGGTGATCTTGCCCGCGACGTAGATGCCGAACACGACGCCGAAGCCCCATGCCCAGGTGATGCTGTCGTGGTTGCCGATGCCCGCGGCCACGACCTGGGCCACGACACCGACGCCGAACAGGATCAGGATGAAAGTACCGGCGAACTCCGCCGCCAGTTCTCCCCAGAGCCCGCGGGCCTTGAGTCTTGCCACCATGTCTCCTCCTCGAGACGAGTGGGTCGAACAATCGCCTTCTTCCGGGGGAACCCGGGGCGCCGACGGAGACCAACGTGCCTCTTCGGAAACATCCAGTCAACGAACGCCATTCGACAATGTCGAACACTGGCCGGATTGCGGGCGCTGGTCTACCATCACGGGCCATGTCCGGACGAGACGGCGGCGTGGCCCACTCCCCACACTGGGGCCTGTACGCGCGGATGCAAGTCGGCGCGTTCGACATAGTCGAACGCCGCCCGGGCCGCTACCATCGGTCGCATGCCGGGATCCGTCCAGTCGATCGAGCGCGCCGCGGCGATCCTGCGCCTGCTGGCGCGGGGTTCGGGCCGGCTGGGGGTGGGCGAGATCTCCACCTCGCTCGGCCTGGCCAAGGGCACCACGCACGGCATCCTGAAAACCCTTCAGGACGTCGGATTCGTCGAGCAGGACAAGGCCAGCGGCAAGTATCAACTCGGTGCCACGCTGCTGCACCTGGGCACCAGCTACCTCGACGTCAACGAGCTGCGATCCCGGGCGATCAACTGGGCCGACGCGCTCGCCTCGCGCAGCGGCGAGGCGGTGCGGATCGGCACGCCGCTGGACGGCAAGGTGCTGGTCGTGCACCACGTCTTCCGTCCGGACGACTCGCTGCAGACGCTGGACACCGGCACGCTGCTGCCGGTGCACGCCACCGCGCTGGGCAAGATCCTGCTGGCCTACGACTCGGGCGTGGCGGCCGAGGTGGCGGGCGCCACGCCGGAGCAGTACACCCGGCGCACGCTGGTCACCCCGGCCGCGCTGCGCAAGGCGGTCACCGAGGTGCGCGAGCAGGGCTGGGCGGGGGAGGCCGAGGAGTACGCCGCCGGCCAGGCCTCGATCGCCGCCCCCATCCGCGGGTACGGTGGCTACGTGGTCGGCGCGATCAGCATCGCCGGCTCGGTGGACCGGCTGTTCCCCGCGTCCGGCCGCGTGGACCAGAGCCTGGTGACGTTCGTGCAGAACGCCGCGCGGGCCATCTCCCGCGACCTCGGCGCCGGTCGATGGTGACCGGCCGGGCGTCCGCGCCGCAGCAGCACGCCCCGCACTCCGCCGCAACGACGCAGCGAAAGGTTTCCCGATGGTCGCGCGCTATGTAATGTCGGTCGATCAGGGCACGACGTCCACCCGCTGCATCCTGTTCGACCAGGGCGGCCGGCTGGTGTCGGTGACCCAGCGGGAACACCGGCAGCGCTACCCGAAGCCCGGCTGGGTCGAGCACGACGCCACCGAGATCTGGCGCAACCTGGAGCACATGGCCCCGGAGGCGCTGGCCCGCGCGGGCGTGGACGCGAGCCAGGTCGCCGCGCTCGGCATCGCGAACCAGCGGGAGACGACCGTGCTCTGGGACCGGCACACCGGCGTCCCGGTCGGCCGCGCCGTCGTCTGGCAGGACACCCGCACGGACGAACTGGTCGAGCAGTACGCGAGCCGCCCCGGCGCCGAACTGGTGTTGGAACGCTCGGGGTTGCCGCTGGCCACGTACTTCTCCGCGCCCCGGCTGCGCTGGCTGCTGGACCACACGCCGGGCCTGTACGAACGGGCCGAGCGGGGCGACGTGCTGTTCGGCACGATGGAGAGCTGGCTGGTGTGGAACTTCACCGGCGGCGTGGACGGCGGCGTGCACGTGACGGACGTGACCAACGCGAGCCGCACGCTGCTGATGAACATCGAGACGCTGCAGTGGGACAAGGACCTGCTGGACTTCTTCGGCATCCCGGCCGCGATGCTCCCCGAGATCCGCTCGAACGCCGAGCTCTACGGCACCGCGACCCGAGCCGTGCCCGGCGTGCGGATCAGCGCCGCGCTCGGCGACCAGCAGGCGGCGCTGTTCGGCCAGACCTGCTTCGCGCAGGGCGAGGCCAAGTGCACGTACGGCACCGGCAGCTTCCTGCTGCTGAACACCGGCACCGTCCCGGTCCGCTCCAGCCACGGCCTGCTCACGACGGTCGGCTACCGCATCGGCGACGAACCGGCCGTCTACGCCCTCGAAGGCTCGATCGCCGTCACGGGCTCGCTCGTCCAGTGGTTCCGCGACAGCCTCGGCCTGATCCAGACGGCCCCCGAGATCGAGACGCTCGCCAGGACCGTCGAGGACAACGGCGGCTGCTACATCGTCCCCGCCTTCTCCGGCCTGTTCGCCCCGCACTGGCGCGCCGACGCGCGAGGCATCATCGTCGGCCTGACCTCGTACATCACCAAGGGCCACCTGGCGCGGGCGGTCCTGGAGGCGACCGGCTGGCAGACCCGTGAAGTCGTGGACGCCATGAACGCCGACTCAGGCCTCGAACTCAGAAGCCTCAAGGTCGACGGCGGCATGACCGCGGACAACCTGCTGATGCAGTTCATCGCCGACGTGCTCCCGGCCCCCGTCGTCCGGCCGATGGTCGCCGAGACGGTCTCACTCGGCGCCGCGTACGCCGCGGGACTCGCCGTGGGCTACTGGCCCGACCTCGAAGGCCTGCGCCGCAACTGGCACCGCGCGGCCCAGTGGCTGCCCACCATGGACGCGACCCGCCGCGAAAGCGAATACGCTAACTGGAAGCGCGCGGTCGAACGTACCTTCGGCTGGGTCCGCCCGAACACGAACACCGCGGGGTAGCGGGGAGAACGGCAAAAGGGGAAGAACATGCGAAAGCTCGTCGTGTACGAACTGTTGTCCCTCGACGGCGTCGCCGAGGATCCGGACGCCTTCTTCTCGCACTGGGACGAGGCGATGGACGCCAACCTCGCCGCCGTCATCGCGCCGCAGGACGCCGTCATCCTGGGCCGCCGCAGCTACGCCGAATGGGCGCAGTTCTGGCCGTCCAGCGAGATCGAGCCCTTCGCCACCTTCATCAACGGCGTCACCAAGCACATCGCCACCTCGACCCCGCTCGACCGCGACTGGGCCAACGCCGCGCCCATCGTCGGTGACCTGGTCGACTTCGTCCGCGACCTCAAGCAGCAACCCGGCGGCGACATCGGCGTCCACGCAAGCATCGAAGTCGCGCAGGCCCTCCTCGCCGCCAAGGATCTCGTCGACGAACTCAAGCTCGTCATCGCCCCACGCATCGCCGTCCGCGGCCGCCGCCTCCTCGACAATCTCCCCCCGATCGAACTCGAGACGGTCCGCAGCGAGATCTCCCCGACGGGATACCTGCTCGTCGACTACCGCGTCGTCCGGCCGGAGAACCGGTGACGAGTACGGCAGGCATGAGTGCCGCTGCTAGTGCGAGTGCCGTGCCTGCTCGTGCCGCACTAGACCTGGATGCACGGCTCGAAGAACTCTTCGCCCGAGCCGGTTGTCACGGCTGGTTGTGCGCCCAATCCCTCGACGGCACGCAAGAGTACGCGCTGCGCGGGAACGAGCCCGTAATCGCGGCCTCCGTCTTCAAGGTCCCGGTGGCGATGGCCGCAGAGTCCGCATTCGCCACGGGACTGCTCGATCCCCGTACCAGGGTGTTGCTGCGCGGCGGCGAGCACACGCCGGGTCCGGTGGGCATGTCGCTGTACTCCGACGACGTGGAAGCCTCGTTGCGCGACCTCTGCGTGTCGATGCTGACGATCAGCGACAACGTGGCCACCGACGCGCTGCTCGCCGCCATCGGGATCGAAGCGGTCAACACGTTCACCGCCGGTCTGGGACTCGCCGACACCGTCGTCGAAAGCGACCTGGTCACGCTCATCGACTCCATCGGGCAGGCCGCCGGATTCGAAAGCTGGAACGCGATGAGCGCGCGGTCCGCCCAACCGTGGTCACCAGAGGAGAGCGCACGGGTCGCAGCCGCGATACGGAGCTGCGCCGCCCTCGACGCCCCACGAACCAATCGCACCACCGCGCGCGAGTCCGCCACCCTGCTTCGCCTCATCTGGACGGATCAGGCAGGTCCGGCATCCGCCTGCGCGCGAGTGCGGTGGATCATGGCACGTCAGCTCACGAAGCACCGGCTCGCCTCCGGATTCGCCCCTCCGGCCCGGGTCGCGGCCAAGAGCGGCAGCCTGATCCAGCGGGTGCGCAACGAGGTCGGAGTGGTGCAGTTCCCCGACGGGCGCGGCTACAGCCTGGCCGTATTCACCTGCACCGGACTCGACGGCCGCGACGGCACGGACAGCACCGTCAACCCCGCCATCGGCGCCGCGGCCGCCATGGTCGTCGACGCCCTCAGCCAAGCTCCCGAATCGACCGGTTGACTCTTCCCCTGGGGCGGACCCCAGCATCGTCTCGCCGAATGGGGCGAATGCTGAGGAGGAGTTGACGTGTCGGAGAGCATCGGTGTGGACATCGCCGCGCGGGATCTGGAGTGGGAAGGCTGCGACAACGTCCGCGATCTCGGCGGACTGCCGACCGCGGGCGGCGGCGAGACGGTGCGCGGCCGGATCGTCCGTGCGAACAATCTGGACCTTCTGACGAGGGACGGCTGGCAGGCGCTGTGGGACTACGGCGTCCGCACGGTGATCGACCTGCGTAACCAGGAGGAGTGACGAACCGACGTCGCCCGACCGAACGGGCTGACGATGGTTCGGATACCCTTCGACGCCTACGCCTCGCCCGAGTGGATCCGCCGATGGGACCCGCCAGGCTTGCCGAGCAACCTCGCCCGCTACCTCACCGACTACCCGCAGGCCCTGACCGATCTCGGAAAAGCGATCGCCACCGCCGAACCCGGCGGCATCGTCGTGCACTGCGCCGCCGGCCGCGACCGCACCGGCCTCGCCGCCATGATGCTGCTCGCCCACGCCGGCGTCGAGCAGTGCATCGTGGCGGCGGATTGGGAGCACAGCATCGAACGGCTCAGCCGCTACTACGCGCGGGCAGGTTCAGGGAACATCAAGGACGACGACCTCGGCGCCCCGACTCCCGAGACCCTGGCGGCGGTCCGGCGTCAGGTGTCCGACTTCCTCGCAGCACTGCGCACCGAAGACTACTTCGACGAGGAGGTCAGCGCGCGACTGCTGTCATCGGATTTTTGAGTCGTTGAAATGGATCAGCCGACCGGCTACGCCCCCGAGAGCCTCGGCAGGATGTGCTGGGCGTCGCCGTATTCTAGGCTGCGCTCTACGAGGAGGGCGGCGGAGCCGAGGATTTGGGGGTCGGGGGCCTTGGCGATCTCGGGGTCCTTGTTCGCGTAGGGGAAGAGGGACAGGACGTGCTGCATGGCGGCTAGGCGGGCGCGCTTCTTGTCGTTGCTCTTCACTACCGTCCAGGGGGCGTCGGCGGTGTCGGTGTAGAAGAACATCGCCTCCTTCGCGTCCGTGTACTGGTGCCAGCGTTCCAGGGAGGCTAGGTCCATGGGGCTGAGCTTCCATTGGCGGACGGGGTCTACCTGGCGGATCAGGAACCTGGTGCGCTGTTCTGCCTGAGAGACGGAGAACCAGAACTTCACCAGGTGGATGCTGTCGCGGACGAGCATGCGCTCGAACTCCGGTGCCTGGCGCATGAATTCGAGGTATTCGGCGGGGTCGCAGAAGCCCATCACGCGCTCTACGCCGGCGCGGTTGTACCAGGAGCGGTCGAAGAGCACGATTTCGCCGGCGGCGGGCAGGTGCGAGACGTAGCGCTGGAAGTACCACTGCGTGCTCTCGCGCTCGGTCGGCTTCTCCAGCGCGACCACGCGGGCGCCGCGCGGGTTGAGGTGCTCGGTGAAGCGCTTGATGGTGCCGCCCTTGCCGGCCGCGTCGCGCCCCTCGAACAGGATGACCAGCCGGCCGCCGGTCTCCTTTATCCAGTTCTGCAGCTTGAGCAGTTCGATCTGCAGCAGCCGCTTGTCGCGCTCGTATTCGACCCGGGACAGCCGCTCGGGGTACGGGTAGCCCTCCCGCCAGGTGTCCACCGCGTTGCCGTCGGCATCCACGAGAACCGGATCGTCGTCGTCCACGTCGTCGACCCGCAGGCCCTGCGTGCGGGTGACGTCGGCCAGGTTCCAGCGCCGTTCGTCGGCGTTCGGTTCAGTGCTCACAGAGGCAATATGCCGAATCCGTGATCTCGCCGCCCGACGATACGCCGAACACTGGGCGAACAGGAGGCGACCGGGGCTACAGTTCGACGCTGAAGATGACCGCGCGGCCGTCCTGCGCGGCCGCCTGGTAGAAGTCCGCTATCCCGTCCACGTTGCCCCAGGTGTACGCGAAGTCCGCCTCGCCGCGTTCGCCGTCGTAGTCGGGGAAGTCGAGCGCGTCGTAGCGGCGGCGGAGCCAGGCCTGGTCCACCGGCGCGAGGGCGTCGGCGACGGTGGAGACCTGGTCCGCGCGCACCAGCGAGACCAGGTATTCCGAGTCCTCGCACAGCTGCACGCCGCCGAGTACGACGTGCGAGAGCGGGAAGGAGCCCGCGCGGACCTTGAGGGTGCCGTCGGTCAGGCAGCGGTGCAGCGCGTCCCAGGCCTTGTCGGTGCCGAAGGCGTACGCGGGCTCCGACTCCTCCTCGATCCGTTCGACGAGCGCGATCACGGCCGCGTCGTCCTCGGCGGCGAGCAGCCGTGCCACGATTTCCTCGCCGATCGCGAAGTGCATCCCCAATCCGGCCATGGCGCCGCGTCCTCTCCCCGGTGCGACTCCCGTCGCTTCGCAGGGAGCGTACCAGCGGGCGCGGACAAACGTACGCCTGCGTGCGTCAGCGCATGATGACGCAGGACGGCGCGGGGACGGCGAGGGTGGCGCCGGTCGCGCTCGGTACGCCGGTAGCCGGGTCGAGAGCGAAGACGGTGACCTCGTCGGACAGCTGGTTCGAGCAGAACAGCAGTGTGCCGTCGAGGGAGAGCACGATGTCGCGGGGCCACCTGCCGCCGGTGGACACGACCGAGACGAGTTCGGGCTTGCGGGGATCGGTGAGCGCGTACGTCCGAATGGTGTCCGGACCGCGTACGGCCAGATGGAGGAACGCGCCGTCCGGGGTCACGCGGACGCCGGAGGGGTAGTCCTCGCCGAGCACGCCGTCGTCCACGATGGAGATGTAGCTGAGCGGGTGCAGGCGGCCGGTCTCCGCCTCGTATTCGCACACCGCGAGCTCGAATCCGAGTTCGCCGATGACGTACGCGAGTTCGCCGTTCGGGTGGAAGGCGACGTGGCGTGGGCCGAATGCGGGACGCAGCGTCGTGCGCGACGCCTCGGTCAGGACGCCGCTCTCCGGGTCGAGTGAGTACGCGTAGATCGTGTCGGTGCCGAGGTCGATCGCGTGCACGAAGCGGCCGCTCGGGTCCTCGGCGATCATGTGCGCGTGCGGACCCTCCTGCCGTTCCACGTACGGGCCGGAGCCCACGTGCTGCACGAACGTGGTCTGCTCGCCGACCGTGCCGTCCTTCGCGATCGGGTGCGCCGAGACCGAGCCCGACACGTAGTCCGCCGCGACGAGGTGCGTACCGCCGTTGACCAGCGCGGCGTGGCAGGTGCCTGATCCGCCGGTCGGCTCCGAGTTCAGCACACTGAGATCGCCGGTCTCGGTCACCGCCAGAGCGAGCACAGCGCCCTGCTCGCCCTCGCAGGCCGCGTACACGAAGCGGCCGTCCGCGCTGGCGGTGATCCACGTCGGGTCCACGTTCGGCGCGATCGGTGTGACGCCGCGCAGTTCGATCCGCGATCCGTCGGGCGTGACCGTGGCGCGGAAGACGCCGCGTTCCGGGTTCGCGCCCTCGGTGTAGGTGCCGATCAGCAGTTCCAGGTTCGTGCTCACGCTGCCGCCTCTTCCGTGATCACGGCCAGCGCGTCGATCTCGACGAGCATCTCGGCGTGCGGCAGGCCGGTGAACACCGTCGTGCGGGCGGGCAGGACTCCGCTGGGCACGTGCTTGCCGACGAACTCGCCGTACGCGTCGTTCATCGCCGGGAAGTCCTCCCGCTTGGTCAGGTAGACGCGGAACATGATCACGTCCTCCACGCTCGCGCCGCCCGCCTCCAGGATGGCGCGCACGTTCTCGAGCGTCACCAGCGTCTGCGCCCTGACGTCCCCGAGGGCGACGTACTCGCCGAGCGCGGCGTCCATCGGTCCCTGCCCGGCGACCTGCAGCATCGGCCCCTTGCGCACCGCCTGCGAGAAGGTGTGCGCGGGGGCCGGGGCGGCGTCGGTCAGGATCGCCGACTTCGGATATGACATCAGTGCTCTACTTTCCGTGGGGGTCGGTCCGGCCAGCCGCAGTCGGCGGAGATCGCCGCGGCCGCCGTGAGCAGGTCCGGCAGCAGCGCCATGACCTGGTCGAAGTCCAGCAGCACGTCGGGCACCGAGACCGAGGCCGCGGCGACCACCCGGCCGCTGACGTCCCGGATCGGCGCGCCGACGCAGTTGATGAAGGTCTCGTGCTCGCCATGATCCACCGCGTAGCCCTGCTCGGCGACCCGGGCGAGCTCGGCCAGCAGGGCGTCGGGGCTGGTCAGCGTGGTCGGCGTCATGACCTCGTAGCTGATCGAATCCGCGACGGCGCGGCGCTCGGGCACCGGGAGTCCGGCCAGCAGCACCTTGGCGACGGCCGTGCAGTGCAGCCGCGCGCGCAGGCCGATCCGCGAGTACATGCGCACCGGATGCCGCGAGTCGTACTTGTCGATGTAGACGACTTCGCCGCCCTCGTACGCGGCGAGGTGCACGGTGTGGCCGGTCTCGCGGTTGAGCGCGGCCAGATGCGGAGCGGCCGCAGCGCGCACGGGACGCTGTTCGAGCGCGCGGCTGGAGAGCGCGAACAGTCCGGCGCCGAGGTGATACCGGTACGCGGCGTCGCGGAAGACGAGCCGGTCGTCCTCGAGCGTGCGCAACAGTCGCAGGACGGTGGTCTTGTGCACGTCGAGCACACCGGCGAGGTCGTCGAGCGAGTGCGGTCCCTCGGCGAGTTCGGTCAGCAGGCGTAGCGCGCGGCTGAGGCTCTGGCTCATGTGAAGACGCCTTCGCTCGCGCGGACCGCAGCCCACTGCGATGGTGTGCACGCCAGGAGCGCGTCCAGCTGGTCGGGGGTCGGCGGTGTGCCGTGGTCGCCGTCGACCATGAGGACGGACGCGGCGCACACGTGGCCCAGGCGCAGGCGTCGCCGCTGGTCGTAGCCGCGTAGCAGTCCGGCGAGGTATCCGGCGGCGAACGCGTCCCCGGCTCCGATCGGCTCGACCACCTTCACGGCCAGCGCGGGTTCGGTGACCACGCCCTCGTCGTCGAATGCTGTCACGCGGTGGCCGGAGTCCTTCACGACGAGGACGCGCGGGTCGGGAAGCAGAGCACGAAGACGCTGGGGATCGTCCGTGCCGAACAGCGCTTCGGCCTCGTCCGCGCCGAGCAGTACGACATCGGCGCGGTTGGCGAGATCGGCGAGTATCGCGGCGGGCTGCTCGGCGTCGTCGGTGAGGCGATGCCAGAGGCCGGGACGCCAGTTCAGGTCGAAGCTCACGAGTTGGCCGGGGCGTCGCCGGTCGAATGCGGACTCGACGAGCCGTCGGCCGCCGTCGCGTCCGGCGCGGTAGCCGAGTGCTGCCGTGATGCCGGACAGGTGGACGAGCCTGGCCCCGTCGAGGAGTGCCGTGGCCTCGGGGGTGTCGAGGGACTCGGGGCTGAGCATAGAGGCGGCGGAATCGCTGCGGTAGTAATGCAGCTTGCTGTGACCGTCGCGGCCGATCTCCTTGACGTACAGGCCTGTGGCGCGGTGCGGATCGACCGCCACGGCCGAGGTGTCCACGCCGCGTTCCGCCAACTGGGTGATAATCAGCCGGCCGAAGCCGTCCGCGCCGACCCGGCTGATCCACGCCGCGGGCACGTCGAGCGCCGCGAGCCCGCAGGCCACGTTCGACTCCGCGCCGCCCACGCCGCGCCGGAACGTCTCCGCGTCCTCGAGCGGACCGGCCTGTTCGGGCACCAGGACCGCCATCGTCTCGCCGATGCACACGGCATCGGCCACCGGAACCGGCACGCACCCCTCCTTCGGCGGTCCATTGACCTTCGTCGAGCCGCGATGCTACAAGTTGCGTGTCACACTACGCAATAGCCGTTGCGTATTTTGCAACATGGGAGGAACTCGTGATCGACCACGAGGCGGTCGCCGCCCTCGCCGAGGAACCGCTCGACTGGCGGTTCAAGGCGATACCGGTCGCAGCGTGGGGGAAGACCGCGGGCGAGTTCCTGGCCGGGCGTCCGCGCCTGTCCGACCTCGGCACGCCGCTGCTCACGCTCGACGCGTCCGCCCTCGACGCCAACCTCGCCGCGATGGCCGCGTACTGCGCGCAGGCCGGGGTCGAACTCGCGCCGCACGGCAAGACGACGATGGCCCCGGAACTGTGGTCCCGGCAGCTAGCCGCAGGCGCGCACGGAATCACCGTGGCCAACGTGCCGCAGGTGCGCGTCGGCCGGGCCTTCGGGGTGCAGCAGCTGTACCTGGCCAACGCGCTCGTGGATCCGGCCGCGCTGAGCTGGATTTCCGCCGAACTGGACGCCGACCCGGACTTCGAGTTCAGCTGCTGGGTCGACTCGCTCCGCACCGCCGCGCTGATGGACGAGGTACTGCGTGCGCGCGACGTGCAGCGGCCGATCGATGTGTTCGTCGAACTCGGCGCGCCCGGACGACGGACCGGAGCGCGCACGGTCGACGAGGCCATGGAGATCGCGCAGGCGATCGCCGTTGCCCCGACGCTGCGGCTGATCGGCGTCGCAGGATACGAAGGCGTGGTCGCGCACGACGCGTCGTCCGAGAGCCTGGCCGCCGTGCGGGATTACCTGCGCGGCCTCGCTGAGCTGCACGGCAGGCTGCTGACGTCAGGCTTCTACGGTCGCGTCGACACGGTGTGGCTGACGGCCGGCGGGAGCGCGTTCTTCGACCAGGTCGTCGACGTGCTCGGGCCGCTGTCGGGCGCGGGGGTCAAGGTGCTGCTTCGGTCCGGGGCGTACCTGATCCACGACGACGGTTTCTACGGCGGCATCTCACCGTTCTCGCGCGGTGTGGGCAACAAGCCCTTAGTCGCGGCGATGCACGGCTGGGCGCGCGTGCTCTCCCGCCCCGAGCCGGAGTTGGCGCTGCTCGACGGCGGCAAGCGCGACTTCCCGTTCGACGAAGGCCTGCCGATGCCGCAGACCGTGGACGGCGTCGTGACAGCGACCGCTGATCAGCACACGTTCCTCAAGCTCGATCCGGGTACGGAGCTGAGCGTGGGCGACGTGGTGCGGTTCGGGTTGTCGCATCCGTGTACGGCGTTCGACAAGTGGTCGCTCATCCCGATCGTGGACGACGCGATGGCCGCTGATCCGAATGTCGTCGGCCTGGTCAGGACATACTTCTGATGCCCGGTACACGTCTAGCCCTGCGCGGCGCCACAGTCATCGATGGGACCGGTGCTCCTCGCTACCGCGCCGACGTCGTGGTCGCGGACGGTCTCATCGCCGAGATCGCTAAGGACGGCGAACCGATCGTCGCGGACCGGTCGATCGACGCGGCAGGGCTCGTACTCGCGCCCGGATTCATCGACATGCACGCGCACTCGGACCTCGCGCTGCTGGCAGAGCCCGAACACCTCGCCAAGATCAGCCAGGGCGTCACGCTGGAGCTCCTCGGTCAGGACGGGCTGGCGTACGCGCCGGTCGATGACACGACGCTCGCGAACATCCGTCGCCAGATCACCGGCTGGAACGGCGATCCGCCCGGCCTGGACTGGAATTGGCGCAGTGTGGGGGAGTACCTCGACCGCCTCGACTCCTCCGGCATCGCGACGAACGCCTGCTACCTCGTGCCGCACGGATCCGTGCGCATGCTCGTGCTCGGATACGATGACCGCGCGCCGTCAGCGGACGAACTTACGCGTATGCAGGCCCTGATTCACGACGGACTGACAGAGGGCGCGGTCGGCATCTCCTTCGGCCTCGGCTACACGCCCGGCATGTACGCCTCGACCGCCGAGCTGACCGAACTCTGCCGAACCGTCGCGGACCTCGGCGGTTTCTTCGCGCCGCATCACCGCTCGTACGGAGCCGGGGCGCTCGACGCGTACGCCGAGATGATCGACGTGTCGCGCACTTCCGGCTGCCCGCTGCACCTTTCGCACGCGACGATGAACTTCAACGTCAACCGAGGCCGCGCGCACGAGATGCTCGCGCTTCTCGACGCGGCGATCGCAGACGGCTGTGACATCAGCCTCGACACGTACCCCTATCTGCCCGGATCGACGACGCTCGCCGCGCTGCTGCCGAGCTGGACCTCGGCGGACGGACCCGACGGCGTGCTGCGCCTGCTCAAGGACCCGGCCGCCTGCGCGCGCATCCGCGAGGACATCGAGGTGCGCGGATCAGACGGCTGCCACCGCGTTCCGATGGACTGGAACACGATCCAGATCTCCGGCGTCGGCGATCCAGCGCTCACGCCGAACGTGGGCCGAACGATCGAGGAGCTGGCACGGTCGGCCGGGCGCCCGCAGTTCGACGTCTTCCGCGAACTGCTGATCGCCGACCGGCTCGCGACCGCGATCCTGCACCTCGTCGGCCACGAGGAGAACGTGCGCGCGATCATGAAGCACCCGGCGCACACCGGCGGCAGCGACGGCCTTCTGGTCGGCACGCGCCCGCATCCGCGCGCCTGGGGCACCTTCCCGCGCTACCTGGCCCACTACACACGCGAACTCGGCGTGCTCGGGCTGGAGGAGTGCGTCGCGCACCTGACCGGCAACGCGGCACGCAGGCTGCGACTGCGTGACCGTGGCCTGATTCGCCCGGGCTACGCCGCTGACCTGGTGCTCTTCGAGGCCGAGACGGTGCAGGACACCGCCACGTACGAAGAGCCCCGGCAGCAGGCGAAGGGGATCGAGTACGTGTTCGTCAACGGAGTCGCGACCCTCGCGGAGGGCCGGCCCACCGGAGCGCTCGCCGGGCGCGCGCTGCGTCACAGGACAGATGGGATGACCGCATGACCGAGGAATCGGCGCTGACCACCATAGCCACGGACCGGATACTCGCCGTCGTGCGCGCGCCGCGCATCCCGGACCCGGCCGAACTGTGCGCGGCCCTCGCATCCGGCGGCATCCGCGCGGTCGAGTTCACGTACACCACGCCGAATCTGCCCGCCGTCCTCGCCGCCGCGGCCGACGCCCGCAAGCCCGGCCAGCACATCGGCGCCGGAACCGTCGTGACCGCCGATCAGGCCCACGCGGCGATCGACGCGGGCGCGGAATTCCTGGTCACGCCCGCAGTCCGGGCCGACGTCGCCGAAGTCGCCGCGCGGCACGGCATCCCCGTCTTCCTCGGCGCGCTGACCCCGACCGAAGTGCTTCAGGCGATGGACCTCGGCGCGGCGGCCGTGAAGATCTTCCCGGCGACCGCCTTCGGCCCGCGCTACTTCAAGGACCTGCGCGGGCCGTTCCCGGACGCGAAGCTCGTCCCCTCCGGCGGGGTGAACTCCGGCAACGCGCGCGACTTCCTCGACCAGGGAGCCTTCGCAGTGTGCTGCGGCACCGAGGTCGTCCCGCCCGCGACGGTGGCCGAGGGCGGGCACGGCGACATCGCCGACCGTGCCGCCCGCTTCGTCGCCTCGATTAACTGAGTCGTATGACCGGCTTGATGGTCCGGCCCTCGTGCATGTCGGCCGCCGCCTGGCCGATCTCGTCCAACGTGTAGTGCTGGACGAGACGTTCGAGCGGCAGCCGGCCCGCGCGGTGCAGGGCGACCATGTGCGGGATCAGCGTCTCCGGGTCGGCGTCGCCGAGGGTCACGCCGATGACGCGCTTGCCGGTCAGCAGGCCCTGGACGTCGAGCGCCACCTCGGTTCCGGCGGGCGGTGCGCCGACGACCGCGCAGGCGCCGCGCGGGGCGAGGGCGTCGACGGCCGTGCGCAGGACGCCGGGGTGCGCCGTCGTCTCGACCGCGTTGTCCACGCCGAGGCCGCCGGTCGCCTCGAACAGCGACTGCAGGACGTCCTCCGGCCGCAGTCCGGTGGCGTCGATCGTGTGCGTCGCGCCGAGTTCCCGCGCGAGTTCGAGGCGCTCGGGGACGAGGTCGACGGCGATGACCGTGGACAGCGGCAGCAGCCTCGCGGCCATCAGCGCGGCCAGGCCGACCGCGCCGGAGCCGAAGATCGCGATCGATGCGCCCGCCTCCGGCCGCAGGATGTTCCAGACGCTGCCGAAACCGGTCTGCACGCCGCAGCCGAGCGGCGCGAGGACGTCGAGGTCCGCGTCCGGATCGACCTTGATCACGCTGCGCTCGTCGGCCAGCGCGTGCTGCGCGAACGAGGACTGGCCGAAGAAGTGGCCGCCGATCGCGCCGCCGTCCCGCGTCACGGTCGCCGTGCCGTCGCCGCGCACGCCGCTGATCAGGTTGCTGGGCAGCCAGGTGACGCAGTAGGCCGGATGTCCGGCGCGGCACGAGGCGCAGCGTCCGCACGAGGTGAAGCTCAGCAGCACCTTGTCACCGGGGGCGACGCGCGTGACGGCGGACCCGACGCGCTCGACGATCCCGGCGCCTTCGTGGCCGAGGATCCCGGGCAGCTTGAACGGGATCCCGCCCGCCTGGACGCCGAGGTCGGTGTGGCACAGGCCGGCCGCGACGACGCGCACCAGCACCTCGTCCGCGCGTGGTTCGTCGAGTACGACGTCCTGCACGGCGAACGCGGCGCCCGCGCCCTCCAGGACGGCGGCCCGAGTGGGGATAGGCATACGAATGCTCCTTACGAGGCGTCGGTCATCGAGATCAGCACGGACTTGGTCTGCAGGTACTCGTCCAGGCCCTCGGGACCGCCCTCACGGCCGTAGCCCGACTGGTTCACGCCGCCGAAGGGCAGCGCCGCGTCGAGCAGCGCCCAGCCGTTGACCCACACGATCCCGGCGCGCAGAGCAGCGGCGACGCGGTGCGCCCGCGCCACGTCGCTCGTCTGCAGGCCCGCCGCGAGGCCGTACTGCGTGCCGTTGGCCAGCGCGATCGCCTCGGCCTCGGTGTCGAAGGGCTGCACCGTGAGCACCGGGCCGAAGATCTCGTCCTGCACGAAGGCCGAGTCCTGCGACACGTCCGCGAGCACGGTCGGCGCCGCCCAGAAACCGCCGTCCGCCTGGCCCTGCACGGGACCGCCGCCGTAGACCTTCACGCCCTCGCGCTCGGCCGCCTCCAGGAAGGACTGCACCTTCGCGAGATGCCGGGGCCCCGCCATCGGGCCGATGACCGTGCCCTCGTTGAACGGGTCGCCGACCGGGACGTGGTCGACGGCGCCCGCGAGAGCCGCGACGACCGCGTCGTACACGGGCCGCTGCACCAACAGCCGCGAACCCGCCATGCAGAACTGGCCGGTGTTGAAGACGAAGCCGGAGATCGCGGTGTTCACGGCCGCCTCGATGTCCGCGTCCGCGAAGATGATGTTCGCGCTCTTGCCGCCGAGTTCGACGGTCACGTGCTTGAGGGTCTCCGCGGCCGACGCGGCTATCCCGCGTCCGACGGCCGTCGAACCGGTGAAGGCGATCTTGTCCACGCGCGGATCGCGGACCAGCGTCTGGCCTACGGTTCCGTCGCCCGGAAGTACGTTGAATACGCCGTCCGGGATCCCGGCCTGCTGCAACACCTCGGCGATCCGCAGAGCGGTCAGCGGGGTTTCCTCGGCGGGCTTGTGGATCACCGTGTTCCCGGCGGCCAGGGCGGGCGCGATCTTGATCGAGGACAGGATGAGCGGGAAGTTGAACGGCGTGATCGCGGCGACCACCCCGATCGGCTCCCGGCGGGTGTAGGCGAAGGTCGGGCGGCCGGTGCGCCGGGTCGCGCCTTCGATGCCCGCGGCCAGCGCGCCGTAGTACTCGATCTGGTCGATGGTCGTCGCGACGTCCACCATGCGCGTGAACATGAGCGGCTTGCCGGTGTCCAGCGACTCCAGCCGGGCCAGCTCCTCGGCCTGGCCGCGCAGCGCCTCGGCGGCGCGGATCAGGATCCGGCCCCGTTCGCGCGGCGGCAGTTCGGACCAGCCGCCGCCGTCGAAGGCGCGCCGCGCGGCGGCTATCGCCCGGTCGGTCTCGGCCGGTCCGGCCTGCGCGACCGTGGCCACGACCGTGCCGGTGGCCGGGTCGAGGATGTCCCGTCCGCCGTCCGAGCCGATCCACTGGCCGTCCACGAACAGTTCTGGGCGTGGCAAGCCGATTTCGTCCCTGATTCCCGGCATCGAACTGGTCCTCTCGTCCTTGAGCGGGGTGGCGCGTGCGGCCGACATTAGGCAGCTTTTCCACGGCAGTCAATAGGATGCACAAGTTATGGTCCGTGCTGGGCTTGTTGAGGCTTGCTCAGATACGATCACTGCGATGCGCATCGCGACGTTCAACGTGCTCCACGGCCGCCCCCTCCACCTCGACGACGGCCCGGCCTCGCCGCTGCCGCCTCCCGAGCGGCTCGCGGACGCGGTGGCGGCGCTGGAGGCCGACGTCCTCGCGGTCCAGGAGCTCGACCGCTACCAGCCCAGGTCGGGCGAGGTCGATCAAGCGGCGCTGGTGGCCTCGGCGGTGGGCGCGACGGACTGGCGCTACGCCTCCGCGTTCCACGCCCGGGCCATACCGGACGTCGGCTGGGTCCGCGACCAGCACACGCCCGGGCTGACCGTCTGCGGACCCGAGCACGCGGGCCTGCCGAGCGCGGCCCAGCTGGCGTCGCACGGCACGGCGCTGTTCACCCGGCTGCCGGTCACCCGCTGGCTCGTGCGCAGGTTCGCCGGTGCGCCGGGCGGCCTGCCGCTGCGCGTCGTCGGGCGGAGGGGCCTGATCCCGGTCCGCGACCACGCCCGCGTCGCCATCGCCGCGATCCTCGAATGCCCGCGCGGCCCGCTCACCGTCGTCGGGACGCATCTGTCCTTCGTGCCCGGCTGGAACATGTGGCAGCTCGCCGCGCTCAACCGCTGGATCGCCGATCTGCCGCGCCCCCGCCTGCTGATCGGCGACCTCAACCTGATCGGCCCGCTGCCCCGCGCCGTGCTCGCGGGCGGCGAGCTGGCCGACGGTCTCCTCTCGTCGGGCGGCGCCGGCCTCGAACACCGCTGGCACGACCTCGCCCGGGTCGCGACGTACCCCGCGCACCGTCCGCGCGTCCAGTTCGACCGGATCCTCGCGGCGGGCATCCCGAGCTCGGCCGTGCGCGACGTGAGTTCGCCGCCGATGCCCGTCTCCGATCATCGACCGCTGATCGTCGAGCTGGACGTCTGAGGCGACGTGTGACGCGGTAAAACGTTCGATCCTGTCGGCGGGTGTCCGTACAGTCGGTGGGCATGCGGACGAGCGAGGAGATCTACCACCGGGTGCGCTGGGACCCGCGGTTCGATCCCGCGCGCTTCACGCTCGGGGTGAGCCGGCGCGAGGGCGGGATCAAGCGGCTCGCGCTGTCCGCGTTCACGCCCGGCGGGGACATCCCGTGGCACCGCGTCATGTTCGTGGAGGCGGACGGCGAGGTGGTCTGGGACCGCGCGAACGGCGTGGACCGCATCGACGCGACGCGGGCCGGACGCGTCGAGCAGATCCGGCTGCTGCGCGCGTCCGCGTGGCGGCCGATATCCGAGAGCCGGTCATCGGCGGGCGCGGTGGGCTCGGCGGGTGCGGCGGTCGGCGGTGTTCGAGTGCTGACCTGGAACACGCTCTGGGATCGCTACGACGCCGACCGGATCTGCACCGAGCATCGGCGGCCGCTGCTGCTCGATGCGCTGCGGACGTCCGATGCCGACGTGATCGCGCTTCAGGAGGTCGAGGCGCCGCTGCTCGCGAGCCTCGGGCGTGAGGAGTGGGTGCGGGCGGGCGGCTACTCGCTCTGGTCGAATCCCGGCAAGTCAGGGGTCGATGAGGACGGGCTCGTCCTGCTGAGCCGGTTGCCGGTGCTCGAGGCCGGGCGTTGCGCGCTCGGGCCGTACAAGGCGGGGCTCGCGATCACCGTCGCGGGGCCAGCGGGCTCGCTTGTTGTCGCGACCACGCATCTGACCAGCAATCACACAGCCGAAGCGGCGACTCGACGCGCTGCCGAACTCGCGGAACTGGCCGCGGCGTTCGGCGGGATCGACGCGGACCTGGTCGTGCTCGGGGACTTCAACGACTCGACGAGCGAACCGGCCGACGCGCTCGGACTGCTCGACACGTGGACCGCGCTCCATGGCGCGCACGACACGACGCCGACCTTTGATCCCACGGTGAATCCGTTGGCGGCTGTCAGTTCGCTGACCGGGCGTGCCGGGCGGCTGGACAGAGTGCTGCTTCGGGCACGTGGCGGGGGAGTGCGGGCGGGTGCGGCATCGCTGGTCGGCGACGTGCCGGACGAGACGGGGCTGTTTCCCTCGGATCACTTCGGCATCCGGGTGGATCTGGTGGGGGAGGGGAGCGAGGTGGCGGCTGCGGTTCAGTTCGCCCCGCCGACCGCGCGTACGGCGCTCGCCTGGATTCCGCCGCGTGAACTGTGGCCGACGATCAATGAGCTGCGCGAGCGCTACGACCCGCAGGCTGAGCGTTGGCCGCCGCATGTCAATGTGCTGTTCGGATTCGTGCCGGAGTACGAGTTCGAGCGTGCCGCGCCGCTGCTCGCCGACGCCGCCGCGCACGTCGAGCCCTTCGCTGTTCGGCTCGACGGCGTGGACACGTTCGGGCACCGCGACGACGCGACGATCTGGCTCGATCCGGCGGCGGCAGCGAGCGACCCTAAGGCGTGGGCCGCGCTGCACGAGGCGTTCCAGCAGCGATTCCCGGGCTGCCGTGGCCGCGACGAGGGATTCACCCCGCATCTCACGCTCGGCCGCGCGACCGACCCGCAGCAGGTGGCAGCCCACTGCGCGGCACGGCTGTCCCCGATGACGAGCCGAGTCGGAACGCTGGCGCTGCTATCGCGACGTGGCGACGAGCCGATGCGGGTTCGTGCGGAGATCGAGCTTGGGACGGGGACGGTTACGTGGATTCCTGAAGCTGCTTCTGAGTCTCCGTCAGTGGAGGATGCGGACGCTGCGGGGCGCGTCGTGGAGCGGATTCGGCGTGCGCTCGGGGAGGACGTGACTGTGCACGTTGTCGGCTCGCGGCGGATGGGTTGCGCGCTGCCGGGGGCGGACGTGGACTTGGTCGCGGAAGTGGCCGGGGCGACGGTCGATATCGGGGCTATCCGGGATCGGCTGACGAGTGCTTCGCATGTGCGGCACGTCGTTGGTGCGCGGGTGCCGGGGTTGCGGATGAAGCTCGGCGGTCTCGGGGTCGATCTCGTCATCGTGCCGACGGATGATCCGGAATACGCGGAGGCGGCTGCGATATCGCTGAGCGCGGTGACGGATGCGGACGCCGTGCTCGAACATGTCGGCGCCGATCATGCGGCGTTCGCGACGCTTGCGCGGCAGGTGAAGGCGTGGGCTGTGGCGCGGGGGCTCGACTCGGCGCCGTTCGGTGGGCTGCCGGGGCTTGCGTGGTCGATCCTTGCCGCGCGGACGACTGATATGTCGTTGGCGGGGTTCTTTACGGAGTGGGCTGCTTGGGATTGGCGTCAGGTGGTCACGCTTGACGGATCGGGGGACGGGGGCGCAGAGGAGGAGGCTGTCAGGATTCTGACGCCGACCGCGCCGGTTCGCTCGTGCACGGCGCAGGTGGGTGCCGGCATGCGTGACCTGCTGGTCGAGGAGTTGTATCGGGGTTGGGAGATCACCCAGGAAGCCGAATCGTGTGACGAGGCGATGCGCCGTCTGTGCGAGGCGCCGCCGCTGCATCGTCGGCACGCGGCGTGGGCCGTCGTCACGATCGATGGGTCGAGTGAGTCGAGTCTCGATGAGGCGCTCGGGCGGGCGCGAGGGCGGATGCGTGCGCTGATCACGCTGCTCGAGGCGGCGAATCCGGACGCAGTCGATGTCCACGCGTGGCCACGGCCGGAGTATGCGGATGCGGGGCGAGGGCGCTACGTCGTCGGGCTCGGGCGGCGCAGTCCGATGACACGGAACGGGCTCGCGGAGGTTGCGGAGCGCTGGGCGAAGGGTATGTCGGGCGTGGACGTCCGGTGGGCCGAAGGTGGAGCAGTGGGATCACTGACGGAAATCGACGTGTTCGATCGTTAGTGTCCACAATGCGGGCGTTCAGAAATGTCATGTTCTGTCGAAGTATGATCGGCTCTGGCGATGGGACACGGGCGTTCAGAGCGCGTCCGTGCCTCATCCCTCGGCGGAGCCGTTCGTGCCGCCGCCGTTCGACGTCGATTCCCACTGCTTGACCAGCCGCTTCGGCGCGCGGCAGAGCCAGGCCTCGACGATCAGCTCCTCCAGTTCGGCGCGGTCGATCCGGTCGAGCTGGATCAGGATCGCCGGATAGCCGTCGAAGTGCGGGATGGTGAAGTAGACCTCCGGGTTGGACGCGACCAGCGCCTGCTTCATCCCGTCCTCGGGCACGCGCACCGCCACGATCGGGCCGTCGGGCGCCGTGTCGCCGAGCGCGTCCAGGTCGGATCGGCGCAGCGGACGCTCCCAGACGAAGGTCTTGTCCCGCACGCGCCACGCGGTCGAGCCCCAGTGCTCGCCCTCCGTGACCTCGGGCAGCGAGTTGGCGATGCGCCGTACGTCGTTCCACGTGGCCATGTGCACCGCTCCGTCCGGCCGCCGGTCCTCCTCCTTCTTTCTAGCTTATGCACCGGCCCGGCATGCCGCAGCACACCCCGCCGTCGGCCGAGGACCGGCGCTCTGAAACACTGGCCTGCACTATGGCGATCATGATGGCCGTCGGCAGTCTGCGGCTCGCTCGGGCGGCGATCTTCGCCGCGCTGTGCGTGGGCCTGTCTGCCGCCGGTCACGTGTGGATGTCCGGCGACGTGATCCCGCTGTGGTCCGTCGGGCTCGCGTTCGGTGTGCTGACCGCGTCCGGCTACGTCCTCGCCCGCCGACAGTTCGGCTTTGTCGCGATCTCCGCGCTGATGCTCCTCGGCGAGCTCGGTCAGCATTACCTCTTTGCTGCCGCGCAGGGACCGATGGTCGACCAGCAGGTCCCCGCGTTGCCTCAGTTCGTCTCGGGACGAGTGGTTCCCGCCTCGGCGTGGATCTGCGGCATGCCGCACTCCGCCGCGATGAACCGAGGAGCGGTAGGCGGGTTCGGCGGCATGGTCGCGGCGCACATCGTGGCCGGACTGGTGGCCGCGTGGTGGCTGCGGTGCGGCGACGCGGCCGTCTTCCGGATGCTGCGTGTCCTCGCGGCGATGGCCGTCCCCATGCTGGCGATCCTCTGGCCTGCCGCGATCGTCGTGCCCGACTTCCTGCGGACTGCCCCGCGCGCCGATGACGACGACCTCGGCCGCTATCGGAAGCGTCTTCTGTCCAGCCTCGTCGTGCGACGCGGCCCTCCACTGTGCCCCCGCATCTGCGCCATCTGATCAATCTCTTCAGAATTCCTGATTGCGGGAGCACTTCGCCATGCGGCTTTTCCTGCCCGCGTGCGCACTGCTGGTACTGGCCACGGCCACTGCGTGCGCGGCATCACACCCCATAGAAACCAGTCCGCCGACGACGACCGGCCCACGCGGCTCGGCGTCCGTCGGCGAAATCAAGATCACTGACGCCTACATTCCGCAGCCCGCCTCGCCCGACGTGGCGGCCGCGTACTTCACCGTGACCGACGTCGGGTCGTCCGGCGACGTGCTGCTCTCGGCGACGTCGCAACCGTCGTCGCAGGCCTCGCTGATGCAGGAGGCGGCGAGCGGGGCCAACGCCGGGACGATGACCGACATCACCGGCGGCCTGTCGATCCCGGCGCACGGTGCGGTCGAGCTCGGGCCCGGCGGCTACCACCTGATGCTGACCAATCCCGCATCCACCCTCCTAGCAGGCGACATGGTGACACTCAGCCTCCGCTTCCGCACGACCGGAACCGTGACGCTCAAGGTCCCGGTCACCTCGCTGCTCTCCGACGCCCAGACGGCGTCCTCCATGCCTGGAATGTGAGCCGGAAATCCCATGAAGCTTCGTAGCAATACCCTTATCGCAACCGTGCTGGCCGTCGGGATGATCGGTCTCGTCAGCGCCTGCGGTTCAAGCTCGTCCGCGTCCTCGTCCGGCTTCGTCGTCGATTCGGCGCCGACTTCGCTCTTCGACGGCGACCAGCTCACCAAGCCGTTCGCCAAGCCGGACGTCACGCTCACCGACGCGTCCGGAAAGCAGTTCAACCTGGTTCAGGGCACGAAGGGCAAGCTGACGCTCGTCTACTTCGGCTACACGCACTGCCCGGACGTGTGCCCGACGACGATGGCGACGCTCGCCGCGAGCATGCGCACGTTGACCGCCGCGCAGGCCGCTCAGGTCGACGTGGTCTTCATCTCCTCCGACCCGAAGCGCGACACGCCGTCCGTGCTGCACGCGTGGCTCGGGCAGTACAACCCGAAGTTCATCGGGCTGACCGGCGACTTCAACACGATCCAGTCGGCCGCCGCATCGCTCGGCATCGTCATCGAGGCGCCGACCGAGTCCGCCGACGGGCAGTACACGGTGACGCACGGCGCCGAGGTCATCGCCTTCAACGCGCAGGGCAAGGGCGACCTGCTCTACACGTCCGGCACGAGCGTCCCGCAGTTCAGCCACGACATTCCGCTGCTGCTGGCGGGCCGTGACAATGGCTGAGCTGACGCGGCGCCGACTGTTCGCGTACGGGGGAGCGGTCGGCGCGGGCGGGGTCGCGGCGGGAGCCGTCCTGCCGCGAGCCACGTCGACGGACGACAGCGGCGAGATCGCGTTCTACGGCGCGCATCAGCCGGGGATCGCGGCGCCGGTGCAGTCGCAGGGCTGGCTGACGGCGTTCGATCTCAAGTCGTCGGCCACGCTCGCGCAAGTGCGTACCCTGATGCGCGAGTGGACCTCGATCGCCGCGACGACGATGGCGGGTGAGCCGCTGGCGTCGGGCGATGATGCGATGTCGTACGGGCGCAATTCGGGCGCGCTGAGCGTGACCGTGGGCGTCGGCGCGTCGTTGCTGAAGAAGCTCGGGCTCGGTGACAAGAATCCGGATGCGCTGACGCCGCTGCCTGCGTTTCTCGGCGACGAGATCGAGGCCGCTGCGTCGGACGGCGATCTCGTGGTGCTGGTCGCGGCGAACGACGGTCTGGTGGCTGTGCACGCGTTGCGGGCTCTGCAGCGCAGTGCCGCGTCCGTGGCGACTCAGCGGTGGCAGATCAGCGGATTCGGTGAGGCCGGCGGCGTAATGCCGAGTCCGACGGCGACACCGCGCAACCTGATGGGGCAGCTCGACGGCACCGGGAATCCCAAGCCGGGGACGGCCGCGTTCGACCAGACCGTGTACGTGCCCGCGGACGGCTCGCCGGAGTGGATGCGCGGCGGCAGCTATCTGGTCTACCGGCGGATCAGGATGCTGCTGAACGACTGGGACACACTCAGTCGCGCCGCGCAGGAGGCGGTGATCGGGCGGGACAAGCTGACCGGGGCGCCGCTGTCCGGCGGCACGGAGTTCACCGCGCCGGACTATGAGAAGTTCGGCTCCTCGGGGCAGTTGCTGATGCCGCCCGGTTCGCACGTGCGGCAGGCGAGTGCCCAGTTCAACTCCGGCGCGACGATCTACCGGCGTCCGTTCAGCTACTACAACGGGCTCCGCGCGGACGGGACGCCGGACGCGGGGCTGATGTTCCTCGCGTTCCAGCGGGATCCGGCGGCGGGATTCACCACGATCCAGCAGCGGCTGTCGGGTGCCGACACGCTCAGCACGTTCATCCGGCACGAGGCGAGCGGACTGTTCGCCGTCCTGCCGGGGTGTGCGCGGGACGGCGATTACCTCGGGCAGTCGCTCCTAGGGTGAGAAAGACCTACCGGGACTGCGTGGCGACGTTGCCGACGCGGTCCCGGCCCATCGCCTTCGCCGCGTAGAGTCCCGCGTCGGCGAGGGCGAAGAGTTCGTCGGGCGCGGTCTGCGGGTTCGGGCTCGTCGCGACGCCCACGCTGACAGTGATCGGGTGCGGCCAGTCGCGGGTGCCGGTGCGCACGGTGTCGCAGAGGTCTTGCGCCCGGGCGAGCGCCTGCTCGGGCCCGCAGTCGGGGATCAGCACGGCGAACTCCTCGCCGCCGACCCGGCCGACGACGTCCATCGTGCGGAAGCGCTCGCTGAGCAGCGAGCCGAGCCGGCGCAGCGTCTGGTCGCCCGCCTGATGGCCCCAGGAGTCGTTGACCTGCTTGAAGTGGTCGATGTCGATGAGCAGCAGGGCCATCGGCGGGCCGCCGCGCAGGTGCCGGGAGTGTTCCCGGGCCACCGCCTCGTCGAAGCCGCGCCGGTTGAACAGTTCGGTGAGGCCGTCGGTGCGGGCCAGGTTCGCGAGCGCGGCGCGCAGCCGGTTCGACTGGCTCTGCAAGCGGGTGACCATCCAGCAGATGACGGTGAGCGAGGCGCAGACCTCTATCCACAGCAGCACGCCGTCCACGCCGCGGCTGACCGACGCGAGCACCGCGAACGCCGTGGCCACGACGCCCATCGTGATCCAGGCGACGCGCGCCGAGAGCACCGCCGCCGCGAAGGTGACCGGCCAGCACAGCAGCAGCGGACCGAGCGGGGTCGGCTGCTTGTCGACGGCCGTCGGGATGCACACCATCACCGCTGCGACCGAGGGCAGTACGTTGATCAGCCAGGACGGCACCCGGCCCGGCGCGCGCAGCAGCAGGACGCCGAACAGGCCGGCCAGCGCGCTCAGCGCGTAGTTGAGCAGCCGGGTCGTCGGCTCGAAGGGCTCGTGCCGCAGGTCGCCGAGCAGGGTGATGCCGCTGACCAGCACGCCGGCCGCGATCATCAGTCGGCCGCCGACGGTGCGCGCGGCCCACTGCTCCGTGCCGCTATCGCGCCCCTCGGCGTTCATGATCCGAGCAAATCACACGGAAATGAACTTTGCCCGCCGACACTCGTTACGGTGTTGACGCGATTTCACTCCCTCGCGCAGGCCGCGAAGACGGCCTCCCGGGCCGCGGTGACACCGGTCGCGACGGCTCCGCGCAGCACGCCCTCCACTCCGAGCGCGCCGACGGCCAGCCGCGGACGCAGCGGCGTGATCGCGGCCAGCGCCTCGATGACGTGCGGTTCGAGCAGGTCGAGGTTCTGCCCGACGCCGCCGCCGAACACGATCAGCTCGGGGTCGAGGAACGCGAGGATCCCGGCGACGAGGCTGCCGATGTAGCCGCCGACCGCGGCCACCGTGCGCGCGGCGGCCTCGTCCTCGCCCTCGCGCGCGGCCGCGAAGATGGTCTCGGCGGTCGGACGGCCCGTCATCCCCTCCTCCTGGGCGCGGCGCACGATCGCGTCGGCGCCGACCGACTCCTCCAGCATGCCGCGCCGTGCGTGCAGCGAACGCTCGTCGCCGAGCGGCAGGAAGCCGACCTCGCCCGCCGCGCCGCGTCCCCGGTAGAGCTGCCCGCCGAGTACGAGCCCGAGGCCGACTCCGGTGCCGAGGTGCAGGTAGACGAAGTTCTGCAGGCCGCGCGCGGCGCCGTACGCGTGTTCGCCGAGTGCCGCGAGGTTCGCGTCGTTGTCGATGGTCAGCGTGACGCCGAGCCGCTCGGCCAGGGTCTCGGCGAGTCCGGGGCGTTGCCAGCCGGGGAGATTCGGCGCGTAGCGGATCCGGCCGCGTCCGGGGTCGAGCACGCCGGGGGAGGCGACGACGGTGTGCGTCACGTCAGCGGTGTCGATTCCGACCTGCTTCGCGGCCTGCGTGACCACCGCCTCGACCTGGTCGACGAGCGCGTCCGCGGCCCGCGCGCTGTTGCGCACCTCGACCGGCGGGCCGAGCGGATCGCCCGCGAGGTCGGCGACGAGCACGCGCAGCTTCTCCCGGCCGATGTCCACGCCCAGCACGCGTCCGGCGGCCGGGTTCGCCTCGTACGCCGCGGCGGGTCTGCCCGGTCCGGGCTCGGAGCGCAGGGCGGGGCGCACCAGGCCCGCGTCCTCGAGGTCGCGCAGCGCCGCGATCACGGTCGGCAGCGAGAGCCCGGTCTCCCGGGCGAGCTGCGGCCGGATCGCCGGTCCGTGCGCGAAGAGCCGGTCCAGCAGCAGCCGCTGGTTCATCCGGCGCAGCAGCCAGGGGGCCGTCGCGGCGGACGCCGTCTGCACCATCGCACCTCCCGGAATTCAGTCTAGGCGTGGACACGGCTTGACGCTAAAGACTCTTTAGTAAATGATCCTAACTATGCAGCGCGCAAGCCAGACGGTCATCGGAATCGACTTCGGCGGCACGAAGATCGAGGTCGCCCTCGCCCACGCCGACGGCACGTTGCTGGCCGGGGAGCGCCTCGACACGCACGCGAGCCGCGGCCCCGACCAGGCCTTGGAGCGCGCGGCCGAGGCGGTGCGCCGCCTTCGGGACCGCTCCGGGACGGCCGTGACCGGGTACGGCGCCGTGGCCCCGGGGATCGTGCAGCGCGAGCGGATCCTGCTCACGCCCAACCTGCCGGGCTGGGAGGACGTGGCCCTCGGCCGGGCGCTGCAGGACCTGCTCGGCCTGGACCGCGAGCCCGCCGTGGGCAACGACGTGCGCGCCGGGGCCATGGCCGAACTGAGGTTCGGGGCACTGCGCGGCGCCGACCCCGGCCTCTACATCAGCCTCGGCACCGGCATCTCCTCGGCGGTCACCTTCGGCGGCCGGGTGCTCCAGGGCGCGAACCAGGCCGCCGGGGAGATCGCGTACGTCGATCCGGGCGGCGGCCCGCGGCGCGCGCCCGGCTCGGCGCCGCTGGAGGAGATCGTCGGCGGCCGCTCGATCGGCGAGCGTGCCAGTGCTCTGCTGGGGGAGCAGGTGACCGCCGCCGAGGTCTTCGCCCGCGCCGCGACCGACGAGGCGGCCGGCGCGATCGTGCGCGAGACGCTGGACGTGCTCGCGCGGTCGATCGCGAACATCTCGGCGCTGATCGACCCGGAGCTCATCGTCGTCGGCGGCGGCATGATGGCCTCGGCCGACGTGATCCTGCCCGCGCTCGAGGCCCACCTCGCCGCGACGCTGCCCTTCCCGCCGCACGTCGCCGCCGCGCACTTCACCCGTGATGCCTCGCTGCACGGCGCCGTCGCTCTCGCTCTGTCCGAGCAATCCCAGTTCACGACCGTAGGAAGCCGCGCATGAACACCAAGATGAGCTCCGAAATGGCCGAGCAGCCGCAGGTTCTCGGTCGCCTCGCCGAGCGTTTCAGCAGCATCGCCCGGGAGGTACGCGAGGCCGCCGCGGAGACCGGGGGGCTGAAGGGCGTCGCGTTCCTGGCGCGCGGCTCCTCGGACAACTCCGCGCTGCTCGGCCGCTACGCCATCGAGCAGCAGACCGGCCTGCCGACCAGCCTCGTCGCGCCGAGCATCGTCACCGTGTACCGGCAGCGTCCCGAGCTGTACCGCGGCTGGCTGCTCGTCGCGCTCTCGCAGTCCGGCCGCACGCCCGAGATCGTGGACATCGCCGGCCGCTACGCCGACTGCGGCGCCTCCGTGGTCGCGGTGACGAACAACCCCGACTCGGATCTCGCGCGGGCCTCGCGACTGCACATCAGCCTCGACGCCGGGCCCGAACTCGCCGTGCCCGCCACGAAGACCGTCACCTCGCAGATGCTCGCCGTCCTCGCGATCGCGGCCGGACTCGGCGACGCCGACACGGGGCTCACGGAAGCGGACGTGGCGCGCATCCCCGACGCGGCGGCGCGCGTGCTGGCCGACTTCGCGCCGGTCCAGGACGTCGCCAAGACGCTGTCCGAGCACCGCAGGCTGGCCGTCGTCGGCCGCGGCGCGTGCTACGCGGCGGCGCTGGAGACCGCGCTCAAGCTGCAGGAGACCCTCGGCGTGATGGCGCACGGCTTCTCGGCCGCCGACTTCCGGCACGGCCCGATCGCGGTCTGCGGCCCGGACGCCCCGGCCGTGCTGCTCGCCGGTTCCGGCCCCGCCGACGACGACACCCGCGCCCTGCGCCCGGAACTCGCCGCGCGCTCGGCGCACGTCGCGGAGTTCGGCACCGGTACGGACGCGGACGCCGCGTGGCCCGCGCTCGGCACGATGGCGGAATGCGTACTCGCGACCGTGCGCGGACAGCAGTTGGCGCTCGCCACGGCCGTGCACCTCGGAATCGACCCGGACCAGCCGACCGGCCTGAACAAGGTGACACTCACTCACTGAGCGAACTCCTGTTCGTGTATGCCGGTTCACGGCCAGGTAAACCGTGGGTCAAGCACACTGAACGGGTTGATAGCCGGGAAATGAGTCTCAAGACGGTATCGTATTGCGATTTCGACTGTTTAGGTAGGCCCGACTCCCTCGTCGGAAGGGTCCATTGAGACCGGCTCGGATGACATCGCAGCATCCTTAAGCCATACGCGCGGCCGCCGTCCGGTGCCGCGCCCCGCGCCCGGTGACCGCTCCCGGCGCGGGGCGCCGGACGACGGCCGCGCCGCATGTTCCGCCGCGCCCCGAGCTGCGCCGACGGACTCGTCTCCGCGGGACTAATCCACGCCCGTAATTTGGTACCCCGGGGTCAGGCGCCCGCGCGTCCGTCAGATTACGCTGGACGATTTCGCGTTGATCAACATTGATGCGTCGCGATTTGAATGTGTCCGGTACGTAAATTCGACGGGACGGCGTTGCTCACCTGGATAAGTACTCATTGTTCCGGCAGAAGTCTGCCTTGCGCGTCAAAGATGTGTTCTGCCATAGTGATGGCGCTGCCGCCCCCGGAAAAATTCGGGTAAAGAACGGGACTATTCGCGGGTCCCTGTCCGGGGTCGCCAGTGGGCACGGTGGGTGGACGGGCGATGGAGCCCGACCGTGATCCGCACATGGCGTTTACCTACCTTGGGGCAATCTGGAGGCCACAGGCATGACTCGAATACGCCTGCTCGCAGGCGTGCTCGCGCTGCTGCTGATCGCGGGGTTCGTTCCCGCGTTCATCGCTGCCCGCGCGCACGCCGACGAGGTGACGGTCAGTCAGGACGACCTGCGCACGGGATGGGACCCGGCCGAGTCGTCGCTCAGTTCGGGCAGCGTGGCGGGCAGCGACTTCGGGCAGTTGTTCGCGACGCAGCTCAACGGACAGATCTACGCGCAGCCGCTGGTCGTCGGCGACACACTCGTCGTCGCCACGGACAACAACTACGTATACGGCGTCAACAAGGTGACCGGCGCGATCGAGTGGACCGACGACCTCGGCCCCTCCTGGCCCGCCTCCACCGTCGGCTGCGGCGACCTGACACCGAACGTCGGCGAGACCTCGACCCCTGTCTACGACCCGGTGACCGGCTACGTGTACGCCGTCGCGATGGTCAACGACGGCGCGGACGCCTCGCACCCGCACTGGAAGATGTTCGCGATCTCGCCGAGCACCGGAGCGCAGCGCACGGGCTGGCCGCTGACGATCCAGGGCTACCCGGACAACGACGCGTCGCGCGCGTTCAACTCGATGACCGCGATGCAGCGCCCCGGACTGCTGCTGATGGGCGGCGCGGTGTACGTGGCCTTCGGCTCGCACTGCGACTACCAGCCCTACGTCGGCTACGTCGTCGGCGTGAACACCTCGACGCAGACCACGCACATGTGGGCCGACGAAGTGGGCGCGACCAGCACCGAGGGCGGCATCTGGCAGAGCGGCGGCGGCATCGTCTCGGACGGCGCGGGCCGGATGTTCGTGGCCACCGGCAACGGCGTGGCGCCGACGGTCGGCGCGGGCGGCAAGCCGCCGAACCAGCTCGCGCAGTCGGTGATCCGGCTCGGCGTCGACTCCAGCGGCACGATCTCGCCGCAGGACTTCTTCAGCCCGGCCAACGCGACCGCGCTCAACACCAACGACCTCGACCTCGGCTCCGGCGGCCCCGTCGCGCTGCCCGACGCCGAGTTCGGCACCACCGCGGTCCCGCACCTGATGGTCGAGGTCGGCAAGGACGGCCGCGTCTTCCTGCTCAACCGCGACAACCTCGGCGGCCGTGGCCAAGGTTCCGGTGGCACCGACGCCGTGCTGCAGACGATCGGCCCGCTGAACGGCGTGTGGGGACATCCCGCGGTCTGGGGCGGCGACGGCGGTTACGTCTACGTCGTCGGCAACCAGGGGAATCTCACTGCCCTGAAGTACGGCGTGAACGGCTCCGGCGCGCCCGCGCTGAGCATCGCCGGAACGAGCCAGGCCACGTTCGGCTACACCTCCGGCTCGCCGGCCGTCACCTCCGACGGCACCACCTCCGGATCCGCGCTGGTCTGGGAGGTGTCCGCGACCGGCCCGACCGGAGCGGGCGGCGAGCTGACCGTGTACGACGCGGTGCCCACGAACGGCGTGATGACGCTCGTGCGCTCCTTCCCGATCGGCAACGCGTCCAAGTTCTCGGTGCCCGCCACCGACAGCGGCCGCGTCTACGTCGGCACCCGCGACGGCGTGATCTACGGCTTCGGCCAGCCGACCACCGCCGCGCTCACCACGACGCCGGTCCAGTTCAACGACGTCGCGGTCGGGTCCTCCTCGACCATGACCGCCACGCTGACCGCGACCACCGGCGTCACCGTCACGGCGGTGAGCGCGGGAACCGGCGTGTTCGGCTCCGGCACCCCGACCCCGGCACTGCCCGCGACGCTGGCCACCGGCGACACGCTCAAGGTGCCGATCACCTACACCCCGACGACGCCGGGCGCCGCGACCGGATCGCTGACCCTGACGACGTCGCAGGGCACGATCGTGGTCGGCCTGAACGGGACCGGCACGAAACCAGGGCTCGAACTCACCCCGAGTCCGCTGGCGTTCGGGCAGGTGCCGGTCGGCACGGGATCCTCGCTCGCCGAGACCCTCAGCGTGACCAACACCGGTACGACGAATGAGACGGTCGAGTCCGTGACGGCCCCGACCGGCGTCTTCTCCGCGACCGGCCTTCCCTCGTCCGGCCTCGTCATCACACCGGGCGCCTCGGTTCCCGTCTCGATGACCTTCACCCCGGCCGCCGCGCAGGCCTACACGTCCTCGCTCACCATCACCAGCCAGGACGCCGCGGGCGACGCACACTCCGCCACCGACTCGCTGACCGGCACCGGGATCACCGGCGTCAAGCAACTGACGGTCAGCCCGACGAGCCTGAGCTTCGGCAACGTCTCGCTCGGCAAGACCGGCTACGAGACCTTCACCATCACCAACAGCGGCAACCTCCCGCTGACCATCACGAAGGCCGCGCCGCCGGCCGCGCCGTTCTCGGTCGCCAACCCGATCGCGGAGGGCCAGGAGCTCGCGCCGGGCGACGGCGAGACCGTCACCGTCGGGTTCACCCCGGCCGCGGCGGGCGCCGTCACCGGGATCTACCAGATCACCGCCGACACCGGAGCCGGACCGCAGCCGGTCACGATGACGGCCACCGGCGTGCAGCCGACCAGCGGTGTCGCGGTGCCCACCGCGGGCGGCGGCTGGACGCTCAACGGCTCGGCCGCGATGTCCGGCAGCCAGGTCGTGCTCACCGGTGCGACGAACAACGAGGCCGGATCCGCGGTGTACGGCACGCCCGTCGCCACGTCCGGGATGACCGCGAGCTTCACCGCGTCGCTCGGCGGCGGCACCGGAGCCGACGGCCTGACGTTCAGTCTGCTCGACGCCAACAACGCGTCGGCCAACTCGATCGGCTCGCACGGCGGCGGTCTCGGCCTCGCCGGAGTCGACGGCATCGGCATCGCGCTCGACACGTACAAGGGGACCGGCGACCCGTCGGCCAACTTCGTCGGAATCACGAATCTGAGTTCCGCCTGGACACTCGGATGGGCCGCCACCTCGACCGACATCCCGAACCTGCGCACCGGGACGCACAAGGTCGCGGTGTCCTTCACCAACTGCACGGTCGGCACCGCGACCGACACGTGCACCGTCACGGTCTCGATCGACGGCACGCAGGCGCTCTCGACCGTGACCGTCGTGCCGACCGACTCGCTGCCCGCCTTCACCGCGGCAACCGGCGGGCTCAACGACACGCACGCCGTCAGCGGAGTCAACATCACCTCCGGCGGCAGCACCCTGCCGGTGCCCGGCGGCGGCTGGTCCTTCAACGGCAACGCCACCATGACCGGCTCGGCGATCACCCTCACCCCGGCCGCGGTCAACCAGGCCGGCTCGGTGGTCTACCCGACCGCCGTCGCTCCGGACGGCCTGACCGCCGACTTCACGCTGCAGATCGGCGGCGGCACCGGAGCCGACGGCATGACCTTCGCACTGCTCAACCCCGCCGACGAGACCAGTACGTCGGTCGGCTACAAGGGCGGCGGGATGGGCGCGCTCGGGATGGTCGGGACGTACGTGGTCTTCGACACCTATCCCAAGCAGATGGCGATGATCGAGACCGTCACCTCGAAAACGCAGACGACGCTCACCGAGGTGCAGACCGCCAAGGGCATCCCGGACCTGCGCGCCGGGACGCATCAGGTGCAGGTGAGCATCTCGGGCTCGGTCATGACCGTGGACCTCGACGGCAACCTCATCCTGCAGGCCGGAGACGGGTTGCCCGGCACGGGCGGCGTCCTGGTCGGATTCACCGGCGCGACCGGCTCGATCACCGACGCGCACTCCGTGAGCGGCGTCTCGATCACGGCCACCAAGTACGAGGACTGAACAACGGCACCACCGCGCCGGGCCGCGTGAACGGCCCGGCGCGTTCCGCCCGCGCGAAGGGAGAGCGCGTCATGAAACTGTCCATCCTGATGGCCGCGTACAACGAGGAGCGGACCGTGGCCCACGTGGCCGCCGCCGTCCTGGCCACCGAGTATCCGTGCCCGATCGAGCTGCTGATCGTCGACGACGGCAGCAAGGACCGCACCCCGGAACTGCTCGCCGAGATCACCGACCCGCGGGTCACCGTGCTCACGCACCGGGTCAACCGGGGCAAGTCGGCGGCGCTGGCCACCGCCATCGAGGCGGCGACCGGCACGCACATGCTGCCGTTCGACGCCGACATGGAGTACGACCCGGACGACATCCCGGCGCTCATCGACCCGGTGCTGCGCGGCCGCTGCGAGGTCGTCTACGGCACCCGGCTGTTCGGCCAGAACACCGTCTACCAGTCCTTCCGCTACGCGCTCGGCAACAAGGCCCTGACGCTCGCCGCGAACGTGCTGTTCGACGCGAGCATCAGCGACCTGCACACCTGCCTGAAGCTGATACCGCTGCCGCTGGTGCGCTCGATGCGGCTGGACGCGAGCGGCTTCGGCATGGACACCGAGCTGACGGCGCGGCTGCTGCGGCTCGGCGTGCGGCCGTTCGAGGTGCCGGTCAGCTACCACAGCCGGTCGCGCGCCGAGGGCAAGAAGATCTCCTGGCAGGACGGCGTGTCCTGCCTGCGGATCCTCGCCGGGGTGCGCTTCTCGGCGAAGCCGCGCCCGGTCGTCGGCGTCCGGCGTCCGGCGGCGGTCCCGGAGCGGGCGTACACCCCGGCCCGGCAGATCTCGACCCCGGCGGCCGCGCCGGTGCACGCCGTGACCAAGGCGCCCGGACTGAACGGCAGCACGGTGATCGGCGTCGGCGAGCCCGCGCTGAGCCTCAACGAGAGCTGAGCCCGTGGCCATCGACACCGCGCACGAGGTGGAGACGGCGCCGGCCGCGGCCCGACCGCGCAGGCGCCGCGACTCCACGCACCTGACCGTGACGACGCACCGGAGCCTCGCCGAACTGCGCGCGCTGCGGCCGGAGTGGGGGCAGCTGTACGACGGCTCCGACTCCCGCAATCCGTACGCCGCGCCGGAGTGGATCGAGACCTGGTTCAAGCACTTCGCCGACGCCTCGGCGCTCGAGGTCCTCGCGATCCGCCGGGACGACCGCCTCGTCGGCCTCGCGCCTTGTTATATCCGGCGGATCGGGCCGTGGGTCCGCACGGTGCAACTGGCCGGGACCGGCACCGGGCACGACGCGCTCACCGAGCTGCCCGGCGTGCTCGCCGAGCCCGCGGAGGCCCGGCCGGTGCTGCGCGCCGTCGTCCAGCACTGGTGCGAGCGGCACACCGAATGGGACTGGCTGGAACTGCCGATCGGCGCCGAACAGGGCTGGTTCGAACCCGAATGGCTGACCGGCACCGCCGCCGCCGGCCGGTCCGTCATCCGGCACAAGACCACCCGTCCCGCGGTGATCCTGCCGCTGCCCGAGGACCCGGACGCGCTGCGCGGCTCGCTCAAGCGCAACGTGAAGGAGAGCGTGCGCCGGGCCCGCAACCGGCTCGGCAAGACGGACCTGCCGTGGACCGTCACCGCGCACACGACGGCCGAGCAGGTCGGCGCCGCCTGGCCGACGCTGGCCCGGCTGCACGCGGCGCGCGCCGGGATCGCCGGGCCGCGTCAGCATCCTGACGCGCTCGGCGTGCCGGAGCGGGCCCGGTTCCTGGCCGAGGCGCTGCCGCTGCTGGCCGCGCAGGGCCGGGCCGAGATCCTCACCCTCGACGTGGACGGGCAACCCGTCGCCGCGCAGGGGGTGCTGCTCGCCCCGCGCGCCAGCTACCTGGCCTTCAGCGGCGTGGATCCGCAGTGGTGGGACGTGAGCCCGGTGACTCTGCTGCACCTGACGGCGGGGGAGCGGGGCGTCGAACGCGGCCACCGGGAGCTCAACCTCTCGGTCGGCCCGGACGTGGCCAAGCTGCGCTGGAGCGAGACCGTCCGGCAGCATCCCGACTTCGTGCTCTGCGGTCCGCGCCGCCGCTCGCGCCTCGCGTACACCGGGTACGCGCTGGCCGCCGAGGGAGCCGGGATCAGCAGGGAGGCCAAGCGGCACCGCGCGGGCACCGGACCGGCGCGCGCCGCCGGACGTGGAAACGGAGAGCACTGATGAAGGTCTGCGTCGTCGGCTCCGGCTGGCAGTTCACCGGAGGCGTCAGCCACTACACCTGTCGCCTTACCAATGCCCTCGCGGACCACGCCGACACCTCCGCGATCCTGATGCGCCGCCTGCTCCCGCGCTTCCTCTACCCGGGCCGCAAGCACGTCGGCGTGAAGGTCACCGACATCGAGTACGACGCGCAGGTCACCGTCTACAACGGCGTCGACTGGTACTGGGGCACCACCCTCGCACCCGCGATCAAGCAGCTGCGCGAACTCAAGCCCGACGTGATCGTGTTCCAGTGGTGGACCGGCACCGTCGCGCACACGTACGCCGCGCTCGCCAAGGCCGCCCGACGCCTCGGCATCAAGGTCATCGTCGAGTTCCACGAGGTGCAGGACACCGCGGAGCTGCGGATCCCGCTGGTCGGCGCCTACACGCGGCAGGTGTTCGCCACCGTGCTGCGCAACTCGGACGCCTTCATCGTGCACTCGGAGCACGACAGGGAACTGCTGGGCTCGATCTACGAGCTGTCCGGGCGTCCGGTGGCCGTCGTGCCGCACGGGCCGTTCGACCACTATTCCGTCGAGAAGATTCCAGATGAGAGTGGTGTCTTCCGGCTGCTGTTCTTCGGCCTGATCCGTCCGTACAAGGGGTTGAAATACCTCGTCGAGGCGTTCAACCGGCTCAGCCCCGAGGAGGCGCGCGACTTCAGCCTCACGGTCGTCGGCGAGACCTGGGAGGGCCACACCGAGCCGCTCGAGATGATCGAGAACTCGCCGTACCGCGACCGGATCAACGTCGTGAACCGCTACGTCTCGGACGACGAGGCCAAGGAGTATTTCGCCCGCGCCGACGCGCTCGTGCTGCCGTACCTGCGCTCCTCGGCCAGCGGTCCGCTGCACATCGCGATGAGCAACGGCATGGCGGTGGTCGTCAGCGCGGTCGGCGGACTGACCGAGGCCGCACAGGAGTACGCGGGCGCGGTCATGGTCGAACCCGAAGACGTGGACGGCCTGGTCGAGGCGCTGCGCAAGGTGCGCACGACGGCCGGCCAGCACTTCGCCGACCCGCACTCCTGGGATCGCAACGCGCTCGCCGTCCTCGACCTGGCCGCCGGGGCCGCCGCATGAGGATCGCGATCGTCAGTCCCGGATATCCGCCCGCGCCCGGCGGCGTGGAGAGCGTCGTCGCGCACAGTGCCCGCGCCCTGGTCCGCGCCGGATTCGAGGTCGAGGTACTGGCCCAGGAGCGTCGCAGGGACCTGCCGGAGACCGATCTCGATCACGGTGTCGTCGTGCGGCGGTTCCGCTCCAACCAGGCCGAGAACTTCCGGATGGCCCCCGGCCTCTACCGGCATCTGTCCGCGCACGCCGCTGAGTACGACGTCGTACACGGCCACAGCTACCACGCGCTCGTCGGCGTCGCCGCGGCGCTCGTCACCCGGCGACGCGGCCGCGGTGTCCCGTTCGTCCTCAGTCCGCACTTCCACGGCACCGGCCACACGGAGGCGCGTGCACTGCTGCACGGCCTCTACACGCCGGTGGGACGCGCAGCCGTCGCCGCCTCGCAGGCCGTGGTGTGCGTGTCCCCGGCCGAGGCAGACCTCTTCCTCAGCACATTCCCGAAAGCGGTGAGCAAGATCAGCGTGATCCCGAACGCGGTGGACACCGACACCCTCCGCGCCGCACGGCCCCTCGTCGGCGAGTCCGCTGCCACGATCCTCAGCGTCGGCCGCCTCGAGACGTACAAGCGCGTGGACCGGCTGATCAGGTCGTTCGCCATTCTCGCCCGTGACAAGAGCGCCGCCGACACGCCGCAGCTCGTCGTGATCGGCACCGGCCCGGACCGCGCGCGGCTGGAAGCCCTCGCCGCCGACGCGTGCCCGGCGGGTACGGTCCGCTTCCTCGGCCGCGTCGAGGACGCCGAACTGCACCGCTGGCTGCGCACCGCATCCGTGCTGTGCAGCCTTTCCGAGCACGAGGCGTACGGACTGGCCCCCGCCGAAGCGCTCGCCGTCGGGGCACGGGTCGTTCTCTCGGACATCCCCGCGCACACGCAGTTCACCGCCTCCGGCCGCGCGAGCCTCGTCCCGCCGAACGCCGACGACATGAGCCTCGCCGACGAACTCGGCCGCGCCCTCGCGGCTGAACCGTTGCCACCGAACGCGCCTTCACCGGTGCCCGACTGGCGCGACATCGCCGCGCGACTGGCCTCTCTCTACCACTCGCTGCGGGACGCCGTGTCCGCCCAGCAGCCGGTCGGAGCACTCGCATGACCGACACCATCGCCACCCCAGAAACCGAACCCGCCGTCGCCGGACCCGAAGAGCCGCCGACCGGCAACCCGCGTCACCCGCTCGCCGCGAACCCCTTCGTCACCTGGCTCGCGCCCTGGCTGTGCGCGACCGTCGGCGCGCTGATGATCGCGCTCTCGTACTCGATCGCCTCCAACGACGGCAGCGGCATCGGCTACTTCGCGATCTTCTGGACCGGCGCGCTGCTGCTGTTCGTGCCCGCCGCCGCCGTGATCAGCAGCCGCCGGATCACGCCGCGGCTGCGCTTCGGCTGGCTGCTGGTGTACGCCCTGTTCACCTACGTGCCGAAGCTGCTGCGCGACCCGGCCCAGCCGCTGTTCCACGACGAGATCGCGCAGTGGCGCCAGGCCGCCGACCTCGCCGCGACCGGCCACCTGTTCCAGCCGAACTACATCATCGGCATCGTCGCGCGCTTCCCCGGCCTGCACATCGTGACCGCGGCGATCAGCGATTCGACCGGTCTGACGGTCTGGCAGAGCGCGATCGTCATCCTCGTCGTCGCGCACGTGCTGGCCGTCTTCGGCGCCTACATGCTCGGCGACGCGATCTTCGGCGACCAGCGCGCCGGGGCGATCGTCGCGCTCGTCTACAGCCTGAACTCCAGCTTCATGTACTTCGACACGGAGTTCGCGTACGAGTCGCTCGCGATGCCGTTCTTCCTCTGGTGCCTGGCCTGCCTCGCCCGCGCCTACCGCGCGGAGTCGAATCGGGAGCGGATCGCCTGGGCCGGCGGCGCTATCACCGCGGGCATCGGCGTCATCACCACGCACCACCTGACCACGGTGTTCCTCTCGCTGATCCTGCTGGTCATCTGCGCGACCACGCTGCTCGCCGCGCGCCGCCGACTCGTCTCGAAGGCCGTCGCGTGGACCACGGCCGCCGTGTTCCTCGGCGTCGTCGGCTCGGCAGTCTCCTGGCTCCTCCTCGTCGCGCCGGCCACGTTCGCCTACCTCTCGCCGTATCTCGGCGGCGGCGCGACGCAGCTGCTGAACATGTTCTCCAACAAGGGCGGCACGCGTTCGCTGTTCCAGGGCGCGACCGAACCCTTCTACGAGAAGTACTCCTCGTACACCGTCCCGCTGATCGCCTTCGCGCTCGTCCTGGTCGGCCTCTGGCTCTGGCGCCGCACGCCGAAGGCCACGCGTCGCGAGGAGCCGATGCGGGTGGCCCTGATGCTGTTCGGCCTGCTGTACTTCCCGTCGCTGCCGTTCATCCTGGTCGAGTTCGGGGCCGAGGGTGCGCGCCGCAGTTGGGGCTTCACGTACATCGGCGTGGCCACGCTGGTCACGCCGGTCATCCTGGTCGCCCTGGACCGGATCGCGAAGCTGCGCGGCCGCGCGGTCATCGCGGCGGGCACGGCGGCGCTGTTGGTCGCGAGCGACGCGTTCGTCGGCAACGTCGCGGCAGGTCTGGACACGGACTACCGCTTCCCCGGACCGTACGTCTTCGGCTCGGACACCCGCGCGGTCACCCCGGAGCTCGTCGGGCTCGCGGCCTGGTTCAGCCAGAACATCGGCGCGAAGCAGCACATCGTGACGGACCGCTACACCGGCCTGATCATGGTCCGCGACGCCGACGCCGAGCCCGCGTCCCCCGCGATCAGCTTCCCGACGTACGACCTCTACTTCAACGAGGGCCCGCCCGGCTCGTACCTCGTCTACGAACTGAGCTCGTCCGGGTACGCCTATCTGATCATCGACAAGCGGATGGCCACGCAGTTGCCCGAGGTCGGCGTGTTCTTCGAACCCGACGAGCCCTTCGCTTACGGCGGTCGCGACCCGATCACCGTGCAGAAACTGGACCGCTACGACTACCTGCCGTGGACCACCGAGGTCTTCGACAGCAACGACTACGCCGTCTACCGCTTCGACTTCAACGCCGTCCACGAACCGAGCGTGCTCGGCACGACTCAGGTAATCAGGGGGGCCGCCCAGTGACCACCGCGACCATCACCACCGAGAACCGTCAGGCCACGCCGTCGCCGAGCAGCCTCGGCCGCCTGGTGCTGCCCGCCGCGCTGCTGCTCGTCGGCGTCCTCGCCCACCTGGTCGTCCCGGCCGGTCCGGCGCGCGCGGTGTTCGTGCTGCCGTGCCTGTTCTGGATCCCCGGCCGCGCGGTCGCCGCCGCGCTCGGGCTCGGCGCGAAGACCTCCGGCCAGTTCGTCACCATGCTGTCGATCCTGTTCAGCTGCATCGCGCTGATCCTCGGCGGCCTGCTGGCGAACATCGTGCTCGGCCACGTGCCGCTGTCCACGCTCCCGCTCTGGCTCAGCGGAATCCTGCTGCCGCTCAACCTGCTGGAGCGCGACCCGGTCACCGGCCTGCGCGCCGCGCTGCCCGCCGTACGGATCGCGGCGCTGTTCACGATCGCGTTCGCGGCCTCCGGCGCGCTGCTCTGGGGCGCCGTCGCGAACCTGCCGACGACCCGCCAATCGGGCTACTTGTCGTTCTATCTCGCGGGTCAGTACACGAAGGTCCAAGGCGTCATCCAGGGCACCGCCGGCCAGAAGCTCGACATCCCGCTGGCCGTCGGCGGCGGAGGCAACCAGGCGCTCTCGGGCCTGACCGTCGCGACGTACGTGGACGGCAAGCCGGTCGGCTCCGACGTGCCGGTCGTCGCCACCGGCCAGGACGCCGCGACCGCGCAGGTCTCGCTCACCGTCCCGAGCGCAGCCCCGTGCCTGCACCAGTTCCGGCTGATCCTGGAGCAGGGCGGCAGCCAACTGCGCGCCGTGGACCTCTACGTGCAGACGAAGGGCGAGGGCTGTGGCAACGGCTGAGGCCGCGAGCCCGAGTCCCGGCCCGGCGAGCCCGGAGCCGAGCACGAGCGCGGGGCCGAGTGCGACCGTTTCCGCGCCGCAGGAGCGCGGGCCGCGGACCGCGATGCGCTCGCTGACCCGCAACAGCCTCGGCATCATGGGCACGAGCGTGGTCAACGCGGTCCTCGGCTACGGCTACTGGACGCTGGCTGCGCGGCGGATGCCCGCGGCCGAGGTCGGGCTCGGCGCGGCGGCGACCTCCGCGCTGGTGATCATCTCCCTCGGCGTGCACATGGGTGCCGGGGGAGGGCTGATCGCGCGGATCCCGCAGCGGCGCACGCGCGAGCAGTGGCTGCTCACGGTCGGCTCGACGTTCCTGGCGACGACGCTGGTCACGCTGGTGCTCGCGGCGATCGCCGTGCTGCCGCTCGGGCTGGCCGTGCCCGCACTGCGCACGCTGAGCCACGATCCGGTGTTCGGGGTCTGGTTCGTGCTCGGCGCCGTCGGCTGGACCGGATCCGGCATCCTCGACTACCTGTTCATCGCCGAACGCCGCAGCGACCTGATGCTGCTGCGCAACGGCGTGACGGCGGTCGCGAAGCTCGGCGGCCTCGCCCTGCTGGACCTCGCCGACCCGCACGCCGGGGCGATCAGCATCCTGATCACCTGGGCGGTCGGCGGCCTGCTCGGCACGATCGCGGGCCTGATCGAATGCCACGTGGCGCTGCACCGGCTCGGTCGGGTGCGGCTGCGCGACATGCCCGGCGAACTCGGGCTGCTCGTGCGGCCCTCGCTCGGCCATCACGCGATCAGCGTATTCGGCCTACTGCCGACATACCTGCTCCCGGTGGTCGTCACCGCGCGGCTCGGCCCGGCCGAGAACGCGTACTTCTACACCACATGGATGATCGGCAGCGCCATCTTCATGATCAGTCCGGCCGTGTCGCAGGCCCTGTTCGCCGAGGGCAGCCACGACCGCGCCGGGCTGCGGAAGCTGTCGCTGCGCTCGATGCGGATCACGCTGCTCGCGATCGCCGCGCCGTCCGCGATCCTGTGCGCGATCGGCGTCTACGTGCTCAAGCTCTTCGGGCCCGGATACACCGCCGGCTACGCGCTGCTGGTCGTGCTCGTGCTGTCCGCGTTCCCGGACACGATCAGCAACGTCGCCGTGGCCACGCTGCGGGTCCGGAACCTGCTGCCGCGCGCCGCCCTGCTCAACCTGACGATCGCCACGATCTCGCTGGTCGGAGCATGGATCTGCACGCCGCATCTCGGCATCCTCGGCGCGGGGGAGGCGTGGCTCGGCGCGCAGATCGTCGGCGCCGTCGCGGTGCCGCTCTTCCGTCGTGCCCTGCTTCCGCCGAGCGAATGAACCTCGAACCGAAAGGCGTCCGGCCGTGCGCATCGTCCAGCTCACCGACTTCTACCGGCCCACGATCGGCGGCCTCGAACGCCACGTCGAGACCCTGTCGCGGGAATCGGTGAAGTTGGGGCACGACGTCACCGTCATCACGCTGCGCACCGGCGACCTGCCCGCGCGCGAGGAGATCGACGGCGTGCACGTCGTCCGGATCAACGGGTGGTCCACGAAGGTCTCCCGGCTCTACGCCGACAAGAACCGGCCGTTCCACCCGACGTTCCCCGACCCTGGCGCCGTCGCCTCGCTGCGTACCGCGATCGCCGACGCCGCGCCCGACATCGTGCACAGCCACAGCTGGCTCGAATACTCCTACTATCCGCTCTACGACGCCGCGCCCGACGGCCCCGGCCACGTCGTCACCCTGCACGACTACGGGCTGGCCTGCGCGAAGAAGACGTACCAGCACGAGGGCGGCACCTGCTCCGGCCCGCAGTTCGCCAAGTGCCTGAGCTGCGCCACGAAGGACTACGGACCCGTCCGCGGCCCCGTCCTCGCCCTCGGACAGCGCGCCGGACGCAGGATGCTGCGCCGTGCCGACGCGTACCTGGCGATCAGCGGCACGGTCGCCGCCTCGGCACGCCAGGTGCTGCCGCCCGACATGGAGATCGACCTCGTGCCGAGCATGGTCGCCGAGAACCTCGCCGAACTCGCCGAGACCACACCGCGCCCCGACTTCCTGCCTCCCGAGGACGGCTACCTGCTTTTCGTGGGCGCGCTCGGCCCGCATAAGGGAGTGGACGTGCTGCTGGAGGCGTACAAGCGGCTGCGGCACCGGGTACCGCTCGTGCTCATCGGCACGCCGCGCGCCGACACGCCGGCAGTCGACGATCCGAACGTGCATATCGTGCGCGACGTGCCGTCGGCGCAGGTCATGTCGGCGTGGCGGCACTGCTCGATCGGTATCGTCCCCTCCGTGTGGGAAGAGCCGATGGGCCAGGTCGCGGTGGAGGCCATGCTCGCCGAACGCCCGGTCGTCGCCTCGGACGTCGGCGGCCTGCGGGACATCGTCGCCGACGAGGAGACCGGCCTGCGGGTGCCGCCGCGTGACCCGGCCGCGCTCGCCGAGGCCATCGACCGGCTGCTCGACGACCCCGGCCTGCGGCAGAAGATGGGTCTCGTCGGCCGCGAGAGGGCTGTGCGCTACACGTCCCGGGTCGTCGTGCCCGAAGTGCTCGCCGTCTTCGAGTCAGTCCTCGAACGACGTCGTGGCGCGGCGGCCCGTCCGTGAACACTGCCGTCCGGACGCGGCGCCGTCGCCACGTCCTCATCGCCGTGGCGATCGCGTGGGCCGCGGTCGTCTCGTTCGTCCTCGCCCCGAGTTTCGCGCGGTGGGTCTCCGAGCCCTCGGGCGGCAGCACGCCGTCGGCCACGTCGCCGGTCGCCGACCAGTTCGCCGACCTGAAGCTGATGGACTACTACCCGTCTAACGCTGCGTGGACGTACATGTGGACCAAGTGGAACCCGGCGCGCGTGGACGGCGACTTCGCCAAGATCGCGGCGCTCGGTGCGAACTCCGTGCGTCTCAACATCGAGCCGGACACGTTCGGATTCCCGCATCCGTCCACGTCGATGACCGATGAGCTCGCCGCCGCGATCAAAGCCGCGTCCGCGCACGGGTTGACGGTTCAACTGACGCTCTTCGACTGGTGGGACTCGTACGGCAACAAGAGCGGCAGCGACGAGTGGGTCAAAGCCCTGCTGGCGCCGTACAGCAGCGACTTCGAGATCGCGTTCATCGACGTCAAGAACGAGATCGACCCCGGCGACGCGGCCGCGATGACGTGGCTCGAACACGAACTGCCCGTCGTGAAGTCCGCCGCCGGAAGCGATCCGGTTACCGTTTCCGTAACGGGATCGAACCTCCTCGGCAACCTCGCCTCAGTCCGCAGGCAACTCGGCGACTCGCAGCCGGACTTCTACGACATCCACTACTACGACCAGTCCGAGCACGCTCTCGCGACGTTCGAACAGGCGAAGTCCCTCGTCTCGCCGCTGCCGCTCTTCATCGGCGAGACCGGCAAGACGACCGGCAAGGGCGGCGCCGCGAACGTCACCTACGACGAGCAGGACCTCTACCTCCGCAGCGTGGAATGGGCGGCGCAGGCGGCGGGACTCCCGGACGCCGCGCCGTGGATCTTCGAAGACATCGAATCCACCGGCGTCCCCTCGAACGCGAATCAGGCCGGCGGCGAACTCGACTTCGGCCTCTTCACCGATGGCGGCAACGCGAAACCGGCCGCTGCCTCGATCAAGGCTCTGTTCCAAAGCGGCACGATCTCGCCCGGGATCAACGGCGACTTCTCGGTCGGCAACGGTACCGACGTGGCCGACTGGATCCCCTCACGTGCCAACGGCGCGAAGCTGGCCTGGGACGAAACCGTCGGCCACGACGCGGCCGGTTCCGTGCGGCTCAGCGACACGGGCACGTCCGCCGACGGCAATCCCGCGTACTACATGGCCCCCGTCGTGCAGCCGACGGCCGCCGGCCAGGACTTCGAGATGACCGCGTGGGCGAAGGGCGAGGACGCGAGCGGCGAGAACCGCATCGCCATCTGCTGGTTCGACGCGAACGGCACGTACCTGAGCGAGTCTGATTCACCCGTCCTGGCCACTGGTACGACGGATTGGCAGCAGCTCACGGTGACCTCGCAGTCCCCGAGCGGCGCGGCGTACGAGCTGATCTACCTGAAGTCGGGCGGCAACACCGGGACTGTCTACTTCGACGACGTCACGTTCGCGAAAGAAGGCTGAGGGCGCAAATGGGGGGAACCTTTCGCGACGTCGCACGCCAACTCCGTCCCGCAGTGGAGTCGCTCGCCACGACGCTGCGCCCACTCTTCGAAGCCGAGGACGCCGACGCCCTCGCCGACATGACCGCGGTCGCCATCGCCGGTGTCACCGCGTGGCTCGACGCACTAGAGCAGGACGACCCTGTTGACGAGGCGCGGATGAAGCCCGTCCTCGACCTCATACGACGTCGCGCGCTGCAGGGCCTCAGCCTCGACGCCATGATGCGCGCCAACCGCATCGCTGCACGCGTCCTCTGGCAGGAGATCCTCGATCTGCCCGTCGCGCAGGAACTCGTCGCGCCGCTCTCCACGCGCATGCTCGAGTTCAGCGACCAGCTCACCACGGCCGCCGAGCGCGCGTACGCCGCCGAATCCCTGCGCGGCATCCGCGAACCGGAAGCCAGCAGGTCAGCGCTCTTCGAAGCCGTGCTCGCCGGCCGCACCCGCCAACTCGTCCACGCCGCGAGCTGGCTCGCCGCCCCGCACTGCGTCGTCGTCATCGACGTCGCGAGCGAGCCCGGCACCACCTCGTCCGCCGAACTCGACGACCTCGCCGCCGCCCTCGTCCGCGAGACCCGCGCCGCCTACTGGACCACCCGGGCCCGCGCCGAAAGCATCGTCGCCGCCTGCCCGATCGAGGGCGCGGACGGCCGCGACGTGCTCGTCAGACGTCTGGCACGATTCGCCGACGCGCGGCGGCCGCTGCACGTGGCGGTCGGCGGGATCGGCGAGGGCACCTCAGGTACCCGGGACAGCTACCGGGACGCCATCGAGGCGATCCAGGTCGGCGGCGGTGCCGTCTACGACAGCCACGAACTCGCCCCGCTCGCGACCATGGTCGGCGACCGCGAGCGGGCCCGGCGCTTTGCTCACGGCTGCCTGTATCCGCTGGGCCGAATGGTGGAACGCAGTTGGGTGCTGCCCACCCTCGCCGCCTACCTGAAGTGCCAGGGACGGCTCAAGGAGGTGGCCGCCGAGCTCGCCGTGCACCCGAGCACGGTCAAATACCGCCTCAACGAGCTGCGCCCCTTCCTCGACGCCCACGCCGCGGACGGCGACCAGGCAGCGGCACTCCTCCTGGCCGTCCGCGTCCACGAGCACCTGGCCGAGCCCCCCGGCGCCGACTGATCCACGCCGAGTACAGTCACGACTGTGTCGATCACCCCCGCCTCCGAAGACGTCCTGCTCCGCACCGAGGGCCGTGCCGCGTACATCACGCTGAACCGTCCCAAGGCGATCAACGCGCTCACCCACGCGATGGCGCTCGACCTCTCGGCGGCGCTCGCGGCCTGGCAGGCGGACGACGCGGTCGAGACCGTCGTCATCACCGGCGCGGGGGAGCGCGGCCTGTGCGCGGGCGGCGACATCCGCGCCGTACGCGAGGCCGTGATCACCGGCAGCCCGCGCGCCGCCGCCGAGTTCTGGCGCGACGAGTACATCCTCAACCTCGCGATCGCGCGCTACCCCAAGCCGTACGTCGCGATCATGGATGGCATCGTGATGGGCGGCGGCGTCGGCATCTCAGCCCACGGCGACGTCCGCATCGTCACCGAACGCTCCCGCGTCGCCATGCCCGAGACCGGCATCGGCTTCATCCCCGACGTCGGCGGCACCTACCTGCTCTCCCGCGCCCCCGGCGAACTCGGCACCCACCTCGCCCTCACCGGTGCCCCGATCGCCGCCGCCGACGCCATCTACTGCGGCCTGGCAGACCACGTCATCCCCGCCGCGGAGACCGAAGCCTTCACCGCGTCCCTCGCGACCGACGACGTCGCCACCGCCCTGAAGTCCTTCACCACCCCCGCGCCCGATTCGACGCTCGCCGCGCAGCGCACGTGGATCGACGAGTGCTACGCCGCCGACACCGTCGAAGAGATCGTCGCCCGCCTCCAGCGCCACCCCGACCCCGCCGCCAACGAGACGGCGGCGACAATCCTGACCAAGTCGCCCACCGCTCTCAAGGCCACCCTCGCCGCCGTCCGCCGCGCCCGCGAACTCCCCGACCTCCAGCACGTCCTGGAGCAGGAATTCCTCACCTCCTGCGCCGGCCTCACCGAGCCCGACCTCGTCGAAGGCATCCGCGCCCAGGTGGTCGACAAGGACCGTAACCCGCGCTGGCACCCCGCCGCCCTCGCCGAGGTGCCGGACTCCGCAATCACCCGCTACTTCGCCCCCAGCGAGTCGTATCTCGGCCCCCTGTTCCGCGACTAGGCCGCTTCCAGGACGAGGAACAGGAAGCACAGGAACTCGCCGGACTCGCGGTTCTCGAAGACCTCGGGGAAGAGTTCGCGCGCGCCTGGAGCGGGCGGCGGCTCGCTGATGGTCGTGATGCGGAAACCGGCCTCGGCGAAGTCGTCGGTGATGGTGTGCAGGGGACGGTGCCAGAAGGTGAGGACGGCGCCCTGGTCCCCGAACTTGTGGTCCTCGGAGTACTGGTGGGTCGCGAAGTAGTTGGCTTCCGGGTACATCAGCCGATAGACGAACGGGTGGTTGATCGCGACGATCAGGCGGCCGCCGGGGACCAGCACGCGGCGGATCTCGGCGAGCGGGCCGCTCCAGTCCTCCAGGTAGTGCAGGACCAGGCAGGCGACCGCGTCGTCGAACGAGTCGTCGGGGAACGGGAGGGGTTCGGCGCCCAGGCCGCCCTGGTGCAGCGGCACGGTGTCGCCGAGGCGTTCGCGGGCCAGGTCGAGCATTTTGGCACTGGGCTCGATGCCGGTGACGACGGCGCCCTGGTCACGCAGCGTTTCGAGCAGCGGCCCCGCCCCGCAGCCCACGTCGAGGACACGGCGCCCGGCCACGTCCCCGGCGAGGTTCACGATCGCGGGCCGGGTGTAGTAGCCGTTGATGAGATTGGACTCGGTCTCGGCCACGTACGCCTCGGCGAAGCCGTCGTAGTCATTAGCTGAAGACATGCCGATCATCCTGGCACGGGGGCGCTCTTTTACGCGGCGAAAAGAAACACGCTCTTCACGAGCGGTTCTCACGGCGGTGACACATGTAATCATGTGAGTACCGGGCGTGACATCGTGGAACGGCGAACGGCGCAGGGCGTTACAGCGCGGCACTCGATGCGACCTCGACGTTCTCCTACTGTTCAAGCATTCCGAAGCCCGCTCCCCCGAGTACCAAGGAGTGACGACGCGATGAGTCGAGTGGTGCGAGCAGCCCTGTTCCAGACGGCGTGGACCGGTGACATCGAGACGATGACCGCGGCCCACGAGAAGGCGGCGCGCGACGCCGCGGCGCAGGGAGCGCAGATCATCGGGTTCCAGGAGGTGTTCAACGCCCCCTACTTCTGCCAGGTGCAGGAGGCCGAGCACTACAAGTGGGCCGAGGCCATCCCGGACGGGCCGACGACCAAGCGCTTCCAGGCGCTGGCCAAGGAGCTCGGCATCGTCATCGTGCTGCCGCTCTACGAGCTGGAGTCGGCGGGCTTCTACTACAACACCGCCGCCGTGATCGACGCCGACGGCAGCTACCTCGGCAAGTACCGCAAGCACCACATTCCGCAGGTCAGCGGCTTCTGGGAGAAGTACTACTTCAAGCCGGGGAACATCGGCTTCCCGGTGTTCGACACGGCGGTCGGCAAGGTCGGCGTCTACATCTGCTACGACCGGCACTTCCCCGAGGGCTGGCGCGCGCTCGGCCTGCACGGCGCGGAGATCGTCTACAACCCCTCGGCGACCAGCCGCGGCCTGTCGGCGTACCTGTGGCAGCTGGAGCAGCCCGCGGCCGCCGTCGCGAACGAGTACTTCGTCGCCGCGATCAACCGCGTGGGCGTCGAGGAGTACGGCGACAACGACTTCTACGGCACCAGCTACTTCGTGGACCCGCGCGGCCAGTTCGTCGGCGACGTGGCCTCCGACAAGGTCGAGGAGCTCGTGGTGCGCGACCTCGACATGGGCCTGCTCGAGGAGGTCCGCCAGCAGTGGGCGTTCTACCGCGACCGGCGCCCGGAGGCCTACGGCCCGCTGACGGAGGCGTGATCCGGCCATGCGGACCCTGATCAAGAACGGCCTGGTCATCACGGCGTCGGACGAGCTGAACGCGGACGTGCTGATCGAGGACGAGAAGGTGGTGGCGGTCGCGGCGACCGGCAGCACGGTCGCCGAGGGCTGGACCGCGGACACCGTGCTCGACGCGGCCGGCCTCTACGTCATCCCGGGCGGCGTGGACGCGCACACGCACATGGAGCTGCCGTTCGGCGGCACGGCCGCGTCCGACACCTTCGAGACCGGGTCGCGCGCCGCGGCGTGGGGCGGCACGACGACGATCGTGGACTTCGCGGTCCAGTCGGTCGGCAAGTCGCTGCGCGAGGGCCTGGACACGTGGCACGCGAAGGCCGAGGGCCAGTGCGCCGTCGACTACGCGTTCCACATGATCCTCGCGGACGTCACCGAGGACTCGCTCAAGGAGATGGACGTCCTCGTCGACGAGGGCATCACCAGCTTCAAGCTCTTCATGGCGTACCCGGGCGTCTTCTACAGCGACGACGGCAAGATCCTGCGGGCCATGCAGCGCGGCGCCGAGAACGGCGGGCTGATCATGATGCACGCCGAGAACGGCATCGCGATCGACGTCCTCGTCGAGCAGGCGCTCGCGCAGGGCAAGACCGATCCGCGCTACCACGGCGAGGTTCGCAAGGCTCTGCTGGAGTCCGAGGCCACGTACCGGGCGATCCAGCTCGCGCGGGTCGCGCAGGCTCCGCTCTATGTGGTGCACGTGTCGGCGGCCGAGGCGGTCGCGGAGCTCACCCGGGCCCGTGACCTGGGGCTGAACGTGTTCGGCGAGACCTGTCCGCAGTACCTGTTCTGTTCCACGGACGACCTGGCCAAGCCGGACTTCGAGGGCTCGAAGTACGTCTGCTCCACGCCGCTGCGGCCGCAGGAGCACCAGGAGGCGCTGTGGCGGGCGCTGCGCGGGGACGACCTCTCCGTCATCTCCACCGACCACTGCCCGTTCTGCTTCGTCGGGCAGAAGGAGCTCGGCCGCGGCGACTTCTCGAAGATCCCGAACGGCATGCCCGGCGTCGAGAACCGGATGGACCTGCTGCACCAGGCGGTCGTGGACGGCCACATCAGCCGCCGCCGCTGGATCGAGCTGGCCTGCGCGACCCCGGCCCGGATGTTCGGGCTGTACCCGAAGAAGGGCACGATCGCCCCCGGTGCCGACGCCGACATCGTGCTCTACGACCCGCAGGGCTCGTACACGATGTCCGCCGCCACGCACCACATGAACGTGGACTACTCCGCGTACGAGGGCAAGACGGTCGCGGGCCACTCGAAGACCGTGCTCTCGCGCGGCCGCGTGGTCATCGACGGCGGCCAGTACCTCGGGCAGACCGGGCACGGCCGCTTCACGCCGCGTTCGACCTGCCAGTACCTGACCTGACGCCACCTGAAGGGAACGACCATGGACTTCGGTCTGGTGCTGCAGAACGACCCGCCCGCCAAGGCGCTCGTGGACCGGATGGTGCGGGCCGAGCAGCTCGGCTTCACACACGGCTGGACCTTCGACTCGGCCGTGCTGTGGCAGGAGCCGTTCGTCATCTACAGCCGCATCCTGGAGCACACCGAGCGGCTGGTCGTCGGGCCGATGGTGACCAACCCGGGCACGCGCACCTGGGAGGTCACCGCCTCGACGTTCGCGACGCTCAACGACATGTACGGCGATCGGACGATCTGCGGGATCGGCCGCGGCGACTCGGCGATGCGCGTCGCCGGACGCAAGCCCGCCACGCTCGGCCTGCTCAGCGAGGCGATGCGCGTCATCAAGGACCTCGCGGAGGGACGCGAGGCCGAGTTCGGCGGCACCAGCATGCGCATTCCGTGGATCAAGCCGGGCAGCAGCCTGCCGGTCTGGATGGCCGCGTACGGTCCGAAGGCGCTCGAACTGACGGGGCGCCAGGCCGACGGCTACATCCTGCAGCTGGCCGATCCGTTCCTGACCGAATGGATGGTCAAGGCCGTCCGGCAGGCCGCCGCGGACGCCGGCCGCGACCCGGCGAGCGTCAAGATCTGCGTCGCGGCGCCCGCGTACGTCACCGACGGCTCTCCCGAGGCGTACGCGCACGCCCTGGACCAGTGCCGCTGGTTCGGCGGGATGGTCGGCAACCACGTCGCCGACCTCGTCACCCGGTACGGCGAGACCTCCGGCATGGTGCCGGCGGATCTGACCTCGTACATCAAGGCCCGGGAGAAGTACGACTACAGCCACCACGGTCGCGCCGGGAACCCGGACACCGAGTTCGTGCCGGACGAGATCGTCGAGCGCTTCTGCCTCGTCGGTCCGGTCGAGGCGCACGTCGCGAAGCTGGAGCAGCTCAGGTCGCTCGGCGTGGACCAGTTCGCGATCTACGCCATGCACGACGCGATCGACCAGGTCATCGACGACTATGCGCACCAGGTAATCCCCTCGTTCACCTAGCATAGAAGGCCCGTGATATATGTCCACAACCGCCCCGGCCCCCGTGACGACCGGCGAAGACGGTCGAATAGAACTGGCCGAGGGGGTCGTCCTGGACGACCCCCGCTTCGCGAACCCTGACCTTGTCCCCGTACCCGTCGCCAAGCGCCGCTGGACCACGTACAACTTCCTCGCGCTCTGGGTCGGCATGTCGCACAACATCGCGACCTGGACCCTCGCCTCCGGCCTGGTCGCGCTCGGCATGGACTGGAAGCAGTCCGTGCTCACCATCGCGATCGCCAACGTGATCGTGCTCGTCCCGGTGATCCTCAACGGCCACGCGGGCACCCGCTACGGCATCCCGTTCCCGGTCTTCGCGCGTGCCTCCTTCGGGCTGCGCGGCGCGAACCTCCCGGCGGTCCTTCGGGCCCTGGTCGCGTGTGTCTGGTTCGGTATCCAGACGTGGATCGGCGGCGGCGCCATCTTCGCCTTGGGTGGAAAAGCCTTCGGTTCCTGGTGGGCCGATGCGAGCGTCGTCGGCGGCGAGCCGTGGACCCAGTGGCTGTCCTTCGCGGTGTTCTGGATCATCCAGGTCGTCGTGATCGTGCGCGGCATGGACACGCTGCGCCGCTTCGAGAACTGGGCCGCGCCGCTCGTGCTGGTCGGCGCGGTCGGCCTGCTCGTCTGGGTCGGTCTCAAGGCCGGCGGCATGGGCCCGCTGCTGCACCAGCCCTCGAAGCTGGGCTGGGGCTCGGGCTTCTGGAAGGTCTTCTTCCCCTCGCTGATGGGCATGATCGGGTTCTGGTCCACGCTCTCGCTGAACATCCCGGACTTCACCCGCTTCGGCGGGAGCCAGAAGGCTCAGGCGCGCGGCCAGGCGCTCGGCCTGCCCACCACGATGACCATCTTCTCGCTGCTGGCCGTGCTGGTGACGTCCGGTTCGCAGGCCATCTTCGGCGCGCCGATCTGGGATCCGGTCGAGCTGCTGACGAAGCTGGACAACGTCGCGGGTACCCTGGTCGGCCTCTTCGTCGTCCTGATCGCCACCCTCTCGGTGAACATCGCGGCGAACGTCGTCAGCCCGGCCTACGACTTCTCCAACCTGCTGCCGAAGCTGGTCAACTTCCGCACCGGCGCGCTGATCACCGGCGTGGTCGGCGTGGTGATCCTGCCCTGGAAGCTGTACTCGAACCCGAACGTGTACATCTTCACCTGGCTGGACACCGTCGGCGGCCTGCTCGGCACGGTCGCGGGCATCCTGATCGCCGACTACTGGGTGCTGCGCCGCAGCCGGCTCGCGCTCGACGAGCTCTACAAGCCGGAGGGCCGCTACTGGTACGACGGCGGCTGGAACTGGCGCGCGGTGCTCTCGTTCGTGGTCGGCGGCCTGCTGGCGATCGGCGGTTCGTACTCGTCCGTGGTCGCGGGCGTGAAGCAGGGCCCGTTCCCTGCCGACGGCCTGATCCCGTTCCTCAAGCCGCTGGCCGACTACGGTTGGGCGGTCGGTCTCGGCGCGGCGTTCGTGCTCTACATCGTGCTGATGAAGCTGGTCCCGCCGAAGAGCGAGGTCTAGTCGGAGTCGGTGTTCTGCTGCGCGTCGTAGGCGAGCAGCGCCACGTACAGCGAAGTGAGCTGGTCCCAGTCGTCCAGGTCCACGTTCAACAGCGTCTCGATGCTCCGAAGCCTGCGGTAGAGGGCGGGGCGCGAGAAGTGGTGTTCCTGGGCGGCTAGGGACTTGTTCCGGCCGGTCCGGAGATAGGACCGCAGCACGTCGAGGAGTTCCTGCTCGGCGAACAGCGGGCCGAGTTCGCGTTCGATGAAGGCCTGGAGTTCCGGCTCGTCGCGCAGCAGCCGGACCAGGCCGCGCAGCCGCACGTCGCGGAGCCGGGCGACGGGTCCGGCGGGCGGGTCGGCCATCGCGGCGTCCGCGACGTGCACGGCCTCGGCGAAGGAGTGCGGAAGTTCGTCGAGGGTGACGCAGTCCGAACCGGCGCCGACGACGATCTTCCGGCCGCGTCCGGCGCCGTGCTCGCAGGCCTTCAGAACAAGCTTGTCGACGGCCGTCGCGGCGTCCTGATCGCGCGGCAGGCTGACGAGCACGGCGATGCCGGTGGCGCCGGTCCATCCGGCGAGCCCGGCCATCGCCTCCTCGTTCAGGGCGCGGCGGAACAGCAGGTCCAAGCCCTCGCCGCTGCCGGTCAGCGGTCTGATTATCAGCGGTACGAAGGTGCGTCGGTTGACCGGCAGGCCGAGCGCGCGCACCCGCGGCAGCAGCTGGTCCGGGCGCACCGAACCGGAGGCGAGGTCGGCGAGCATGGCCTGCGCCGCCTCGCCTTCCAGCCCGTCGTGCGCGAACTCGACCCCGCCGCCGACGAGCCGGTGCACGGCCAGCGCCTCGGCCGCGCGGTCCGCGATCATGCGGCCCTCGTCCTCGGTGCCGCGGTAGCCGAACAGCAGCAGCCGGGCCCACTGCCGGCCGCGCGCCTCCAGCGGCGCGGCGATCCAGCCGTCCGGGCCGACGGTCGTGCTGCCGCCGAGTGCGGCGACCTGCCGGGAGACCCGTCCCCAGTCGCGCATCAGCTCGCCGAGCGGACCGCGGTCCCCGGCCGTGGCCAGCACCCGCTGCGCCAGGTTCACCAGCAGCACCGGGCAGCCCGCGAAGGCCGCGACCTCGTCGAGCAGCCGTTGCAGCGAGGCGCCGGACAGGTTCAGCGCGGCCAGCGCGGACCGCAGCCGGTCGGAGAGGTCCACGGCGGCGAAGCGCTCGTTCAGCAGGCGCGCGTGCACCTCCTCGGTGAACTTCGCGAACGGCGCGGGCCGGTGCAGCACGATCAGCGGCACGCCACGGTGCTCGGCGGCCCGGCGCAGCGCGGGCGGGGTGGTGGCGAACGCGCGGCCGAGCCCGATGACCACGGCGGCGACGTCCGCGCCGTGCATCGCCTCCATGTAGGCGGTCTGCGCCTTCGCGTCGTTCGCCAGCAGCAGGCCCGTGGTCAGCACGATCTCGCCGCCGGAGAGCATCACGCCGACGTCCAGCGCCTCGGCCACGTGCACCCAGCGCACCGGCCGGTCCAGCCCCGCCGCCCCGGCCACCACCTCGGGGCCGAAGGACGCGACGAGGTCGAGCCCGAGCACGTCACGCACCGTCAACATGGCTGGAGAGTATAGGCCGCCGCGCGCCGTCGAAGGTCATTCCGGCTCGCCGTGCCCCTCCCCGGGCCTGGCGAGCACGAACAGCGCGAGCGCCGCGCAGCACATCGACACGAGCATGATGACGGCCATCGGCAGCGAGCTCGCCGTGCCGAACACGCCGACGAGCGGCGAGGCGAGCGCGCCGAGCAGGAACTGGAAGCCGCCGAGCAGCGCGGACGCCGCTCCCGGGGCGCGGCGCGCGAGGCCCTGGCCGATGCTCATCGTCGCCGGAAAGACCAGGCCGATGGCGCCGATCGCGACGAAGAGCGTGAGCCACGTGCCGATCAGCGTCTCGCCCACGAGCAGGCGCAGGACGACCTGGGCCAGCGTGCCGGTGAGCGAGACGACGACGCCGGCGGTCAGCAGGGTGTTGAGCCGTACGCGGCGGGCCAGCCGGGAGAAGCAGAACCCGCCGATGAGCATGCCGACCGCGTTCGAGGCGAAGATCAGCGAATAGCCGGTCGCCGACACGCCGTGGATGTCCTCGAACACGAAGCTGGACCCGGCGATGTACGAGAAGAGCGCGGCGGCCGCGAAGCCGAGCGTCAGCACGTAGCCCATGAACGCCGGGAAGCGGGCCAGCGAACCCATCGCGCGGAACGTGCTGCCGATTCCGCCGCCCTGCCTGCGCTCCGGCGGCAGCGACTCCGGCACGGCGCGCAGCACGCCGAGCAGCAGCAGGACGCCCATCGCAGCCAGTACGACGAATATCGCGCGCCACGTGGAGACCGACAGCACGAGGCCGCCGAGCACGGGCGCGGCGATCGGTGCGATGCCGAGGATCTGCGAGAGCATCGCGAAGTAGCGCGGGAGTTCGTGCCCGTGGAAGCGGTCCGTGACCACGGCACGCGCCAGCACCATCCCGGCCGAGCCCGCGATCCCCTGGAGGAAGCGCGCGGCGGTCAGGGCCGTGATGCTCGGGGCCAGCGCGGACACGACGGAGAGCACGGCGAAGCCCGCCACGCCGCCGATCAGCAACCGGCGTCGCCCGATCCCGTCGCTGATCGGGCCGATCACGAGCTGCCCGACGACGAGCCCGGCGAGGAACGCGGTCATCGTCAGCTGCACGGCCGAGGTGCCCGCGTGCAGGGCATGCCCGAGGGCGGGGAATCCGGGCACGTACATGTCCGTGGCCAGCGGGGAGACGGCGGTCAGCGCGCCGAGTACGAGAATCAGGGCGCGCGCGGCGGCGGGGGACTGCGCACGAGGCTCGGCTGCGGCGGTGGACGTCGATGCGGCGGTCATGGCCAAGACGATAACCTATGGTTTACTGGTTAACAATTGGCTCGGCGGTACCCTCGGGCTGACCGGCCATCCCGACCGCGCACGAGAAGGCGAGCCGCATGCATCCGTCTCCCGAGGACGTCCGCGACCAGTGGGCCGGGCACAACCCCGGGCTCGACACCTCGCCGATGGAGCTCGTCGGTCTGCTCAAGCGCGCCACCGGACTGCTCGGCAGCGCGGTCGAGCCGCTGTACGAGGGTGCGCCGCTGACCGCGCCCGAGGTGGACATGCTCGTGCCGCTGCGGCACGCGAAGGAACCACTGATCGCCCGACGGATCGCCGAGCGGCACGGCATGTCCCGGGCGGGCGTCAGCAAGACGCTCGCCAAACTCGAGCGGCGCGGCCTCATCGCGCGCACCCCGAGCCCGGCCGATCGCCGGATCGCCTTCGTGACCATCACCGAGGCCGGTGCCGACGCGGTGGACGAACTGTTCCCGCGTCAGCTGGCGGCAGAGGTCGAACTGCTCGCCGACCTCGGTGACGACCACGAATGGGTGATCAAGGCGCTGGGCCGTCTGGTTGAAGCGATGGAGGCGCGGTCCCGCTGAGAGCTCAGGGCCCTCAGTTGCCGACCGTGAAGCCGAGCGTGCCGGGCACGACGGGGTTCGTCTCGAAGGCCGAGCAGATGCCCACCTTCTTGCCCAGGTGCGCGCCCGTGCTGATGGTGACCGTCTTCGTCGTGTTGGGCGCCGTGATCTCGAAGGTGCCGGAGCCGGTCGGGTAGCAGGACTGGTTCGTGTACAGCAGCCACTCCAGCTCCGCGTGCGCCGAGCCGCCGGGCTTGAGCGTGACCAGCGGCGGGCTGCTCAGCTTCGGCACGCCCGGGTCGCCGTTGAGGACGCGGGCCGCGTTGATGGTCGTGCCGCCGTCCTTGATCACGGCGCCCGGGTAGCCCTGGAGCGTGCACGTGTGCGCGCTGACGTTCTTGAAGATGACGGCGCCGAACTGCAACGGCTGGCTCTCGGTGCCGTAGCCCCAGCTGATCCGCAGATCGTCGTTGCCGCACGCCGGGATCACCGACGCCGGGGTGACGACGGTCGTTCCGCCGCTGCTCGTGTTCGTGTTCGTGCTCGTGGTCGTGCTCACGGGCGCGTGCGTCGCGCCGGGCGTCGCCGTCGCCGCGGCCTGCGTCGGCGAGGCCGTGGGCGACGCGCTGCGGTTGTACGCCGCGTGGTTGACCGCCGACGGCGCGACCTGCGCCTTCCCGCTGCACGCCGTCGCCGTGCCGAGTGCCGCGATCGACAGTGCGCACGCGGCCACGAGCTTGCTGTTGATGTTCATTGCCTCTCCCCAGACTGAGAACCGATCCCCGCCGCCCTTAGAGACGGCCCGCCGTGCGGACGGTTGAGGCGAATCCGCTGTGGTCGCGCCGGGACTGGCGTGCGTTCTTTCGGTGTCGGTCACGTCCATTTCGGCAACTGGTCATCTGTACGGCATACCTTCGCCGCCGTGGATTCCGACGTACGAGTTCTTGAATCTGATCAACCCGCCGCCCCGGACGCGCCCGCGAGCGACGTGCGTCCCGCGAGCGGACGGCTGGCGGCCCTGCAGGGTCGGTTGAACGCCGTCGCCGACCCGTGGCGGGCCCGGCTCGGCATCGGCGACCTGCAGGCGGACGCACTGGGGACCTGGCTGCTGTCCCGGGTGCCGATGCTGCTGCTGACCTGGGCCGCGGCCTGGACCGCGTTCAGCTACACGACCAAGCAGCCGCACGGCTACGCCTCGGTCTGGCAGCGCTGGGACTGGCTGCGCTACCAGGGCATCGCGGCGAACGGCTACACGCTGCACGCCCGGCACGGCTCGTCGATCGCGTTCTTCCCCGGCTACCCGATACTGCTCTACGTCGTCCACTTCGTGCTGCGCTCGTGGGTCTTCTCCGGGCTGATCATCTCGCTCGTCACCGGCGCCGTCGCCTGCCTCGCGCTGTCCCGGATCATCGCGATGGAGGCCGAGTCCGCCGGGTTGTCGGCCGCCGGGGTGCGCACCGCCGCCCGCGACGGCCTGATCCTGTTCTGCTGGGCCCCGGCCGCCGTCTTCATGGCCGCCGGTTACACCGAGCCGCCGTTCCTGGCCTGCGCGCTGTGGGCCTGGATCTACGCGCGCCGGGGCCGGTGGCTGCGCGTCGGAATCCTGCTGGCCCTCGCGTCCGCGATCCACATCAATGGTCTGTTCGTGCTCGCCGGTGTGGGCGTGCTGTTCCTGCTGTCCCGGCCGCGCGGGCTGCGCGGCTGGCTCAAGGGCTGGCCGCTGGTGCTGCCGGTGCTGCCGGTGGCCGCGTTCATGGCGTACCTCTACCACCTGACGCACAAGTGGAACGCCTGGCAGCAGGCCGAGGCCAACGGCTGGAACCGGCACACGACGTACCCCTGGCGCACGCTCGCCAACACCTGGAACTACGCCTTCGGTCGGCACGTGATGGTCGCCGAGAACGCGTGGGAGTACCAGCTCGAGATCGTCGTCACGTTCATCGGCATCGCGCTCGTGCTCTGGCTCGCCTACAAGCGCCGCTGGGCCGAGTTCGTGTACGTCGGTCTCTCGGTGGGCTCGCTCGCCACCTCGCACGTCTACCTCTCGGTCAACCGCGAGACGCTCAGCTGGTGGCCGCTGTGGGCGATCTTCGGTGTCTGGTGCGTGCGCAAGCCCTGGTTCAAGGCGGTCTACCTGACCTTCGCCGCTCCGGTCATGTTCGTGATCGCGTTCATGTTCCTGAGCGGCAAGTGGGCCGGATAGCGGTTTTCCTCCGGGTCTCAGTCGACCGCGACGACCGTGCCGCCGGACGCCTTCACGAGTTCGGCGAACGTGCACGGGAACACGGTCTGGTGGTGCCCGGCCGCCGCCCACACGACGTCGTACGCGGCTAGCGCGTCGTCGACGAGCGTGCGCACGGGCACCGGATGGCCGACCGGCGCGACGCCGCCGATCGCCTGACCGGTGGCCGTGCGCACGAAGTCGGCGGACGCGCGCCGGATCGCGTCCGCGCCGATGCGCTTGGCCAGTGCCTCCGTGTTCACGCGGTGCGCCCCGCTCGTGAGCACCAGCAGCGGCGCACCGTCCGCCTCGAACACGAGACTGTTCGCGATCGCCCCGACCTGACACCCCAACTGCTCGGCCGCCGCGGCGGCAGTCGGCGCGGTCGCGTCCAGCACCCGCACCGCGTCCGCGATGCCCGCCGCGAGCAGCGCCTCCCGTACCGCGCGCACTCCCGGCCGTTCGAGGATCGCCTCAGTCTCCGTCACGGGGCTATTCTGCCGCGTCACCGACCGGCAGCAGACCACGCTCGGCGAAGACACGCTTCGCGACGAAGGTGGCGTTCAGAGCGCGCGGGAAGCCGCAGTAGGCCGTGGCGTGCAGGAAGGCCTCGGTGATCTCCTCGGGGGAGAGGCCGACGTTGAGCGAGGTGTTGATGTGCACCTCGAGTTGAGCCTCCGCGCCGCCGAGCGCGGCGAGCATGCCGAGCGTGAGCAGCTGCCGATCGCGAGGGCTGAGTTGCGGACGCGCGTAGATCTCGCCGAAGCCGATCAGGACCGCCTCGCCGAAGGCCGGGGAGACGTCTTCGAGCGCCGGGATCACGGACTGCGCGGCCGCGGCGTTGACGGCTTCGAGCACGCTGCGGCCGTACTCGATGCGCTGCCCGCGGGTCTGCGGGGTCCCCGGATCGGCGGCCTCGGGGAGCACGGTCTCGGCCATGGTGGGTTCCTTTCGATCGCTTCGGTAACAGAAGGATATCGAGCCTCGTGCCAGGTGGGAGGCAGCCGCATACTGAGCGCAGCAGATCTCTGATTACCGATGGTGGCGGGCAGAGGGGGATGCGTGATGTTCGGGCTGCGCCCGAGGGAGACGGCCGGCCCGACGCTCGGGACCGAGCTGGCGAAACTCGAGGAACAGGCGCGGACGCGGCTGGAGATCGCGCCCGCCACGTACAGCAGGGCACTGCTCGCGGCGGACACCGGGATTGCGCAGAAGTCGCTGAACGACTGGCTGTCCGGCGCGCACCGGCCGCGGGACTTCGAGAGCCTGCTGAAGGTGGTCAGGGCTCTGTCGACCTTCGCCGGGCAGGACACGGTGGACGAGTCGTTCTGGCGCGGGCTGCACGTCGACGCCGGTCGCCGAGGTGGCGGCGGCAACGGCGGTGCGCCCGACCGGAAGCGGCGGCGGCGCTGGATCGCGGTCGTCGGCGGCCTCGGGCTCACGGCGATCGGCGCCGTGATCACCACGATCGTGTCCGGCGTGTTCAGTCCGGTGGGTCCGGCCATCGCCAGCCACATCTTCCCGACCTCCGCGGGCTCCTCGTCGCAGAGTTCGACGGCGGTCCCGGCGGAGACGTTGCAGGCGAGCGCGTACTGGTGCTGCCAGCTCGTTCAGGTCTTGGACCACGGCGGGTACTACTGGCAGGGCGACGTGACCGGAATGACCAACGAGATGCTGGCCAAGGCCGCCTACCAGGATCCCAAGCTCGTCCCGGCGGGTTCGAACATCATCGAGATCCCGTTGCAGACCTCGGGCGACGAGAACATCTACGTGGGTCCGCCGCAGGTCGAGGTGCTGAGCCGCAAGACGAACGTGACCGGCGGGATCATCGGCATCATCCCGCTCGGCGGGCAGGGCGGCGGTCAGCTGAGCCAGTACCAGACCAGCCTCGACGCGGCCAAGCCGGAGACGGTATCCATCATCAACAGCGGCAGCACCAAGCAGTTGTCCACCGCCCCCGCGTACGTCTACGTCTCCAGCGGCACGTCCGCGCTCATGCTGCTGACCGTGACGGACTCCGGGTGCGACTGCACGTTCGACATCAAGCTCACCTGGCGTGCGCAGGGGAAGCAGTACTCGGAGACGATCGAGAACGGGAGCCAGCCGTTCCACATGATCGGCTCCTCCGGCGTGCCCTGGTACACGGGCTGGCCGCAGGAGAAGCAGGCCTTCAAGGCGGTCACCGGCAATACCTTCCCCGCCAATTAGACGGATGGTGGACATGCGGGAGTCGTGGACGGCCCGGCGAAAGGCACTGGTCGCGGTCCTCGTCGTGATCGTGCTCCTCATCGGCGGCGGGGTCGCCTTCAGTGTGCTGAATCACTCGTCGGGGAGTACGCCCGCCGCGTCGTCCGGGGCGCCGAGGCCCTTGTCCATGGTCGTCGATCCGTCGCCTGTGACAGACCTCGTGGTCGACAACGCGGTGACGGCGGTGGCGTTCAGCAGCGACCGCAAGACGTTCGCGGACCGGTTGGCGGACGGGACCGTGCAACTGCGTGACCCGTCCACGGGCGCCCTGCTCGCGACGCTGAAGACCGCGCAGACGGTGAAGTACGAGACGCAGGACACGACGCTCGCCTTCAGTCCCGACGGCAAGACCCTGGCCGTGGGCGTGTCAGACGACGAAGCCGGCACCGGCACGACGACGTCGGTCGAGCTCTGGAACGTGGCCGCGCGGCACCTGACGATCGCCGTCCCGGTCACCGGCGCCCAGATCGACTCGCTCGCCTACAGCCCGGACGGTTCGACGATCGCGGTCGCCGTGGGCCAGTCGTTCGCGCTGGTGGACACGAAGTCGCTGTCCCCGGTCTACATCTCGGCCGACGTGAAGGGCGGCGACGGCTCGGCGTTCCAGGGCAACGCGCAGTACGTGGCGTACAGCGCGGACGGCAAGACCCTGATCGTCGCCGACAACGAGGGACTCGTGCAGGTCTGGGACGTGGCCGCGTCGCGCTTCACCAAGCACGCGGTCATGCCGCTTCCGGCCGCCGCGACGGCCCAGCCCGGAAGCACCCCGGAGACCCTGATGGGCGCGGTCGCGGTCAACCGGGACGGCTCGGCCATCGTGGGCGGCGGCGACTACTCGCAGTACGACCCCAGCGGCGGCCAGAACACGCAGTACGCTTCGATGTGGATCTGGAACCCGAAGGCCGCCACCGGGAAATCGACGGCCTACGCGCCCAGCAGCGAGGCCGAGGGCGCGGAGTACACGCAGGTCGCGTTCAGCCCGGCGAACGACCTGTTCGCGGCGGCGGACAGCGGCGGCTGGCAGCTGTGGAACGCCGCGACCGGAGCGATCGTCGAGACCCGCGCGTCGCAGGCCACTGACCTGATCAACGGACTCGCCTTCAGCCCGGACGGACGCACGCTCGCGCTCGTCCAGTCGAGCTCCGAGGGCAAGGCGAGCATCATCGAGCTCTGGGACGTCTACAGTCGCACGGATTCGCCCGCGACCTGCGCCCGCACCGCGTCCCGGACCGACGACCCGGTGATCGCCTACGCCACCCAGACCACCGTCCAGATGCGGTGCGGCGACGGATCGCCCACGAGTCTCGGCACGGTGCTCAGCGAGACCGACATGCCGTCGTCGCTCGCCTGGTCCTCGGACGGCACGCAGCTGGCATGGCTGAGTCAGTATCGGGTGAACGTGGCGGACATCGACAGCGGCGAGGTCCGGACGTGGACCTGCAACCTGTGCACGGGCCTTGAGTTCCTCGGGAACCGGGCGGTCACCGTGAGCCAGGCGGACGCGGGCGGGGAGGCGTCCGCCGCCGTGCCGCGCCTGCTCGAATACCCGGCGAGCGGATTCGCGGCGCCGACCGCGCTAGCCGTCACCGGGATTCCGACGGTCGGCATGGGCACCGACTTCATGCTCATGGCCACGATCTCGCCGTCCGCGGTCGTGGTCGCGTACGGCAACGCCGGTGGCAGCGACCTCGGCGGCAGTCATCTGCTCTACCGCGTGGACACGACCGGCAAGGCCACCGAGTACGGGCACAACAAGCTCAGCTCGCTCGGCAACGGGCCTACGGAGATCTTCGGCGGGCTCAAGCTCGGCACGGCCGCTCCGTCTGGCAGCACCCTGACGTTCAACGAGATCAGCCGCGGCGGCGCGTGCGGCGGCTCGAGTGCGGCGCTGGTGCTGGACACCGCGACCGGCGCGATCAGCACGCCGAGCGTTCCGAGCGGCGGCGGCAGCGAGGGCTACTGGGTCGAAGGGCTCTGGTTCGACGCGGAGAACACGGCGTACGCCTCGCTCGTACCCAACAACTCGACCTGCTCAGGCAGCGGAGACGCGGCGACGGGCTCGCTGATCCCGGACGGCAAGCCCATCGTCTGCAAGCTCGTGAACGGACACTGGACGACCGTCGGAACCGGCGTGTTCGCGGCCTCGTACGGCGCGGGAGGCTGGACGGCGCAGCAGACCGGCACGATCTCCCAGTCCAGCGAAATGGTGGCCGCGACCACGGTCTCCCATGGCGCGACCACCTACAAGCTGCCGAGCGGCGTCGGCGCCTTCGCCTGGCAGCCGACGCACTAGCGGTTCGGTCAGTCAGTTCCCGGCGCCGATGACCCGACGCGGCACGCCGTCCCACGCGGCCGGGTCGGTGATCCGGCGGCCGTCCACCAGGGCCTTGACGCCCGGCAGGTCGGCCGGGGTCAGGGTGCGGTACTCGACGTGGTCGGTCTGGATGATCGCCGCGTCCACCGGCTCGCCGGAGCCGACCAGGTAGGGCGTGAAGCCGAGCGCGCGGATCTCCTCGTCCGAGTACATCAGGTCGGCTACGACGACGTCCGCGCCGCGCTCCCTCAGCGCCTCGACGGTCGGGAAGACGCCGGAGAACGCGGTCTCCTTGACGCCGCCGCGGTACGCGATGCCGAGCACGGCCACGCGCTGACCGGCCAGGTCGCCGCGCTCCTGCTCCAGCAGCGAGACCGCGTACGCCGGCATCGCCGAGTTGGCCTCGCGCGCGACCCGGACGACCTCGGCCTCCGGGTCGTTCCACAGGTACATCCGCGGGTAGACCGGGATGCAGTGGCCGCCGACGGCGATGCCCGGCTGGTGGATGTGGCTGAACGGCTGGCTGTTGCAGGCCTCGATGACCGCCGACACGTCCACGCCGATGCGGTCGGCGTAGCGGGCGAAGGTGTTGGCCAGGCCGATGTTCACGTCGCGGTACGTGGTCTCCGCCAGCTTCGCGAGCTCGGAGGCCTCCGAGGTGCCGAGGTTCCACACGCCGTTCGGCCGCGGCAGGTCGGTGCGCTCGTCGAACTCGAGCACCTGCTCGTAGAACGCGACGCCGCGCTCCGTGGAGGCCTCGTCGACGCCGCCGACGAGCTTGGGATACTTCTTGAGGTCCGCGAAGATCCGGCCCGAGGAGACGCGCTCCGGGCTGAACACGAGGTGGAAGTCCGTACCCGCCGTCAGACCCGAACCCTCGGCGAGCATCGGCGCGAACCGCTCACGCGTGGTGCCGACCGGCAGCGTCGTCTCGTAGCTGACCAGCGTGCCCGGCTTGAGCCCGGCGGCGACGGCGCGGGTGGCGGCGTCCAGCGGGCCGAAGTCCGGGATCCCGGCCGCGTCCACGATCAGCGGCACGACGATCACCACCGCCTCGGCCGCGGCGACCGCCGCGCTGCCGTCCAGGGTCGCGGTCAGCCGGCCGTCGGCGACGACCTGCTTGAGCGCCTCGTCGAGCCCGGTCTCGCCCGGGAACGGCGGCTCGCCCGCGTTCACCAGGTCGATGACGTGCTGCGCGATGTCGACGCCGGTCACCCGGTGGCCCAGGTTCGCGAACTGGACGGCGAGCGGGAGGCCGATCTTGCCGAGGGCGAAGACGCAGATTTGCACGGGAGTGGTCCGATCGGGGGAGGAGTTAGGGAAGGGCCAGCGGGAGGGTCGCCCCGGTGCGCGCGGAGTCGAGGACGGCCTCGGCCACCATGACCGCGCGCAGACCCTGACGCAGCGTCACGATTCCGGCGTCGGCCTTGCCCTCGACGGCGTCGCGGAAGGTCTCGTGCTCCAGGACGAGCGGCTCGCGCTTCGGGATCGCGTACCGGGTCATGTCGCCCTCGGACACGCCGCGGAACACGGAGATCGCGTCCCACTCGGTGCGGGTGGAGCCGTTGGCGAAGAAGGTCAGGTCCGCGGTCAGCGTGTCGGCCACGAAGCAGCCCTTCTCGCCGGTCACGATCGAGACCCGCTCCTTCAGCGGCGAGAGCCAGTTGACCAGGTGGTTCGCGATCACGCCGCTGTCCAGCTCGCCGAGCACCGTCACCAGGTCCTCGTGCGGGCGGCCGCTGCGGTGCGCGGTCTTCGCGGCCACGCTGGTGTACTGCGCGCCGGTGACGAAGCCGGTCAGGTCCAGGTCGTGCGTCGCCAGGTCCTTGACCACGCCGACGTCCGCGATCCGGTTCGGGAACGGGCCCTGACGGCGCGTCGCCACCTGGAACACGTCGCCGAGCTCACCCGCCTCCAGCCGCGTGCGCATGCTCTGCAAGGCCGGGTTGTAGCGCTCGATGTGCCCGACCGCCGCGACCAGCCCGCGGCTCTCGAAGGCCTCGACGACGCGCTGCGCGGCCGGGGTGTCGTGCGCGAGCGGCTTCTCGATCAGCGCCGGGATGTCCGCCGCGGCCAGTTGCAGCGCGACGGTCTCGTGCAGCGCGGTCGGGCAGACCACGACCACGTAGTCCGGCTTGAGCGCGATCAGGCTCTGCACGTCGGCGACCAGCGTCTCGCCGAGCAGCGCGCCGTGCGGATCGCCGCCCGGGTCGGCCGCCGCGACGAAGTCGACGCCGTCGAGCGCGCGCAGCACCCGTGCGTGGTGGCGGCCCATCGCGCCGAGGCCGACCAGGCCCGCCCGCAGTCGTGGCTTGTCCATTTTGGTTCAGTCTCCGGGGTTGAACGAGCTCACGGCCGCGCCGATGCGGTCGATCTCCGCGTCGGCCAGGGCCGGGTGAACGGGGAGCGAGAGTGCCTCGGCCGCCGCGCGCAGCGTCTCCGGCAGGTCCGCGTCCCGGGCCGCGCCCGCGAAGGGCGGCAGCTGGTGGGTCGGCGTCGGGTAGTAGACCGCGCTGCCGATTCCCTGAGCGGTGAGGTGTTCCTGGAGCGCGTCCCGCCGCCCGGCCGGGACCCGCACCGTGTACTGGTGGTAGACGTGCGTCGCGCTCTCGGCCACGGCCGGGACGACGATGCCGCCGAGCGAGCCGATCGCCGCGTCGAGCTTGGCCGCGTTCGCCTGCCGCTGCTCGTTCCAGCCGCGCAGCTTCGCCAGCTGCACCCGGCCCACGGCGGCGGACACGTCGGTCATCCGCAGGTTGTAGCCCACGAGCTCGTTGGCGTACCGGCGCTCCATGCCCTGGTTGCGCAGCAGCCTGATGGTGCGCGCGAACTCGGCGTCCGGGGTGACGACCATGCCGCCCTCGAGCGAGTGCATGTTCTTGGTCGGGTAGAAGCTGAACGCCGCGGCCAGCCCGAAGGCGCCGACCGGCGTGCCCGCCCAGGTCGAGCCGTGCGCCTGCGCCGCGTCCTCGACGATCACCAGGCCGTGCCGCTCGGCGATCTCGCCCAGCCGCGTCATGTCGGCGGCCTGGCCGTAGAGGTGCACCGGCATGATCGCCTTGGTGCGCGGCGTGATCGCGGCCTCGACGGAATCAGCCGACAGGTTGAACGTCTCCGGGTCGATGTCCGCGAAGACCGGGGTGGCACCCGTGATCGCGACCGAGTTCGCGGTGGCGGCGAAGGTGAACGAGGGGATGATGACCTCGTCGCCCGCGCCGATTCCGGCCGCCACCAGGGAGAGCAGCAGCGCGGAGGTGCCCGCGTTCACCGCGACGCAGTGCCGACCGTCGACCAGTGCCGAGAACTCCTCCTCGAACGCCGCGACCTCGGGGCCCTGGATCACCATGCCGCTGCGCATCACGCGCACCGCGGCCTCGATCTCGTCCTCGCCGATGACGGGCTTGGCCGCCGGAATGAAGTCTGTGCTCATGACTCGATCTCCGTAAGTTCGCCCGCTGTCTCTCGATAGAGGGCGCCGGTCTCGGGGCAACGCCAGGTCTCGGCGTCCTGCTGCTCCAGCCGCTCCCCGGCACGGCCGATCCACGCGATACGCCGCGCCGGGACCCCGACGACGAGCGCGAAGTCCGGCACGTCGGCCGTGACGACCGCGCCCGCGCCGACCATCGCCCAGCGGCCGATCCGCACCGGCGCCACGCACACGGCGCGGGCACCGATCGAGGCGCCCTCGCCGACCGTGACACCGACCGCGTGCCAGTCGCCCGCACGCTTCTGCTTGCCGTCCGGGTCCACTGAGCGCGGCCGGTGGTCGTTGGTGAACACGGCCGCGGGGCCGATGAACGCGCCGTCGCCCACCTCGGCGGGCTCGTAGACGAGTGCGTAGTTCTGCACCTTGACGTTGTCGCCGAGCTTCACGCCGGTGCCGATGTACGCGCCGCGCCCGATCACGCAGTCGCGGCCCAGCACGGCCTGCTCGCGCACCTGCGCCAGATGCCAGACCGAACAGCCGGTGCCGATCTCGGCGCGCTCGTCCACGTCGGCGGACGGCGCGATGCGTACGGATTCGTCGAAGCTCATTGGGTCCTCGCCACCACCGGCAGCGCCGCCTTGGATCCGCGCGCGTTCGCCACGAGATCCGCGACGGCCTGCGCGAACAGGTCGTGCGGGTTCGTCGAGCCGAGATCGCGCTCGGCCCACTCGTTCGCCGCCTTGCGCATCAGCTGGAACTCGGCTCGCGACTCGCCGGACCAGGCGCGCAGCTGCTCCCCGGCCTGCGCCGCGTCGGCCACGACCGCGCCCGCCCCGGCCTTCTCGACCAGTTCGGCCGCGCGCTTGATCGGGCTGCTGAGCACCGGCATCCCGCACGCCAGGTACTCGTAGATCTTCGACGGTATGGCGCTCTCGAACGCCGGGGTGCTGTGCAGCAGCGACATGCCGACCCACGCGCCGCGGGCCAGCGCCCAGGCCGCCGCCGGGGGCATCCGGCCGTGCAGCTTCACCCGGTCCGCGGCGGGGGAGGAGGCGAGCCAGGAGTCCAGCCGCTCCCTGTCGCGCGCGGCCACCGGGCCGACCACGTCCAGCAGCCACTCCGGCGCCTGCTCGACCGCCTCCAGCATGGTGAACAGGCCGCGGCTCTCCCGGACGTCGCCCACGTAGAGCGCGCGCGGGATCCCGCCTGGCGCGCCGCGCTCCGGCAGCAGCGACATGTCCGGCAGGTTGCGCACCACCAGGCGGCGGGCCGCCTCGGCGGGCGGCACGTGCTGGTCGGCCACCACGGTCAGGTCGGCGCGGCGGCTGAGCGCGATCGCGCTGCGCGCCCACACCTTCGCGACCTTCCCGGCCGCGCCCTTGGCCCAGGCGCGGTCGTCCAGCAGCGCCACGTAGTCCTCGTGCAGGTCCACCGCGAGCCGGCGTCCGTGCGTCAGCAGCCGGGTGGCGCGCGCGGCCGGGATCAGGTCCGGGTCCATGGTGACCAGCACCGTGCCGCGCGCCATGCTCGGCAGGGTCAGCGCCTTGACGCCGCGTCCGGCGAAGCCCTTCGGCCGGACCGGGCGGAACTCGGTGCCGGCCGGGGCGTCCTCGGCGCGGCCCTTGGCGATCACCTCGACCCGCAGCCCGGCCCGGCGCAGCGCGGCGCAGTGCCGGTGCAGCCGGGCGTCGGCCACGTCGTGCCCGCTGCTCAGCAGCGTGACGTCGAAGCTCGGGCGGGCCATCTCAGAAGTCTCCCGAGTTGAGCGAGTCGTCGATCATGCTCATGTCGTCGTCCTCGGCGGTCTCGTCGGAGGCGCTGGACTTCTTGACCGGCGGCACGCCCTGGAACTCCAGGTACTCGTCCGCCACCTCGTCCGGCTTGCCGCGCCGGACGATCTCGCCCTTGTGCATCCAGATGCAGTCGTCGCACATCTCCTTGATGGCGGCGATGCCGTGGCTGACGATGACGATCGTGCGCGCCTGGCCGACGAGCTCCTGCATCTTGTCGTAGGACTTGCGCCGGAAGTGCGCGTCGCCGGTGGACAGCGCCTCGTCGATCAGCAGCACGTCCGGGTCCAGGTGGGTGGAGACCGCGAACGCGAGCCGGCCGTACATGCCGGAGGAGTACGCCTTCATCGGCAGGTCGATGACGTCCTCGAGCTCGGCCCACTCGACGATCTGGTCGAAGCGCTCGTACACCTGCTTGCGGGTCAGGCCCGCGGCCATCGAGCCGAGCACGACGTTGTCCCGGCCGGACAGCTGCCCGTTGAAGCCGACGCCGAGCGCCAGCAGCACGCTGATCCGGCCGTTGACCACGACCTCGCCCTCGCTGGGCGGCAGGATCCCGGCCATCGCGCGCATCATCGTGGACTTGCCCGCGCCGTTCGCGCCGATGATGCCGAGCACCTGGCCGTGCGCCACGTCGAAGGACACGCCGCGCACCGCGTGGATGTAGCGCACCTTGCGGTCGCTGGACTTGCGGCCGATCCCGGTGATCGTGTGCCGCAGCGTGTTCGCCCGCGGGTTCACGATCGTGCGGTAGTCCACCTTCACGTTCTTGACCCGGATCGCCATGCTCTGGTCGAGCTCGGCCTCGCTCGGGACGATCAGCTTGCTTTCCGGCGCGGTCTCAGAGACGGACACTGAACTCACGCTCCCTCCGGATGAAGATCAGGGTGCCGGCGACCAGCGCCACCACGCTCCAGGCGAGCCCCTCGAGCAGCCACGAGGTGGGCGGGGCGATGTTGTAGACCAGCGCGTCGCCCCAGGAGCCGATCATCGGCGAGAGCGGGTTGAGCGCGATGGCGTGCGACTTCAGGTCGTGCTTGGCCAGGACCGGACCGAGCTCCCACAGCACGGGGGAGAGGAACATCCAGATCCGGGTGACGTAGGGCAGGAAGTTCGAGAAGTCGCGGAAGTAGACCTGCATCGTGGCGCACAGGAAGCCGAGGCCCATGCCGAACATCGTCACTTCGAGGAAGGCCGGTATCGCGTAGAACGCGGCCAGGCCCCACTGCACGTGCTGCAGCTCGTGCACGATGAACAGCACGATCAGCGACGGCAGGAAGCGCATGAACGCGATCACCATCTGCGTGATCGGCATCGTCAGGCGCGGCAGCCGGCTGTTCAGGACCAGCCTGCTGCTGCCGATGATCGAGCCCGAGGCCTGCGACAGCATGCTGGAGAAGAACGTGTACAGGAACAGGCCGGACAGCAGCACGGTGAAGTAGTTCGGCGCGTGCTTGCTGTTGTTGATGATGTCGACCAGGACGAAGTACACGCAGCCCATCAGCAGCGGGTTGAGCACCAGCCACAGCTGCCCGAAGACGTTGGTGTAGTTCTGTCCGCGCAGCGTGCAGCGGGCGAGCTCGTAGATGAACTCACGGCGCTGCCACAGCTCCGAGAGGTAGGTGCGCAGGCGGGGCACGCCTGTCTTCCGCGAACGGAACACATGGTGTTCCCAGGTGTTCGCGGCCGCCGCTGGCGGGGACTGCGTATCAAGCATCGACGACATCGATTCCGGCCGGGGAGGGGAGGGGGCTTGGTGCTGCGGTGGTGGTGGTCGGGGCGGGCTCGCGATCGGCGTACGGGGCGCGGTCCAGCTCGAAGCCCACGACGAGCCTCGGGTGCCGCTTGGCCAGGTGCCAGCCGATCGGAATGGCGTGGGAGTCGCAGATCACCAGCTGCTCGACGGTGTTCCAGTCGACCTTGCGCGCGACCGTGGAGCGGGCGACCCGCCACATCACGTAGGGGCGCATGAGCCGGTAGATCTTCGCGTAGCCCTTGGTGTAGGCGGCCTTGGACAGCCGGCGCACGAGCCGGCCGATGCGGGAGAGGGGGTGCTTGGCCTCCCCGGCGGCGAGCGTGTGCAGCCGGACCCGCGGGTCGAGGTCCGCCGCCTGCCACGGCCCGGACTCGACGGTGATCAGGTCCACGTCCACGCCGCGCTCGAGGAGGTAGTCGGCCGTGTCGGTGACCGCGCGGGACCGCGTCACGCCGATGGCGACCAGGAGAACGCTCATATCTACTCCGCCACTCCGTACACTTCGGCCAGCCGCGAGGCGACGGCCTTCGACCCGTACCGGCCGATCAACTCCGCGCGGGCCCGGGCCGGGTCGAGCTGCGCGGTCTGCCGGGCCAGGCGCCGGTAGCCGTCCACGATGACCTGCGGGTCCTCGCTGACGTCGATCAGCATCCCGGCCACGCCGTCCAGCCCGGCGAGCGTCTCCTCGGGGCCGCCGCACCGGGTGACCAGCACCGGCATCCCGCTGCCCACGGCCTCGACCGTCGTCATGCCGAAGGTCTCGGACTTGCTGGGGTGCACGAGCAGGTCGTGCGTGTGCAGGAACTCGAAGACGCGCTGCGGGGGCACGGGGTCGTGGAAGGTGATGCGGGAACTGAGATCCAGTTCGGCGGCGCGGGCGCGCAGCGGCTCGACCAGCGGACCGGTGCCGAGGATGGTGAGCCGCAGTTCGGGCTCGTCCTTGGCGGCGATCGCGAAGGCCTCGACGAGTTCGCCGACGCCCTTGGTCGCCACGACCTTGCCGATGTAGATCCACTTGTGCAGCTTGGCCACCGGCTCGGGACGGACCGGCATGGCTTCGATCTCGACCGCGTTCGGGACCACCAGGATCTTGCCGACGTGCCCCGGGAACGCGGCCATCAGCTCGTTGCGCAGCTTCTCGCTGACGCAGAGCACGGCGTCGGCCCGGTCCATCACCTCGGCGTACATGGCACGCGAACGCGGCTGGCCGAGGATCCTGCCGAGGAACGAGGCGTGCTCGGTGAACACGACGCGTGCATTCGGCCGGGCGAAGCGGTGCGCGAGCCAGCCGCCGTAGATCCCGACGTGGCCGTGCACGACGTCCGCCGCGAACCGACCGTTCTTCAGGACCGGCCGCAGCACGGACTCGTGCGACAGCGCCCAGTCGGCGTAGTGCTTCTTCGGCGTGACCGGGGTCGGGATGTCGGTGACCCAGTACCCTTCCTCGGCCCAGTGCTCGGTCAGCTTGATCCGCGGCGTCGGACCCGCCGTCAGCGCCGCGTATCCCTTGCGGACCAGCCGCGCCTGCACCGGATCGGCGGGGCCCGTCCAGTCCTCGGTGTTGTAGAGGTCGATCCGCGAGAACAGGCCGCGCACGGCCGTCGTCGTCGCCTGCACGAAGGAACCGGCGAACGGACGCTGCGGGGTCGGGTGCCAGGGCGTCGTGACGGCGAGAGTGGTCACTTCTTGCGCCCCGCGATCCGCCGCAGTTCGGCCTCGAACGGCCCGAGCGTGTTGTCCCGGGTGTACTTCTCGGCGTGGGTGAGCGCCGCCTCGAAGTCCGATTCGCTGAGGTCGCGCGCCGTCTTCCCGGCCGCCACCATCGCGTTCGACACGGCCTGCGCGTCGAGCCGGTCCAGGCCGAACCAGAGCGGGTGCCCGGTGAGCACGTCCGCCGCCGCGATGTCCGGCGCGTGCACCGAGACGATCGGCTTGCCGGTGGCCATGTACTCGAAGATCTTGCCGGAGGTCACGTACTTCGCTCCCGGCACGCAGAACACCAGCGCGTCCAGGCTGCGGTACGCGTCGCCGACGTCGGTCTTCGCGAGCGGGCCGTGGTAGGTGACGCCGAGGTCCTCGTGCAGCGGGATCTGGTCGCTGAGCGAATCAGCCGACTGCTTGAAGAAACCGAGGTGCCCGTACAGTTCCAGCGTCGCGTCCGCGAGGTCCGGGTGCTGCTTCGCCGCGCGCCAGCCGTCGAACAGCACCTTCAGCGGCATGGCCTCGGTGATCGTGCCGATGTAGCCGAAGCGCAGCGGCCGCCCGGCCACCGGTCCCGGGTACGTCGCGCGTCCCAGGATCTCGGGCTCCCAGCCGTTGGGCACGACCGTCATCCGCTCCGCGGCCGTCGGGTAGCGCTCCGCGTGCCAGCCGCGCAGACCCTCGTTCACGAACGCGGTCAGCGACGACTTCTCCAGCGTCTTGCGCTCCCACTCCCACGCGGGGTGGCCGTCCGGGTACTTGTGCTCCTCGGTGAACTGGTTGAAGGTCCACGAGTCGCGGTAGTCCAGCGCGTAGGGCACGCCGGTCAGCTTGTTCAGCCAGTAGGCGGCGGCGAAGGACGCGAACGGGTTGCCAGTGGCGACGATCAGGTCGTAGCGCTTCGCCGCGTGCTCGCGCAGCGCCCGGGCGACCACGTGCGGAATCCAGGACGCATAGTGCTCCGGAAAGAATCGCCGCTGCATGTAGTTGTAACCGGCGTTCGCGAGTACCGGCATGTTCGCGCGGAATCGTCCGTACCGCCGGATGTCCCTTTCCCAGCGGAAATAGCCCATCTTCGGACGTCGAACCTTGATCCGTTCGTCGATACCCGTTTCCAGGGACTCGTCCACACTGCCGATGTACTGTGTGAAGAACATGCGCGGCGCGGTGTGCACCGTCACGTCCCAGCCCGCGGCGGCGAGGTGGTTGGCCGTCGCTCGCGCCCGGTACACCCCGCTGGACCGGCTGGGCGGGAAGAAGAAGGCCAGGTAGAGGACCCTCGGCGACCTGGCGTCAGCGGCTGTTCGGTCTTTCATCATCCCTGGTTCAAGAGACGGACGTGCGGGGCGGGTGAACGGTCCAACCAAACAAGTGCCGTGTTAACAAAAGGTAGCCGGAGGTGTCTTCCGACCTGTCTGCTGAACGACGAATCGACGGGCTTTTTCAGCACTTGATGAACGCCGGGTGAACTCCCGTCAGATACCCTGGGAGAGTTGGGAATCCGCAATTGGTCCGACGTATCATCGGCCGGGTGAGAATCGTCAGCGTGGTCGGCGCCCGCCCCCAGTTCGTCAAGCTCGCCCCGATCGCCGCGGCGGTCGCGGCGGCGGGGCACGAGCACGTGATCGTGCACACCGGCCAGCACTACGACCCGGAGCTGTCCGGGGTCTTCTTCTCCGGCCTCGGCATCCCCGCGCCGGACGAGCAGCTGCACGTCGATCCCGGCTCCGGGCACGGCGTGCAGACCGGCGGGATGCTCGCCGCGCTCGATCCGATCCTCGCCAAGCACGCGCCGGACTGGGTCCTCGTCTACGGCGACACGAACTCCACGATCGCGGGCGCCCTCAGCGCGGTGAAGCTGCACCTGCCGCTCGCGCACCTGGAGGCCGGCCTGCGCTCCTTCAACCGGCGGATGCCCGAGGAGCACAACAGGGTGCTGACGGATCACGCGGCGGACCTGCTGCTCGCGCCGACCCCGCAGGCCGTCGCGCACCTCGAGAACGAAGGCCTCGGCGCGCGGACCGTCCTGGTCGGCGACGTCATGGTGGACGCCTGCCTGCGCGCCCGATCCCTCGCCAGCGGCACGGATGCCCCGGCACCCGGCGTCGATCCGTTCCGGCCGTACCTCGTCGCCACGATCCACCGCGCCGAGAACACCGACGACCGCGCCCGGTTGACCGCGATCATCGACGCCCTGGCCGCTCTGCCGATCCCGGTGGCCCTGCTGGCGCACCCGCGGCTGCGCGCCCGGGCCGCCGAGTACGGCCTCGAACTCGACCGCGGCTCGCTGCACGCGGGCGCGCCGCTGCCGTACGCGCAGCTGGTCGCCGCGGTCTCCGGATCGGTCGGCGTGGTCACGGATTCCGGCGGCCTGCAGAAGGAGGCGTACATCCTCGGGCGCCCCTGCACGACCGTGCGCACCGAGACCGAGTGGGTGGAGACGCTGGTCGACGGCTGGAACATGCTGGCCGAGCCGAACGCCGCCGACTTCGCCGAGACCGTCAGCCGCCCCGCGCCCGCGACGCCGCCCGGCCGGCCCTACGGCGACGGCCAGGCGGCACAGCGGGTCGTCAGTGAGCTGGAGCGGGCTGCCCGGTCTCGTTGACCGCGACGAGATCCAGCTCGCCCGCCGGCCGCGACGGCCCCGGCTCGCGGCCCAGCACCTCGCGGTAGAGCGCGTCCAGCCTGGACGCCTGGCCCGCCCACGAGGAGGCCGGACGCGGGTCGTCCACGCCCTGGTAGACCGCGCGATACTGGGTCGGGTTGCGGAGCACCTTGCGCACCATCTCGGCCAGCGAGCCGGGATCTCCGGCCACGAAGACCTCGCCGACGCCGAGCCGACGCGTCTCCGCCGCCATCTCGCGCACGTCGCTGGTCACGATCGGCAGCGCGGCGTGCAGGTACTCGAAGTACTTCGTGATCAGCGAAAGCTCGTGGTTCGGCAGATGCAGGATCGGGACGAGGCCGATCGTCGCGGAGCTGATATACGGCACGACCTGGTCCACCGGCACGTACGGCACCACGTGCAGCCGGTCGGCGACGCCGTTGTCGAGCGCGCACTGCCGGAGCGCGGGCACGTCCGGGTCGTCCTCGCGCGCAATCAGCGCCAGGTGCACGCCGGGCAGATCCACCAGCGACTCGATCGCCGTCGAGACGCCGCGCCGCGGCGACATGCCGCCGCTGTAGAGCAGCAGCGGCACGTCCTCGGCCAGACCGCAGTCCTCGCGCAGGTTCCGGCCGGTCCCGTCGATCGGCGTCGGCTTGATGACCGGTGCGTTCAGGATCACCCGCGGCCGCGCGCCGAGCCGATGGTCGTTCGCCAGCTTCGTCGCGATGCCCTCCGACACCGTGACGACGGCGTCCGCGCGGCCGATGTACTCGCGCTCCACGCCGATCAGCATCCTGCGGCGCATCCGCAGCCGGACGTCCGTGGCCGAGGGCACCTCGATCCCGCGCAGGTACTCGTGCGCGTCGTAGATCCAGCGCACCGTCCGCTCGTCCGTGCTGAGCGTCGCGGCCAGCCGTGCGCCGATGCCGACCATGTGGAAGTCGTGCGCGTGGATCAGATCCGGCTCCAGCTCCCGCACGACCGGCGCGAGCGCGAGTTCGAGGTCAGCGAACCACGGATTGAACCAGCGCCAGCCGCCGTACTGGTCGACCAGCCCGAGCGTGCTGCCGACGACCTTGTGCGCGGTGCCGCCGACCGGGCCGCGGCCGAGGCTCGCGACGAGGTTGTCGGTGCCCGGGTTGGTGGCCAGGAAGTGCCGCACCTGCGCCGAGGCCGTGGACCGCAGCCGGTGGTTGGTCGCGGCGTCCCGCTCGGCCAGCCCGGCACGTGCGTCGCGGTACTCGGCACGCATCCGCTTCGCGCGGGGTCCACCACGCAGCCGCGCCCCTTCGTACGCTGAGACGGTCTTCGGGACCGGCACCAGCACGACGTTCGCCGAACCGAGCGTGAACCGCTGCAGTTCCTCGCCGAGCGAACGCCCGACCAGCGTCACGTCGTAGCCGGCCGCCGCCATCGACCAGGCGATCTTCTGCACGCGCGAATCGCCCACGACGCCGTTCGCGACCAGCATCACGACCTTCGGCGGCGTGACCGCGTTCATCGGGAGCTCGCCAGCTGCTCGTACACGCGCACCAGCGCCTTCGAGTCCTGATCCCAGTTCAGCTCGTCGCGCGCCGCCGCCACCCGCGCGCACAGCGCCGGATAGTCGTTCGCGACCTGCTCCAGCGCCCGCTGCATCGACTCCGCGTCGCCCGGCGTGTAGAGCGCGCCGATGCCGTACTGCGTGACCAGCCGCCGAAGCTCCGGCAGGTCGGCCGCGACGACCGGAACGCCCGCGCGCACGGCGTGGAAGACCTTGTTCGGCAGGGCGAGCCGGTGGTTTTCGCAGCTGTCGGTGAGCGTGACGACGGAGATGCCGACCTCGCGCAGCACCTCGTCCACCTCGTCGACCGGCCGCGCGGGCTCTATCCGGACCGTCGCGTCGGACAGCCGCAGGTGCGGCAGGAACTCGCGGTCGGCGTTGCCCATCAGCACAGTGTCGAGCTTGAGCGCACCGGTCGCGGCGAGCAGCGTCTCGATGTCCCGCGCGGCACCGATCCGGCCCGCGTACACGGCGCCCTTCGGCCGCTCGGCGAGGTCCCCGGCGGTCGTGCCCTCATCCAGCGGGAAGGAGTTGCGGACGACCGCGACCGGCGTCGAGCGCCACTTGCCGAGCCGCTCCGCGATCCCGTCGCTCACGGTCAGCACGGCGTCGGCCTTCGCCACGATCTGCTTCTCGATCTTCAGCTCGCGCGCCCGCTCCAGGGGAGTGGGCCGACCGTGCCGCTCCCGGCCCGACCACCACTCGTGCGAGTCGTAGACCAGCTGCGCGTTGCCGTTCTCCGCGAGCTCGGCGGCCAGCACCAGCACGTTGAAGTCGTGCGCGTGTACGACGTCGAACTTGCGGTCGCCGACCACCTCGCGCGCCCGCTCGCACCACGTGCGCCACACGGTCTGCCGGTGCTGCGGCAGCAGAGCCCACCGCGCCGCGCTGCGTGCCTGGCCGGTCAGCCCGGCGCGCGGTCCGGTGCTGCCGCCGGTCCCGGTGCCCGAGGACTTCGCCTTCAGCCCGGTGCCGCCGGAGACCGACTCGACCGTGACCCCGGCCGGCGGCTCCCAGCCCTGCGGCACGTCCTTGCCGACGATGTGGATCGTGTGCCCCTCGTCGGCGAGCGAGCGGGCCTCGCGCAGCACCCGCGCGTCGTGCGCCACGTTGGACTGAACGAGCATCAAGACGTTCATGCGCTTCTCGTTCCCTCTCACACGGCTTCCGAGGCGAAGGCCGATTCCTGGTGGGGTTCTTCCTGCACAGCCCGGCGCCGCGCGGTCGGCAGCAGGGGCAGTCCCAGCGCGAGCAGCACCCACACCGGCGACATCAGCCGGTCCGCCTGCGAGGAGATCGGGTGCGCCACGACGGCCGCGAGCCCGGTCAGCGCCGCCGCGATCACGAAGATCCCGTACACCGCGTCCCGCCGCACGAGCGCCACCGCGATCGCGATCAGGCCCACGAGCAGCAGCAGCGCGGTCGGCTCGGAGACCGGGTAGTAGCCCCAGTAGTGTAGGTCCAGCTTCACGAGGCGGCCGAGCGGGTCCGGGACGTCCGGTCGGATGAAATGCTTGGTGAACGTGTCCTGCAGCGACACCGAGACCCCCGGCCAGCCCAGCAGCGTGCTCGCGATCTCCGACAGCACGAACCCGCCGCCCGCGACCGCCGCGACCAGCTTCATCCCCGTCAGCCCGCGCGTACGCGTAGACGGCACCCACTTGAGGCAGATGAGCGCCGCCACGGCCAGCAGCAGCGCCGCGATCTGCTCACTCGAGTACCGCACGACGAAGCCGGTCACCAGCCCCGCGCCGAGCACCCACAGTCCGTCGCGCGTCCGCCCCTTCGCCAGCCACAGCGCGCCAAGCAGCGCGAGCAGCGTCGTGGCGAGCGACGGCCCGTCCGTCAGCATCCTGCTGCCCCAGTAACCGGTCGGCGCCGCGAGGAAGAGCACCTGCCCGCCGAGCGCCACCATCCGCGTCGCGCCCGCCGTACGCAGCAGCACGATCACCAGGAAGCTCGCGAAGAGCGTGCACAGCATCGCCGCGAACCAGAGCCCGAACCGCAGCCCGAACACCGCCGCGAACGGGGCCGCGAGCAGCGGATAGCCCGGCCGCGAGGTGAAGATCGCCAGGTAGCGCGGCGAACTCGGCGTCAGGCCGTTCTTGTAGGTGTGCAGGCACGCCTCGTATGCCGAGGAGTAGCTGCTGGAGGAACTGCTGGAGCCCCCGGCGTAGTTCAACGTCGAGGCCGTGGCCGCCGCGTTCCCGCTGTCCTGGCAGTACATCACCACCGAGTCGTGTATCGCCTGCTCCGGCGAGTCCCCGAGGATCCGCATCGTCTGCTTGGCGTACTGGTAGGTGTCGTTCGACGGCGTGTTCTGCCGGTAGTCCACGGCCTGGATCAGGGTGAACAGCGCCGCGACGAGCATCGCCCCCGCGATGAACCGCCGCAGCGGGCCGGATTTGAGGTTGCTGAAGGCCACCCGCGGACGCTAGCGCTCCCCGGCCAACCGCCGGTGTTGCGGATATGTCCCCCCGGTAACCGCGAGGTGTGCTGCCGTTCTCCTGGGTTCCGTATCCTGCCGCCCATGCACACCGCGTCGCCGCTCTTCGGTCGGGCCCTGCTCGCGCTCACCGCAGCGGCCACCATCACCGTTTCCCCCTTCGCAGCCACGGCGATCGCCCCGGCGGACAGCGGCCAGAGCGCCCACTCGTTCCCGGTCTACCTGATCTCCCGCGCCTCGCACGACGTGGGCCACAACGACTGGGCCTTCCAGGGCCAGGCCGACGGCCGCGTCGCCTGGGTCGTCACCTACGCCGCGCTCGCCCTCTTCTGGCTCGGCGTAGCCGTCTGGATCCGCGTCCGGACGCGCCGCGATACCGGTCTCGGGCTGACGGTCGACGGTGCTGGCGTCGCGGACCCGTCCGATTCGCCCCGTCGCCCGCGCTTGTGGCTGCGGGTACTCCTCGCGGCGTGGGGCGCGGAACTCCTCGTCGGGCTGCTGACCCTGGCCGCCGGAGCGTTCGCCGAGTGGACGTCGACACCGATCGGCGCCGACGTGCTGCGCGCCGCGGACCTCTGCTCACCGTGGTGGTCCTGTGTCGCGGCCGTCCTCGTCGTCGCCCGCGCCGAACGGTCCATGCTCGCTCTCCGCGGGATCGCGGCGTACGCGGCCGTGCTGACGATCGTGCTCCTCGTCCCGCTGCCCGGCCCCGACACGCTCAAGGTGCTGGTCCTCGCGCTTGCCGCCGCGATCCCGGCCGTGATGACGCCGCTCAAGCGTGAGAGTGCTCTGACATTCGGTTGAACAGGTTCGTCGTCGCCTGCTGGATGCGGTGATCGACGTAGCCCGGCCGGTTGAGACCGAACGACCAGTTGAACGTGGCAGCGGCGAAGACGATGGCGCCGCGCTTCGTCTGATAGAGACTCGTGTGCTGGATACGAGGCCAGTCGCTGCCGCCGAGCGCCATGTAGTGCGAGGCCGAGAGCAGCGTGTGCTCGACCGTCTGCGGAGTCGGCGCGCCGGGGTAGTAGCCGTCCGCCTCGCCGCCGACGATGCCGGGGATCGACTCGCCCTCGCGCACGCCGGTGCCGGACCAGAACCAGTGCTGCGGGTTCGAGACGACCAGCGGCATCTCCTCGCGCGGGATCCCGTTGTACATCACGCCGAGCAGCGACTGCTCCGCCTGCGCGCCGTTCGACTTCACCTCGCGCCACAGGCACGTCGGGCCGCTGGTGTCGGGTGCCGGGTCCGGGTCCGACTTCCAGCAGACCATGATCGGTGTGCCGCTGCCGTGCGGATCCGGCTCGAAGCGCACGTGCCAGTACACGTTGTTCGCGGCGATGTACGCGAGGTTCGTGCCCTGGTCCACGGCGCCGGAGACGGTCGTGCGCATCTGCTCGGACCAGTACTCGTCGTGCCCGGAGAAGACCAGGCTCTTGTACTGCGACGTGTCGACCAGGCCCTGATGCAGGTCCACGCTCGTCGCGTACGCCAGGTCGTAGCCCATCCGCTCGGCCCACTGCAGAAACTCGTAGTCGAGATCGATCCGCTGCGGCAGCCCGACGCCGGAGTACGGACGCGAGAAGCTCACCGTCCGGGCCCGCGCGCCGTACGACACCGGCTTGCCGTGCACATCGACGCGCACGGAACCGCCCTCGGCCAACGGCTCGCCCGCGTTGCTCTCGTCGCCGTAGCCGTAATACAGGCTCTTGCCGACCCGACCGTCCAGCGGCCACTGGTTGTACGCCTGATACGTCGAGAACGGCAGCACGACCAGGAAATCCGCCTTCCGGCTGTCGTCGCGCACCACGAACGGGGTGACGCTGCGGTGGCCGTCCTCAGTGGTGAACGCCGCGAGGTACGCGCCGGACGTCCAGTCCTTCGGCACGCGCAGCGTCCAGCTCGGCGACCACGTGCAGTGGATCATGCCGTTGCCCGGGTCCGTCACCGGCGCGGACTGCTTGACGCCGGACAGCTTCGGACTGGTCTTCAGCTGCCGCGCGCCGGTGCCGCCGTAGTAGCCGAGCCGGTAGATCGAGACGGTGAACCGCTGCGCGGGCTCGGTCGAGACGTGGAAGTCGATCCGGCCCCCGAGGTTCACGCTCGTCGCCGACGCGTACCCGGCGATCTGCCGCCCGAGGTCGTCCGCGCCGACCGTGTCCCCGGCGCCGATCCGCCACTGCCCGCTGCCCGGATGCCGGTTCTCCACCCGGATCGGGTTGTCGGCGGCCCCGGCCGCGGCGTCGGTCGGCGCCGCTCCGGAGGAGGTGGCGGCTTGCACGGTCGCGGCGGCCCCCGCGGCGAGGGCCCCCGCGCCGAGCACGGTCAGGACGGAACGGCGAGAGATCTCAGGCACGAGCGAACAGCCTAGAAATGCTGAACGCTCGTCAGGTGAACTCTTCGGGAGCCGGAGATTTCTTAAGGGCTAATGAAGAGAGATCATGGATGTACCCTCCGGTGCGGTGTCGGCGTCCGCTTCCGTGCGGTGCCGTTGCAGGCTTTCGCCCTCGATGTCCAGGTTCGGCAGCCGGCGGTCCAGCCACCGCGGCAGCCACCAGGCGGCCCGGCCGGTCAGCGCGAGCACCGCGGGCACGAGCGTCATCCGCACCACGAAGGCGTCCAGCAGCACGCCGACCGCCAGCGCGAAGGCGATCTGCTTGAGGATCATGCTGTCGCTGGTGACGAAGGACGCGAACACCGAGAACATGATCAGCGCGGCGGCCGTCACGACCCGCCCGGCGTTGCGTGCCCCGGTGTGCACGGCGGCCAGCGGGTCGCGGTGGTGCACGTAGTCCTCCCGCATCCGGGAGACGAGGAAGACCTCGTAGTCCATCGCGAGCCCGAACAGCACCGCCATCAGGATGATCGGCAGGAAGCTGGTGACCGGCCCGGTGGTGTCCACGCCGATCAGTGCGTCGAGGTGCCCGTACTGGAAGAGGCCCACGACCAGGCCGAAGCCCGCGCCGACCGAGAGCAGGAAGCCCGCGGCCGCCTTGATCGGCACCACAAAGGAGCGGAAGACCAGCAGTAGCAGGATCAGCGACAGCCCGACCACGACGATCGCGAAGGGCAGCATCGCCGAGCCCAGCTTGCTCGACACGTCGATGCCCACGGCCGTCGTCCCGGTCACCGCGATGCTCGCGCCGGTGGCGGACTGCAAGGATGCGGCGTCGTCCCGGATCGTGGTGACGAGGTCCTTCGTCGCCTGGTCGCTCGGCCCGCTCTTCGGTATCAGCTCGATGAGCGCCGCGGGGCTCTGCTGGCTCGTCACCGGCTTGGTCACGGCCACGACGTCCGGCAGCGTCCGCAGCTTCGCCGCGATCTGGTCGGCCGCGGCAGTCGCGTTCGCGGCATGCGAGGTGTCGGCGAGGATCAGCAGCGGGCCGTTGAATCCGGGGCCGAAGTCGCGGGAGATCGTGTCGTAGGCGACGCGCTGGGAGCTGCTGCTCGCGGCAGTCCCGTTGTCGGGCAGGGCCAGGTTCATGTGCAGGGCGGGCAGGGAGAGTACGGCCATGCCCGCCACGACTATGAGTACGGTGGCGAGCGGACGGCGGGTCACGAGCCGTACCCACCGCTCGGCGCCGTTCGCGGGCTTCGCCGAGCCCTGCGACGCGGCGACTGCGGCCTCTCGGCGGGCCGTGCGCGAGTCGGCCTTGGGTATCAGCCTGCCACCGGCGAACCCGAAGATGGCGGGCAGCAGCGTGAGCGCCACGGCCACGGCGACGAACACGGCCGCCGCCGCGCACAGGCCCATGACCGTCAGGAACGGGATGCCGACGACGCTGAGGCCCGCCATCGCGATCACGACCGTCAACCCGGCGAACAGCACCGCGCTTCCGGCCGTGCCGAGCGCGAGGCCCGCGGACTCCTCCGGCTCCATGCCCTGCGCCAACTGCGATCGATGCCGCGTCACGATGAAGAGCGCGTAGTCGATGCCGACCGCGAGGCCGATCATCAGCGCGAGTGTCAGCGCGGTGCTGGATATGTCGACGACGCCGGTGAACGCGAGCACTCCGGCCACGGCGATGACGACCCCGAACAGCGCCGTCAGCAGCGGCATTCCGGCGGCCAGCAACGAGCCGAAGGTGATCGCCAGGACGATCACCGCGACCAGCACGCCGATCAGGTCCTCCGCGCCCGGATTGACCGGACTGTTGTTGAACGCCGCGCCGCCGACCTCGACCGACACGCCCGGGTGCGGGGCCGCGGCGACGGCCGACTTGAGCGCGTCCAGCGAACTGGTCTTGAGATCAGAGCCGGTGACCTGGTACTCGACCTGCGCGATCGCGGCCGTGCGCTGCTCGGATAACGCGCCGGACTGCAGCGGCGAGACCACTGCGGAGACCTCGGGCGCCTTCGCGGCCGCCGCGAGCACCGAGGCCATCGCCCGCTCGGCCGCCGGGTCCGTCACCCGCTGGCCGGCCGGGACGGTGAACACGATCTGCGCGCTGGTGCCCGACGCCGCCGGGAACTCCTGCTTCATCCGGTCCAGTGCCTGCTGCGACTGGGATCCGGGCACGGTGAAGGTCTGGTTGATCTTTCCGGCGCCGCCGAACGCGGCCATGCACGCGATCGTCGCGGCCGCGGCGGCGAGCCACAGCGCGAGCACGAGTCGGCGTCTGCGGAACGCGGCGCGGGCGATCCGGTAGAGCAGCGAGGCCATGCGGAAGCTCCTCGGGGGAACGGGACGGCTGAAGTGACAGTGCTGCCACTTTAACAGAAAGTGGCAGCACTGCCATCTTTTTCGACTTTGCGATACTGGACGGATGGACGTCACCGCCCCCGGCCGCCGGGAAGAGAACAAGCAGCGCACCCGCTCGGCGCTGGAGGAGGCGGCCGCGCGCCTGTTCGCTCTGCAGGGTTTCGAGGCGACGACCGTGCGGGACATCGCGGCGGCGGCCGGCGTGGGGGAGCGGACGTTCTTCCGGTACTTCCCGTCCAAGGAGGACCTGGTCCTGCAGCAGGTCAGGGACCTGATCCCCGGCCTGATGGACCGGGTGCGCGACCGCCCGGCCGCGGAGCCGCCGCTGACGGCGCTGCGCGAGGGCATGGTGGACTGGCTGACGGCGACCGGTTCGGCGCCGACGATCCTGGTCAGCGGCCCGCCGAAGTCGCCCTCCACCGAGCACTACGAGGCGCACGCGCTGAAGAACGATCTGGAGAACGCGTTCACCGAGACGCTGCTCGACCGGTTCGAGGCGGGCGGCGACGATCGCGCGAGCCGGGAGACGGTGCTGCGCGCGGCCGTGCAGGCGCGTGCGGGCGTGTCGGCGATCCGTGGCCTGATGATCGCGTATCCGGCCGGGGGCGGCGAATGCGGCGAGGGGCGCGGCATCGGGCCGCTCTCGATCCCGGAGCTCTCGGTGTTGCTGCGCAAGGCGTTCGCGGCCCTGGAGGAGTAGGCAAGGCCGTCTTAACGGAGTCGGATGATGTTCTTAATGAGGACTCACGGTCGCGTCAGTGCGCTCTGACCGGCGGCGAGCATGCTCTCTGGCATGGACACAGAGACGCAGCTGAGCGAGTCGAATGAGCAGGCGCCGGAGAACGCGAAGGGCGCCAGGGGATTCCGCGCCTTCGTCAAGCGGCCGGTGACGTTGATCAGCACGGCCGCCGTCGTCGGGGCCGCGGTGCTCGGCGTCGTCGTGCTCGGCGACCTCTCGCGCACCGGCACCGCCACCACGACCGTCGCCTCCAGCCGCTCGACGACCTCGACGGCCAACGGCAACGCGATGGCCGGCGGCAGCCCACCATCGGGGGCGCCGGGCGGCAGCGGTTCCGGGAGCGGTACCGGCGGCGGCAGCACCCAGACGTACACGGATACGGGCGCGTACACCCTCAACGGCGGCACGGCGACCAAGTCCGGCACCGCGTTCACCGCGTCCGGCACGAACGAGTCCGGTGTCCTGGTCGAGGGCGGCGGCGCGCTGACGCTGACCGACGTGACCCTTTCGACCACCGGTTCGAGCAAGTCCAGCGACGAGAGCAGCTTCTACGGACTCGACTCCGGCCTGCTCGTCTACAAGAGCGGCAAGGTCACGATCGACGGCGGCACGTACAGTACGACCGGCCTCGGCGCGAACACCGTCTTCGCGTACGGAAGCAACGCCGCGATCACCTTGTCCGGCGCGACCGTCAAGGCCACCGGCGCCTATTCGCACGGACTGATGGCGAGCGGCGGCGGCAAGATCACCGCGACGAACACGACCGTCTCGACGCAGGGACACAACAGCGCCGCGCTCGCGACCGACCGAGGCAGCGGCACGATCACCTTCACCGGCGGTTCGCTGTCCACGACGGGAACCGACGCTCCGCTGATCTATTCGACCGGATCGATCACCGCGACGAACACGACCGGCACCGCGACAACGGCCGAAGCGGTCGTCGTCGAGGGCAGCAACTCCGTCACCCTGACGAATTCGACACTGACCGGCAAGAAGAACGGCGTGATGCTGTATCAGAGCTTCTCCGGAGACGCACAGGTCGGCACATCTCAGTTCACGATGACCGGCGGCTCGCTCACCGCGACCGGCGGCGACGCGTTCTACGTCAAGAACACGAAGGCGACCGTGCTGCTCAAGGGCGGTGCGAAGATCACCGAGTCGAGCGGTAAGCTGATCAATGCGGTCGGCTCGGGAATCGTCACCTTCACCGCGCAGGGAGAAACCCTCACTGGCAATATCGTGACCGACAGTACGAGTTCTGCGACCATTTATCTCGAGGACAGCAGTTCGCTCACCGGGATGATCAACAAGGCCGCGCTCACGCTTGACTCGTCGAGCAAATGGACCGTGACGGCGAACTCGACGGTGACCACGTTGAAGGGCGCGGTGATCTCCGGCAGCTCGATCACGAACATCGTCGGCAACGGCCACAACGTCTACTACAGCAAGAGCGCCTCGGCGAACAGCTACCTCGACGGCAAGACCTACACGCTGGCCGGCGGCGGCGAACTGATCCCCGAGTAGGCCGAGTCACCGGCCGGTGGGCCGAAGCGCACCGGCACGCCGGGCGAATACAGCACACTGACAGGAGCGGCGGTCGGCGCGGGAAGCCCGGCCGCCGCTACCAGTTCCTCATCGCAGTTCAGCAGTTCGGCACGGTGCAGCGGCCACCGCGGATGGGCATTCGGGAGATAGAGCGGCCGGCCGAACCAGTCGTTGTGCAGACCCCAGCGCGCGGTGACGAAGTGTTCGAGCTCGGTCGGCTCCTTGATCCGCTCGCCGACCCTCAGCCTCATCGAGCTGCGCGCGCCGCGCGGTCCCGGCCAGCGCCGCCGGGAGGTGTAGCTCATCACGTCCCCCTCGCGGCTGACCGACATCTTGGCCCAGACGTACGGCAGCCGGAACGCGACGCGCGCGACGAGCACCGGCACGAGCCGCGACGCGTCCAGCGAACGGAAGACGACTCCGCGCCGCCCGTGCTCGTCCACGGAGTAGAGCCGCACGTTCGTCTCGGGGAAGTCGCCGAAATACGGCACGCCCGGCAGCCCGAGCCAGCCGATGCGGTGCATCCGGAACGCGATCAGCCCGACGTACGTGCGCCCGTTCAGCGTGTCGGGGGACGTTCCCGCAGGCAGCAGAGGTCTGACGAGATCCGGATCGACCTCCCAGTGCACGAACCCGAGGTCGAGCCAGGACTGCGTGAGCAGCGTCCTGCCGATGTTCGAGGGCGGTTCCGGCGAGATCGGTTCGGTCATGAGGGACAGCATGCCAGTACCGGAACCTCTTGACAGCCCCCTATGTTACCGATAACTATTCCTCCTACGTCACCGCGACGTGAACAACCGCCGACTTTCCCTGTGTACAACGGCCGACCCGGCCTACCCTCCCTTCTTCCGCCCTGCCGTCTTGGAGCTGAGATTGTGAGCGCTAACATAGCCCGAGCGGCCGCGGGCTCCTCGATCGAGGACCGGCCGCCGCGGCCGCCCGAGCCCGCGCCGAGCACGAAGCGGTCGGCCCGCGGCGTCGGCGGCGGCCGTCGTCGAGGTCTGCGCGGCCGCTTCGACCGCACCGCCCTCGAGGCCTACCTGCTGATCGCGCCGAGCCTGTTCGGCTTCCTGGCCTTCCTGGTCGCGCCGGTCGTGATCGTGTTCGTGCTCAGCCTGTTCAGCTGGAACCTGATCACCTCGCCGCAGTTCGTCGGGCTCGCGAATTACCGGCGCATGTTCACCGACTCGCAGTCCTGGCACGCGCTGCTCAACACGGCGTACTACGTGCTGCTCAACATCCCGCTGCAGACGGTTCTCGCGCTGCTCCTCGCGTTGGCGCTGAACCGGAAGATGCGCGGCTCGAAGTTCTTCCGCGTGCTGTTCGTGCTGCCGTGGATGGCGATGCCGGTGGCCCTCGGCGTGATCTGGAACTGGTTCTTCGACCCGCGCTCCGGGATCATCGACCACATCATCTCGATGCTCGGCTTCACCGGGCCGAACTGGCTGACCTCGACGACGTGGGCGATGCCGGTCATCGCGAGCGTCAACGTCTGGCAGTACACCGGCTACACGATGCTGTTCCTGCTCGCCGGGCTCCAGGCGATCCCGCAGCAGGTCTACGAGGCCGCCGCGCTCGACGGGACCAGCGCACTGCAACGGTTCTTCCGGATCACGCTCCCGCTGCTGCGGCCGTCGATGTTCTTCGTGCTCGTCACCAACATCATCGGCTCGTTCCAGCAGTTCGACACCGTCTACGTGATGACGCAGGGCGGCCCGGGACAGTCCACGACGACCATGAACTACTACATCTACCAGCAGGCCTTCCAGCTCTTCCACGCCGGATACGCGGCCACGCTCTCCATCCTGCTGTTCGCGGTGATTCTGCTGGTCACGGTCGTCCAGTTCCGCTACTTCCGCAAGCGCACCATCTACGACTTCAGCTGAGGAGGAAGAACCGATGACGGCAAAGAAGCGCATCCGAATCCGCCAACGCGTCAGCGGAACGACGGTCTACCTGCTGCTGGCGGTCGGCGGCCTGATCTCGATCGCGCCGTACCTGATGACGTTGAACGCCGCGTTCAAGCCGCAGTCCACGCTGCTCTCCACCCAGGCCTGGACGCCCGCCGTGCCCGCGACCTGGTCCAACTTCACGCAGCTGTGGCAGCAGTACGACATGTCCGGGTTCATCGTGCACACGACGATCGTCGCCGGAGTGATCACGATCGGGCAGTTGGTCTTCACGACGATGGCCGCCTACGCGTTCGCACGGCTCGACTTCCCCGGCCGCGAACCGCTGTTCTGGGGCTTCATCGCGATGATGATGGTGCCTCAGATCGTGACGCTGATCCCGCTGTTCCTGATCATGAGCCACCTGCAGCTGATCGACACGTACCGCGCGCTGATCCTGCCCTACGTCTTCGGCACGCCCTACGGCATCTTCCTGGTGCGGCAGTACTTCCAGACGATCCCCGCCGACCTGGAGGCCGCGGCCCGCATCGACGGCGCCGGGACCTGGGGCATCCTGCGCCGGATCATGCTGCCGCTCAGCAAGCCGATCCTCGCCACGCTCGCCACGATCACCTTCGTCAACACGTGGAACAGCCTGCTCTGGCCGCTGATGGCCACCAGCAGCGAACGCGACGAGGTGGTCACCGTCGGCGTGGCCGCGCTGCAAGGCCAGTTCGCCTCCGAGCTGCACATCCTGCTGCCCGCCGCGGCGGTCGCGCTGCTCCCGCTGATCGCGATCTTCCTGCTGTTCCAGCGGCACATCGTCCGGTCGATCGCGCTGACCGGTCTGAAGTAACCAACATCCGAAGTAACGCCACAGAGAAGTGGACAACATCACGATGTTCCGACGCGCCACCAGAAAGTCACTCGCCCTCGCCACCGCCGCCGCGACAGTCGCCGGCCTCACGTCAGCCTGCGGAGGCTCCTCCGGAACCTCGGACGGCACCGTGAACCTGACCTACATGATCTGGCAGACCAGCGAGCAGGCCGCCTACCAGCAGTCCATCGACGTGTTCGAGAAGGCGCACCCGAACATCCACGTCAACATAGAACTGGTCCCGTGGGCGCAGTACTGGGCCAAGCTGCAGACCTCCGCCGCCGGACGCAACATGCCGGACGTGTTCTGGGACCACCTGGAGTACCTGCCCGAACTGGCGAAGGAGGGCATCATCACGAACATCGCGGACGACGTGAAGTCCTCCAAGGTCGACCTGAGCCAGTACAGCCCGAAGCTGCTCGCGGAGTGGGAGAACGGCAGCACGATCTACGGCCTGCCGAAGGACTGGGACACCATCGCGACCATCTACAACGCGAAGGACCTGACCGCCGCCGGGATCACCCCCGCGCAGCTCGGCTCGCTCAGCTGGAACCTGACCGACGGCGGCACGTTCGTCCAGGCGCTGGAGAAGCTGACCGTCGACAAGAACGGCAAGCACCCGAACCAGGCCGGGTTCGACGCGAGCCACATCAAGACGTACGGCATCGCGCTCGAGGCCCCGAACGGGCAGCAGGACTGGTGGGACTTCGGCGTCGAGAACGGCTGCCAGCTGCAGAACAAGGCGTACGGCACCTGGACGGTGAACTCGACCGCGTGCGTGCAGGCGATGCAGTTCGAGCAGGACCTGATGTACAAGTGGCACGTCGCGGCTCCCGGCACGATCACGAACACGCCGAACGCCGCCGCGCTGCCGCAGATCCTCGCGCAGAACACCGCCGCCATCACCTTCGACGGCGACTGGGACCTGGACACCTACCAGAGCTCGCTGCCCGCCGGCAGTTGGGGCGTGGCCGCGCTGCCGACCGGCCCGGCCGGCTCCGGCACGGTCTACAACGGCCTGACCGACGCGATCTACTCCGGCACCAAGCACCCGGCCGAGGCCTGGGAGCTCGAGGAGTGGCTCGGCTCGGCCGCCTCGGAGAAGATCGTGACCGACTCGGGCACGGTCTGGGCCGCCATCCCGAGCCTGGACAGCGGCTTCATCACCGCGTGGAAGGCCAAGGGCATCGACGTCTCCGCCTTCTACCAGGGCTCGCAGGGCACGACGATCGGCTACCCGCTGACCACCTCGGGCACCGCGTTCACCAACGTCGTGCTCAAGGACATGAACCAGGTCTGGCTGAACCAGATGACCCCGCAGAACGCCGCGAACGACATCACCTCCGTCTCCAACGCGGCCGTGGCCAACGGCGACTAACGTTCAGTCAGACGAAGACCGAGTGACAGGGAGCGGTAACCATCAGTACCGGCACCTCGACGACGCCGCCCGATCGCGGCCCCGCCGCCACCAGCATCTGGGCGGTGGCGCGCGCCGCGGGCGTGTCGCACCAGACCGTCTCCCGGGTGATCAACGGCAAGCCGCACGTGCGGCCCGAGACTCGGGCCCTGGTGCTGGCGACCATCGAAGAACTCGGCTTCACCCCGAACCGGGCCGCGCAGGCGCTGGCCGGCGGACCCGTGCGGGCGGTGACGGTGCTCACCGCCGACACCGCCGCGTACGGGTACGCCGCCGCGCTGCGCGGCATCGAGGAGGCCGCCCGCGCGGCCGGGTTCACCGTGGGCATCAGCGTGCTGGAACCGGACGCGGCGGGCAGCCCGCAGGACGTGATCGAGCGGCTGTCCGCCGGGCGGGCGGCGATCGTGATCGCGTTCGAGGCGGCGGGCGTGCGCGCGCTGGACGCGCTGCCGCAGGACTTCCCGGTGGTCGGGATGGTGGAGCGGCCGGCCACCGGGCACGTCCCGGACGGCCGGCCGCAGGTGTGGATCGACGACCGCGAGGCCGCGTCGCGCGCGACCCGGCACCTGCTCGGGCTCGGCCACCAGACCGTGCACTTCCTGTCGATCCCGTCGTCCACGCAGGTGCTCAGCCAGCGCACGCAGGGCTGGCAGGACGCGCTGGCCGCGGCGGGCCGCCCGGTCCCCGCCCAGCACGCCGGGGGCTGGACCCCGCGCTCCGGCTACCTGGCGGCGCGCGAACTGGTCGCGGACCGCGGCGTGACCGCGATCCTGGCCGGGAACGACGATCTCGCGATCGGCGTGCTGCGCGCGGCGAGGGAGGCCGGGCGCGACGTGCCGGGCGACCTGAGCGTCATCGGCTTCGACGACGCGCCGCAGTCCGCCTACCTGAATCCGGCGCTGACCAGCGTCCGGATGGACTTCGAGGGCCTGGGCCGGGCGAGCTTCGGCCTGCTGCACAACCTGCTCGACCCGAACACCGCGCCGCCGCCCGCGGCCTGGGACGAGCCGGAACTGATCCTGCGGGAGAGCAGCGGCCCCGCGCCGCGCTGACCGTCCCACTGACCTCCCGCTGACCGAACCTGTCATGCCCGGCGATTGCCGCCGCCGGGAATTGTTACCGCTAACGGATGGGATCGCCATGCCTCTGGTCGCGCATGCCCGCGAGCACCGACTCTGGGTTCTGACAGCCGCGGAGTCGTGCTACGTGCTGCACGTCGACGCCGACGATCTCGTGCGAGGCCTGCACTGGGGGCGGGCACTCTCACTCGAACAGGCGGTCACGCTGCTCGACTATCCGCCGCCGCGTTCCCGCAGTTGCGAGGACCCGCGTGACGGCACGCTGGACCTCGGCGCGGCCGGGGGAGCGCGCTACGCCCACGCCGGACTCCAGGTCCGATTCGCCGACGGAACCCGCGACCTCGAGCTCAAGTTCACCGGCCACCGCGCCACCGACGAAGAACTCGTCCTCACCTTCGAAGACAGCTACTTCCCGCTCACCGTCGAATCCCACTACCGGGTACGCGCGGACAGCCCCGCCATCGAACGTCACCTGACCGTGCGACACACCGGCGACGGGGATCCGTTCCAGATAACCCGCGCCGACTCCGCATCCTGGATCCTCCCGCCGCTGACCGGCTACCGGCTCAGTCACGCGTACGGCCAGTGGGCCGCCGAGACCCAGGTCCAGCGGAGCGACGTGGCGTACGGTGCGACCTTCCTAGGCAGCGCACGCGGCATGACCAGCCACCACGCGAATCCGTGGGCGATGATCGACAATGGAACCGCGACCGAGGACCACGGCTCGGTTTACGCTTCAACCCTTGCCTGGAGCGGAAACTGGCAGATCGTCGTCGAGCGGCAGCCGAGCGACCGCGTCTCGATCTCCCTCGGCGCCGGACACACACCCGAGTCGCGACTCCTCGAACCAGGCGACGAACTGACCACTCCCGTCAGCGTCGGCACGTACACCGAGGGCGGATTCGGCGCGGCGAGCCGAGCATGGCACGACTACATACGCGCGCACGTCGTCCCCCATCCGGACGAACTGCGTCCCGTGCTCTACAACTCGTGGGAAGCGACCGAGTTCGACGTCAGCCTCAAGGGCCAGATGGCGCTCGCCGACCGTGCCGCGGCCATCGGCATCGAACTGTTCGTCATGGACGACGGCTGGTTCGGCGCGCGCACCAGCGACAACGCAGGCCTCGGCGACTGGACACCGAACCCGGAGCGCTTCCCGGACGGACTCGCCCCGCTCATCGACCACGTGCACGGGCTCGGCATGAAGTTCGGTCTCTGGGTCGAGCCGGAGATGACGAACCCGGACAGCGACCTCTACCGCGCGCACCCGGACTGGATCATCGCCCGTCCGCACCGACATCGCACCCGAATACGGGAGCAACACGTCCTGAACCTCGCACGCACGGACGTGGCCGAGTTTGTGCACGCGACGCTCGACCGGCTCCTGCGCGAGAACGCGATCGACTTCCTCAAGTGGGACATGAACCGTCCGTTCACCGAGGTCGGGGACGACGGCTTGTGGTCCGGATACGTCACGAACCTCTACGCGATCATCGACCGGCTGCGCGCCGACCACCCCGCGCTGCGCATCGAATGCTGCTCCAGCGGCGGCGGACGACTCGACCTCGGCATGCTCGCGCGTACCGACCAGGTCTGGGCCTCCGACAACACCGACGCCCTCGACCGCCTCGACATCCAGCACGGATACTCGCAGCTCTATCCAGCGCAGACGATGGGCGCGTGGGTCACGGCCTCGCCGAATCCCTGGACGCACCGAGCCGTGCCGCTCGACTTCCGCTTCCACGTCGCGGCAGCCGGAGCACTCGGCATCGGCGTCGATCTCGCGGCGTGCGACGAGTCGGAACTCGCGCGACTCGCCGAGTTGGTCGCGCTCTACAAGACCGTCAGGCCGGTGATCCAACACGGCGTGCAATACCGACTCGGCACGCTGGACGCCGTCCAGTACGTGGCCCGCGACGGCAGCGAGACCGTCGTCCTCGCCTTCCAGAAATCACGCCGCTTCGGCCGGGCCGACGACGCCCTGCCGCTGCGCGCCCTCGATCCGCAGGCCAGATACCGGGACGTGTCGCGGTCCGGGCGCGAGCACCACGGCGCCGTGCTGCTGACCCGGGGCCTGCCCCTCGACCTACCCGCCGGCGAGCACGCGAGCACTCTGATCCACCTCCGGCGGGTCGGGCTCAGCGAAGAGGAAGCACACACACCGATCGGAGTGAACTCACTGCGATGAAACCCATCCGCGCAATGACGCGCGCCGCGGTCGCAGCGACGCTAGTCGTCACCGCGGCCACCGCCGGGGCGTTTGCCAACCCGGCCGCGGCCGCCACGTCCACCTTCACGGTCGCCCTCGGCACCAGCACCGGCGCCATGATGCACGGTGCGAACGGAGCGCTCTACGGAGTCTCCGACGCCGGCGTCCCCTCGGCGAACCTGGTCACCCCGCTCAACGTGACCACGATCGCCCAGGGTCCGCCCGGGGACACCCAGCATCCGAACGGCGACGCCGGGAAGATCTCCGCGTCCTTCGAGCAGGAGGACAGCAACGGCAAGATCGTGGTCTACCTGCAGGACATCTACTCGGCGTGGCCGTACCAGACCACGACCGAGTCCGCGTACCTCGCCGAGGTCAACACGATCATGGCGCAGATCTACGCGAGCCCGCAGCGGGCCGACTTCGAGATCGTGCCCTACAACGAGCCGGACCAGCAGTGGTTCGACCTCGGCGGCGGCTCCTCCTACTACAGCAACTTCTACACGTGGTGGGACGCGACGTACGCGGAGATCGAGTCCGACGACCCGGGCGCGATCGTCGTCGGCCCGAACGAGTCCGGCTTCGACTCCTCGTTCCTGCCCGCGTTCCTCGCGCACGCCAAGTCCGCGGGCACGCTGCCGCAGGTGATCAGCTGGCACGAACTGTCCGGCAGCAGCCTCGCGAACTTCGCCTCGCACTACGCGACCTACCGCGCGGACGAGACGGCGGCCGGGATCACGACGCCGATCCCGATCGACATCGACGAGTACGGCAACCGCTACGATCTGTCCGTCCCCGGCCAGCTCGTGCAGTGGATCGCCATGTTCGAGAAGGCCAAGGTCTACGCCGACATGGCCTACTGGGACATCGCCGGCAACTTCGACGACCTGATGACCGGCCAGAACACGCCGACCGGCGCGTATTGGTTGTACTACTGGTACGCACGGATGACGGGCAACAGCGTCAGCGTCACGCCGCCGTCGCCGAACACCGTGGACACGCTGCAAGGCGTCGCCTCGTACGACACGAGCAAGAAGCAGGCCCAGGTCATCCTCGGCGGTTCTTCGGGCTCGACGAACGTCGTCATCAACAACGTCTCGTCGAGCGTGTTCGGGTCCAACGTCACCGCGACGGTCGAAGCGACGAACTGGAGCGGATACACCGGCGCGGGCGCGACCCCGCAGGTCATCTCCCGCACGACGTACTCCACGTCGTCCGGTTCGATCACGGTCCCGCTGACGAACATGAACGTGATGTCGGCGTACCACATCGTGCTGACCCCGTCGAACGTCTCCTCCGCGACGACGCCGACGGTTCCGTACAGCGCGGCGTACTATGCGGCCGCCGCGTCGATCACCGACGCCACGGTCTACGCGCAGGGCTCCGCGTCCAACCCGGGCGGTTACGCGACGGCCGACAACGAGGACGTCGGCTCGATCGACGCGTCCGACAGCGCGGTTACGTTTACCGTAACGGCGCCGAGTTCGGGCTCGTACAACCTCGACATCTACTACGGCAACCAAACCGGCACGTGGGCAACGCAGGCGTTGAGTATCGACGGAGTGGCCGACCAATTCGTCGACTACCCGGCCACGCTCAATTGGCTGTGGCGCAACTACGTCACCGTCCCGGTCACGCTCTCGGCCGGAACACACACGATCACGCTCGCAGTCGACAACGCGACCCTCGGCAACTCGACCGGCCAGGTCACGCTGGACCAGCTCGTCGTCCGGGCAGCCTCGTCGGCCGCGACCGAATACGAGTCGACGCTCGGCCGCACGTCCGGCACCGTCTCGTACGACTACTCCACGTCCGACGGAACCGGTGAGGGCGCCATCGACCTGTCGTCGGGCGCGTCCTCGACGGTCGACGTGTACGCGCCGTCCAACGGCTTCTACACGACGAACATCCGGTACTCCGCGGCCGGCGGCAGCAGTCTGACGCTGACGGCCAACGGCGAACCGGTCGCCGGATCCTCGCTTCCGTCCACGTCCGGCTCCGTCACGACCGCGAGTGCGTCCGTCTACCTTCAGGCCGGACTCAACCCCGTGACGGTCACCGCCAGCGGCACCGGAACCGTGCAGGACCTGCTCGTCGCCGCGTCGCCCAGCAGCACGGGCACGACGTACCAGGCGGAGAGCTCGGCCAACACGCTCGGCGGAACGGCCGTGGTCACGGCCGACTCGTGGGCGTCCGGCGGCGACTACGTCGGCTGGATCGGCGACGCGTCCGCGAACACGCTCACGTTCAACAACGTGACCGCGTCCTCGGCCGGAACGTACATGCTCGTCATCGCGTACGCGAACGACGACACGGCGGGTTCCGGAAACTACAACTCCAACATCGAGTCGCGCTGGTCCCAGATCTCGGTGAACGGCGGTACGGCCACGACCGAGGTGTTCGCCAACACCTTCAGCTGGCACACCTACAAGACCGTCGCGATCCCGGTGACCCTCAAGGCCGGAAGCAACACGATCGAGTTCTCGAACTCGACCGGCTACGTCCCGAACATCGACTACATCCAAGTGGCCCAGCTGTAGTACCGGCCACGCCTGTCCCTGTTCCCCCGTCCGCCGCAGCGCGGCCGGGGGAACAGGCCTCCCGCCCGCCGAGACACCGCCGAGATCGAAAGCGACGCACATGACGATCATTACCTTCGGGGACGCCCTGGAGTTGGACCTCCACTGCGCCGAGGGCGAGCCGCCGCGGCTGGCCGAGCTTCGGATCGGCGACACCGTGCTGGCCGCCGAGAGCACGAATCCGGAGACGCGGAACATCCTTCCGCTGTCGCACATCGAACTCGCCGGCCACGCGCGGGACTTCATCAACGGCAAACGGCACATCGGCGGCGCAGTCTCCGCCCGACTGAACTACGTGCGCCACGCCATCACTCACACAAACGGCTCAACGCTCCTCGAAATCACCTCACACGACCCGGTCACCGATCTCACGGTCGTCGCCTGCCTGGAACAGCACCCCGACATCGCGGCCGTCCGCAGTTGGACCCGCGTGACGGCAGGCATGCAAGAAGTCGTACTCCTACACATCACGTCCCTGCTCGTCCCCGGCGTTCTCCCCGTCTCCGACGATCGCTGGGAAGACCGACTCACCGCGTGGACCGCCGCGAATCCATGGTGCGGCGAAGGACGCTGGACCTCCGCGACGCTCGCCGAACGCGGCCTGACGACGACCGACCGCCCCGACGCCCGCAACCGCTTCGCGCTCTCCAGCATCGGCTCATGGTCCTCATCCGAACACCTCCCGATGGGCGCGCTGACCGACGAGAAGACCAGCCGCGCCGTCGTGTGGCAGATCGAACACAGCGGCTCGTGGGCCTGGGAAATCGGCGACACGTACGACGCCGTGTACGTCGGACTGTCCGGCCCCTGCGACGCCGAAAGCCAGTGGTCGAAGGTCCTGGCCCCCGGCGACAGCTTCACCACCGTCCCGGCAACGCTTGCAGCTTCAACCGACGGACTCGACTCCGCGATCGGCCAACTCACCAAGCACCGCCGCGTCACCCGCCGCCCGCACGTCGACAACGAGCGGCTGCCGATCATCTTCAACGACTACATGAACTGCCTCAGCGGCGACCCGAGCACGGATCGCCTGCTGCCGCTGATCGACGCCGCGACCAGGGCGGGCGCTGAATACTTCGTCGTCGACGCCGGTTGGTACGACGACACCGACGGCTGGTGGGACAGCGTCGGCGAATGGCAGCCCTCGACGGTACGTTTCCCGGCCGGGCTCGACAAGGTGATGGACCTCATCCGCGAAGGCGGCATGACCCCCGGTCTGTGGCTGGAACCGGAGGTCGTCGGCGTGCGTAGTCCGATGGCCACCAGCCTCCCGGACGAGGCGTTCTTCCAGCGCGCGGGCAGGCGGCTGACCGAACGCGGCCGCCACCAGTTGGACTTCCGGCACCCCGCCGCGCGCCGGCACCTCGACGAGACGATCGACCGTCTCGTGGCCGACTTCGGCATCGGATACTTCAAGTTCGACTACAACATCGACATCGGCCCCGGCACCGACCACGACGCCGACAGCGCGGGTGACGGCCTGCTCGGGCACAACCGCGCGTACCTCGCGTGGATCGAGTCCGTGCTCGACCGGCACCCTGGACTCGTCGTCGAAAGCTGCTCCTCCGGCGGCATGCGCACCGACCACGCGATGCTCGGCACCGCGCAGATCCACTCGGTCACCGACCAGACCGACTTCCGCCTGCTCCCCGCGATCGCCGCCACCGCCCCGATGGCCGTCGCCCCCGAACAGTCGGCCATGTGGGCGTATCCCGTCCCGGAGATGACGGACCGCGAAACCGCGTTCAACCTGACCGGATCCCTCCTCGGCCGCGTCCACCTTAGCGGCCGGCTCGACCAGTTGCGCCCCGAACAGGAAGCCCTCACCCACCAGGCCCTCGCCGCGTACCGCGAGATCCGCCCGCACCTGCCGACCGCCGTCCCGCACTGGCCGCTCGGCCTCCCCGCGTGGCGCGACGGCTGGGTCGCCCTCGCCCTCGAGGCGTCACCGGATCCGGCGACGGTCGGCTACGTCCTCGTCTGGCGCCGCGACGCCGACAACCTCGCGATCGAACTCCCCGTCCCCTGGACCGCCGGCCGCGCCGTCCGCCCGGAAGTCGTCTTCCCCACGTCCCCCAACGAGGCCGACATCGCCTGGCACCAGGACGTGCACACCCTCACCGTCCGCCTCCCGGAGTGGTCCGCCGTCCTGGTCAGACTCGCCCGGGCCGACTAGCCGACCGGCCGACCAGACGACTAGTCCGGCCGCCCGCCGAAGTACCAGTCGTGCACCTCGACGTCCGTGTACCGATCCCGAGTCAACACGCCCCGCGCGCTGTCCGGGTTCGGTGCATGGACGATCGCCACAGTCCCGAGCCAGGTCACCCCGTCATCCGCGAGAAGCGGTCCGTAAGCGACCAGCACATCCCGATCACCCGACGGCTCAAGATCAGCACCATCGCCCGCACCGAGACCGCCGGGCCCGCCGAGCCCGAGCACGAGATACAGATCCCCGCCGGTGTCCCCGCCCGGAAACTCCCACATCGTGCGCCCGAGCACGTTGCGCCACCGCCGAAGCATCACGTCGCGGAACACGCCGGCCTGGTAGTACGGCTCCTCGAAGGCGAACGCCCGCGCCGTGGCAGGGTCCGGCAGGTCGAGGATGTGCACACTCCCGGTCGCCGTCTCGCCGTCGCTGGTCAGGCACGGCCCGCGCGCGATCATCTCCTGCGCGAACCGATCCATGTACGACCAGTGCTTCTCCAGCATCTCGCCGCGCAGCGCCGAAGTCGCGGAACGGTCGCGGTGGTAGCAGAAGAACTCCATACGTCTCCCCGTTTCTGAATCCCCGTCGAGCAAGTGCCCTGCTGGGCCCTGCTGATCGTAGTCCTCCGCGCTCGTGTCCGACTCGTGACAACCGTTCGGCCCGTCGACCGTCTTCATCTCCGAGCGCGGGGGAGGCCCCTGCGACGCGAGGGAAGAAACGGGGTTGCGATGCGTAACTTGAAGGCTGGGACGGGGATCGGCGCGCTGGCCGGTCTGGTCGTGGCGGCCGCGGCGCTGAGCGGGTGCACCTCGAGCACGAACACGTCGGCGAGCGGCTCGTCCAACTCGTCGCCCGCGGGCGACGCGGCGGGCTCGACCACGTCCGGCACCACGTCCGCAGGCGGCTCGGGCACGAGCACGAGCACGGCAGAGGCCGCCGGCGGCACCACGACCGCCGCGGGCTCGTCGTCGTGCTCCGCCACCGCCCTGAAGATCACCGAGACCTCGGTCGGCGCGTCGGGCGGGCACACCGGATGGGTCGTCGTGTTCACCAACGCGGGGTCCGCCTCGTGCTCGGTCGTCGGCTACCCGGGCGCCGGTGTCACCGACAAACCCGGGGACGTCGTGCTCAACGCGAGCCGGACGCTGGAGGGCTACATCAGCGGCGGGTACTCCACGCCCGCGACGATCGTGCTCAAGCCCGGTTCGGCCGCCTCGACCGTGATCGAGTGGCTCGACGCGCCGACGGACGGCTCCGAGCCGGTCGGCGCGAACTGCCCCGGCATGGACGGCGGCCACGTGCTGATCACGCCGCCGAACACCAAGCAGTCCACCCCGTTCCCCGCCCCGGCGAACCTCTGCGCCGGCTTCAAGGTGCACCCGCTCGTCCAAGGCACCTCCGGCCGCGCCCACTAACGCCGCCGACGCCAGGGACGCCAGGGACGCCAGGGACGCCACGGACGCCACCAACGGCGTCCGCCACCCCCCTCACTTGATGAATCAACTAATCTCTGCCTATCCTTCAGTTGACGCATCAAGTGAGGGAGTGGCCCGTGGACGAGGAACCGCACTGGTTGGACGAGGAGGAACAGCAGACCTGGCTCGCCATGGTGAGCATGTACATCAGGCTGCCGTCCGCCCTCGACGCACAGTTGCAGCGTGACGCGGGCATCTCGCACTTCGAATACCAGGTGCTCGCCGGACTCTCCATGGCCCCCGAGCACACGCTGCGGATGAGCGACCTCGCGGAGTTCGCCGAGGGGTCGCTCTCCCGGCTCTCGCACACGACCAGCCGCCTGCAGAAGAAGGGCTGGATCAAGCGGAAGCCGGATCCGGAGGACGGCCGGTACACGCTCGCGATCCTCACCGACGCCGGATGGGAGAAGGTCGTCGCCACCGCGCCGGGCCACGTCGCCGAGGTCCGCCGCGTGTTCGTCGAGGCACTGACGAAGGCACAGCGCACGCAACTGCGCGAGATCGCCCGGCGGATCAACACCGCGATCGGCCCCGGCAAGACGTTCCCGCCGAATGCGGAAAGAGGATCCCAGTGACCGACGTGCTCAACCCGGAGATACCCGCAGGCGCATACGACGACTTCCTGCCCGGAACCCTCGCCCCCGCGCGTGCCCAGCGTGCATGGACCCCCGCCGACGGACCGCTCCCGGCGATCTACCTCAGCCACGGCGCCCCGCCGCTCTTCGACGACGGCCCCTGGCTGCGCGAACTGTTCGGCTGGGCACAGGCGATGCCCAAGCCCAAGGCGATCCTGATCGTCTCGGCGCACTGGGAAGACGCGCCCCTGATGCTCTCCGCCCCCGGCGCCAACACCCCGCTCGTATACGACTTCGGCGGCTTCCATCCCCGCTACTACCGCATGAAGTACGACACGCCCGACGCGAGCGACCTCACCAGGCAAGTCGCCGCGATGATGCCCGACGGCGAGCCGCTGTATCGGCACCCGAAGCGCGGCCTGGACCACGGCGCCTGGATCCCCCTGATGGCCATGTACCCGCTAGGCGACGTGCCAGTGCTCCAGATGTCCATGCCCACCCACGACCCCGACGCACTCCTGAACCTAGGCCGCCGCCTGGCCCCCCTGCGCGCCGAGGGCGTACTGGTCATCGGCTCCGGCTTCATGACCCACGGCCTCCCCTTCATCACCCGCGAAATGCTGCAAGGCGCCGTCCCCTCCTGGTCCAAGGACTTCGACGACTGGGTAGCCGACGCCCTCACCCGCGGCGACGTCAACGAACTAGCCCGCTACGCCACCAAAGCCCCCGGCATGCCCTACGCCCACCCCACCCCCGACCACTTCCTCCCCCTCTTCATCACCCTAGGCGCCTCCGCAGACCCCGAAGCCCCCTCCCGCACCGTCATCGACGGCTACTCCATCGGCCTAGCCAAGCGATCCTTCGAAACCGTCGAGCGGGTCTAGGGTCTGTGGCTGCTTAGGTTGCGTTGTTGGGCTGCGGCTTCGTGGTCGCCCCTACCTACGCCGCCGCCACTGCGCTCGTTCCTCGCTCCGTGGCGGCGGCTACGTCCGGGGCGATTACTTACCCCGCCCACCCGCCCCAGCCTTCGGCTCGCTACCTCCACTCCCTCGTCGCTGGCGCTCCTCGGTCGCTACGTCCGCGAGCCTGCGGCGTTGTGGTGCCGACGTCGCGTTCTGAGCTCGCCGTTCTGCAATGCCCGCGCGGAGTATTCTGCGCTGGTGGAACTCCTGCGGACTGAGCGGATGATCCTGCGGCCGTGGGCTGAGCAGGACGTGGCGGCCTTCTTCGACATCTATTCGCGGGACGAGGTCGCGCGGTGGCTTGGGGCGCATCCGCGGCGTCCGGTCTCCGACGTCGAGGATGCGCGCAAGCGGGTGCTCGGCTGGCGGAAGTTCCACGACGGGTTCGAGGCGCCGTACGGGTTGTGGGCGATGGTTCCAGTAGATCTTGACGTCCCGGTCGGTACTGCGCTGCTGCTTCCGCTGACCGATGACGACGGGCCGACGGATCAGGTCGAGGTCGGCTGGCATCTGCACCCGGAATATCAGGGACGCGGACTGGCGACCGAAGCGGCCGCGGCTTTGCTTGCCGTGCTGCCTGCGGACGGGCCGGATCGGGTGTGGGCACTGACCGACCTGGACAACGTCAAGTCGCAGGCGGTCGCGGCGCGTCTGGGCATGGTCGATCAGGGCCCGACCGGCCGCTGGTTCGGTGAGACGTTGCTGCAGTTCTGCTGGACCCGTCCGCCGGTCTCAGGGAAGTAGCTGTCAGTCCGCTGGCATCTACAGGTCGGCTCGCCGAGCGCTGAACAATCCTGCGCTCAGCAGGATTTGCTCTGCACACCCGTAGCTTGAGAGCGCGGCCTGAGCCCAACAACGCCGCAGGCTCGCGGACGTAGCGACCGAGGTACGAGGGAGCATAGGTAGCGGGCCGAAGGCAGAGGGACGGGTGGGCGGGGTAAGTAGTAAGTAATCGGCCCGGACGTAGTCACCGGCACGAAGCGAGGAACGAGCGCAGTGCCGGTGACGTAGGTAGGGCCGACCACGAAGCCGCAGCCCCGCAGCCCTACCGCCTGTGCCAGGGGAGTGGATCCGGGGTGACGCCTTCTACGGCGCTCGCGATGGTGCGGCAGAGGTCGCCGAAGAGTTGGGCTTGTTCGGGGGTCAGTGCGTCGAAGACGGCGTGGCGGACGGCTTCTACGTGGCCGGGGGCGGCGCGTTCGAGGAGGGCGCGGCCTTCGGGGGTGAGGACGGTGATCTGGCCGCGGCGGTCGGTGGGGTGTTCGCGGCGCTGGACGTAGCCGGCGGTCTCCAGGCGGGTGACGGCGTGGGTGAGGCGGCTGCGGGTGATCTTGAGGCGTTCGGCGAGTTCGGACATGCCGAGGGCGGCGTCCGGCTCGTTCTGCAGGAAGCTGAGCAGCGCGTAGTCCGGATGGGTGATTCCGGCGTCGCGGCGCAGCTGCCGGTCGAGGTAGTCGTCGAGCAGCATGCTGGCATCGATGTAGGCGAGCCAGGTGCGGCGCTCCTCGGCGGTGAGCCAGCGCGGTGCGGACGACATGGGCGTGACCCCCTAGCGGGACGGGGCCGCGTTCGCCTTGGTGGCGGACGGGGCGTACGATCGACCTTGATAGTGTTTGAAGTATAAAACGTACTGCCACTCGGGAGGACGCCATGCGCGTCGCGATCACCGGATCCACCGGACTCATCGGGTCCGCCCTCACTCGGTCCCTGCTGCTGGACGGGCATCAGGTGCTGCGGCTGACACGAAGCTCGTCAGGGGCGGCGTCTGGGGACGGCAGCGAGTCGGCTCAGTGGGATCCGAGGGCCGGCACGGTGCAGCCGGGTGCGCTGGACGGCGTGGACGCGGTCGTGCATCTCGCGGGTGCGGGTGTCGGCGACAAGCGGTGGACCGACGCGTACAAGAAGGAACTGCGCGACAGCCGCGTTCTCGGCACGCAGACGATCGCGCGGGCCGTCGCGGCGCTGGACGTGAAGCCGCGCGTGCTGATCTCCTCCTCGGCGGTCGGCTACTACGGCGACACCGGCGATCGCGTGGTGGACGAGAGTACTCCGCCCGGGACGGACTTCCTCGCACGGCTCTGCGTCGAGTGGGAGGACGCGGCGGCTCCGGCGGCGCAGGCGGGCATCCGGGTCGTGCAGCCGCGCACCGGGCTGGTCGTCTCGGACAAGGGCGGCGCGTGGGGCAAGCTGTTCCCGCTCTTCCGCTACGGCGTCGGCGGACGGCTCGGCTCCGGCAAGCAGTACTGGCCGTTCATCGCGCTCGCCGACCACATCGCGGCCTTGCGTTTCGCGATCGACAACGACGATGTCGTCGGCCCGCTGAACTTCTCCGCGCCGGAGCCGCTGACGAACGCCGAGATCACGACGGCGATGGGCCGCGCGATGCACCGTCCGACGCTCGCCTCCGTGCCCGAGTTCGCGCTCAAGATCGCGGTCGGCGAGTTCGCCACGGGGATCACGGGCAGCTGCCGGGCGGTTCCCGCGGGGCTGCTCAAGGCCGGGTTCGTGTTTCAGTACCCGACCATCGAGCAGTCGTTGGACGCCGTCCTGAAGAGTTGATCGGGGTGGTTGGAGGGGGGATGGGGATGGTTGGAGTGGTTGGAGTGGTTGAGCGATCGAAGTGACCGGGGTCGGTCAGCCGAGGGTGTAGCGGTCCAGGCGGCCGCACATGCCGAAGGCGCGTTTGTCGGGTTCCGGGGCGTCCTCGACGCGTACGGCGGCTTCGAGGAGGTGGTCGATGCGGCCCTGCTTGAGTGCCCAGAGCTCGCCGGTGGTGCGTTCGGCCGCCGCCAGTGCCCCGGTGCGCAGCACCTGCTCCCAGGAGTCGAACAGTTCTGATCTGATCTGGACGGCCAGCCGGTAGAACTCCGCGAGCGGGCTCGGATCGCCGGACGCGGCGGCCTTCGCCAGCTCCAGGTAGCCCTCGACGGCCAGGTCACGGCGCCGCCGCGCGCTCGCCTCGTCCACGGCCTTGGCGGCGAGGCGGTACGTGTCGGCCGTTTCGAGGTATTCGGGCGGGAAGGTGAACACGGCGTCGCCCGCCTCGGGCAGCCCGCCGTTCTGCATCACGACCACGACCTTGAGCGCGCCGTCCAGGTTCACCGCGCGATGGACCGTGCCCGGGCCGAACCACGCGACCACGCCCTGATGCAGCGGAGTACGTTCGTGGCCTGCGACGGTCAGCGTGTGCAGCTCGCCCTCGCCGCCCACGACCACGTACGCCTCGGTGCAGGCCAGGTGCACGTGCGGGGATCCGCCGCGGAGCCCGTCCCCAGCCGCCCAGTCGTAGACCTGCAGCCCGGATACGGCCGTGGCGCCGGGGAACGCCGGGTGCCCGGTCACCATGACTGCTCCGCGAGGTGCGCCTCGACGCGGTCGCGGTCCCACGCGCCGTCCGCGATGGTGACGCGGTAGCTGCGGGTCAGCGTCTCGCCCGTCGGGAAATCCAAGCCCTGATGGAAGGCGAGGGAGGGGTTCACGGCGGCGAACGGGTCGTTGCGCACGAACCAGTACGGTTCGCCGCCAGCCGTGTCGGGCGCGGCGCGGAAGATGAGTGTCGCGTGACCGTCGATGACGTCGAACTCCCCACTGTATGCGAGCCAAGGCGCGCGCTGGCCCATGATCTCGGGCCCGGACATTCCATGCCCAGCCAGTACGCAGCCGCCCGCGAACGAGCGTGGCCCGCGCCAGAAGAAACCGCTGTAGCCTGCGAGAACGCGGCCGAAGACGGTCGGGCTGCCGATCTCCAGGTCCTTGCCGCTGACGTTGCGCAGCTCGGTGTCGAACTGGAGCGTCCAGTGGCCGTCGGCGGCATCGACGTCTCGTACCTCGATACGCCGCGTCTCGGCGATCCAGTGCTCACCGTCGGCCGAGATCCAATCGACGTGCTCTGCGAACGCACTGTCGTCGAAGGACTCGAAGTCCTGGTGCACGAGGCGGCCGACGTTGGGCAGGTGCACGTAGCCGTGCCCTGGAGAGCCGTGCACGTACGTGCCGCCGCCCCAGAAGTTCTGGCCGCTCAGGTGCGAGATCGTCATCGCGAGGCCCTTGTGCCAGCGGTGGTCGTTCGGCCGGTGGTTGGTGACCACGCCGCCGCCGAGCGTGCGCAGCGGGTGGAAGAACGGGGCCGGGCACTCGAAGGGGTCGGTCGCGTGCCGGTAGCTGTATTGGAAGAGCTGCCGGCCGGCCGCGCGCGCCGTGATCAGGGAGGCGTCCGGGTCGTGCTCAAGGTATGGGTGGAGGTGCGAGTCCGAGTCTGAGTTCGAATGCGAATGCGAGTGCGGGGCCTGGTCCGGGGACGGGGTCGTTGTCTCGTCGGTCGCCGTCATGGTGGGTCACTGCCTCCCGTCGAGCCGGTGGTAGAAGGGGTCATGCGGGCCGAGATCCGCGCGGCGCACGGGCAGTCCGGTGGCGGCCGAGCGGTAGACGGCGGTCGCGAGTTCGAGGGTCGCGCGGCCCTCGGCGCCGCTGAGCGGGGGACGCCGCCCCTGTTCCCACGCGTCGATCACGTGCCGGAACTGGGCCTGGTGGGAGCTGGGCACGTCAGGGCCCTGCGTGTGCCAGAGCCGCGCGGAGGCCATGGCGTGCGGGGCCGGGGTGAAGGTCCAGTCGTCCTCGCCGTATCCGTACAGGTGCCGCACCTCGACGCTCGCGTCCGTGAAGTCGAAGCGCAGGTAGCTCTCCTCGCGCGGTGACAGAACACTGTTGAGCACGGTCGCGATCGCGCCGGAGGCGAAGCGGACGACGGCCGCCGACACGTCCTCGGTCTCGACCTTTCGATCGAGGGTGCCGGTCATCGCGCGCACCTCGTCCCACTCGCCGAGCACCGCGAGCATCAGGTCCATCTGGTGGATCCCGTGGCCCATCGTGGGTCCGCCCGCCTCGGTGTCCCAGCGTCCGCGCCACGGCACCTCGTAGTACGCGTGATCCCGGTACCAGGCCGTCACGCACTGCGCGACCAGGGGTTTTCCGAGCTTGCCGCTCTGCGCGAGGTCGGCGAGCCGCAGTCCCGCGGAGCCGAAGCGGTGCTGGAAGACGACGGACGCGTACGGCCCGGAACCTCCCGTGCCCTCGGCGGCCGTGATCTGGTCGTACTCGGCGAGGCTGCGTGCGGGCGGCTTCTCGATGAGGACCCATGCACCGGCTTCGAGGCAGCGTACGGCGTCCGAGGCGTGCGCGGCCGGGGGAGTGCAGAGGTGTACGAGGTCTGGCTTGTCGCGTTCGAGGAGTTCGCCGAGGTCAGTATGTGCGGCCGGAATCCCGTGCCGTGCGGTGAATTCGGCCAGTCGCGCGGGGTCGGTGTCGACGGCGGCGACCACGGCGACGCGGTCGCCGAGCGAGCGCAGGGCGGGCAGATGGGCGTTCTCCGCGATGCCGCCGGTGCCCACGAGCGCGACACGCGCCGGACGCGACGGACCGAACGAAGCCACGGAAGGCCTCCGAAAGTTTCGACGACGCTTTCGAGTCAGCTTGCTGAAAGTACGGCGGCGCGGAGCGATCGTCAATGGAGTTCGGACGCTGATCCTGTTCGAAACTATCGAAATCCACTGTCGGGCCGCCGTGGCGTGTACGGCGTCGAAATCGCCTGAATCAGCCGACATCCCACAGGAATCGGTGGGTGTGGATCGCGAAGTAGAGGAAGTTCTCCACCTGCTTCACGCCGTCGATCGTGCGCACGACGTCGTTGATGAAGTCGAGCAGTTCGGCCGGGCGGCGGCAGACGACCTCGGCGAACAGGTCGAACGTGCCCGAGGTCAGCACCGAGTAGATGACCTCCTCGTGCCGGGACAGCTCGTCGGCCACCGCGCGCGCGTCGCCGCCGACCTGGATCCCGAGCAGCGCCATCGCGGATCCGCCCATCGCCATCGGGTCCGTCACGCCGACCACCTGCACCGCCTTGCTGTCCAGCAGGCGCTGCAGCCGTTGCCGCGCGGCCGAGGGGGACAGCCCCACGGCGGGTCCGAGGTCGGCGTAGGGGATGCGGCCGTCGAGTTGCAGCTCGCGCAGGATGGCCCGGTCGATGTCGTCCACGCGCCGTAGTATCCACGATTCCCGCGCCGCGGCCCAGCGCGTTGGTCTATACCGGTATGCCGGTCCGCTACCCGGTCTTCTTCGCTAGAATCAGTTGTCTGAACATCGGAAACGACTGTCGAACTGGGCTAGCCCACCAGTTTGCATCGTCGAGAGGGTGGTTTCGATGGTTTCCAGCAGCGGGGCGGGCGGCACGCGGATGCTGCCCGGGTTCTCGGCGGCCGAGGCGGCGGGCCTGCGCGACCTGGCGCGGGCGCTGCGGCCGCGCGAGGACGAGCTCGCCGAGCGGCTGATCGCCGCGTACCGGGCCGAGATCCCGCAGTACGCGCAGGTGAGCGATCCGCTCGTGCTCGCCGACATGACCGCGGTCTCGCTCGCCGGACTGCGCTCCTGGTTCGACTTCCTGGAGCGGGACCGGCCGGTCGACGCGGACCTGCTGCGGCCCGTGCTCGAGGCGATCCGGCGGCGCGCGGTGCAGGGCGTGGGCATGGACGCGATGATGCGCGCGTACCGCATCGCCGCGCGCGTCGTGTGGTTGGAGACCCTCGAGTTGCCGGTCGACCAGGAGCTGGTCGCGCCGCTCTCGACGCGCATGCTCGAATTCACCGACCGGCTCACCACGGCCGCCGAGCAGGCGTACGCGGACGAGGCGCTGCGTTCGGCGTACGAGCCCGAACTCACCCGGTCGGCCTTGTTCGAGGCCATACTCTCCGACCGCGGCCGCGACCAGTACCACCTGGCGGCCAAGCTGAACGCGCCGCACTGCGTCGTCGTGGTCGAAGTCCCGCAGGACGCGCCGGGCGTCTCGCTCGACGACGTGGCGGCCGCGCTGGTCCGGGAGGCCCGCGCGGGCTACTGGACCACCCGGCTGCGCAGCGTCGTCGCGGCCTGCCCCATCGACGCGGCGGGCGGCCGGGACGCGCTGCTGCGCCGCCTCGCCCGCTTCACCAACGCGCGCCGGCCGTTCGCCGTCGCGGTGGGCGCGGCCGCCGACGGGCCGGACGAGATCCGGCACAGCTACCGCGAGGCGATCGAGGCGATGCAGGTCGGCACGCGGCTCGGCGCGGCCCCCGGTGCCATCCACGACTGCCAGGAGCTCGCGCCGCTCGCCGCGCTGGTCGCCGACACGGACCGGGCCCGCCGCTTCGCGCAGGGCTGCCTGCAGCCGCTCGGCCGGCTCGCGGACCGCGGCTGGGTTTTGCCCACGCTCTCCGCGTACCTGCGCTGCCAGGGCAAGCTCAAGGAGGTCGCCGCCGAGCTCGCCGTGCACCCGAACACCGTGCGGTACCGGCTGAACGAGCTGCGGCCCTTCCTCGACGCGCACGCCGCGGACGGCGACCAGTCCGCCGCGCTGCTGCTCGCGGTCCGGGTCACCGAGTACCTGGACACCGACACGCCCGGGATGCGGACCGACTTGCATAGTCGTGCAGAGGAGTGCATATAATTCTGACGTGTCCAAGGTACTCACCTCCCTCCCTGTCGGGGAACGTGTCGGAATCGCCTTCTCCGGAGGGCTCGACACGTCCGTAGCTGTCGCGTGGATGCGCGAAAAGGGCGCCGTCCCCTGCGCGTACACGGCCGACATCGGCCAGTACGACGAGGCCGACATCGCCTCGGTGCCCGACCGCGCCGCGGAGTACGGCGCCGAGCTCGCCCGGCTCGTCGACTGCCGCGCCGCGCTGGTGGAGGAGGGGCTGGCCGCGCTCGCCTGCGGCGCCTTCCACATCAAGTCCGGCGGCCGCACCTACTTCAACACCACCCCGCTCGGCCGCGCCGTGACCGGCACCCTGCTGGTGCGCGCCATGCTCGAGGACGGCGTGCAGATCTGGGGCGACGGCTCGACGTACAAGGGCAACGACATCGAGCGCTTCTACCGGTACGGCCTGCTGGCCAACCCCTCGCTGCGCATCTACAAGCCCTGGCTCGACGCGGACTTCGTCGGCGAGCTCGGCGGGCGTACCGAGATGTCCGAGTGGCTGCTCGAGCGCAAGCTGCCGTACCGCTCCAGCAAGGAGAAGGCGTACTCGACGGACGCCAACCTCTGGGGCGCGACGCACGAGGCCAAGTCGCTGGAGCACCTGGACACCGGCATCGAGATCGTCGAGCCGATCATGGGCGTGCGCTTCTGGGACCCGGCGGTCGAGATCGCGCCGGAGGACGTCACCGTCGGCTTCGAGCAGGGCCGCCCGGTCACCATCAACGGCAAGCGGTTCGACACGGCGCTGGAACTGGTGCTGGAGGCGAACGCGATCGGCGGTCGGCACGGCCTCGGCATGTCGGACCAGATCGAGAACCGGATCATCGAGGCCAAGAGCCGCGGCATCTACGAGGCGCCCGGCATGGCCCTGCTGCACGCGGCCTACGAGCGTCTGGTCAACGCGATCCACAACGAGGACACCGTCGCCAGCTACCACAACGAGGGCCGCCGGCTCGGCCGCCTGATGTACGAGGGCCGCTGGCTGGACCCGCAGTCGCTGATGCTGCGCGAGTCGCTGCAGCGCTGGGTCGGCATGGCCGTGACCGGCGAGGTGACCCTGCGGCTGCGTCGCGGCGAGGACTACACGATCCTCGACACCGCAGGCCCGGCGTTCAGCTACCACCCGGACAAGCTCTCCATGGAGCGCACCGAGGACGCCGCCTTCGGCCCGGTCGACCGCATCGGCCAGCTGACCATGCGCAACCTCGACATCGCCGACTCCCGCGCCAAGCTGGAGCAGTACGCCGGCCTCGGCATGGTCGGCACCGCGCAGGCCGCCCTCACCGGCACCGGCCAGGGTGGTGGCGGTACGGCTCTGATCGGCGCCCTCACCGCAGGCGGCGCCGAGGCCATCGCTGAGCGCGGCGACGCGATCCCGGCCGAGCTCCCCGACGAGGGCCTGCTGAACCACACCGCCCTCGAGTCCGGCACCGACTGAGACCCGACTTCCGGATCCCCGGATACCCCGTATCAGGGCCGGAATCATCTGGAATCACATCGCCTCACTGCGGCCCGTTGCGAAGAAGCAGCGGGCCACAGTGCTACAGGCGGGCGATGATCTCCTCGTCGATCAGGGCGGTGATCGAGGTTCGCGAAGAGCCCCCTTCCACGTGAGCTGTCACGGTCACCACCGCTTCCTCGGCCGGGCAGACGATGCAGAGCTGACCGTAGAGGCCCGCCATCGTGTACGTCTCCTTCCCGGGGGTGCACCAGACGCCGAGGCCGTAACCGTCCGAGAGGCGGAAGCCCCCGTCCGCCGGGTCGTTGACGGTCGAAACGGTCTCCGTCCCGATGCGGGCGCAGTATTCGGCGGGGACCAGCTGACGGCTTTCGTGGCGGCCCTCGTCGAGCAGGAGGCGGCCGAAGCGGGCCAGTTCGGACGTCTTCAGGAAGAGGGCGCTGCTCGCAACCGGGTGGCCGAGCGGGCAGGTGTGCCATTGCGGATTGTGGATGGCCAGCGGGGTGAAGACGCGCGGCAGCAGGTAGTCGCGGACGTTGGCGCCGGTCGCGGCGTGCAGGGCGCGGGCCGCTACGTACGGGCCGATGTCGTCGTACATGAAGTGCGTGCCGGGCTCGTGCGCCAGCGGGTTCGCGAAGAAGTCGGCGGCCAGGTCCGGGACCACGACGGCGGCGTCGATGTCCCAGGTGTACGGGCTGCCGGACGTCATCATGAGCAGGTGCCGGAGCGTGACCTGGTCCAGGCCGGGCGCGGCGGAGTCGGCCAGTTCGGGGAAGTGCTGGAGGGCGGGGTCGTCCAGGGCGAGGCGGCCTTCGGCTTCGGCGATGCCGAGCGCCACGGACGTGAAGGTCTTCGCAACCGAATGCACGTCGACTCGGTCGTCCGAGCGGAGCCTGCGTTCGACCGGCTCGGCGCCGCGGCGATAGACGTGCACTCCGTAGAGTTCCATGCCCTCTCGTTCGGCGGAGCGGACCAGGTCGTCAATGAGTTCACGCATGGTGCGGAGCCTAGTAGCGGGGTCTGACATTCGCGGCTGTCCGCGCCGCGCAACCATGGCCCAGGGCCTCGGGTGCTCTAGTCGTCTTCCCTGACCAGATCGGGCATGTCCATGCCGGTTCGGTCCCAGTAGACCGCGAGCGTGATGCCCTCGTGCAGCACGCCGTCGGGGAGCCAGTGCGTCGTTTCGGGGGTCTTCTCCGGGTGCTCGAACGCGTCGTCGTAGTAGGCGCGGCCCTGGCTCACCATCCAGTAGGCGACGTCGCGGGCGCCGTCTTCGGAGTCCTTCGTCATGAAGTCGGTGAACGGTTCGTCGAGCAGGTCGGCGGCGGCGTCTTCGAGTTCGTCGTGGAAGGCGCAGAGCTCGTCGAGGGTCAGTTCCTCGGTGAGGATCCGTCGCATGCGTGCCTTGTCGCCGTTCGATCGGGCGATGACTTCCCAGAACCAGTCCGTCACGGCTTCACGGTACCGGTCGTGCCCGTCCACGTGTACAGCTGCTCGGGGCGTCCGGCGCCGCCGTAGACGGGAGTGCGTGCGGTGAGGCGTTGGCTGACCAGGTATTCGAGGTAGCGCCGCGCGGTCTGCACGGCGATCCCCACACCCTGCGACACCTGCGCGGACGAGAGGCCGGTGCCGCTGGTGCGCAGCAGTTCGACGACGGCGCCGAGCGTGGCCTCGGTCAGGCCCTTCGGCAGCGCGGGCACGGGGCTTTCGTGCAGGGCGGCGAGGGCGCGGTCCACGTCGGTCTGCGCGAGCTGCTGCGGAGCCTGTGCGGCACGTCGGCGGTACTCGGCGTATGCCTGGAGCTTGTCTTGGAAGGACGCGAAGGCGAAGGGCTTGAGGAGATACTGCACGACGCCCAACGACACGGCCGCACGCACGGTCGCGAGGTCGCGGGCCGAGGTCACGGCGATCACGTCCACCGCGTTGCCGTGTGCGCGAAGCGTTCGGCAGAGCTCGATCCCGCTGATGTCGGGGAGATTCACGTCGAGGAGGAGTACGTCGACCGGTCGGGTGGCGACGAGGCGAAGTGCGTCCGTGCCGAGGTGTGCGACGCCTGCGACTGCGAAGCCGGGGACGCGCTCGGTGAACGCGCGATGTGCCTCGGCGAGTACCGGATCGTCTTCAACGATCAGTGTATTGATGGGTGCCGTCATGTCCGTCATACCTCGGCCCGCTCTCGCGAGGGCAGTTGGACGGTGAACACCGCGCCGCCGAGGACCGAGTCCGTGGCGACGTCGATCGTGCCGCCGTTTCGCTCGACGCTGTGCCGGACGAGCGCGAGTCCGATGCCGTGCCCGGCGTCCTGCTTCGTCGTCCAGCCGCGCGTGAAGATCTGGTCGGCGTGCTCGGGGGAGATGCCCGTGCCGCTGTCGGATACCCGGATGCGCACGCCCTCGGGACCTGCGCAGAGGCTGACCGAGACGCGGCGCGGGGCTTCGGTCGCGGCCGCCGCGTCGACCGCGTTGTCGATGAGGTTGCCGAGGATGGTGATCAGGTCGCGGTTGGGGATGGTGAGGTCGGGCGCGGCGGTGTCCTCGCCGATCGAGATCTCGACGCCGCGCTCTGCCGCCTGCGAGATCTTGCCGAGGAGCAGGGCCGCTACCGCCTCGTCGCCGACCGCCGTGAGCAGGCGGTCGATGAGGACCTGCGAGGCGGCGAGTTCCGTCGTCGCGAAGCGGATCGCGTCTTGCGGGCGCTCGAGTTCGATCAGCGTGACGACGGTGTGCAGACGGTTCGCGGCCTCGTGCGCGCTGGCCGAGAGTGCGTCGGCGAACGCGCGGGCCGAGTCCAGTTCACCGGCCAGCGCGCGGAGTTCGGTGTGATCGCGGAGGGTTATGACCGTGCCGAGGTCGCGTCCGTCTCGCATGGCCCGGGACTGGTTGACCGCCAGGACGCGTTCCCCGGCCAAGTGGGTCTCGTCGTGTGCTTCGCGGGCGGAGGTGAGGAGTTCGGCCAGGGCGGGATCCAGGCTGAGATCGGTGATCGAGCGGCCGCTGAGGTCCTCGTCCGGGGCGCGGTCGAGCAGCCGCAGCGCCTCGTCGTTGACCAGCAGGACCCTGCGCCGCCGGTCCAGGACGACGAGGCCTTCGTGCATCGCGTGTAATACGGCGTCGTGGTGCTCGTAGAGGCGGGTGATCTCCTGCGGTCCGAGGCCGAGCGTCTGCTTGCTCAGGCGTCGCGACAGCGCCCACGATCCGAGACCGATCAGTCCGACGACGCCGGCCGCGATGGCCAGGATCAGCGGCAGTTGGCGTCCGGCGATCGTCGAGACCCGCTCCAGCGTGATGCCGACCGAGACCAGGCCGACGATGTGGTGGTCCGCGTCGTAGATCGGGGCGACGGAGCGGACGGACGGTCCGAGCGTGCCCGTGTAGACCTCGCTGAACGGGTGCCCGGCCAGCGCCTGGGCCGTGTCGCCGATGTAGTGCTTGCCGATCTCGTCGGGGTTCGGGTGCGTGTAGCGGATCCCGGCCGGGCTCATGATCACGATGAAGTCCACCGACGTCGACTTCTCGATGCTCGACGCGATCGGCTGCAGCTCCGTCGTCGGGTCGCCGCTCTGCACGGCGGCGGCGGTACCGGGGGCCGCGGCGACGGTCTCGGCCAGCGCCAGCGTCTCTGCCCGCGCGTGGTCGAAGTCGGTGTTGCGCGCCTGCTGGATCGCGACCGTGATGCCGACCGCCGTGAACAGCACGGCCACCGCGAGCTGCATGAAGAGCACCTGCTTGGAGATGCTCAGGCGCGTGCCGCGGCGCAGCCAGCGCCGCAGCGGGCTCGTCGGGGGCGCAGTCTCGTGCGGCATCCGCACAGTGTCGCATCCCGTGCGGACCCTGCCCAGCCCGTGTGCGTAAAGCGCGTAATGCTGACCTGCGGGGTCGCTCTCGGCGATGGTCTGGGAGTCGGTCACGGTGTGGTGGCCCATTTGTGTTGGGAGTTCTCTCATGGCGGCGAGTGCGACGGCGGGCACCGAGCCCAGAACCCGGTCGCGGTGGTACCGGCAGTTGTACGTGTGGGTGCTCGTGGGCATCGCGGCGGGGATCGCGGTCGGCGCGGTCTGGCCCTCGGTCGGCACCAACCTCGAGCCCCTCGGCACGGTCTTCGTGTCCATGATCACGATGGTGGTCGGCCCGATCATCTTCGTGACGGTCGTCGGCGGCATCGCGGGCGTGGACGACCTGCGCAAGGTCGGCCGGATCGGCGTCAAGTCGCTGATCTACTTCGAGGGCATGACCACGATCGCGCTGATCATCGGCCTGATCGCGATCGACGTGCTGCACCCGGGCTCGTCCATCCACGCCGACCCGGCCACGCTCAAGCTGACCGGCAAGGCGGCCGAGTACGCGGCGCAGGGCCAGGCCCAGGGCTTCTGGTCGATCCTCACCGAGATCGTGCCGTCCAGCGCGATCGGCGCGTTCACCTCGACCGGCAGCGACCTGCAGGTGGTGTTCTTCGCGATCCTGTTCGGCGTCGCGATCAAGCTGGTCGGCGAGCCCGCGGCCGGGGTGGCGGCGGGCGTGGAGAAGATCGGCAAGGTCTTCTTCGCCCTGCTGCGCATCATCATGTACGCGGCCCCGGTCGGCGCGTTCGGCGCGATGGCGTTCACCGTCGGGAAGTACGGCCTGCACACGCTCACCAGCCTCGGCTCGCTGATCGGCCTGATGTACGGCACCGGCGCGCTGTTCGTGCTCGTCGGGCTCGGCGCGGTCTGCGCGGCCTTCCGGCTCAACATCCTGGCCCTGCTGCGCTACATCAAGGACGAGCTGCTGATCGTGCTCGGCACCTCGTCGAGCGAGACGGTGCTGCCGCGGCTGATGGGCAAGATCGAGCGCGCGGGCGTGCCGGAGGACGTGGTCGGCCTGACGGTCCCGGCCGGATACTCCTTCAACCTGGACGGCACCTGCATCTACCTGACGCTGGCCGCGCTGTTCGTCGCGCAGGCCACCGGCACGCACCTCTCGCTCGGCCAGCAGCTCGGCATCCTCGCGATCCTGCTGCTGACGTCCAAGGGCGCGGCCGGGGTCACCGGCTCCGGCTTCATCGTGCTGGCCGCCACGCTCGCGTCCGTCGGCACGATCCCGGTCGCCGGCATCATGCTGATCTTCGGCATCGACCGCTTCATGTCGACCGCCCGCGCCCTCGTCAACGCGTGCGGCAACGCGGTCGGCTCGTTCGTCGTCGCGGCCTGGGAGGGCGTGCTGGACCGGGAGAAGGCCCGCGCGGCGATGTCCGGCCAACCGGTCGACGAGGACGCCGACGAGGAGTCCCTCGCGCTCTCGCCGGCCTGATCCGGTGTGAGTTCCGCGTGCCGGTCCCGTAACCGGGATCGGCACGCGACACAAAGATCACCACGAATGTCATAGGTCGGAAACATCTCGCCTCTACCTTGCGGACATGGCGGATGTGTTCGACGACTACACACTGGGCGCGGCCTGGGACGAGATGTTCTCGGCCCCCGGCCGTCCGCGCGCGGCCCACCGGGCCGTGCGCGCCGCGCTCGACCGGTTCGATCCGAGCGAGCTGCGGCTGCGCGCCGACCAGGTGGCGCGCGCATTCACCGACCGCGGCGTCACCTTCGCCTTCGACGGCGAGGAGCGGCCCTTCCCGCTGGACCTGGTGCCGCGGGTGATCGACGCCGAGGAGTGGGACCTGATCGACCGCGGCGTGCGGCAGCGGGTGCTGGCCCTCGAGGCCTTCCTCGCCGACGTCTACGGCCCGGCGAACGTGTTCCGCGACCGGATCGTTCCGCGTTCGGTGGTGCTGACCGGCAGCGGCTTCCACCGCGCGGCGCACGGCATCGAACCGGCGAACGGCGTGCGGGTGCACGTCGCGGGGATCGACCTGGTCCGGGACGAGGAGGGCCGGTTCCGGGTCCTGGAGGACAACGCGCGGGTGCCGTCGGGGGTCAGCTACGTGCTGGAGAACCGGCGCATCATGACCCGCACGTTCCCGGGCCTGTTCGCCGAGCAGCGGGTCCGGCCGGTGGACGACTACCCGGTCCGGCTGCTCGCGGCATTGCGCGCGGCGGCCCCGCGCGACGTGCCCGACCCGACGGTCGTCGTGCTCACCCCGGGCGTCGCGAACTCGGCGTACTTCGAGCACGCGCTGCTGGCCCGGCTGATGGGCGTTCAGCTCGTCGAGGGGCGCGACCTGTTCTGCGCCGGCAACCACCTCCGGATGCGCACGACGGCGGGGGAGGAGCCGGTGCACGTCGTCTACCGGCGCATCGACGACGAATTCATCGACCCGCTGCACTTCCGGCCCGAGTCCGTCATCGGCGTTCCCGGGATCCTGAACGCCGCGCGCGCCGGGAACGTCACGATCGCCAACGCGGTCGGCTGCGGCGCCGCCGACGACAAGCTGATCTACACCTACATCCCCGAGCTGATCAGGTACTACCTCGGCGAGGAGCCGGTGCTCGACAACGTGGAGACGCACCGGCTCGACGACCCGGACCGGCTCGCGTTCGTCCTCGACCACCTCGCCGACCTGGTGCTCAAGCCGGTGGACGGCGCGGGCGGCAAGGGGATCGTGATCGGTCCGGCGGCCGACGAGCGGACCCTGATGAACCTGCGCGTCCAGGTCTCGCGCAACCCGCGCGGCTGGATCGCGCAACGGCCGGTCGCGCTCTCCACCGCCCCGACGTTCACCGCCGACCGCTTCGCGCCGCGGCACATCGACCTGCGCCCGTTCGCGGTCAACGACGGCGAGCGGGTATGGGTCCTGCCGGGCGGGCTGACCCGGGTGGCGCTGCGCGAAGGGGCGCTGATCGTGAACTCCAGCCAGGGCGGCGGTTCCAAGGACACCTGGGTGCTCGCGCCAGAGTCCCCGGGCGAGGACGACGTGAGCACGGCGCAATCCGACGGAAGCGACGCGGTCGACGGACGGCTGGACCCCGCGGACGCGGTGGCCGGCCGGCTCGCGGGCCCGGGCGCCGACGGTCTCCAGCAGCAACAGCAGCAGCAATAGGCGAACGGGAGGACGGTTCATGCTCAGCCGGATCGCCGAGTCACTGTTCTGGCTCGGCCGCTACGTCGAGCGTGCCGACGACACGGCACGCATCCTCGACGCCTTCATGCATCGGCTGCTCGACGATCCCGCGACCGACGAGCACGCCGCGTGCCGCACGCTCTACGCCATCCTCGGCGTCGAGCCCGCCGATCCGCAGGGAGCGCGCTACGACGCGGTCGGCGTGATGGATCTGCTCGGCTTCGACACCGCGAATCCGAGCGCGGTCTCCGGGGCGTGGTGCGCGGCCCGGGACAACGCGCGCGGCGTGAGCGAGGTGATATCGACCGAGGCGTGGGAGTGCCTGAACTCCACCTGGCACGCGTTGCCCGGCCAGCGGAAGGCCGCCGGACGCCTCGGCCCCTACGCCTATCTCCGCTTCGTCCGAGAACGCGCGGCACTGTTCAGCGGCCTGGCCGACTCGACCATGAGCCGCGACGACGGCTGGCTGTTCCTGACCGCCGGGCGCAGTCTGGAACGCGTGGACATGACCGCGCGGCTGCTCTCGGCCAAGCTGGTCGCCTCCCGGCACGCACCGGACTGGTCGACCCTGCTGCGTGCCGCGGGGGCCGACGAACCGCACCGCCGCACGCTCGGCTGGGGCCGCGACCCGCAGTCCGCCGCGCGATTCCTGTTGCTGGACCAGACGTTCCCGCGCTCCGTCATCCACGCCCTGAGCGTCGCGGAGCAGTGCCTTTCGACACTCGCCGGAACCGGGGTCCCGTCCGCCCGGCGCGACGTGGGCCGGATGCGCACGATGCTCGAATACGCCGAGGACCAGACTCTCGCCGCGCAGCTGACGACGTATCTCAAACAGCTGCAGGAGGGCTGCGTCGTCGCGACCCGGCACATCGCCGACGAGTACTTCCAGTACAGCGCGCCGCTGGCCTGGCAACACAGCGAGGACTGAGGGAGAGAGCCGGACATGTCCATATTCGAGCCCGAAGACGGCTCCCTCGGCCGCTGGCGGATCGCGATCAGGCACGAGACCACGCTGCGCTACGACGGCCCGGTGCGCGCGTCCTACAACGAGCTGCGGATGACCCCGCTGGACACGGGCGCCCAGACGCGGCTGTCGAGCCGGGTCGAGATCAGCCCGCGGGCGCAGACGTGGCAGTACACGGACTACTGGGGCACGCACGTCACCGGCTTCGACCTGCTGGATCCGCACGAGGCGCTCATCATCCGCGCGAGCTCGGTCGTCGAGACCAGCCCCTCGACGTGGGCGCAGCCGGACTCCGAGAGCATGCGCGACGCGACGTGGGAGGCGGTGCGGGACGAGATCAAGTCCGGTGACCTGGGCGAATTCACCACGACCACGGCCCGGACCCGGCTGGCCCCGGCGATCGAGGAGGAGCTGCGCGATCGCGTCGCCGGGCTCGGACCGCACGAGACCGCGGACCGGGTCTGCGACTGGATCCACGAGGCGATGGCCTACGTGCCCGGTGCGACCGGCGTGCACACCAGCGGCCGGGAGGCCTGGGAGAGCAAGTCAGGCGTCTGCCAGGACTTCTCGCACATCGCGATCGGCATGCTGCGCGCGGCCGGGCTGCCCGCTCGCTACGTGTCCGGCTACCTGTTCCCGATGCGGGAGTCCGCGCCCGGCGTCAGCTGCGAGGGCCAGAGCCACGCGTGGGCCGAGTACTGGGCCGGCGGCTGGTACGGCGTCGACGCGACGAACAACCTCGCCCCGGGCCAGCGGCACGTGGTGGTGGGGCACGGCCGGGAGTACGGCGACGTCGTCCCGCACAAGGGGATCTACCTCGGCTCGGCCGACAGCACGCTGACGGTCGGGGTGAAGCTCACCCGGCTGGCGTAGGCTGAACGCGCGGCGGTGGTCGGGCGTCGCTCTGAGA